>OGWY01001113.1_pt1 | contig 21957 bp, 27 predicted proteins | sample 1576121 | NCBI WGS metagenome assembly OGWY01 (sample SAMEA3541543, study PRJEB24748) | human gut metagenome | biome: human gut; feature: human-associated habitat; material: faeces | place: China | collected 2012 | reverse complement strand
GAAAGTAGTATTAGAGTTTCTAGCAATAAATCCCCACTGTAGAATTAAGCCGTTAGCAAATTTAACGTACCCATTTTGAGCCAACAACGAATCGACTATACCACCATTATTAGCGGCTCCAGCAAGCAAATGAACAAAAGCAGTTGTAGCAATTTGAGTATTATTTACTGTCTTGGCTGCTGTTGGTGCTGTAGGAGTTCCTGATAAAGCTGGGCTAACTTTCTTTGCATATTCGTCCAAATCTGTCGTTTTTGCATAATCACTTAGATCAATTCCTTCTAACGCTGCCAAAACATATGCACATGTTGCAATTATATCTCCACCTGTTCCTTTTTCCGCTGTAGGGGCTTTAGGCTCCCCGGTTAAAACAGGACTTTCTTTTTTTGCATAATCTGCTAATGCATTAATAATTGCTGCCATTGTAGCAATCTGTTTAGTATTAGTCCCTTTAGTAGCTGTTGGTGCTGTAGGAGTTCCCGAAAAAGCCGGGCTAATAAGCGATGCCAAATTATAGAAATAATGTACCGAAAAAATCGCTGTACCATCAGTTATATTTTCACCTTCAACAGCATTAGTAATAGCGCTTGGAATAGATGCACCAGAGGTACCCGCAGTTTCACAAACTAAAAAACCACCTGGTAAGGTGGCATCGGATAAAATATCATTCTTTTTATATATTGTATTTCTTTCTAAACTTCTAACAGGGCTATCCAATATAGCCGACAATTTGCTTTCTATGAGCAACTGTTTCCACGTTTTCTGTGCTGTTTTATATTTTAATTTAGCTATATCATTATTTGCATTTAATGCAAGCCATACAGAATAGTCACGTGCATTTATTGGTTCATCTTCTGCTATAGTAATCCCATTAGCAACTTTAGATGTAACACGCCATTTGCAAGCGCCGTCCAAAACCTCTTCTCCATCAGTATCAGGCCAAGTAGGTTCTGCTTCCGCAGTAACACCTTCCTGAATACAAATAAGTTGATATTTAGATTCAAGGTTAGGAGTTGTTACAATATCGCCTACATGGTACTGCGTTTTATTCTTACGTATATTTATTGCTTGAAATAAATAATTATCTTTAGTATCAGATAAATTGGCCAAAGCATTGAAAAACTCCATCGGTGGTGGTTCTGATTCTTTTAAATATCCCCACCCTCTTAAATAGCTTTCGTCTGGCCAATTTAGCAACTCACCAAGAGCAGCAGCGGAAGCAAATATTTTTAAAAAATCCGGTTGATTAATAGGCATTTATATCAAACTCCCTTCTATTTGTAATATGCGTGCAAAAGTCCCCTTGTCAAAGCCAACAAAATTGCCGGGATTTTTACCATTGCGACTAAAACCAAAAGTATCGCCGCCATTAAACCAGTAAATGTATATAACCCCGATGCCTGCACCTCGAATTATTAAATCCAGTGCATTTATCAACTGCAATTCATTAGGAGTGACAGTTCGCCCTATGCCGATTCGCATCTTTGCATTGCCGGCATTAACAGCAATAACACGATTTACACCAAACATTCGCTTAATGCTATCAATAGTGCTTTGCCTGCTTCCATCAGTAGTGTTTTTAGCAATTTTCGAGAAGATTGCTAGACGATATTCATTATCTCGCAGCTCCGATGAACTCAAATATGGTTCGCCGTATCTCCTAAACCTAGCTTTGCCAAAACTATTATTGCCGTGATTGGGAAACCCAAAAAAATCAACTGACATTACAGCATCAATTTTTCTGCTAATGTCAGCGACTTCCCCACACATATCAAGCTGTTCACCGACTGCCACATCAGGCCATATCTTGGTGCGAATTTGATTTTTTAAATCGTCATGAAAATCAAATTCATCCCCAATTGTCTTGAGCAACGCTTTCATATTTCTTTTATCGGCAAACTGCGCTAAAAGAAACTCAAGCATTCTTTCACTAGATGTCGTCATGATTTTATCTCCATAGAAACAGTGATATTGTTAGCATCGAATGAAGCAATCTCGCCACGGTCAATGACAATACTTTTTTCGGTATAGGTTACATCGTCTTTGGAGATAACGACTTCCATGTATCCGATACCACTGACCGCTGCATAAATGGGTCCTAAAAAACGTTGAGCGATAACATCCTTGCCCATTCCAAGGTTGTTGCCACTCGCAATAATAACATCTTTTATTTTGTTGACTAAATCACCCGGCAAATTTTCTTCTTCATATTCCCAAATAGTGACATGGATATAAATCGGAATTTCTACTGGTCTGTTAAAATAAATTTTTTCCGGAGTTCCTTCGCTATCAATTACGGTCACTTCTATACTGCCGTTGCTATCAATACCGATTGGGGCTTTTTCCAAGATTGTTTGCGCAATCTGAATATCATCCCCGCCATGAACGATTACATCAAAACTATGCGGTTTCATTCCGTCAACAGCTTCATCTGACCGATTTTCATAAACCGTCACACTATCGACATCAGGCAAATCCAGCAATGCAGCTTTTATACTTTCTTTCATAGCTCGACTTGTGCCAAACACAGCTGCAGCATATCTTTGCCGTAGCTCCGTTGTTGTTTCAGCATTCCTGCCAACATACGCAGCTGATTCATTGCTGGCAGCAGTCCAACCATCATATTTTGTATTAATCGTTGTTACCGTTTTTAAAAGCGGATCTAACGGACCGTAATTCTCGGCTACAAATTTAATGGGGCTGCCTACCTCAAATACTGTGAATGTTTCTGTGGGTACTACAGTGCCGCCATATCTGCGGTCTTCTTGGTTAAGCACTAGTTTGCCATCCAAGACACTACCAATCCATTCAGCACCTGTAATCTGCTGCAAAAGCTTTGAATAAACTATTTCCATATTGTCGCCGGCAACAGCAGTGTAACTGGCTCGAATTGATTTATTCAAAATAAAGCCAAACACATCACCTTCGGCAACACTAGGAATAGCCAAAGTAACACTCACGCAATTATCAAGGGTAATAAGGTCCGGATCAGCAATATTATATTTTTCACCATCACTCCCTTTAACTTGAGAGTTTGCCGGTAAAAGAAAGCCGTTGCGTCCATAACATACTTCGTAAAAATAAGTATATTCTTCTACACGCCGCAAAACATTGCTGTAAATAATCGTGTTATCTATACTGCCCTCGTCGGCGGTTATTGGCGACCGGGCATAATAATCATACTCGGCTAGTTGCCACTGCCTATCAGATTCTTCCGCAACCAAGCTTAATATAATCGCAATTACGCTATTGGGCTTTCGGTTTACAACTTGCCCGACTTCGCTTTCAAATCTATCAAAAAGTTTTTGCTTTATCTCCGGCAAACGCATTCTGACAAAGCCTTGCGGGGTAACACCATATTGAGTATTACTATCTATTGCCATATCCTAGCACCTCCTTTCTGGTCACTAATCCGTACTCGGTTGATACTTCATACTCAACAGTCAATATCCGAAATTCAACTTGATAATCCAATTCGAGCGAACTTAAATTTTTAACATCATCCACAGATGATATTTGCTCACTTAATATTTGTCTAATCAATTCAGGATTAGGCTGTTTTATAAGGATATACTCAAGGTAAGGTACTCCCCAAGTAGTATCTAAAAACCATTCGCCAAGCAACGTTAGCAACTTAACTTTAATCTGTTGAGCAACTCTTTCAGCATTGTCAATCAGTAATAAATCGCCATCTTTAATAACAAGGTCATGCTCGCTTGCGTGTAATGCGATATCAACCATAAATTAACCTCCTTACTGCGGACCGGATGTGTTTCCACCGCCAGTTTGTACACCGCCATGAGTATGCCCTGTTGCCGATATTCCACTTGCTATAACATCACCATCACAAGTGATGTCCCCCGACATTCGTGATATTCCGGAACAAGTAATATTACCTTGAATATTCACATTACCAATGATGTTGACAGCTTGATTTGGCGTTACGCTAATCGAAGTAGGACCGTTAATGATTTCAACATTACTAGCAGATATTGACTGTACTCTTCGCATTCCAACAAAACAAACTGCATCAGTCAAATCATACTGGCGTGGATCGTGACTATCGCTGTCGCTTTTTTCTAACCATTCATCTAGGCTACGTTCGGCAAATGCAATCCAACAGCTATCGCCAGCTTTTACAGGATATGTTATTTGCGCGTTTCCTGCGTGTGGCATAAAAACCGGAACACCAATAATCAACGGATAATCTAAAATCTCTCCATTTGCCGTGTGGAATTTCAAGGACGGCTTTACTGTCGCCGTACAAGTCCCTGCATCAAAAGAAATTATCACGCCCGGCATTCCTGTTCTCATTTCACCTATGCGCTGCTTTATCGCCGCATCAAGAGCTTCAATATTCTCGTTCGAACTCATTTCTTGTCCTCACCTCCAATCTCGTAAATTTCTAAACTTGTGTACCAGTTGGCACCTCGATACTCTCCTTCATGCTTTAACGATTCGATTTTAAACCAACCGGTTATTGGTCGGCTTTCTACATAAATCAAATCGCCGGGAGTTAATGTCGGTTGCAGCAAGCATTTAATTTTCCAGCCGGCTTTTTTATCTTTACTTTTGTTTCTCTTGGAGTTTCGTTCAGACTGTTTTTTTATTTTTTTAGCAGATTTAACAATTCTTTCGGGAGTGCCAACAAGTCCGCTATCTGCAGCTAATTTTATGGCGATAACTTTCGTGTCACCGCCATTTTCTATAATCTGCAAAACATTATTTTGAATGGACCAAGACAGCCCAGATGCAGCACATACTTTTTCAAGGCATGTGCGCCCGGGACCGATAAAGCTAAACCCATTGGCATAGCTGTTAAAAGCAATTCCATCGGCATACTGCACAACCAATCCCATTGACGCAGCCACGTCATTGATAACTTTTTGCCCGGAAACATTTTCGGCATAAGATAAAGATACGACGCAGTCGCGAATTGCTATCTGACCATCCGACAGCTCTAATTCAGTGATTTTATCTGCGCCTTTTTTATATGACCAGGCCTTGAGTACTGCTCCTACGAAAATACGCCTTAGCCCAATATCTTCGCTGTAACCAGCTTCGAGGATGCAAATGCTATCGTCACGCTCAAACACTTTAGCTGTTTTTTCGGATAAATTAAAGACCTGTAAGCTACACTTATTAGTCTGCTTTGTCAGGTCTTTATCAATATCAAAAGCAATATTTAGCGCATTTTGCTTTGGCTTTCCTTCCACGATTATGCCATCACTACCTTGCACACCAACGAGAAGCCGATATACTCTATCAAACTGATGTCCCATACCATTCAGCCTCCGTAACATAAACTAATGTCGCTGATCCATCAGCAAAGCTTTGTCTGGTAACTGTTTCGTTGTTTGTCAATACAAGCAGCTCCCCTTTGGGGATATCAGGTCGATGATGGTTAAGTAACAACGGGAAATTCGGTACCACTTTTAAGTTGCAGAGCAATGGTTTTTTATCACTATCCCAAATGTGCAGTGTCCATAACTGTCCAATAGAGTTCCACGTCAAACGCAATTTGTACTGACGATTCTCAAACACCACTTGAACAACAATATCATTGGCATCATTGAACTTTACTTCGTACATTAGCTCCCCACCCCCAGCTCTTTTTTTATTGTATCCACAGCTTGGGCAGCCCAAGACTTATTGCCAGAAGTATCTGCAGCATCCACTTCACTTCCTGTTACGCCATCACCAGCCCCACTACTGCTAACATCTGTCTGTGTTGCACTCCCACCATCAGCAGCCGTTTCACCTGCGTTATCTTTAGCCGACACATCGACAATATTCTCTGGTACATCTTTAGTTTGAGTCTCAACTTTAGTAATATGTACGAATGCACAATTAACCCATATGATTGATTTACTCTCATCATTCCGAACCGGTCTTGCACTGGTCAATACCATGTCAGCCCAAATTTTATCTGGGCGCACTATGGTAATAGGCTCTTTTGCGTCACGAATTTGTTCAAGCACTGCCAATCCATCAGCAAACTTCTGGTTTCCATGACCGTTTTTGTAAAACCAAGTTACAGGATGTGACGAAATCCCAATGGTCATATCCACCCTTGTGGCCTTATTTATAATAGAATCATGAACTTCAAACCCAGTCTCAACAGGATGTTCTGTCACTTCCTGATCAAATTGATACTCAAACGTTCGAATGATATCAACTTTCAAGGTTCCTATCTCTGTAGGGTTGCGTGGATTAATTCCCAAGATATCAGCTAACATTAGTTATCCTCCACCGCTGGATACCCAGCATCAAATCCAGAAGCAATGTCGAATACATTCCCTCCATGGTCTGGCGTTATAGCATTAGCAACTTCGTTGCCTATTTCCGCTGGTGCTGCATTAGTTTTAGCATAAACAGTGACATGATTTGTGTGAGTGCTTTGATCGGAGTAATTACGCGAATTTGATTGAGCAATTCTTTTTTCAAGATACCCTTCTCCTTGATTTCTACCAGGGTTGCCAAAGTAAATATTCTCAGCCCAATCCCCAAACTCAGAAAGTTTCTTTCGCGGATTCCAAGCTGCTACTTTAGCCTGGAAATTTTCTAATTTAGTAATACAGTTATTGATCCAATCAAAAATATCCTTAAATATATCTATAAAAGGTTTAGCTGCACTTACTAATGGTGCAATGGATTTAGAAAATTCTTCTTTCCATTGTTCCCAGCGACGACTCAACTCTTCTATGAAATCTTTCCACGAGCCAAAATGCCGGCCAATGATACTGTCTCCGCCTTCAATCCATACATAAAGATCTTGAATCGCCAAAACTACAAGACCAATAACAGCAGCAATCAAAGCAATTTTTGCAAGAGGAACTATTGCCATCGCAATGCTTCTCATACCACCTGATCTAAACACAACTTGCGCACCTGTGGCCAAGAGATATGCATCTTTTATCCCCAAAACAGCATTTTTAAGTAGTTGCATACCAGTAAGCAGTGTGCTCCATTTTGAAACAATAAAAAATGCAGATGCATAAATCACTAATAACCTGAATCCGGCTACAAAGCTATCTATATCGATGCTATCAATATACTTACTCAACTTCGCAAACCCTTCGGCGATGGAACTAACAACTCCAGTACGCGCCTCAACTCCCGCAAAAAATCGCTGTATCGAATTACGCATTTTAATGCTGGCCTGATCAACCGTCCAAGGAATCTTACCCATCTCCATTTTTAACCGTGTTGATCCATTCCTGATCGCATCAAAAATATCAACAGCAGTAAGTTTTCCTTCTTTACCCAATTCCCGCAGTTTACCAATAGTAGTACCCATACCTTCGGCGATAAGTTTACTAAGCCGTGGAGCCTGCTCCATAATGGAATTAAGTTCATCACCACGCAGAACACCAGAGCCAAGTGCTTGTCCCAGTTGTACAAGCGCTGCTTGTTGAGATGCCGCACTGCCACCGCCAATCATCATTGCCATTGACACGTCCTCTGTAAACGCTAATATCTCAGATGTGCTTTTACCCAACTCACTTGCATTACGGGCAACAGACGTGTAAAGCTGCGCTGTAGCACCATATTCCTGTCGAGTCCTTTGTGCCATCTGATAAAGGTCCTTTTGGACGGCTGCGGCTTCCTTTTGAGAGCTAGTAACCAGTCTTACTTGCCCGGAAATAGTTTTAAATTCATCGACAACTTTGACGATATTGCCAAAACTGAGTGTTGCACCAAGTACCCCAGCCAAACCAACCATCGCTACTACTTTTTTAAATAAAGTAGTAGTTCTAGTTAACTCATTATTAGTATCCTTAGCTTTTGCTTCAATTCCAGCCAACGCTTGAGTTGATTTCTTTTTAGTAGCATCAGCCGCAGTACCAATTCCTGCAAAACCTTTGCTAGCTTTAGCAGCAGAGGTTACGCTCGCACTTCCGACTTTGTCCAGGCCTTTTTTTACATTTTCAATTTTCTTCTCGGCTAAGCTTATATTCTGCTCATCGATTTTAAAACCAATGCCGATCAATAACTCTCTTAACTTCAATACTTCTCACCATCCTTTGGTGGATGTTTTGCCGCATAGCGTTTCGTGTCGGCTTCCATATCGAGCAACGCATTAATTTTCAACAAATCAACCAAAGTAACAAGACCTAATTTAAGCTCTGTCATAGTTACTTTCCCAGCCAAAACCGGTCGCCATATCAAAGACTCTTTGCTTAAATCAGGTCTTAATTTACCAGGTATTTTTATTTCTTCATCGTCCCAATCAACTGTACAATGCCAGAAAGGTCGGGAAGATTCTCGAAAAAATCAGCGTAATTTACCTCCAATACGAAATACATCAGCTGCAGCATATCCTTCAAGTGTCCAGTAAACACATTGTCCGAGAGCATTTTATCAAGCTTTACAGGGCCATCATCACCTGGTCGCTGTACAGATACATACTCTTTATCAATAATGCGATTTGCAAAAGCTACTAACGCAGCGCCTTTCAGGTTTTGGCCAATGCCGGCAATGACAGCTCCAAAATCAATATTTCTCTCCAGTGCCGACGATTTTTCATCCTCATTGTCGTTTGAGCTTGCAGCTAAGCTAAAAGAGGATGTTACTACTGCCTGCAAGTCACCAAGCAGTTCCAGCGCCTTCTGCGGCTGAAACGGTCGGACGTAGTATTTATTGCCAGCGATTTCCTTTTCTTTTACATCAATATTGGCTAACTCCATCATCAGCTATGACCTCCTACCAAAAATGCAGAATCCGGTACAGCAGCAAAGAGAACCCATTGGCACTTGCCATCAGTGGCACTTTTCCCGCGATTAACACTCGGTTTCTTCGATATCCACGCTTGATCGGACATTACCATCAGCCTACCTGACAAATCCTTGATTGCCAGCGGAAGCAACCCAGCACCTGCCTGGTTATCCGTGTCATGGATAATACTCAATTGATCATTGCTATCACTAGACTGCAGCAATGAGAAGGTTATTTTTTTCACGATGCTTCCCGGGTCAATTGATCTAACAATCTCTTGGTCACAACCAACAACAGCAGTAATGCCGTCCCCCTCTGTTTCGATATTAATAAACGTATCCTCGGCGTAGCCGGTTATAACTACCGGCCCGAAGATAGCCATTACTTTTTTAGGGTCATATGTTTTTACCTTTGGCATATTCTACACCTCCATCACGCAGCATATAAGTTTTCATAAGTCAACGCACCTTTAATCTCCATTACATGGATGGCTCCAGCTAAACGTGCTGTAAATTTAACATCACGCAATACACGCTGCGCCTTCACATTAGCTGAAATATTTGCAGCTCTAGGCACAGTAATGACGAACCCCAAAACCTTATTGCCATCATCATCAAGCTCTACGTTGGCAATACCGCCACGTTTTTGTCCAAGTACCAAAACAGCATTGAGTGTGATTTCTACTAACCCAATTCCTTCGTCTGTAAATGGCAGTTTGTCTCTATTGATCAACATGCTGAATTCTTCAGTTTGAATAGTCTCAACCAGCCAATCACGGAACCGAATAACATCAATCCACTCACCGGCCGCAACTTTACCGTTTTGCGTGATTGTGACATTGCGAAATCGTTCAAATGTATTACCGTTTTTAGCAGTAACAGCTTTGTATTCGGTTTCACTAAGTCCGTCGGCAGTAATGCTGGACAATTTCTTATTGGCCCAGGTTTCGCCACCTGGATCAATAGCAAAACAGCGGGCAGAAATTGCGGCTTCTGGATACTCATTAGTATTTACATGATACCACCAATGTGTCCTGAAATAATTGCCGTCACGCAACTTGGTTCCGAGGTCACTTGAAACTTCTGCGTTTTTGGCGCCAGGAGCAGAAATCGAAACTCCGTACAACTTGATATGGGCTTCTGTCCAGTCAGCCATAGCCAATACAGCTGCTTCGGTGCGATCCACATAGCAAATTCCATAAAAATCATTATCGGCATCACAAATTTTAGCCATATTGTCAGCAACATCAAGTGTGAGTGCCTGTTCTTGGGCGCTGATTGCCAACTTGCCATTAGGCACCACTACGAAACTCGTATTTGCATCCGTAGCCTTAATGACCAACTCATCTTCGGTCACTGATACAGCGTATACTTTAGGTGCAGCATCTTGCTCATCCAACGAATTAGACAACTCAGTCATAACCTTATCCGTAGTATCAGATGTTTGGGCTGTATAGCTGGCTTTCAAATCAATTAGATTGCCATCATTATCCAGACGCTGGACAGCTACACTGTACTCAACACCTTCAGCAACTGCAGCTACCGCTCTGACCTTTACGGTGTCGCACTGTATGCGTCCAACTTTCACCTCACGTGGACGTGGCGTTTGCGCAAATGCGTCACCGGCCGCTAAATAAATAGGATCAGTAGACCTGAACCCCATATCCATCAATTCGTCAACATCCGTAATCGTTAAGACACGGCTCAAGCTGTTCGCATGAGGACCAATTATCATCAAAGTGCTAAACCCAGCACTGCTAATACCCGTCGTGTTCAGAGATATTTGGGCATTGATGATTCTATCAATATTTGCCATATTATTCATTCCCCTTTTCTATATTTATATTTGTTTCAAAGCTAATACCTGCCGCTATGACATGCTCAGTCCCCTTATTGGTCAAGGTTCCTTCAATGATCACGGTCTCAAACCAACCCGGATCGCAAACAGCAACCCTGTCATATGAAACAGTTAAATCAATTGAAGCATCTTCGATATATCGACTATTGTCGATAATATCAGTCAAATCATTAACGCTGCCAATATCAATTACAGCAATATTAGCAACAAAAAACTTATCAACTATGGTGGGCAATGTAAGATATCCATTGAGCAAAGAAAGAGCTTCTACGCTACCAGCGCCAAATGCTCTAACACTCAAGTTGGCTTCTACTAGCCCTAATATGTGTATCTCTTCTTTTTCGGGTAACCATTTTTCGTTATTGCCGATATTCCGTTCCGTCATAAGGTCAATAAGCAAAAAACGTTCATATTCAATTGCAACGTTTTGTTTTGCTTGTATGACCGGAATATCCGGATACAATTCCTTCAAGCAATATGCGAAAAAGTCTAAAACTCGTTCTCTAACATTAACTTCGCTAATGTGACCTCACCTCCACAGCATACATACGCCAATGATTTATTACTTCGCATTGATATGCATCTGCTGCAACAACTTCATAGCGTCGCCCAAGCCAATCAAATTGGTCAGCCTGCACGCCACTCCCTTGGTCAGCCATTAGCAGTTCAGTATCAGAATAAATCTTAACTGCGTGCGCATTCCTGCGCCCTTCCGGTAAAGCTTCCATTTCTGTAGCTTTAAGCGGCTGAACAGACGCCTTTACAACAATACTAGACTGTTCCGGGAGAATAAACTTGCCGTTGTCTTGCAGGATTGGTTTGCCGGCATAACGATATATAGTTAATGATTTTCTAAAACTACTCATCTGAACGCTCCCTAATATCATAACGAACCGATTGGATCATATGACCAGTATTAATAAGCGGCCTGCTGCTTCTTTTCTTTTTGATAGTAGCAGGACTATTCGGCACAAAAGGACCATTACGGATTTTGCGTTTAATCGCTCCTTCGATATATTGCCCGGTTTTATTAAGCGCATCACCGGCGGCTACTCCTTTAATGACAGCATTAACAACGGCTCTTGCTTTTTTCTCTATTTCATCTTCTTTTTCATCAAAAGTCGACCTCAAAAAGCTGCGTTCCGGGATAACAATCGTTCTGCCCGCGCTCTGATGTGTACTACTAAAATTAGCCTTAGATTTTTTTACAAACCTACCATTGTTCGCAAAACTACCATCTTTTTTTGTTTTGCGATAAACGGTTGTTGCCCTCGGCTGTTGCGTTATCACTGCTCCAAATTCTTGAACAGCTGCAACGGTAACAAGGTCTGCGGAGCCGTCTTTGGTCTTGCCGCCTTGAATGCCTGCCGTAATTTCTTTGTTGGACAACTCCCTCAAGTTTTTAATTAAATCATTCCAGCCAAAATCAGTATCTTTTACGCTGCTCATTTAACCAAACCTCGTCACAATTGGCAGAATGCACATATCCCTTATACGCTTAAATTCCAGCCCATAGGAAGTTTTATCCAAGTTGTCTATGTAACTTGTTGCGCCATTACCATTTCCGGACACAGAGCCAAAGGAACGCGCTAAGTCACCTTCCTTTTCTGACACAATATGTCCGGAAATCAATTTAGCAGAACCAGCGCCACCATTTGCAATGAGATTTGTATATAACAACCTATGTGCTACTAGATAAACTAACGCCTGATCGTATAAATCACCAAAGCGCTCTTTGCTAATCATAGGCCCACACAATTCAAGCATAATGATGACTGTTTCATCATCCACGGTTGATAAATCCGGGGCCAACAGGCGAAAAAGTTTCAAGAATTTTTTTTCTTCCTCGGATAATTCTCTCATGGTTTATTCCTCGTTTGGTTTTTCTTCTTCGTCAGCTTTTTTGTCAGCTTCTTCAGTAGCTTTTTCAATAGCTGCGACAATCACTGCCAAAATATCAGCTTTTGTTTTCGTGCCGGTAAGATCGATATTGTTTTCAGCTGCATATGCACAAAGTTGCTCTTTGTTCATTTTTGCAAAATCGTTATCTTCGTCAACTTCTTCATAAGCCACGATAGCTTCAATCTTAATCAGTTCTTTAGATTTCAAATATTTTTTAACTACCGGATGATTAGAGTAAACATCATCAATATTACCCTTGCCATTAGGTGCGATACATACACCGCCAATAGAAATAAGACGTACACTTGCGTTTTTAACTAACATATTAAAGTCTCCCTTCGATTTTTGAATTTAAAAATAAAAGGCTCTACCACAAGGCGAGCCTTTTATTTACTGCAATCAATTAAATACCGATAGCTTTGCAGACAGACATCGGATAGTACACAACGATACCAGCCGTTTTGGATTCGCAAGGAACAACGAATTCAAGATTGTTCATTTGCGGTGTGTATTGGGTAAACGGCAGCGGCAATTCAAGCTGTAATGCACTGGGGTCAAAACGATAAACGAGCGCTACATTCTTGCCATCAGTAGTTGCATTAGCAAGCTCATGCACTTGATGAATGGTTTTGATGTAGGGATTGTTTTCCAAGAAATACTTCAGTACAGTTTTGCCGTTGCTATCAGGCAATTTCGCATTAGCAATGCGATTGTATGCGGACAGCGGAAGTGCAATTGTATCAGGAATTTCTACGCCGTTAGTAGTTTCAACTACCAAAGAAGTCATTGCAGCCAAATCTTCTAAGATTTGGTCAGGGGTTTTAGCGTCCCAGCTAGTAACGCTGCCATCACCATTTGCAGGCACAACATATTCCGAAATATTCGGATGATTGATAATGCCAACGATTTTATGTTCTTCGTCGCCACGGAATGCAATTTTGCTAATCAAAGCATCTTGCGCACGGCGAGCAGCTTCGGCTTTGCGAGATACAAGCGGTCTGCCGACCATTTTTGCATTGCGGATATCTTCGGTGGAATAGCCATATGCATTGCCAATGCCATGTACTTTTACTGTTTCTTCAGTACCGACAACATCTGCGCGGGTCAGATCGTCTGCATAACTAGCGATGATTTTTGCCATACCGACAGAATCAAAGCTTTGGAATGTGATAGTTTTAGCGCCGGGGTTAGTTTCAGTGCTAACCGGGAAAAGCTTCAATGCATTGTTTTCCGGAACTTTAACATCATAGGTTTTAGCCTTGATAGCTTCTAGTTCACGAGCAAAGAACATGCTTTCGTCATTGCCGGCATCATTTTTCAACTGGCAAGTGTTTCTGATAAATTGCAGATCATTATCGTTGTAATCTTTTTTGTTAGACATATTAATACTCCCCCTTATTAACCAATCTCAATTTGAGCAATTCCAGCATCAGTTGTGCTGGTAATGAAAACGCATTTTACGCCAACGGCTTCAATGTCAGCTGCAGCAGCTTCATCAGTGAAAGCTTTGTCGGCGATTTTGTAATTCGCTACACTGCCTGCGGTAACAGCTTTAGTAACCGGCACCCAAACGCGCCCTTTGGTCATTACACCAACGGCATAACCTTCGGCATAATAAGGGTTGGCAGGCTCTTTGTGTTCGTGGATAACAACGCCAATGGCATCTTTTGCAGTACCAGCAGCAGCAGCTTTTACTTGTTTTTCGGGGTTTGTGCCACGAACAACCAATGCTGCAGGGTTCAAACCTTCTTCGGCAGCAAAGCTATCAATTGTTTTATTGCTTAAATCAGCAATCTGTCCGGCAATACCGTGGGTCATTTCAAGATTGTATTTAGTTTGCATATTATTTCTCCTCCTGTGCGCCGTAGCCACTAATCATTTTATTCCGACGTTCTTCAGCGTCGCTTCTAACCTCTTGAGTGCCATCGTTTTTGATTTTAATCAAACGCAACTGGTCAACAACTGCCTGCCCATCATTTTTTAGATCGGCACTAGCAAAATCATAAGCAGCGTCAATATAGCTATCGGACTTACCTTCAACGTCAAAGGAATCTCCTCTAACAGCTTTGATGATGGCAATTTTGATGGCTTTGTTGTCCATGCCGTCAATTTTTTCAACCTTTGCTTTTTGAGCAACATCTTCTAAGTCAATGCGTTCTTTGACTTCTTTTTGAGCAACTTCAACAGCCTGTTTTACCGCCTCTTCTTTTTCAGTAGTGGCTGCATCCAGTTTAGTTTGCAGTGCATCACGTTCAGCGGTCATTGCATCAAGTTTTTTATGCGCTTCCGCTGCGTCTGTCTTTACTGTGCCAAGTTCAGTAGACGCTTGTTCAAATTTAACCTCTGCGGCACTTGCTTTCGCATCTGCCGCATCAACTTTGGCAGTCAAAGCGGTAACATGATTAGCTACTGCTTGTTCTACCTCGAATTCGTTTGTATCAATTCTAATTTTTACCATATTGTTACTTACCTCGCTTTCTAATACTTCATCACCATCTAAATTTAGCCTAGCTTTCCTGCCGGCTCTTGCGCTCGGCACAACTGCCAAGTGATTGCATCTAATTAAATGCTGTACTGCATCGTAGGTTTCGCCATTTTCGGTAACTCCCGGAGTTTCTTCAAGCTCTACGGTATACCCTACTGATAATTCCCGATAATCCTTTATTTCTTGTGGCGTGTGGATTATGATATCGCACGCCAAATTGGTATCGTCTTTTCGGTATGCAGGTGACATAATTGTTCCTATGGTTAATCTACGTGCAGTGTCAGCAGTTACCCTGCCGTTTTTAGGATGTAGGACCGTGATAGGTTTGCCCTTAAAACTAGCCAAAGCATCTTCAGCAAACACTTCTTCCGGCGGCCGATATTCACGCCGCACAGAGCCGTCAGGATTCGCATATGTATAAATGCCAGTTCTGGCCACAATAGGCGAATCAATCAAATACCCTTCCGGCGTTTTCACAGCTCCAGCAACAAGTAGATAGCTATCGTAACGCTGTACCTTCTTCATTTTTTCACCTCCTCTCGGTAAAAATGGGTATCAAAAAAGCACTCACAAAAGTAAGTGCTTAAATTAGTGATATTTTATTCTTCGTATTTCTTTAGGATGGCTTTCAATCGCTTATTCATCTCAATGTTAAGTTTTCTTTCTTCAACAGAAGCCGGACCATCTAGCCCATGTGTGTTTAAAGGATATTTTTTGCAAATTAGTTCTCTTTCGTTAACAGCCCATTCGTATAAAGCTTTTAGTTCTTTTTCTTCATTGGTTAACGACATAACTTCATATCCTTTCAAAAATTACTCCCGGCAACAACTTCTTTATTTGCTCCATTGTTTCAAGTTGCAAATATTCAATTCCTCGTTTATGCATTATCGATTGATTGACAACATAGTTACAAGCTTTATTATACAACTCGCTTGCCTCGCCTGCCGAAAGGGGTTTGCCTTTATAGCGCAATCGAAATCTTCCCAGCCCGCTTGCCACTTCCAATGTAGTAATTCCATAAGTAAATAATCCGACAAAATCTTCACGGCTAAATGCGTCGCCCAAAACGCCATACGAGGCAGGATGATTATGAATTATCTTTGCTCCCTTTAGCGCAGCTTCTCCCACCAGTGTAATATTAACAGTACCACTGGTGCCCGTGAGCTGGTAAAGGCGATTAGAAGCAGTGACGATTAAAGCTTTCTCCACTTTCTCATCAACCATATTCTTGGCAAAATATGAGAAATATTCTTCAATCTTCTTGCTATCATTGTATTCAATATTACCAACATAGTCAATTACAGAATAACCATCAGTATCGCCAACCTTACCCGATTTCAACAGGAGTAATTCCTTGCTTTCTTTCGGATCGGGCAATCCCAATGGCACAACGTTTCCTTTATTCCACGCTTCTGTGTCAATAATAGGTATCGCAACGCAGCGACAATTATAATCCATACCCGGATGAAACTTCGGTGCAGGATAAACCTTTAATCCATTTATTTCGCCGACTTTATTTCCCGACCAATAATAGATGTCACCATCCATTGCCGCATGAGAATCGCGCACTCGTTCATCTTGTGACGTCTGCCATTCGTAGCAATAAATGCCCGCTTCTTCTTGACGTGTTTTAGTTGTAATCGCATTAAGATTACCGATTTCATTGCGAGCAATAAACTTCGCTCTGTTATCAGTTACATCATAAATGCCTTTGATTTCTTCCTTCACGTCTTTGTAAAGGCTGCCACGCTGAACGGCGTTACTGACTACAATTCCAAGTTTGTCGGTATACGTGCTAACAATGCTGTTAACAAGCTTTGACTGCGAGGAATACCATTCCTCTGTTACCTTGTTCAATAGCTCGGTATCATCTATAAACACATCAACTTGCAGACAGTTCCTAAAGGCTTGACGCAGATTTTCTTTAGCGGTTTTGTCAACGCCGTTCATTATGCGCCGGACACCTTCCAAGACATCCGTTTTAACTCCGCTTTTTATAAAATCTGCTAATATTTCTTCTATTATTTTTTCGCTATCAGTAGAATCTTGCCTTAATGCACCCTTTATTTCTTCCATTTCCGCCAAGGTCAGTTCTTTTAACTTTCTTAAAACTGCCCTAAGCAAGCGATAATATTCACGCTCGGCGCTACTGGGATACATTATTTTCGTTGTCGGCTCTAGAAACCTTGCCTCTTTATTCGTTGTCATCTTCATCACCATCGATTAAATCAAGTGACGTCTTTTTGATTGGATACTTAAAGTTATTTTTTAGATATTCTCTTGCTTCTGTTTCATCAAGCAATTGCTTATCTACCGCCATACATATAGCTTCAATATCTGCTTTGTTCTTATCGGATTTAAGTTTTTCGGTTTCGGCAACTTCTTTATCTGTTGGAATCCAAAGCGGATTGAATTTTATAGTCCAATCCTCTAACTCTTTACCGCCGGTAGGACCATATTTGCAGAGCTGTACAGTTTTAATCAACTTTTCAAGTTGAGGTTTTAACCGCCCCTGCTGCTCTTTGCCACGAACATCACTGTAATAGTTTTCCATATCACCATCGCCGGTGCTGTTTAGCCCCGATGGTGAACGGCCAAATAATTTTGTAAATGGTATTCTTGCCAAAGCTGCAACATACAGTCCAAAGCTATCGAGTAAGTTAGGAACGCCAGTCAGCGGAATATTGAACACTTGATATTCATCTTTCCCATCGATTGCAATTGTATTCAGTATGTTTTTAGCCCAATCAACTAAATTTAGGCGCTTTTGTACTTCCGTTGTGCCATTAGCTGTTGCCAGCATATTCCCCAGCCCTTCAAACTTGAGTAACGAAGTGCTTAGTCGCTCCAAAGCATTAAGTCCTGTACTCTGCGCTGTGTCACAACGGTATATGGCTTTCACAATGCCATCTAAAACGCTCATTCCTCCACCGCCAATCGCTACCCTGTCATATACCGGTAAAAGTTCACCATCAAACAGCAGCAGTCTGCTGTGATGTACAAATAATGTTCTGCCGCTTAAAGGTGGCGTTATTTGATACCATTCCGGTCTTGAGAAATTCAAATCGCTTGGATCGTCATTTATTAAATAGCCGCTAAAATCTTCGACAATGCACTGCTTGTCGTAAACTTCCAAGCCTCTTAATGATGCCCGTTCGAAGTTAACAGGTTCTTCAACTGATCTGCCATCATCAATTAACATCAATATGCAGCTGCGCCCAAAGTGCCGCGCCCACGTCAAAGCCTCTTTTAGCTTTGCATCAGTGCCTAACGTATCAAGGTGCTGCAGTATTTTGTTTTCTTCTTCGTCACCTTCGATATAGTAGCCATTTTTCAAGGCCTCTTCTGCCGGTAGTGATGAAATGTTCTGCGCTAATTTGTTTCTCCATAGTTTTTGCAAGATAGAATAATCAAGCAAAGGCCCTTCGTTAAAAAAACTATTATTTAGTGTGTATTGTCGTGCGCCGTTTCCGAGAAACGCTTCTGCGAAACCGTCATTGCGTACATTACTTCTATTTCTTTTCCTGCTCATATTAGCTTGTCAGTCCTCCCCATGCGCCAAATTCTTGTAATTTATTAAAAGCGTCGCTGGATGCGTCCACCATATCATCATGCACCGATTCAGGGAACGCTTCCATTTCAGCAAGATACATCTCGTTCCAATCGCCAACCAGTAGCAATACATTCCCTGCTTGCCACTGTGCGGCAAAAGGCTCTGAACGATTTATTTTGCTGCCGCTGGGTCTTACAGTTTCAACAGCAAATCCAGCAAGATGTTTAATATAGCTTTCCGCTTGTTCTTTACCAGCTTGTCCGGGGTCTTGTGGAACAGTGTATTTTACAAAGTTGAATTTGTGCCGATCCATTACCGCCGTATTTTTTGTTAAATTGCGAACCCCATTAGCTTCAATCTGCACTCTAGTTACATCGGCAACAATGTACATTCCGTTGTCTAGTTTGCCCATAAGCACTCCGGCAGTTGCGTCCGGGTCGGGGTTAAGTGGCGATGGAAGTGTTGCTGCCAAATCCCACGCCCTTACCCAAGCAATAACATTACTGGGAATGGCACTAACAATCTGCACATTCGACCTTTTAAAATATAGCCCGGCTGCCGGACGTATTTTCCAATTGCCATTTTCTAATCGTTCGCGTTCTACTGCTCCAAGCGCCCTAAGATTGCCTAAATAGCCGGGGTCTTTTTCCATCAATATCCTGTTATCAGTCAACTTGCTTGCTATAAAGGTGAAGCTTTTTACTTGCTCTTTTATAATCTCCGGCGAGCGAGCCATTACTTCTTCCGGTGTAGCTCCCCAAATAAGTTCATCACCCATTCGGGTAAAATATCTTACTACTCCGCTTCGCTCCGGGATAGGATATCCTGTGTCCGGGTCCCAATACCATTGGATAAACTTTGCTACCCAACTATCTGCATCAGGGTTTGTAGTGCCACGGATATACGGCCTAACTCCGCAGGCTGAACGATTACGCGATAACATGTACCAAAACTGCCCTGCAGTAAAATGTGTTATCTCGTCAAATCCAATGAGCGGTATCTGTGCGCCTTGATACGCATATTTGTCGCGCTCAAGTTGCAAGTGTGCAAATGATATTTTTGCGCCGGAAGGAAATCTAAACCTTGGCTGTGGATTTTCCACCGGGTCTGCACCAATCGAAAGGTATAAACCTTTGGCAGTATCCCAAAGGCCACCTTCATTTTTTATCTGATTACTGTTTCTTCTGAATATGGTTGCGCCAAAAGAAGGATTGCTAATATGCCGCAACGCTTCTAAAAGTAGTGCGTAGGTCTTGCCGCCGCCTGCAGACTAAGAGCCGCCATAAAACGCAATATCCGCATTGGTAGCAAGGAATTTTTCTTGCGGACCTTCTTGCGGCTTAATTATCGTCACTGGCATTGGCATCACCCCCTATTAATTCCGTCCATTATCCGGCAAATAAAAAACAACAGTCGGCATATCCTCACCGCCCTGCTGCTCATTTTGTTTATTGTTTTTTTGTCTCTCAATTTCTAAACGCTTCTGGTCATATTCCTTACGATGGCGATCCATAGGATACATCTCGAAATATTTCGCCAAAAAGGCCAATGCCTTGTCGCGGCTTGAAAGCTTCAGTGATACGCCAAACTTATCATTTTTAATACTTTCAATTACACCGCCTTCTAGTTCGTCCAGGCTTTTTATGCTAACACGCTCACCGGCACCAGATAGTTCAATGAAATCCGTAATATCTGCAAACGCAATTTGCATATATTTTTCTAAGACATCCTCGGATGTCAAAAACATTGCTTCATTGCGCATATGCTTCAATCTTTCTATTTCATCTTTTACCCTTTTCCTGTTTAATACTTTATACCCAAGCTGGCGAGCATATCGTTCCTGGACGTCATATCCGGCGCGCAAGCATGATATTTTAGCGTTATGCGTTTCCAAATACGCTAATATAAAAAGTCGCTCTCTATCATTAAGCTCTTCGTTATTTTCGACATCTGTAATAATGGCCCGGGCAACTTTTTTCCGCTTCGGAGTACTACGAATATTTGATTGGAGTACTCCGTTAATTTTTTTATCCCAACCGTCCTTACACTTCCACCCAGATACGCTCTTTTCGGGGACGTCCAGCTGCTTTGCGATTTCCCGCAATGTCATCAGGCCATTACTATCTTTATATAGTTCGTATGCCCGATCACGTTCAGGACTTCTCGCCTTTGGCATTGACCGCCACCTTCCTTATCATTTCAGTTTATAAATAACAAAAGCACTCACAAGGAGTGCTTTTGTTTGAAGCATTAAATTCTTATTCCTCTACCGGCCCTAACTTCCCGTAAAGGCGTTGATATTCTCGAACAGCCTCCAAACTAGGAGGGATGTGACGCTTGCGTTTCTTTATTTTCGGTGGCCGGCCATCCTTCGAAGCAACTATCTCTGTTTCTTCTACTTCGTAGCCAGTGGCTCGCATCCATAGAGCTTTACGCAACGCATCATTTTTGCAAACATTCGTTTCTTTTTTCATTGTTTTCTCACCCCAGTTAGATTATAATTATTAGTTGAGATAGCAGCTGCGAAACTGTGGCCACAGACTTGGTGCTATCTCCCTACGCTGGGAGAGGTTTTCCAGCCTAAGAGTCAGGCGCTCCAACGCCTGGCTCTTTTTTCATTGGCTGACCCCCCAATTAGCAAATGTACTTATTGAGAGGATAAGTGAAAATCACTTATTAACTTTTACTACTTTGTTCCCGGTCATTTCTTCATAACGCCTGATAATCACGTCACAGTATCTTGGATCAAGCTCCATCATATAGCATTTTCTGCCGATCTGCTCAGCAGCCATCATCGTGCTTCCGCTGCCGCCGAACAAATCTATTACCGACTGTCCTTCAAGGCTAGAATTGGCGATAAATTTAGCGCACAAGGCTAACGGCTTCATTGTTGGATGTTCTCCGTTCCGGGCCGGTTTCTCGACATGGACTACGGTAGCAGCATCCTCAGTATCGACAACAATATATTCCGGTACCTTTAATACTACCTGACCGATACCAAAGTTAAATGTTACCAGCTTCTTGCCATCGGCATCTTCAGTAACTGTCACCGGAAACAGCGAAGGGATAACGGTGCTCTGTCTCCGTCCGCCGTAAAAATTGTGGCCAGCATCAGGCTTCCATCCGTATAAAATAGGTTCATGCTGCCATTGATAGTCTTGGCGCCCCAGTGTGAACTGATTTTTTGCCCAAATAAGGCATTGCCTTAACGACCAACCAGCCTTTGTCATTGCGCCTCGGAAATCACTCCCGGCGCTATCGGCATGACAAACATAAATCGCACCGCCAGGCGCTGTAACTTTCAATAAGTTCTTCATGACTGCCAGCAAGAACTCGTTGAATTCTTCTGTCGGCATATTATCGTTTTGGATTTTTAGTTTTTCATCGGTCCCGCCTTGGTAATCTACATTATACGGCGGGTCTGTAAATACCATGTCAGCAAGTC
>OGWY01001109.1_pt1 | contig 21976 bp, 15 predicted proteins | sample 1576121 | NCBI WGS metagenome assembly OGWY01 (sample SAMEA3541543, study PRJEB24748) | human gut metagenome | biome: human gut; feature: human-associated habitat; material: faeces | place: China | collected 2012 | reverse complement strand
CTAAAAGCGTTGAAAGCAGATCAAGGTATGAAAGATGTGGACGATTTCGACTTCACTCATCCATGCCAGCGCTATATGGCGTCCTTCGGGCGCATTACTCCAAGTCACGGTAGCATAGTGATCTTTTCCCCAGTCCATCCACTTGGTGTTTTTCGGTGATTCATTCACAAACTTCTTTCCATCGAAGGTACCTACAAAATATTGAGTGGCACTTCCACCGAAAGGTCCGCCGGGATTAATATTACAGATTAGAACCCATTTCTTCAGTTCCGTACCTTCAATAGGTAATTCTATCAGGTCGGGACATTCCCATACACCACCATGAGCCCCCTGACCTTCACCAAAACTACTTTCATAAGCCCAGTCCTTCAGATTAGCTGAAGAGTAGATTTGCATTTCCTGACCTACGGCAAGAATCATGATCCATTTATCGGTAGCGTCATGCCAGAAAACTTTCGGATCACGGAAATCACGTTGGGTGGAAGTCAGTATAGGATTACGCGCATACTTCTTGAATGTCTTTCCGTTGTCCAGACTGTAAGCCATACTCTGTACCTGGCGATCGCTGGCCGAAGTATAGAAAGCTATGATCGCACCTGCACCAAAGCCTGCCGTATTATCCTTATCAACCACACAGGAACCACTGAAGATAGTTCCCAACGCATCGGGCGCAATGGCTATCGGCTGATGTTCCCAATTCACCAGGTCTGTACTGGTGGCATGTCCCCAATGCATATTTCCCCACATAGAACCGTAAGGATTGTATTGATAAAATAAATGATAAACACCATCTTTATATACCATACCGTTCGGATCATTCATCCAGCCATATTGAGGAGTGAAGTGATAAAGCGGACGGAAACTCTCGCGATTGGATGTATCAAACTCATTGGAAAGTTTCATTTCATCCCAACAAATAGCCGTATCGGGTATCAACTGGAAGTTGAAAGAAAGTGATTTATTATCAAATCCGGAGAGATCTACCGGAACAAAATAGTCCACCTTATTTATAGCCAGACGAACATTCATATTGCGCACTACGTCATTATCGGCTATCATATATAGCTTTGCTTCCGGAGCAGCCTCTTCCACGGGAAGCAACAGAAATTTCTTCTGGTTCTCAATCTGGACAATGCTCTGTCCGTCACCTAAATGTTTAATCACAAAAGGAGGATTAATAGCCTGACACGAAAAGACAGACCAGATTGTACCTATTATAAAGGTAAGGGTCCATCGCACAGTCAACAAATTGTTTTTTAAATTCATGATGTTTTTGGGTATTACATTTAATTAATAATGAGTTGCTCGGGAAAGCACTTTGCAAAGGAAGCGAATAAAACAGAAATAGCCTGCCATTTATGTTTCATAAGCTGGCAAATATGATACCTGCCCTTTATTTTGTTACAAATATACCAGCTTATGAAACATAAATTACAGCATATTTTCACTTAATTCCCTTTCTTTGCAACATCAAAACATCACTCGGGAAAGCATGTTTTGAGAGGTAATCCACAGCGATTACAAAATGAAAAGCATATTAATTAAAATCTAAAAACATGGAAGGCATAAAAAGATCACTTCTATTTGCACTCTTTCTTATAATGTGTACACTAGTTCAGGGCCAACGCCTGACGGTACAAGGAAAAGTGGTTTCCAAGACTGACGGAGAATCCATTATCGGTGCAACTGTCATAGAAACCAACCAGACAAGTAACGGCACCATAACAGACATCGACGGTAACTTTACATTGTCTGTACCACAAGGCGCAGAACTCTCCATTTCGTATATCGGATTCAAGACTGTGAATGTGAAAGCTCAAGCTACACTGAATATCGTTCTGGAAGAAGAATCGGAATTGCTACAGGAAGTCGTAGTCACAGGTTATACTACTCAACGCAAGGCCGACCTGACCGGAGCCATCTCCGTAGTCAGCATAGACGAGATTGCCAAGCAAAACGAAAACAACCCGATCAAAGCATTACAGGGACGCGTCCCCGGTATGAACATCACAGCCGACGGTAATCCCAGTGGAAACGCCACTGTACGTATTCGCGGTGTCGGGACTTTGAATAATAACGATCCTCTTTATATTATTGACGGTGTGCCTACCAAATCGGGCATGCACGAACTGAACGGCAATGATATCGAATCTATCCAGGTATTGAAGGATGCGGCTTCTGCCTCTATCTATGGTTCACGCGCTGCAAACGGTGTCATCATCATCACTACGAAGAAAGGTAAAGAAGGACAGATAAAGATTAACTTCGATGCTTCTATCGCCGCTTCCATGTATACCAATAAGATGGAAGTACTGAATGCGGAAGAATATGGCCGTGCCATGTGGCAAGCTTACGTAAACGAAGGACAGGATCCCAACACCAACGCACTGGGTTATAAGTATAGCTGGGGATATGACGCAAACGGTTATCCTCAACTGAACAACATCAGCATGTCCAAGTATCTGGATTCCGCCAATACGGTTCCGGCTGCCGACACCGACTGGTTCGATGAAACAACCCGTACAGGTATTATCCAGCAGTACAATGTATCAGTAAGCAATGGTTCTGAAAAGGGGTCATCTTTCTTCTCCCTGGGCTATTATAAGAATATAGGTATCATCAAGGACAGTGACTTCGAACGTTTCTCTGCCCGCATAAATTCTGATTATAATCTGATTGGCAAATTCCTGACCATAGGAGAGCACTTCACACTGAACCGCACTTCGGAGGTGCAGGCACCGGGTGGATTCTTGCAAAATGTATTGCAATTCAATCCCTCATTGCCCGTTTACGACATCAATGGAGAATATGCAGGTCCGGTAGGCGGATATCCCGACCGTGAGAACCCGGTAGCGAGACTGGACCGTAACTCTGATAATCGCTATACTTACTGGCGTATGTTTGGTGATGCTTACATCAACCTCAACCCCTTCAAAGGATTCAATGTCCGCTCCACCTTCGGATTGGATTATGCACAGAAATCACAACGCATCTTCACCTACCCCATCACCGAAGGCAATGTGGCAAATGATAAGAATGCCGTAGAAGCCAAGCAGGAACACTGGACGAAATGGATGTGGAATGCCATCGCTACCTACAATCTGGAAATCGGCAAACATCGTGGAGACGCCATGGTGGGTATGGAGCTGAACCGTGAAGATGATATCAATTTTTCGGGTTATAAAGAAGATTATTCTATTCTGACACCCGACTATATGTGGCCGAATGCGGGTTCCGGTACGGCTCAGGCTTACGGTTCGGGCGAAGGCTATTCACTGGTTTCTTTCTTCGGAAAGCTGAATTATACATACGATGATAAATACCTACTCTCGATGACAGTACGCCGTGACGGTTCTTCACGTTTCGGTAAAAATAACCGCTATGCCACATTCCCTTCCTTCTCACTGGGATGGCGCTTGAACCGTGAAAAGTTCATGCAAAACCTCAGTTGGATTGACGATCTGAAAGTCCGCGGTTCATGGGGACAGACCGGTAACCAGGAAATCTCGAACATTGCCCGCTATACAATTTATGTTCCCAACTACGGTGTAACGGAATCAGGCGGTCAGAGCTATGGTACTTCCTACGACATTGCCGGAACCAATGGCGGCAGCATCCTTCAATCCGGATTCAAACGTAATCAGATCGGTAATGATAACATCAAATGGGAAACAACTACACAAACGAACCTCGGCCTCGATTTCTCACTGTTTAAACAATCTCTTTACGGTTCATTCGACTGGTTCTACAAAAAGACAACGGATATTCTGGTACAGATGGCAGGTATCGCCGCTATGGGCGAAGGAAGCAGTCAATGGATCAATGCGGGAGAAATGAAGAATGTGGGTGTTGAATTGAATCTCGGTTATCGCAATCAAACGAGATTCGGACTGAAATATGACCTGAATGCCAACATATCCACCTACCGGAATGAAATCACGAAGCTGCCAACTACAGTAGCAGCCAACGGCACTTTCGGTGGTAACGGTGTACAAAGCGTAATCGGTCACGCCAATGGTTCGCAGGTGGGTTATGTAGCTGACGGTATCTTCAAATCACAGGAAGAGATTGATAACCATGCCACTCAAGAAGGCGCCGGGATAGGCCGTATCCGCTGGCGTGACTTGGACGGTAACGGTATCATCAATGAGAAAGACCAGCAATGGATTTACAATCCGACTCCGGACTTCAGCTATGGTCTGAACATCTACCTTGAATACAAGAATTTTGACCTCACCATGTTCTGGCAAGGTGTTCAGGGAGTAGATGTTATCAGCGACCTGAAGAAGGAAACCGACCTTTGGAGTGGACTCAATATCGGTTTCCTGAACAAAGGTAAGCGAGTACTCGATGCATGGTCACCCACCAATCCGAACTCTACCATTCCTGCATTGTCACGCAGCGATACGAACAATGAGAAACGTGTTTCCACTTACTTTGTTGAGAATGGTTCGTTCCTGAAGTTACGCAATATACAGTTGGGATACAACGTTCCGAAAAACTTTGCCCAGAAGATGAAGATGGAGCGCCTGCGCTTCTACCTGAGCGCACAGAACGTATTCACCATCAAGAGTAAGGAGTTCACCGGAGTAGATCCTGAGAATGCCAACTATGGTTACCCCATCCCGATGAATATAACTTTCGGTATTAATGTAGGCTTTTAACAATAAAATCAGTTACTTATGAAAAAGTTAATATATACAGCAGTCTTAGGTCTTTCACTGATGTGCGGCAGTTGCACCGACTTTCTGGAAGATCAGCTCCCCCAGGGAACCATCAGCGACGAACAGCTGAAGAACCCGGCATACATCGACAATCTGGTAATCTCTGCTTATGCAGTATGGATTACTGCCGAAGATATCAATTCTTCCTTCTCCATGTGGAACTATGACGTACGTTCGGATGACGCTTACAAAGGCGGAAACGGTACGGAAGACGGTGATGTATTCCACTCACTGGACATCTCACAAGGTATCATGACTACGGCATGGAACATCAGCGATATGTGGCAGCGCCTCTACAACTGTATCTCACGCGTCAATACAGCTTTGCAACTATTGGAACAAGTGGATGAAAGTACTTATTCATTAAAGCAGCAGCGCATTGCCGAAATGAGATTCCTCCGTGCACATGGTCACTTCTTGCTGAAACGCCTGTACAAGAAGATCCCGTTTGCCAACGATGCCAACTTGTCACCGGAAGAATATAACTATCTCTCCAACACCACTTACAACAATGACGAAGGCTGGCAACAGATTGCAGATGACTTCCAGTTTGCTTATGATAACCTTCCCGTGAAGCAGGCAGACAAAGGTCGCCCCGCCAAAGCCGCAGCCGCCGCCTATCTGGCAAAGACTTATCTGTACAAAGCTTATCATCAGGATAATGCAGACAGCCATGAAGTGACAAGCCTCAGCACGGAAGACCTGGTGAAAGTAGTACAATACACAGACAATGCCATTATGTCGGCAGGCGGCTACGGGCTGGAATCAGATTTTCACAATAACTTCCGTCCGGAACCTCAATATGAAAATGGCGTGGAATCTTTGTGGGCCATGCAATACTCCATGAACGACGGTACCAACAACGGTAACTGCAACTGGTCTTATGGTCTGATCGTTCCCAACATTCCGGGAGTTACCGATGGTGGTTGCGACTTCTACAAACCGAGCCAGAATCTGGTAAATGCATTCAAAACAGATGCCAACGGACCCCCGCTGCTGGATTCCTTTAACAACACCGATTACAATTCGCAATCCGATTATGCTGACCCACGCCTCTTCCTGACGGTAGGTATGCCGGGATTCCCTTATGAATTCAATAAGAACTACATGATGGACCAGTCGACTACCTGGAGCCGCAGCAACGGACTTTACGGATATTACGTGACCTTGAAGCAGAATGTGGATCCGGATGGCGATTACCTGATAAAGGGTGCCTGGTGGGGTTCTCCGATGAACCGCATCGTACTGCGCTACTCGGATGTATTGTTGATGCGTGCCGAAGCACTGATCCAACTGAACGACGGACGTATAGCTGAAGCTATCAGCCTGATTAACGAAGTACGTAACCGTGCTAAACAAAGCACAGCCATGATTGCCGACTACGAAATGGAATATGGCGTACGTTTCAACATTCAGCCTTATACGGGAAGCTACTCACAAGCAGATGCCTTGAAATTGTTGAAGTTTGAACGTCGTGTAGAGCTGGCTCTGGAATCAGAGCGCTTCTTTGACCTGGTAAGATGGGGCGAAGCTGCCGAAGTACTGAATAAGTTCTATGCCGAGGAAGCTGCCGACTGCACCATCTACACGAATGCCTCGTTCACTAAGAATAAAAATGAATATCTGCCTATCCCGTTTGCACAGATGAGTGCCAGCAACGGAAACTATACGCAGAATTGTGGTAACTGGTAACCTTATAAAAAAGAAGAACATTATGAAATCAATACTGAATAAACTAAATCTGCTTGTACTGGGAACTGTCCTGTTGTTAACATTCCCGGGATGTAGCGATGATAATACTTCCGACCTGAAACTGGACGGAGACACATGGCTCACCGCCCTTGAACTGAATGATACCTATACGGGGGTGATAGACCGGACCAATAAGACCGTAACTGTGGCAGTGCCCGAAATATACGACACTGACGCAATGAAAGTTACCGGTATCGAAGTATCCGAAGGTGCCGAGGCCTCTGTTAAGGCAGGCGATGTACTGAACTTCTCATTCCCCCAAGTGATAAAAGTGACTAACGGAAACGTATTCCTGGACTACACCGTCAACATCAAGCATGATGAAGCGCGGATACTCTCCTTCAAACTGAATGACGCTTATGCCGGAGTTATCGACCAGACTAAACGTACCATCACCGTACGTGTGCCGAGTTCAGTCAATATCAAAAACATGGTTCCGCTCATTACAACTTCGGCAGGAGCCACCGTAATGCCGGCATCCGGCCAGGCTATTGACTTCAGCAATCCTGTAGAATTCACCGTTTCATATAACACCGCATCTGCCGTTTATACGGTAACGGTTATCCCGACCGATGCACCGAGTGCCGTATATGTGGGTCTGGCAGCTACACTGAACGAACTGAATCCGGAAGAAAAGGAAGCGGCAACCTGGATGCTGAACAATATTGCCAATTCGCAGTATATCTCATTCGAAGATGTGCAAGCAGGAAGAGTAGACCTGAGCGAATGTGAAATCATGTGGTGGCATCTGCATATAGACGGCGGCATCGACAACATGGATAAGTTTGAAAAGGCAGCGCCTGCGGCAATCAACGCATTGGTGAAGATGAAAGACCTTTATAACAATGGCATGAACCTGCTGCTTACCCGCTATGCTACTTATTATGCCGCCAAACTGGGTGCTACTCTGGACGGCAACAACCCGAACAACTGTTGGGGACAATCGGAAGAATCCGGTGAAATAGTGGGTGGTGCATGGAACTTCTTTATCCAGGGACACGAGTCGCACGCCCTCTACCAGAACCTGGTGATGAACAGCGGTGAAACAGATAAGGTCTATACCTTCGATACCGGTTACCGAACCACCAACAGTACGGCACAATGGCACATCGGTTCCGACTGGGGCGGCTATGCTACGAATGAAGTATGGCGTACCAATCATGGCGGTGTTGACCTGGGTTATGGTGGCGATGGTGCTATCGTGGCATGGGAATATCTGCCTAAAGACTCTCGCGGAGGTATCGTATGTATCGGCTCAGGATGTTACGACTGGTATGCTTACGGCATAGATGCTTCAGCAGACAAGTATCATGGCAATGTGGCCAAACTGACAGAGAATGCAATCGACTATTTAACGGGTAAATAAAACTAATATATGAAAACAATGATATATTCACTCACACTGGCTGCTCTGATGATCACTTCTTTCAGCAGCTGTAGCGATGACAATGATCCGGTTTTAACTCAGAAAGACTGGGACGGAACCACCACTTATTTTGCTTCGGCAGATGCCATGAAGTTCGATACATACTACAAGCCATCTGTTGGTTATGTAGGCGATCCGATGCCTTTCTATGATCCGCAGGCAAAAGATTTCAAGATTATGTATCTACAGGAATACCGTCCGAACCAAGCAGGCACTTACCACCCGATATGGGCGGTAAGTACTCAGGACGCCGCTTCATACACATCTATGGGTGAACTGATTTCTTGCGGAGGATTGTCGGAGCAGGATGCCGCTATCGGAACGGGTAGTACTATTTATAATCCTTCGGATAAATTGTACTATACCTTCTACACAGGTAACAAATATCAGCCTACTTCTTCCGAGAACGGTCAGGTAGTGATGTATGCCACCTCACCCGACTTCAAGACCTGGACCAAGAATCGCACTTTTTATCTGAAGGGTGACACTGACGGGTACAGCAAGAATGATTTCCGCGACCCCTTCGTTTTTGAAGGTGAAGATGGAAAATACCACATGCTTGTTTCCACTACTAAAAGCGGCAAAGGTGTACTGGCCGAATATACTTCTACAGATATGAAGACTTGGGAACATGCAGGTGTATTCATGACCATGATGTGGGATCGCTTTTATGAATGTCCCGATGTCTTCAAGATGGGAGACTGGTGGTATCTGGTCTACTCGGAGATGCATGCAGCCGTACGCAAAGTTCAATATTTCAAGGGACGTACACTGGAAGAACTGAAAGCAACCACCGCCAACGATGCCGGTATCTGGCCCGACAACCACGAAGGTTTCCTTGACTCACGTGGCTTCTATGCAGGCAAGACGGCTTCGGACGGAACTAACCGCTACATCTGGGGATGGTGCCCCACCCGCTCGGGCAATGACAATACTGCCGTAGGAGCTTCTCCGAACGAACCGGAATGGGCAGGAAGCCTGGTTGCACACAAAGTAGTTCAGCATGCAGATGGCACTTTGACTTTAGGCTTAGTAGAAGGTATCAGCCAGAAATATGCCACCGCCTCTACTGTAAAAGTGATGGAAAAGAGTAGCGGAGTATCAGAAAGCAACGGTAACTATACTCTGACGGATAATGCTTATATCCTATTCAATCGCTTAAATGTAAACAACAAGATTTCGTTTACCGTAAAGACGGCAGGCGATGCAGATAGATTCGGTATCTCTCTGGTACGCGGTACGGACTCCAAAAAGTATTATACCATTGTAGTGAATCCGGAAGACAACAATAACAAGCGAAAGATAAACTTCGAAGAAGAAGGTGAAGAAGGTAAAGGATTCATCGACGGAATAGACGGGTATCTGTTCGACAGACCTGCTGATAATACTTATCATGTAACTATCTGTACGGACAACTCTGTCTGCGTGGTTTATATCAATGATAATGTGGCTTATACAAACCGCATATATGGTATGCAGAAGAATCCATGGTCTATTAATAGTTATTCGGGAACGGTGGAAGTCAGCGCTGTGAAGGTTAGCTATTACTGAGTTAATTCACCACAGAGTAACACTGAGTTTCACAGAGTTCTATAAGAGTTTCACATACCACGTAACCATCTGTGTGACAACGCACTTGGTGTTCCATCACGATCAGTCGTAATGAAACACGAGTTCAGTCCTAGTGGGAAGTGCCTTCAGTCCTAGTGGGAAGTGCCTTCAGTCCTAGTGGGAAATACCCTCAGTTTAATATAGTGAACGAATCATTGAATTGTTCATATCAGACTTACTAAAGTTTGTAGGCCAACAAAGATTAAGAATAAAAAAACGCATTGCCAGATAATGATTGCCACTTTATAGCAATCATTATTTAGCAATGCGTTTACAATATTTTGATTAATCACTGAAAGTCATACTTCGCCGCACATGCATAACCTTCTTCATACAAATCAGTCAATTTCCTGATATCCCGTTCGATACGGTCGACTGTTACAGGTTTCTGCGGACGGATTACAGTAATCTCTCCTGCCGCTTCCATACGTTCCACCATTTCCAACTGCTCGTTGTACACACGGCAACGACGGCTTAAAGCCTCACGCACTTTCGGGTATTTACGGTACAGGAAAGAAGGTATATGTATGTCCTTTGCTTCTTTACGATAACCATGATTACGGGTAAGCACTACCACATTATAGGTAAATCCCTCACTCCTGGCACGCATCAGCGGAATACTGTCGACAATACCTCCGTCAAGCATCGGCTCATTATCCACATAAGCAATAGGGCAGACAAAAGGCAGGCTGCTTGAAGCACGCACAATGTCAATCACACGATGCTTGTCCCGTTTCTCCTCAAAATAGTTAGCCTCACCCGTCACACAATTTGTAGTCACCATTTCATAGCGCTCCGGACAAGAGAAATACGCTTCATAATCATAAGGAAGAATGTGTTCGGGAAATTCCTGGAACAGCAGATCGAAGTCCATAATATTACGTTTCTTCAACAAATATTTCAACCCGATATACTGATATTTCTCCAGTAAGTCAATGTTACTGTACTTGGCACGTCCGCGCTGGCCGGACATATAAGAAAGTCCATTACATGCTCCGGCACTGACTCCGATAGTATAGGGGAAGCGGATGCCACGGTCCATAAAGCTGTCCAGCACGCCACAAGTGAAGACACCACGCATGCCGCCGCCTTCAAGAACCAATCCTGTCTGGGGTTTGATATGTATCTTTTTCTCCATAATTATCTGATAAAACGCTCCAAAGATAGCTTTTGTTTCCGAAATCTCCCTATCTTTGTGCCAGTAACAATCATTTAATATCAATTTAATTATGATGAAAAAGTCAATACTTATTGCCACTTTAGGCTTATTGAGTTTCAATGTGTCAGCACAGGACACTCCGAAAGCGGAAGAAGGCTTCATCTTCACAACCGTTAAAGAAAACCCGATTACTTCCGTTAAAAACCAAAACCGTTCCAGCACATGCTGGAGTTTTTCGGCTCTTGGTTTCCTTGAAAGCGAATTGCTGCGTATGGGCAAAGGCGAATATGATTTATCAGAAATGTTTGTGGTGCACCACACCATGATGGACCGCGGCGTGAACTACGTACGCTATCACGGTGACAGTTCTTTCTCACCCGGTGGAAGCTTCTACGACATCATGTTCTGCCTGAGAAACTACGGTCTTGTTCCGCAGGAAGCTATGCCGGGCATCATGTACGGTGACACATTGCCGGTACACAACGAGTTGGATGCCGTGGCCGGTGCTTACGTAAACGCTATTGCCAAAGGCAAACTGACCAAACTGACTCCGGTATGGAAGAAAGGCCTTTGCTCTATCTATGATACTTACCTCGGCAAGTGTCCCGAAAACTTCACTTACAAAGGAAAAGAATATACTCCGAAGACATTTGCCGAATCCCTCGGAATCAATCCGGACGATTACATATCTCTGACTTCATTTACCCACCATCCATTCTACACTCAGATGAACATCGAAATTCAGGACAACTGGCGCAACGGCCTTTCTTATAACCTGCCTTTGATGGAATTCATGTCTGTTATCGACAATGCCGTTAACAACGGTTACACTGTAGCTTGGGGTAGCGACGTCAGCGAAAGCGGTTTCACTCGTGACGGTATAGCCGTTATGCCCGATGCGGATCGTGGTGCCGAACTCACCGGTTCTGACATGGCACGCTGGACAGGTCTTACTGCCGCCGACAAACGCAAAGAACTGACTTCCCGTCCATTACCGGAAATCACCGTAACTCAGGAAATGCGCCAAACAGCATTCGACAATTGGGAAACTACTGATGACCACGGTATGCTTATCTACGGTATAGCCAAAGACCAGAACGGTAAGGAATACTACATGGTAAAGAACTCCTGGGGTACCAACAACAAATACAAAGGTACTTGGTATGCTTCTAAACCTTTCGTTGCTTACAAAACTATCAATATCCTGGTACACAAAGATGCAGTGCCCAAAGCATTGCTGAAGAAGCTGGGAGTTAAATAAGTGATTAGTGGTGAGTGATTAGTGCTGTGCTGTCATTGCCGCATGGTACTAATCACTTATCACTCACTACTAATCACTATTTCATCATCCTACTGTTAATATATTCCGTAAACTGATCCTTATAATTCTCTCCTACCGGAATATAGGTCTCTCCAAAAACGATGCGCAGGCGAGAAACTTCCGTTATCTTTTTCAAATTGACAATATAAGAACGATGTACCCGCATAAACTGAGAGGGGGGCAAAGTTTCTTCCAGACGCTTCATGCTGAGTAAAGGCATAATGGGCTTAGCCTCTCCTTCTACAAAGATACGTACGTATTCGCTCATTCCCTCAATATATTTAATATCTGCCAAGTTGATACGCGTAACGCGATAATCACTCTTCACAAACAGAGTACCGTCATTGAAAGAAAGTTCGGACGGAGTTGACGGTGGAGCAACTGTTCCATGACCTTTGGTGCGGAATTCCCACCATTTATACGCTTTGTCCACCGCCTTCAGGAAGTCTTGAAAGCCAAACGGTTTCAGCAGATAATCCAGTGCATCTACTTTGAAACCTTCGACGGCATACTCCGAATAAGCTGTTGTGAAGATAACCAACGGCTTTTCCGTCAGGGAACGCACAAAGTCCATCCCATTCAGGTCGGGCATATTGATATCAACAAACATCAGATCAATCTTCTGTGCGGAAAGAACACTCATAGCATCGAAAGCGTCTTGGCAGGAAGCTACAAGATTCAGAAAAGGTACACGGGAGATATATCCCGTCAGTTGGGTAAGAGCCAACGGCTCATCATCAATAGCTATACAATTTATCATAATATACCTCCATTCTGTATTAACTCACCGGCACAAGCAACTGCACATCAAAGCAATCGGCCGTATCATCAATAGATAGTTTATAACGCTCACCGAACAACAGACGCAAACGCTTACGGATATTATCAAGACCGATACCGTGGTGCTGATCTTCGGACCTATAATAATTACTGTTGGAACAAACGAAATGAATTTCCTCTCCCACCACCTGCAAACAGACTGATACGAATGAAGCATGCTGATAACTGACACCATGCTTAAAAGCATTCTCTACAAACGAAACGAACAATAGGGGTGGTACTTGTACTTCGCCCGTATCCGTAGGAAAAGACACATCTATCCGCACTTTATCCGTATAGCGGATGCGCATCAGCTCTATATAATGATTGAGGAACTGCAACTCCTTGGAAAGCGATATCAAGCGGTTATTCGATTCATAAAGCACATAGCGCATTAACCGTGAAAGTTCGACAATGGTTTGTTTGGCCTTCTCCGTATCAATATCCACCAATGCATGTATATTATTGAGAGTATTCATGAAGAAGTGCGGATTTATCTGGTATTTCAGATAATCCAACTCCGTCTGAAGATTGTTGTGCTCCAGTTCTTTCATAGCCTCCTGATCGCGTACTGACTTAAAAAACAGCTTAACAGCAATGTTGAAACTGAACATAAGCAAAGCTATCAGCATGCGCCCCAGAAAAGGACCACGAAACAGGGGCACAAAGAAAGGCATCTCTTCGAAAGGCGGACGTGGGAAGTCAGAATGCCGAGGATCAGGACGTCCCCCCCGTACAGATGGTATATCCGGCCCCGAAGGCTTACCGGGAGCATCATGCTCTCTCGGCCCGGGACCTTCCTTTCCCCGGTCGCGCATTCTCTGTTCTATTTGCTGCCGCTTCATGACAGGACGACTGGGAGACACCATATCCACTACCCAGAAAGTGAACGTAGATAATAATATGGCAACTACTACATACACTACCACTTTCTGCTTCAGGAAAAGGAAAGGAGCAAGCACACGATTATTCAATAAGAAAAGGAAAAAGAATGGCAACACATTGAGCCATAAAATAAAAACTCCTTTCCATCGCATCACTTCCACCTTACCCGATAAAAGTTCGAAGAAATTGCTTACCACCGGCACCATCAGTACGATAAGCCACACAGCAATGTAGATCATCATTTCCGGCAGGTAACGTTTATAGGTAGCACGGGCAAACACTTTCTTCATGGTTTGTTTCCTTTTTAGAGATGTCATGGCAAATATAGCCGACTTTCGATTAACTGACAAAAGAAATAGACGAGGAGGAGCTTTTCATCGGCAAAGTTCTCATTACCAATGCCAACCACCTCCGCCACCACCAGGACCTCCGGAAGATACGTTTCCTACCGAAGTCACCATACTGCTGGGCGTAAAAGTCGCTACCTGTGAACCTGTTGTATAGGTGCCACCAACAGTCAGTCCATAGAATTCAGTACCTCCGGTCACCGAACCGCCTGTATAAATCGTATAAGTGGTGCCCGATGCCAACTTCGAACTGCTGAACAACAATGTCATTTGCGAATAAGCACGGGGAATAGTGTAAGACATCACCTGATCAGAACCTTGAATACTCAAAAGCGTACCTTTACTACCCGAACCGCCATAGATAACCGTGCGTTGTGTACAAACGCTGGACGTGGGAGTACTAGTGCCGCCACCGATTCCCAAGATAGTTCCTCCTGTTATCTTAAAAGTATTCTGATCGCAGTCAAATCCTTCCTCGGGAGATGTAGTACCGATAGAGACAATCGTACCACCGGTAATAGTCAGGGTACCGTTAGAATCGACACCATCATTTCCACTGCTGTAACAATAGATATTACCGCCGTTGATAACAATGCTTTTAGAAGCATTCATACAGTCATCATAAGAATAGACGCTGACGTCACCACCATTCACCGTAAGGGTACTTTTACTTTCAATCCCTTCACTTCCTTCACCACCCGGGGTCTTCACCCAGATAGTACCGGAATTGATAGTCAAATTACCGTCTGCTTTAATGCCTTTGGCGGAGGAATCCAGACGATTATAGACATACTGTTTACCGGTAGTAATAATCTTCACCGTACTATTATCGATACTCAGAGTTCCGTCGCAATTAATACCTTTACCGGCAGCACCCGTACTTTTGACTAAAAGAGTAGTACCATTCATCACTAGGTTACCATCACATTTGATACCTGCGGCAGAACTCAGATCATTGTCTTCATAGACCGCAGAGCCCGAAGTCAGCAGAATCAACTGCCCCCCACTGAGCGTGATGTCCGTTTCCGCCTTTACCGCTTTAGAGGCATCCCCAGAGATGTCAGCCTTGATAAGTCCGCCTCGTATATCAATGAATCCTTTTTCACAGTCCAACCCATCACCGGATGCCTTCACCTTCAGGATACCACCACCAATAATGATTTTATCATTCGTATGAATTCCATCTTTCACGGCAGAAGCTACGGTAATATTGCTGCCGCTACGCAAACGCACATAGTCGTCACTACAAATACCATGCTTGTAATTACCTGTCACAGTCAGTGCACCCGTACCGCTAAAAATAAGTTGTCCTTCACTAAAAAAGCATCCTTTTTCATCTTCGCCCGTTACGGTGGAGTAAGAAGAAGCATCTGCCAGATAGTTCTCCGTTTCCGTCTTCACTTCTACAAAAACACGCTTGCCGGACTGGATATTGATTGCCGCCCCGCTGTCATTAGTCAGCGAAATACCCGCAAGAGTCAGTTTAAACTTCTTATCACTGTATACCTTGAAAGAGCCGTTGGATGCCGAACCACTAAGCACATATTCTACACCTGCTACGGATGCATTTACTGTGACATGTGCTCCGTTTGTGGTTACTGTAACCCCACTCACAGAGCCTGTCACCGTTGCCGAACCATTAGCAAATGCTATTTGTATGGAAGAAGCGAATGATGAATTCTCTATAAAGTCATCATATTCGTCATCATTCTTGTCGGTTATGATAGTTTCAGCTATTTCAACATATGAATTATCAGCTATATCTTCCCACGAAACATCAAAGTCAAGTAATGTACCCGAAGCATCCGAACTGCCTGAACTTCCACCGGGGGGCGTTCCCCCATCCGTTCCGTTCTCTCCCCAATCATCAAAAGGACTATCAGCACTACACGCGACACACAAGCAGAAACACACTGCATAAATCCCTATTTTCTGTATTCGTTTCATTTCCATCATTTATTTATGTGACTAATAAATCATTCACTTAAAACTTAAACGTATATCCCGCACCTACTACGTGCCCGTTCGTCTCATCATCATCTGCATGATTCTGATACCGATAGAAAAAATCGAGCGAATTCTTCTTATTGATTTTGTATCCGGTACCCAGTGTCCAGCGAGTTTTATCCAGTGCCCAACTATCGGACATGGAATGATATAATTCACAAGAAGCATAAGGTGCAAAACGAGATTTCTTAATATTCCATTCAGCCTGCAAGCGTGAACGAAGTACATTCTTACCTTTGCCGGTAATTTCCTCATCTGCTTTTTGGGAACCATCGTCCCCATCGTACTTGGAAACAAACTGCGAAGTACGATACGTATACTGGTAACGTTCGCGCAAGGAAAATTCAAAGCGTTGCCAGTTCAACTTACCTGTCAAAGACAAGTACATACGATGACGGGGTGACCAGTAGTCAGAAACATAATTGCCTTTCTTGGTCATCTCTCCCGGACGATGGCTATAAATAAAAGTATATCCGCCATCCGCTTTCAAAAAAGAAGTGATGCGATAAGCCACACCCGCCCCTGCAGACCAGCGTTCAACATTATCCACACCATCACGAGTACGGAATTCACCTTCCACCGAAGCATCAAAGCCCGGGAAGATTTTCTTCTTTACCTCGGCACTGGTCCAAATGCCGAAGTCATCACTTTGGGCATATACTCCTGCAACCATTGTGCAGAGAAAAACAGCCAGTAAGGTTATTCGTCTATTCATTTTCTTCATTCTCCTTCCCTCGGTATCCGTCTTAGTGTATCAATTGTATTTATCTCTTCACTCTCCGGTTCATAATAAACCTTCAGTATCGCTGCATCTCGTAGGAAATCAATATGGCCCACTTCTACTTTCGTGATGCTAAGTCCCGTTCTATTTTCCAGATCCATAATCAATTCTGCCCTACGTTGCGGGGTAATCAATTCAATACGATCATACTGCACCAGCTTGCATGAAATATGTTTCAGCCAACGATTGCTTTCGCATAACCAGATACACAGAATAAATAATAAGTTTGTTGCCGTCAGTTCGGCATAACTCAACTGTACAGACAGAGCGTTGATGACGGAAATAGCTATAATCACAAACAGGTAGGTCATCTCACGCACAGGCATCGACTCTGTCCGGTAGCGAATTATGCCGAAGATAGCAAACAATCCAAGTGCAAACCCTATTTTCAGTTTCACACTGCCCAACAGGAATATCATCAGAAAAATGCTGATACTGATAAGCGTAAATGTGAAGAAGTAATCGCGACGACGGCTCTTCGGGTAATAAAAGAAACGAATAATGGCCACCACCACTACCATGTTGAGAACGAAGCGCAATATCAATTCCATAAATCCAGCCGCATCTATAAGCGGCGTCTCCATAAAGGCTAATTCAGCAAAATCGTTCATATGCTATTTATTAATGTTTCTATATTTCGGGGAATTTCTGCCCTCCTCATTTTACGTACTTTCGGTTTGAAACGATTCTGTTTCAAGTTTTCATCCGTCAGTACACAACCCATGCAATATTTACTAAAACCTGCAGGATGTACATGCAAGCGACTTAATATATCGCGGATGGGCGATGATGTACGCCCGTCTCGCTTTAACTCCACCACAGCAAGACGTGGCAAGGCAGCATAATTCCCGTTCACCAGATTTCGGAAGCAAATATCCGTATCAATAGTAAGCCGTTCCGTCATTGCCCGGTTGACAAGAGTAATGCGCTGAAAACGATTCTCCAACTGTGGAGACAATTGCGGCAGCTTGTACCAGGCATACAAAGACAAGAAGTCATCCACACCTTCAGCAGACAGTTCATCAAGAGCAGTGATGCGTATACGCTGCTTGTCCGTGCGACCTTTATTATTCTTATTTTTGACTTCAAGAAAAGTTAATTGGGAAGCAACATAGGTACGTACCCTGATTTTCTCACGTACCGCCCGTCCGTTTTGATGTGCCCGATACATTGCTTTGTCTACAGTATCCAGATAAACAGTATGATAGACAATGTTCCGTTCTCCCGCCACTTCCTGTACACGATAATCGGCGGCAGCATAATGCAAAAGCACAGCCAGCGTTTCCAAGGGCAGCAGATATTTCGTATCCGTCCTGTTCATCAATCGGATACCACTCATTTCTTCCAGCGTGACAGGACCGAATATATCCAGCATTTCCACTATATCCTTCAATATTTCTTCTGTTATCATACCTGCTTCGTTTCTGCGACAAATGTAACTGCAGGAGTGAAACAAAGAAAATAGATTCAACCAACAAGTGATTTTTAACGATAAACACAATCAAAAACGATGTAGTTCTTCTGCCCTATTTTGCTCAAAACCGTTCTGTATGTGCATTTTTTGCCCGCATTTCTTGTCAGAACGAACAGTTTGACTAATTTTGCACGCTGATAATTAGTTAACCGGATAATTTCAGTAGCTGGACACTATGTACCTCCTACTCCTATTCCCGGCACTGACGCTCCAAAGAAATACTAATACTAATAATTAATAACATGAGTTTGAAAATCGTAGTATTGGCTAAACAAGTTCCCGACACACGTAATGTTGGGAAAGATGCCATGAAAGCCGACGGAACCATTAACCGTGCGGCACTCCCCGCCATCTTCAACCCCGAAGACCTGAATGCTCTCGAGCAAGCTCTCCGATTGAAAGATGCTCATCCAGGCTCTACCGTAACCGTTCTGACAATGGGACCGGGACGGGCAGCCGACATTATTCGTGAAGGACTTTTCCGTGGTGCAGATAACGGTTACTTATTAACTGACCGTGCTTTCGCTGGTGCAGACACACTGGCTACGTCTTACGCACTTGCCACTGCCATCCGCAAAATCGGTGAGTATGACATTATTATCGGTGGCCGTCAGGCAATCGACGGTGATACCGCACAGGTCGGTCCTCAGATCGCTGAGAAGCTGCACCTGCCCCAGATCACCTACGCCGCCGATGTGAAGAAGGAAGGCGACACCCTGACCGTCAAGCGCATGCTCGAGGACGGCTACATGACCATCAAGGCTCAGACTCCGTGCCTGATCACCTGCATCAAGGAGCTCAATACCCCGCGTTACATGAGCGTCTCCGGTGTGTTTGAGTGCTACTCCAAGCCCATGACCGTTCTGGACTACAACGCCCTGAAGGATCACCCCCTCATCGACGCTACCACCATCGGCCTCAAGGGCTCCCCGACCAACATCCTGACCTCCTTCACGCCTCCCCAGAAGGGCGCCGGTCAGATGCTCGAGGGCAACGACATGGCTACCTGCGAGAAGCTCGCCGGCATCCTGCTCGAAAAACACATCATTTAAGGAAAGGAGATCAATACGATGCGTAACGAAGTGAAACTTGCTAATCCCAACTATGACTCCTCCAAGATCGAAGAGTTCAAGAACGTATGGGTCTTCTGCGAACAGCGTCAGGGCCAGATGATGTCCACCTCCTATGAGCTGATCTCCGAAGGCCGCAAGCTGGCGGACGAGCTGGGCGTGAAGCTCTGCGGTCTGCTGGTCGGCGACAATGTCGGCGATCTCGCCGAGAGCATTGGCGGCTACGGCGCTGATGAGGTCATCGTCTGCGACCACCCCCTGCTCAAGAACTACACCACCGACGCCTATGCCAAGGTCATCTGCGACGTCATCTCCGAGATGAAGCCCGAGGCCTTCCTCATCGGCGCGACCAACATCGGCCGTGACCTCGGCCCCCGCTGCGCAGCCCGTCTGCACACCGGTCTCTGCGCCGACTGCACCCACCTCGACGTTGACATGCCCATCTACAAGGACTTCCTGCGCGGCGCTTCCACGCTGCCCGAGGCCAAGATCGACGGCATGGCCACCGCGAAGGTCATGGGTAAGGACCACGATGTCTCTCGCGACCTGAAGATGACCCGTCCCGCGTTCGGCGGCAACCTGATGGCTACCATCATCTGCCCGCGCTTCCGTCCGCAGATGGCGACCGTTCGTCCGGGCGTTCTGAAGAAGGGCGAGTACAACGAGGCTAAGGCTAACGCAGTAGTTGTTGAGCCGGTAGCTTTCGAGCTGTCCGAGGCTGACATCAAGACCAAGGTTCTCGAGGTCGTTAAGGAAGCTAAGGAGCTGGTTGACCTGACCGGCGCTGAGGTAGTTGTATCTGTAGGCCGTGGTATCTCCAAGGACGTTGAGACCGGCATCAAGCTGGCTGAAGAGCTGGCTGGCCTGTTCGGCGGCGTTGTTGGCGGTTCCCGTGCTGCTATCGACTCCGGCTGGCTGTCTGCTGACCACCAGGTTGGTCAGACCGGCAAGACCGTACATCCGAAGCTGTACGTTGCTCTGGGCATTTCCGGTGCTATCCAGCATAAGGCTGGTATGCAGGATTCCGAGTGCATCGTAGCAGTTAACAAGTCTGATTCCGCTCCGATCTTCGACGTAGCTGACTACGGCATCTGCGGCGACCTGTTCAAGGTTGTTCCGATGATGATCGATGCAATCAAGGCTGCTAAGGAGTCTAAATAATCAACTGAATATCGTTCAGATTTGATAGAAAAGCCTCTGTCCGATGGACAGAGGCTTTTTTGTGCTGTTTGGGTTCATTGTTCGGCGCCTACACTGGGATATTCAGGGTCGTGGTCGAGATAATATTCAACATGGTAAATCCCGTAATAATCGTTTACGATTTTGCGGACATCTTCGACGTATTGATTTGTGGATGTGTCGCTGTATACGCCACGCAGTGTTTTATACGGGTTTTGCTCGAAAGTGGTGATATAGTCCTTGGTTGCAGCCGGAAAATAAAGCGATTGCTTGTAATGACCCGGCATGTGTGCCCCCTTGGATGCCATAAATGCAACACACTCCTTGTCTGGCAGGTCGGACAGCCGGATTCCGGTCTGCATATATTCCGAAACCGGCGGCGTGTTTTTGACCGTTACAGCCATAATCGCAATGGTGGCGAGCAGCAGGACGAAAATTGCTTTGATTCGTGCGCTTAACATGGTATCACCGCCTTGTCTGATATATATTTTATTATACTGTAAATCGGTTCGTCCTGGAAGTATAAATTCAGAGAAAACGATAACGTATCAAACGATTTGCACAGACCACATCGTAGGGGAGCACAGTGTGCTCCCACGAAACGTAAAATAACACGGGTTTTGGGCGCACACTGTGCGCCCCTACGGTTACACGATTGCAAAGGATTCAGAAGGCATAATTGTTACGCTCGTTATCCATTATCAATTCTGCACAAAAAAAGAGGTACGATTCTTACGAATCGTACCTCTTTCGCTATCCAGATAAGGATTATTCGTCCTTATTTTCGTTTTCTGCCGGAGCCTTTGCGTCCTTATGCGTCAGTACCAGCTTGTCGTCGGCGGCATCGAGCGTTACGCTGTCGCCCTTCTTAATCTTGCCCTCGAGGGATTCCTCGGCAACAAGATCCTCGACCTCGTTGGTAACGGCGCGGCGCAGCGGGCGGGCACCGTAAACCGGATCAAAACCAGCCTTGGCAAGGTGCTTCTTGGCAGCCTCGGTCCAATCCATAGTGATCTCCATATCCTGCATGCGGGCAGCAACCTTGCGCAGCATGCCGTCGGCAATCTGTGCAATCTCGTCCTCGTTCAGACGGTTGAACACGATGATGTCATCAATACGGTTGAGGAACTCCGGACGAACCGCGGTCTTGAGTTCCGCCATAACGTCGGCCTTGATCTGCTCAAAGGTGCGCTCTGCAGCGTCCTCCGGCTTGCCGTCCGCAAAGCCAAGCGACTTGCGGCCGCTGCCGGTGATCTTCTGCGCACCGATGTTGGAGGTCATGATGATGATGGTATTCTTGAAGTCTACATGGCGGCCCTGACCGTCGGTCAGGATACCATCTTCAAGGATCTGCAGCAGGATGTTGAATACATCCGGGTGTGCCTTCTCGATCTCGTCGAACAGGACAACCGAGTACGGAT
>OGWY01001104.1_pt1 | contig 22010 bp, 17 predicted proteins | sample 1576121 | NCBI WGS metagenome assembly OGWY01 (sample SAMEA3541543, study PRJEB24748) | human gut metagenome | biome: human gut; feature: human-associated habitat; material: faeces | place: China | collected 2012 | reverse complement strand
TCTTCTCAATTTTCAAGAGCATCAAAAAAGCATCAATTTTCAACAAAAACTATAAAGACAAAAACGAACAGCACTTTCATATCCTGAAAGTGCTGTTTTTATGCGGAATTTTAGGGGGACTGTATTTTAACACGCGGCTTAACTGAAAGCGTGCTTTTCGCTCCAAAACCGCGTGCCGGGCTTCGTCGCCGAGCGCTGCCGGTGGCAGATGCAGCGAGGCGAGGATGGCGCAGCGGTCAAAATATGGCGTAACACCGCCATATTTTGGGCACCGCAAGAGGGTTTGCGAAGCAACTTCAAGTCCTTCTGCCCCTGCCAAAAAAACAGTCACCGTTTTGGTGACTGTTTCTTTAGATATAGTGAATTTCCTGATCCAAAGCATTTTTCGGCCAAGATTTTCTCAGTGCCGCATAGGAAATTACAAAGTTGGCGAGCCAGCCTGCCGGAACCGCAAGCCATACAAATGCAATGCCAAAATGCGGTGCGAAAATCAATGCCACCGATAAACGAATTGCAAGGTTGACCATATTTGCAGTCAAAAACGGGCGCATATTTCCAAGTCCGCGAAGAACACCGTCTGTTGCCATTTTGATACCCATAAATATGAAAAAGTATCCAATCCATTTCATATAATCACCGGACACTTGATATGCTAAAGCCGTTCCGTCTTTTCCTAAGAAAAGTGAAGAAATTTGTGTGTGCATTGTTTCAATAATTACAAATGCAAGTACGGCAAAGCATACATCTAACAGCAAAGCGGCGCGGTAGCCTTTTTTTATACGGTCAATTTTTCCGGCACCGAAATTTTGCGAAACAAATGGTGACACGGCATTCCCGATTGATACAAATATCAGTGAAAAAACATTCTCTACTCTCATCGTTGCCGCGTAGCCTGCGAGTGCTTGCGTGCCGAAAGGATTTACAACCGCCTGCACAATCATCATACCGATTGATACCGTGGATTGTTGAAGAATAGACGGAACGGCGATTTTAAGCATTAAACGCAGTTCGCTTTTGTCAAATCGATGAAACGGACTTGCGTATTTTCGCATTCGATAAAGAAAAATCAAAAGGGAAAGTACGGCAGAAATGCCCTGTGCAATAAGGGTGGCAAGAGCCGCACCGAATACTCCGAGTTTAAGACCGCCCACCATCCAAAGGTCCATGATGATGTTCGATACAGATGAAAATATTAAAAGCCATAACGGAATTTTCGATTCGCCGATTGAAGTGAACATGGTTGAAAGAATGTTGTACATAAATAAAAACGGAAAGCCCGCAAAATAGATGCGCAAGTACAGTACCGCATCCTCCATTATATCCGTAGGCGTTTGCAGTATGCTCATCATCCAATTAGAACCGAAAAATCCAAAGATACCGAGAAATATGCTTAAAAGCAAAAAGCTTATTAACGATGTGGAAACGATTGTTTTCATCTTGCCGTAATTTTGAGCACCGAAATAACGGCTTACAAGCACGCCTGCACCCACGCCTGCACCGAGTGCAATGCAAATAAAAACATTTGTAAGTGCGGCACAAGCCCCGACGGCCGCAAGGGCAGAGGAGCCGACAAATTGACCGACGATAATTGAATCAGCCATATTGTATACTTGTTGAAAGAAGCTGCCTAAAATCATAGGCATCGCAAAAACAGTCAAAGCCTTGAGCGGCGGATCGGTTATTAAATATTCGTCCTTTGTCATTTTAATATTCTCCTGAAAAACACTTGCGTTATCCTTTTAATTTATGTATCCGTTTTCTTAGAATTGTAGCACAAAAGCAATGGTATATTTAAAAAGCCAAACAAGATACAGCTTCCTCAGTCTGCACCCTGTTCGGCTTACGTCTTTACTGAACAATCGCTCCCTGAGCGAACATTAGAAGTATATCATCGGCATAAATAAATGTCAATGAGTTATAGTCCTGAATAGCCTGACCGTTGATATTTAATAAGCAGTAAAAAATGTCGTTTTAAATATAAATCAGAACAGAAAACAGCACACAACCAATATCCGGTGTGTGCTGTTTCAGTCGGCATTTAGCCGCATATTATTTTATGACGCCGTTTGTTACCTTGAAAGCGATGTTTTATAAAAAGAATATAAAGCGGCGGAAATGAGGTTGTGTGATAAATCAGCACAAATTCCGAAAAAAGCCGAAAAAGGTGATACAATCAAGCTCATAAAATGGGCGGAGGAATGAAATGACAGCTGTTTGTAATAAAATAAAGTCAATAGTTGCATTTGCGGTTATTTGCGTTATATTGTCGCTGCCTCTCGATGCTTTTGCCTCGGGTGACAGCGACTTTGTGTATTATATTAGGAACGGAAAGGTTTGCGTAAGCGGCTACCGCGGAGTGAGCGACACGATTTTGGTACCCGAAAAAATTAAGGGCAAAACGGTGGCGGTGATTGACGATTACGCATTTTCGTCAAACGGAACCGTGGAATTTATCGGCTTACCCGATTCCGTCACCGCAGTCGGCAAAAACGCTTTTTCCGACTGCACGGCTCTGTCATATGTCAGCTTCGGCGCGAATTTAAACGAGATAGGCGACAATGCCTTTTCGGGCTGTTATTCCTTAAAAAAAGCAGAGCTTAAAAAAGGAGTTACATATATAGGCAAGGGAGCCTTTAAAGGGTGTTCGTCGCTTTCTTTCGCCGCAATTCCCGACGGAGTGGCATTTATCGGTGAGAAAGCCTTTTTCGGTTGCTCTGCGTTAGAAAAAGTTACGTTGCCTGAGAGCGTTACGGAACTTCATACAAGCGTGTTTGAAAATTGTTCGTCTCTTTCAAAAGCTGAGCTTCGCGGCGTAAAAACAATAGGGGATCGAGCGTTCTATAATTGTGCCGCACTTTCGGAGATAAGCTTTTCACCGTCTCTTAAAGAGATAGGGGCTTTTGCCTTTTCGGTAAATACATCTTTGGAAAAAGTTACTTTGCCCCCAAATACCGAGCTTGTTTCAGACGAAGCTTTTTCGCGTTGTACGTCTTTAAAAACCGTTACCGTTTTCAGCGAAGCTCTGAAGATGTCGGCTACGGCATTAGACGGATGTACCTCACTTTATGCAATATACGGAAGCTCCGCGTTTTCATCCGAAGCGGCAAGCGGCATAAGAAATGCAACAGTGTCTTTCGATTGTGTGTCCGAGGAGAAAGAAACCGGTGTTGTAAATACGGCAGTCGGTGTTACGGTACAAACGCTAAAGGAGATATTGGTATTCAAAGGAGTTATCGATGCTGCGGATGAATTGACCGTGTTTGATGAAAACGGCAATATTTTGCCTGTTATCGCCGTTGTCGAGGACGGTGCAGGTATTCGCATACGCAAAGGCAAAACGGATTATTATTACGTTGCGCGAGTGAATTTCGGCGATGTGAATTCAGACGGTAAAACGAACAGTGCGGACGCTGTTATAATGCTTAAATATTCGGCGGGCTTAACAGGCTTGTCTCCGATAAAACTCAAAGAGGCCGATTTAAACCGAGACGGAGCCGTAGATGAGAGCGACGCGGTTTTACTGCTTCGCAGGTCATGCGGTCTTATGGCATAATAAAAAAGCATCGCTGATTCTTTTTGCCAAAATCGCGGTGCTTTTAATTATTTTGTATTTTCTTTCAGATATTCCAACAATACGTCTTTTCTGTTTTGGCACTTACCCTCTATAACGCCGTTAAGTAAAAAATCAAGCGAGCTTTTAATCTCTTTTCCCTCGGCAATACCGAAGGCCTTAATATCATCGCCGTTTACTGCGAGAGATTTTAAATTATAGCACTCGTTGTTTATCTTTATCTCCTCATAGAACGAACGCATATTTTTAAGCTTTTCGTCTATTGCGTGCGGATCGGCCTTTGCCATGTTATCGGCACGCTTGATTTTTATAAGGTTAAGGTATGCTTCGTCTCCGAGACTGCACATCATTTTTTTTGCCTGAATTTTGTCGCGCGGGGATTTCATGTCGTGTATCAAAACGAGCTTTGATACATCGTTTATTGTTTTATTGTCAAATTTCAGCCTTTTAAGAATGTCTCGCGTCTTTTTTTCACTTATCACAGCATGACCTTTGAAGTGCGAAGTGCCGTTTTCGTCAGTGGTTTTGGCGTCGGGCTTTCCGAAATCATGGAAAAACATTGTAAGACGCAAAATTCTGTCATTAAAATCTATTGCGTCTACGGCGTGAAGCGTATGCTCGAACACATCGTATTTGTGATATTTTGTGTGCTGCTCGCATTCTATAAGTGGGGCAAGCTCGGGAATAAATACCTCTATAACCGCGTGATATTTCCGTATAACGTCGGTTGCGTATTTTCCCGTGATAAGCTTTGTGAATTCAACCTGTAATCTTTCTTTTGACACATCCGACAGCAGACGCCTGTTTTTCAGTATGCTGTCCGATGTGCTTTTTTCTATTGTGAATCCGAGCTCCGCCGAAAAACGGACGGCACGCATTATTCTGAGCGCGTCCTCCGAAAAACGGGTGTCGGGGTCGCCGACGCACCGTATTATTTTGTTGTTCAAATCGCCTTTGCCGCCGAAAGCATCAATTATTTTATCGTCGCAATTACAGCAAAGCGTGTTTATTGTGAAATCCCGCCTTGAGAGATCGTCTCTGAGGTTATCCGAAAATGATACCGTTTGCGGATGACGGTGGTCTGTATAGTCGCCGTCTATGCGATAAGTGGTTATTTCGAGCGGCATATCGTCAATTATAACAGTTACCGTCCCGTGCTTTATACCTGTCTCTATTATCCGTTCGCCGCAAAACATCTTTTCGGTTTCTTCGGGGCGTGCGCTTGTTGTGATGTCCCAGTCAAACGGGACTTTGCCGAGCAGACAATCACGAACCGCACCGCCGACGGCATAGGCTTCAAAACCGCTGTTTTTCAGCAGGCATATTGCCTTATTCACTTGTTCGGGGAGCTTTATCATAATAATTCCTCAAAGTATGCTTTTGATTTCTGAGAGACTGTCGATTCTTATATCCGCGCCCACATTATCATACCCCGTGCCGTTGTGGTCATACCAACAGGTGGTGATTCCGAAACTCTTCCCTCCGGATATATCGGCGGTAAGCGAATCGCCTATAAGTATAAATTTTGATTTGTCGGTTTCGTGCAGCTCATTGAGGCACCGCTCAAAAAATTCCCGTTGGGGCTTTTGTATGCCTATTCTCTCCGAAACAAAAAGGTGAGAAAAACCGTCTATCATTCCGGCAAGTGTCAGTCGGTGCTTTTGCTGCTCAAACGGCCCGTTGCTTGCGGCACAGAGTATGTATTTTTTTGACAGATATTTAACCGTATCCACAGCTCCGTTTACAGGCTCGTGGCTGTCATATATCCCTTTTACGAATTCTTTTTCAAATTCGCGTCCGTCAAAAGTGATACCCATAACCGAAAAAACCATATTCCACCGTTTTTCGTGTATTTGATCCCTTGTGATTTCTCCCGTTTCGAGTCTTTGCCAGAGAGAGTCGTTGATTTTATGAAAAACCGACGGCATTTCTTTTTTGAAACCTACTCCGCAAGCTTTACAAGCGTTTGTCATAGCTTTTTCGGCACATTTGTTGAAATCCAAAAGCGTATTGTCAATGTCTATCAGAACATATTTAAACATATCGTAATCCTTCCTTCATCATAATGAAATTATATGATATTCACTTAATATTTTCAAGTGTTGAGCCGCTCCTTTACTTTATTTAAAAAATATTATAAAATAATAAAAAATAACCTTTACGTGGTGATGATTATGGAGCAAAGTAAAATTGAGCGTATAAACTTCCTTGCCAAAAAGCAAAAAGGGGATGGGCTTACTCCCGAAGAAAAGGAGGAGCAGGCAATTTTGCGCCGCGAGTATATCGACTCTTTTAAAAGAAATCTTGTCGCAAATCTTGAAAATACGTATATCGTTGATGAAAACGGAAATAAACATAAGGTTAAAAAGCATACCGATGACGATAAAAGCTGACTTGAGCTGTCGGCTTTGGGCGTATTAGCCCTAAATATCCGTTTGAAAAGGCAAATAACTTGACTTGACCGCTATATATAGTGTAAAATATATGGCGGTATTTTTCGGCAGGATTTTCCTGCGTGCATTTTTTCCGCCGCTCGGAATTTAAAAGGTGGTTTATTTAAATGGCAAAAAAAGCGGTATACAATGAAGAAAGTATTTCGCAGCTAAAGGGTGCCGACAGGGTAAGGCTTCGCCCTGCCGTTATTTTCGGCTCGGACGGTATTGAGGGCTGTGAGCACGCTGTATTTGAGATACTTTCAAATTCCATAGACGAGGCAAGAGAGGGCTACGGTAAAGAGATAACCGTGACCCGTTTTCTCGACGGCTCCGTTGAGGTTGTCGATCACGGCAGAGGTATGCCTATGGACTACAACGAAAAAGAAAAGCGCTGGAACTGGGAGCTGCTCTTCTGTGAGATGTATGCCGGCAGTAAATATAATACAAACAACGGCGGAACATACGAGTATTCACTCGGACTTAACGGACTCGGACTTTGTGCCACACAGTATGCTTCGGAGTATATGGATGCCGAGGTGCACAAAAACGGATTTCGCTATGAGATACATTTTAAGGCGGGCGAGCCCGTCAGCGAGCTTCAAAAGGAACCGTACAATAAAAAAGATACCGGGACAAGAATACGCTGGAAACCGGATATCAAGGTGTTCACCGATATTGATATTCCTCTTGAATACTATCAGGAGACTATATTAAGGCAGTCGGTTGTAAATGCGGGAATAAAATTCGTTCTTCGCAATCAAACCGGCGAAAAGAGCTTTGATAAATACGAATACTGCTACGAAAACGGTATAGTCGATTATATAAAGGAATTTGTCGGGGATGATGCGTTTTCTTCCGTGCAGTTTTGGCAGGGTGAGAGAAAGGGCAGAGACAGAGCCGATTTGCCCGAATACAAGGTTAAGCTCAATGTTGCGCTGTGTTTTTCCAATAAAAAACAGCTTAAGGAGTATTACCATAATTCCAGTTTTCTTGAACACGGCGGTGCTCCAGAAAAAGCTGTAAAAAGTGCGTTCGTTTCGCAGATTGACAGCTATTTAAAAGCAAACAGCAAGTATTTAAAGAGCGACAGCAAGATAAATTTCCAGGATGTGGAGGATTGTCTTGTGCTTGTTTCGTCATCCTTTTCAACTCAGACGTCATACGAAAATCAGACCAAAAAAGCTATAACCAATAAATTCATTCAGGAGGCTATGACGGATTTTCTCCGCCATCAGCTTGAAGTGTATTTTATAGAAAACAGAATAGACGCCGAAAAAATTGCCGAGCAGGTGCTCATAAATATGCGTTCGCGCGTCAAGGCCGAATCCACAAGGCTCAACATTAAAAAGACGCTTCAAAGCGGCAACAGTATGACTGACAGAATCGAAAAATTCGTTGACTGCCGCTCAAAGGACGTTTCGGAGCGTGAAATATTCATAGTGGAGGGCGACTCAGCTCTCGGTGCCTGCAAGCAGGCGAGAGACAGTGCCTTTCAGGCAGTTATGCCGGTACGAGGAAAAATACTCAACTGTCTTAAGGCCGAATACCCCAAAATATTTAAAAACGACATTATAACAGACCTTATCAAAGTGCTCGGCTGCGGCGTTGAGGTAAGCTCCAAGGCAAATAAAAATCTGTCGCTTTTCAATATGGATAATTTGCGCTGGAGCAAGGTCATAATTTGTACCGATGCCGACGTTGACGGTTATCAGATACGGACGCTGATATTAACGATGATTTATCGTCTTATGCCCACGCTTATAAAAGAGGGGAAGGTGTTTATAGCCGAATCTCCGCTTTACGAAATAACTTGCAAGGACGAGACCTGGTTTTGCTACACCGAAAAGGAAAAGCAGGATGCCCTTCTTGAAATCGGAGACAGAAAATATACCATACAGCGTTCAAAGGGTCTCGGTGAAAACGAACCCGAGATGATGTGGCTTACCACAATGAATCCCAAAACCCGTCGTCTTATAAAGGTCGAGCCGGATTATTCACCTGAGGCTGTCGCCGATAAATTTGACCTTTTACTCGGCGACAATTTACAGGGCAGAAAAGATTATATTGCCGAAAACGGTGCTCAGTACATTGATATGACTGACCTTTCTTAACGTTATCACGGCAAATCAGGAGAGTCGGAAAATGGCTAAAAGAACCAAGAAAAACGAAACAGACCGAAATTCGGAGGACCTTAACATAAACGCTCATATTCTCGGTGCAGGCGAGGTGGTAGAGCAGCATATAACCGATACGCTTGAAGTGAACTATATGCCGTACGCCATGAGTGTTATTATGTCGCGTGCCATTCCCGAAATAGACGGTTTTAAACCGTCACACAGAAAGCTGCTTTATACTATGTATAAAATGGGGCTGCTTCAGGGAGGCACTATAAAATCCGCCAATATAGTCGGCCGCACCATGCAGCTGAACCCCCACGGCGACGCGGCAATTTACGAGACGATGATTCGTTTGGCGCGCGGCAATGAGTCACTCCTTCACCCTTATGTTGAGTCAAAGGGTAACTTCGGTAAATCGTATTCAAAAAATATGCAGTATGCGGCTTCGCGTTATACCGAGGCTAAATTAGCCCCGATTTCAGCCGAGCTTTTCCGCGATATAGATAAGGACACTGTCGATTTTGTACCGAACTACGACAATACCATGACCGAGCCCACGCTTTTGCCCGTTACATTTCCGTCGGTGCTCGTAAATGCCAATATGGGTATAGCCGTCGGTATGGCTTCAAATATTTGTTCGTTCAACTTGAAAGAAATCTGCGATACTACCGTGGCGCTTATAAAGGACCCCGACGCCGATATAACCGAAACGCTCAAGGCTCCCGATTTTATAGGCGGCGGTCAGATACTCTACGATGAAGATAAGATGAACGAGATATTCCGCACGGGTCGCGGAAGCTTCAAAATTCGCGCAAAGTACAGCTATGATAAAAAGAATAACTGTATTGATATATACGAAATTCCGGCGACCACCACTACGGAGGCGATAATCGATAAGATAGTCGAACTCGCAAAGGGCGGCAAGGCTAAGGAAATTTCCGATATCCGCGACGAGACCGATAAAAAGGGCCTTAAAATAACAATCGACTTAAAGCGCGGCACAGATGCAGACAAGCTTATGAAAAAGCTCTATAAAATGACTCCGCTCGAAGATTCATTCGGCTGTAACTTTAATGTGCTTATCGCGGGTACTCCGAGAGTCCTCGGAGTGCGCGAGCTGCTTTTGGAATGGATAGCTTTCCGTACCGAATGTGTAAATCGCCGCGTCTTTTTTGACCTTTCCAAAGCAAAAGACAGGCTGCACCTTTTAGAGGGACTTCAAAAAATTCTTCTCGATATAGATAAGGCAATAAGAATAATACGCTCAACGGACGAGGAGTCCGAGGTTGTTCCGAATTTGATGATAGGCTTCGGAATAGATAAGATACAGGCGGATTATGTGGCTGAAATCAAATTGCGCCACTTAAACCGTGAGTATATTTTAAAGAAAACGGAAGATATAGAAAAGCTGAGAGCCGAAATCGAGGATATGGAGGATATTCTCGCAAGTCGCTCAAGAGTTAAAAAAATTATCGTAAACGAGCTTTCGGATGTCGTTAAAAATTACGATAAGCCGCGTCGTTCGGAAATAATCTACACGAGTGATATAGATGATGAATCGGAGCCCGATGAGGAGATACCGAATTATCCCGTCACGCTGTTCTTTACCAAGGAGGGTTATTTCAAAAAGATAACTCCGCAGTCACTGCGTATGAGCGGTGAGCAAAAGCTAAAGGAAAACGATGAAATAATCGAGACCGTTGAGGCTGCAAACAATACCGAGCTTTTGTTCTTTACCGATAAGTGCCGTGTTTATAAAGCCAAAGCTGCCGATTTTGACGACAGCAAGGCGAGCGTTCTCGGTGATTATGTGGCATCAAAGCTTGAGATGGAGCCCGATGAAAACGCCGTGTATATGGCGGTTACAACAGACTATAAGGGCTTTATGCTGTTCTTCTTTGAAAACGGCAAGCTTGCCAAAATAGACCTCTCCGCCTATGAGACTAAAACGAACCGCAAGAAGCTGATTAAGGCGTATTGCGAGAAATTCCCGGTAGTCAATATGTTCTGTGTGACTGAGGATAAGGAGTATGTTATGAAGTCCACCTCCGGCAGAATACTTCTTCTCAATACCGGTGCAATAGCCGTAAAAATGACCAAGGATTCTATGGGCGTATCGGTTATGACTCTCAAAAAAGGGCATAGGGTATCTTCCGTAAAAGAGTATACCGATGGTGAGTTTGTAAAGCCTGCGAGATACAGGACGAGAACTTTGCCTGCCGCCGGTGCGACTTTGTCAGCTGACGATGTCGGCGAGCAGCTTACACTTTAACTTAGAAAATATACCGTGTTTCGAAATTCGTTTTTCGGAATTAGGTATATTTTTTGTTTTTCGGGTGTCAACCGATAATGCATGAGTGTTGACTATGCATTTCGGATGTTGTATAATTCCGATATAAGTAAATGTCTGTTTCGGGGCTTAACGGAGGTTAATATGAAAAGACGAACTAAAATAATTTCGGCTGTTATGGCTCTCGCAATACTTGTATGCGTGTTCGCTGTACTTGCGACGTCGTTTGCCGTTGACACTTCTTCCGAAAGCGCATCCTTCAGAGTTGACGCTCAGATTATGGGCTATAACAGGGTAGAGGTAAAAATATATGCTCCGGCAGGGGCCGCGGGTGGCAGCTATACACTTAAATACGATTCCTCATATTTGAGGCTCGCAAAGCCAGATGCGGATAAAAACGGCGAGCAGACATCGGTTACTTCGTACGAAAACGGCGGTACGGCAATAACAAATTATAATTTTTCACAGGATTCTTTAAGATGCTCGGCAGCCGCGCCGAAATCCTCTTCGACGGAGCAACTGTACGGAAGTTATACTTTTTATTTTGACGGCAACTTTAAAGAAGGCAGCATATCTGTAACTGCATTTGATATTTACAGCGGAGACGAAACTCCAAAGCTTCTCGGCTCTGATAAAACCGCAAAATGTGACTTTGACGTAAAGGAAGCTCCCGCGAACACAATATCGCTGAAATATATAGGAGATAAATATTACTATATGGTTAGCGGCAAAAATGATACTTCATACAGCGGGCTTGTAAATTATTACGGCACTTATTATTATGTCGAAAACGGTGTGCTGAATTGGGATTACTCAGGTCTTACTAAGTATTATGATACTTGGTATTATGTCGAAAACAGTGTTCTTAATTGGAATTATACGGGTCTTACAAAGTACTACGGTACATGGTATTACGTCGAAAACAGTGTTCTTAATTGGAACTATACGGGGCTCACGAGCTACTACGGCACATGGTATTACGTCGAAAACAGCGTCTTAAATTGGAACTATACGGGTCTCACAAACTATTACGGCACCTGGTATTATTGCGAGGGCAGTGTACTTAATTGGGATTACACCGGTCTTACAAAATATTACGGCACTTGGTATTACGTCAAAAAGGGCGTGCTTGACTGGAATTATACGGGATACACCTATTATTACGGCACGCGTTACTATGTCAGAAACGGAGTTCTTGCGTAATACGCATTGTATTTGATTGTTTCTCGCTTGCTTAAAGACTGCTGCATACAAAATATTGCAAAACCGTTCAATAATTTGAACGGTTTTGTGTTTTTTAGAGAAATGTGTCAATACAACACTTTTGCATAAAAACTATTGCAATTATATACTGATTGTTGTATAATTCGAATAAGCGGCAGGGCTTTATGCCGTAAAAATCAGGGAGGATATTAAATTTATGAAAAAATTCAAAAAGTTGATTGCGGTTGTACTGACTGTTATTCTATCGCTGTCTGTAATGTCGGTCGTCGCTTTTGCGTCTACTACCGACTCACTTAAGCGAACAGATGACGGTACTTGGCTCTATATGGAAAACGGTGAACATAATGCCTACTACACAGGCCTTGTTAAGTATTATGACACTTGGTATTATGTGGAAAACGGCAAGCTTAATTGGAATTATACCGGACTCACTAAGTATTACGATACTTGGTACTTTGTAGGAAACGGCGTTCTTAATTGGGATTATACCGGACTTACTAAGTACTACGATACTTGGTATTATGTTGAGGATAGTGTCCTTAATTGGAATTATACCGGACTTACTAAGTATTACGATACTTGGTATTATGTTGAGGACAGTGTTCTTAACTGGAATAAAAACGGCCTTTATAATTACTACGGCAATGAATGGTGCTATCTTACAAACAGCCAGATCGACACTTCCTATACAGGACTTGTAAATTATTATGGCACATGGTATTACATAGATGAGGGCTTCCTCAATTGGGACTATTGTAGCCTTACAAATTACTACGGAACATATTACGGCGTGGTAAACGGGGTTCTTGACTGGAATTTCTCTGGTGTTTTAAGATACGGCACTACTCTTTATTATGTAAGAAACGGCGTTCTTGATTGGAACTATAAAGGCAAGGCGATGTATTGTACGGGCAAAACATACACCTTCAGAAACGGTGCCGCCATAGATTATGATGGCTATGTTGCCGACGCCGCACAGGCTCTTGCCCTCATGAAATATTATGAGGCTAAGGTGGGCAACACAGTTACATTGGTAAAAGCCGAGGGAATGCCGGATGATGTATACAACGGTGTGGCTGTTAAAGTAAAAATAAGAAGTAACGACGGCTCGGAGGAATACTATACCGCTATTACCTGTAAGAACTTCCGACAGAACACACACCTTACAGGAATTATGGAAAACGAGGGAGACGGTTATCTGTATGTGATTGTTGTAGCCGGCAACTATAACGAGGAGAACTCGGTGGTACTGTCAAATGACGCGGTATTAGCTTATCTTGACGGAATGGATTCTTTTGCCCTGTTAAATCCAATTAGTGTATATTAATGTTTTATGATATCGGATATAAAGCCGTATCCGTCCGCTGAAATATTTAATAACAAACACAGAAGAAGGTCTGTCGGTTTAACCGGCAGACCTTCATTTTGTCCGAAATTTATTGAAGAATCAGGGATTTTATACTTCTTATTTCATGCCGTCTTCATAAGCCTTGATCATCTTCTTGACCATCTGTCCGCCGATAGAGCCGGCCTGCTTAGAAGTAAGGTCGCCGTTATAACCCTGCTTGAGATTTACACCAACCTCATTAGCAGCTTCCATTTTGAATCTGTTAAGAGCTTCCTTAGCTTCCGGAACAACATTCTTGGAACTTGACATTTGAAAACACTCCTTTTCATTACAATTTGCGTTTGCATTACTATTTTTTACATTGAGCGTTTTTATATTAAATAAAATAAATGCTAAAAATGTTATTTTTTGTAACTTAATTAGCGGATATTTCAAATGCGTTGTTTGATTCTATATAAAACTCTTTTAAAGATGAGCTTATTATATGTGAATTGATTTTTCGTATTTTTATTCGTTTCGGTGTGATTCTCATAAAATCGGCGGCTTGAAATTTGCTCAAAAACCCACTCAAAAGCCATCAATTTTCACTTCAAAAATCATAAATTTTCAAAATCAAAGCCTTTCATATTCTTTGTCGATAAACCCTAAAGCACGGTGCATTAAATCTTGTTGACCGTGTATAGATTGCTCTTTTGCTCGCCGCCGATAAACCGCTTTGAGATAGTTATGTAACCACCGCTTTCAAGCGAATGCAAAACTTTTCTGCAAGTGGAAGCACACATCGAACAGCTTTTTGCAATCATAGGCACCGACCAAAAACTTTGCCCCGCCGAGTCCTTTGCCCGAACAAGAAAAGAATAAACGATAAACTCGTTGGTCGATAATCGTTCATCAAAAATCCTGTTTGGCAAAAGAAAAAATTGACCGCTGCAATTTTTACGCATACGAAAACCTCCTTTAAAATTATTCGAGAGAATATTTTTATAAAGTGAAAACCAAAAAGAAAAACACTGTTCAAAAAAACTCCCGCTACTATACGGAGAAAAATTCCCGTTTTGTTCGGGTGTTTTCAGAAAAAATTTACAAATTATTTTCACGCAAAAGAAAAATCCTCACCATACAGGCAAGGATTATCAATATCATTTTACAATTTAGATATTTAATTTTTTAGTATATCAAACAGTTCGGGAATGTCGTTTTACGAGAACTTTCTCAATTCTCAAGTTTTTTAGAACATTCATAATTGCACCTCTGATTGAAAAATAATGCAGTAATTGCACATTGTCAACCGTAAATGTGCAAATATTGCATTCTTATAGAAATATTATATGCAAAATACGATAGCGCATTCAAATTAAAATTATATTTTTTTAACTTGAAAAGTAGGTTTGCCCAAAATGTAGGCAAGTAACAGAGGTGCACATGAATGGAAAAGTTACCAGAATAATATTGTTTGAAAAAGGATACCGCTGCTTAATAATTGGGCTGTAAGATGATTTATGACTTATTAAACTGTCTATCAAATGCAGGCGGTAAATGTGCCAAATTTTAATTATTTTATAGTTTTAAATATTGACTTTTTATTTGTCATTTGATAGAATAACCGCGGTTAGCTTGTGCTAACTAAAAATTTTAATGTCAAGTTAGCAATGGCTAATAAAATACGGAGGACAAATATGTTTAAAAAATTATCGATTTCATTGACTGCAATAGTTTTTGCACTTGCACTTACCTGCACTTCGTTCGGTGCGTTTGCAATGGGTCCGAGCGAGGACGGTGTTTACGAAGTGCCGATTGAAATGTGGCACGCAGAAAAAGAAAGAACATCTATGGGTGACAGCTATATTGTTCACACCGCACTTCTTACAGTTGACGGTGATGAAAAAACGCTTACAATAGCTCCTGCCAAAACAACAAGCGATATGCATTTTTGGTATTACAAGGACGGTTCTGTTGAGGGCGACACAGTAGAAGTTGAGCAAAAGAATAATGTTGAAATTGACGGCACTGAATATGAAACGGCTTTTGAATTTCCGATTAAGAGCGACAATGAATTTGTCGGCGTAAAATTTGCCGCTTCGGCCATGCCTTTATCACCTTCTGCAAGAATTAAAATAGATTATGACAGTGCAAAAAAAATCAGAGATGTAAAAAAAGAAACAACCACCAAAAAAACCACTACCACTACAACGACACCGACAACAACAAATACTACAACGACAGCAACAAATACTACAACGACAACTACAACTACAACAACTACTACAACTACAACAGCACCAACCGTTACCGAGCCTAAAGAGGAAACGGTTAAAAATAAAAGAGTTCCGATCGCCATTGCCTGCGGCGTAGTGGGTGCGGTTGCATTTGTGCTTGTAATGACTGCTGTTATCAAGAAAAATAAACATGACTGATTGGGGCGAAGTATGAAAAAAATATTTAAGAAATTTCAAGTTAAGGATTTTGTGTTTTTGGCTGTCTTATCCGCAGCGATGACATTGTGCGGCGGAATAACGATGCCGCTTGTTATGCACACCACCGTTTTCGGACTGCGTAACATGGCAGCCGCACCTATTTATTCGATTTTCGTTGCAATCGGACTTATGAAAGTAAGAAAGCCGGGTGCTCTCACAATTATCGGACTTTTTTCGGGCGCACCGCTGATTTTCTTTTCGACGGTTATGTTTTTTAACAATTTTGTTTCCGCAATCATAGCGGAATTAATTATGCTTTTGATTTTCAGAGGCTATCAAAAGAAAGTTTCCGTTTTCGTTACAACGGGAATATATATGCCGTTTTCACTGCCGATTTCGGTTCTGTTCAGTCTTTGGCTCAATGGGCAAAGTTACGATCAGCTTACAGCAAATCCGAAAATTTCTGTTTTAACATCAATCGGCACAATTGCATTGGCATTTTTGGGTGCGGCAATCGGAATGAAAATCGCCGCAGAACTTCAAAAGGCAGGCAAATTAAAACCGTACGGAGAAGATGATAATGCTTGAAACATTTGAGGCTAAAAAGCCTTTTTATCCGCTGATTTCATTTTCAGTTTCCGTAATAGTGCTGATATTCGGAATGCTTTTTTCCAACAATCTTTTGGCTTTTGCTTTTGCCATGGCAATTTTTGTGCTTTACTCAGCATTCGGTCTTTTTAAAAGCACATGGAAAATGACCGTTGCAATGGCGATTTGCGGACTTATTATAGGCGGTCTGTCATTTTTGACAAACAAAAGCTTGGACGCATTTTGGCAAACACTTTTAAGAATGATTCTCTTGGGATTGTGTGCCGTGCCGATGGTAAGCACATCACCCTGCGATCTAACACGCTGTCTTGCAAAGCTGAAATGCCCGAGAGTTATAACGCTCGGCATGCTTGTAACACTTAAATTTATTCCAGTTTTAGTGGGTGAAATAAAGCAGATCTGGGAGGCGATGAAGGTCAGAGGTGCAAATATGAATTGGTACCGACCGAGTTGCATTTACCGTGCGTTTATTATTCCGCTCGTTATGCGAATCATCGGAATATCGGATACTCTTTCCCTTTCGCTTGAAACAAGGGCATTTACACTTGATGACAGTACAAGCTCGGTATATAAAGTAATAAAAATAAAAGCAAGGGATTTCGTATTTCTTGCCTGTGCTATCGTGCTTTGCGCAGGCGGAGGTGTTATGATATGGGCATAGCGATAAGACTGAAAGAAGTTTCTTTTAAATATGACGGTGCTAAAGAAAATGTGCTTGAAAATATAAATCTCACCGTGGAATACGGCGAAACCGTGCTTTTGTCGGGCGTTTCCGGCGAGGGAAAAAGCACCCTGCTTTCGATAATAAACGGTGTTATTCCGTTCGTTAATTCGGGCGAATTTTCAGGCAGTGTGGAAATAGACGGCAAGGATGTTACAAAGCTAAAAATCAGCGAGCGTTCAAAGCTAATCGGCACTGTGCTTCAAAATGCGGACGAACAAATTATTTATGATTTAGTAAACGAAGAAATCGCTTTCGGCTGCGAAAATCTTAATATTGCGTCCGAAGAAATCGACAGACGCATTGAACGATTCACAACGCTTATGCAAATAGAAAAAAACGCAAAAACAAAAACACTTTCCGGTGGTCAAAAGCAACGCCTGATAACCGCTTCTACCCTTGCGATGGAGCAAAAAATCATTATTCTTGACGAACCGCTTGCAAATTTGGACACTCATACAGCACACATTTTGCTGAAAGCACTTCGTAATTTGGCAAACAGCGGATATGCCGTTTTAATAGTTGAGCACAGGCTTGATGTTGTGAAAAACTACATAGATAAAGTTATGCGAATCGAAAATAAACAGCTTTTTACAAGTACGGACATAAACGACTTGAACAGCGGAATAAAAACAATTCCTCATGCTGACGGCTCTTTGCCCGGCGAAGTGCTTATAAAAGGTGAAAAACTTTTCTTTGCCGCAGGCGACAGAAATATTATAGATGGACTTGATATAGAAATTCGGGCAGGCGAACGAATAGTTTTGCTCGGTGAAAACGGATGCGGAAAAACCACCCTTATGCGCATGCTTGCAAGACTAAATAAGCCGAATGACGGTGCGCTGAGCCAAACAATAACAAAAAGCAAAAAAGCAAACAGCAAATGGTTTTCAAAGGTGGGATATGTTTACCAAAATCCGGTCTATCAGCTTTTTATGCCAACACTTTTAAGCGAGATTTCTTTTAAGGCAAAAAGCGAGGAAATGGCAAGGGAAATGATAAATGCCTTTGGACTTTCGGGACTTGAGCAGAGGCATCCGCAATCACTTTCCGAAGGGCAAAAACGGCGTGCCTCCATTGCTGCCGTCTGTGCAAGCGAGCCGACCGTACTGTTTCTTGACGAGCCGACGGTGGGTCAGGATTACAAAAACCTTTGTAAAACGGTTGAAACCGTAAATAAAATAAACAAAAACCTTGGCACGGCAATTGTTACCGTAACACACGATAAACGATGTGCCGGTGCTCTTGCAGACAGAGTGCTGATTATGGAAAACGGTAAAATATCACGGCAAGGCGATTACCGCCTCGCAGATGAATTTTTGGATAAATAACTTAATTGAGGGAGAAAAGAAATGATTAAAACAAGACTTATAGAGCAAGTGCCTTCTTCAAAGAAGTACATTGCCCTAACAGTTCTTGCGCAGTGGTTGAAAACGGTTGCAAACATCGTTATGATTTTCATTCTTTCAAATCTACTTGCGCAAATTCTCGACGGTAAAGCGTTTGATTTTAAAGGACTTTTGCCTTATTTGGGCGCAATTGCGGCGGTTATGCTTGTGCGCTATCTTTGCGGATACGCAAGTTCTCAGACTGCGTTTTTCGCTTCAAGCGAAGTAAAAAAAGTGCTTAGACAAAAAATGTATAAAAAGCTTACACGAATGGGAGCATCTTACAGCGAAAAGGTATCAACATCAGAGGTGCTTCAGGTTTTTGTTGAGGGTGTAGACCAGCTTGAACTTTATTTCGGCAAATATCTGCCGCAGTTTTTCTTTGCTATGCTTGCACCGATAACGCTTTTTGCCGTGCTTGTGTTCGTAAGCTGGAAAGCGTCGGTGGTGCTTCTTATTTGTGTGCCCCTTATTCCGCTTTCTATTGTTGCAGTTCAAAAAATCGCAAAAAGACTTCTTAGCAAATATTGGGGAGTATACACAAACCTCGGCGATACTTTCCTTGAAAATATCCAAGGCTTAACAACACTCAAAGTTTATCAGGCGGATGAACGCAAGAATGTTGAGATGAATGAAAAAGCCGAAGAGTTCAGAAGAATTACTATGAAAGTTCTTACAATGCAACTCAATTCCGTAAGCGTTATGGATATTGTTGCATATGCAGGAAGTGCAGTAGGTGTAGTAATTGCAATCATTCAGGTAAAAAACGGCACAATCACTTTACCTCAGGCATTTTTAATCATTATGCTTGCGGCTGATTTCTTTTTACCGCTCAGGCTTCTCGGTTCATTTTTCCATGTGGCTATGAACGGTATGGCGGCAAGCGACAAACTCTTTAAGTTGCTTGATACAAAAGAGGACGAACACGGAGCGGAGATTCCTGAAAATCTTGACGGGGATATCGAAATTAAAGACCTTTCCTTTTCTTATGACGGCGAAAAAACCGTACTTAACGATATTTCGGCAACCTTTAAAAAGCACGAGCTTATAAGCATAGTAGGCGAATCGGGTTGCGGCAAAAGCACGCTTGCCTCCCTGTTTTGCGGAACAACTAAAGGCTACATCGGCAGTATAACAATCGGCGGTGTTGAAATAAAAGATATTGATGAAAAAACACTTATGAACAACATCACTGCCGTAAACTTTAATTCCTACATTTTTGCAGGAACGGTTAGTGAAAATATGCTCATAGCTGACAAAAGTGCCAGTGACGAAAAGATGATTGAAGCATTGAAAATGGTAAACCTTTGGTCATTTTTAAGTGAGCAAGACGGACTTGATACTAAACTTAATCAACAAGGCAGCAATTTTTCGGGCGGACAAAGGCAAAGGCTTGCCATTGCAAGAGCCTTGCTTCACAACACACCGATATATGTTTTTGACGAAGTAACTTCAAACATAGACGCCGAAAGCGAAAACGACATTATGACCGTTATTCATAATATGGCTAAAATCAAAACCGTTATTCTTATTTCCCACAGGCTTGAAAATGTGGTAGGCAGTGACAAAATTCTTCTGCTTGATAAAGGCAAAATTGAGGAAAGCGGTACTCATTCTGAACTTATGTCTCTTAATAAAAAATACAAGCTGATGTATTCCACTCAAGCAGAACTTGAAAAATATGCAAAGGAGGAAGCGTAATGAAAAGAAAACAATCTGGTTTCAAAATTATGATGCGGTTGATAAAACTTGTTAAGCCGCTTGCTTTTTTCATGGTACTTGCAGTTATACTCGGCGTTACGGGATTTTTGTGTGCTATTCAAATCACGGTTGTCGGCAGTATGACGCTTCTTACAGCCGCAGGTATAAACGGTGGACTTGCAATAAAAACGGGATGTATTTGCATTATTATTTTTGCGGTTTTGCGTGGTTTTCTTCACTACGGCGAGCAAGCGTGCAACCACTATATTGCATTCAAATTACTTGCTATTATTCGTGATAAAGTATTCAAATCGCTTCGCAGGTTAACTCCGGCTAAACTTGAAGGTAAAGATAAAGGCAATCTGATATCGCTCATAACAAGTGATATTGAACTTTTAGAAGTTTTTTACGCTCACACGATTTCTCCGATTTGTATTGCGTTTTTAACAAGCCTTGTTATGCTGATATTTATAGGAAGATACAGTATTTGGCTTATGCTTGTTGCACTTGCGGCTTACATTACAGTCGGCATTATTATTCCGCTTGTATCATCAAAATTTAACAAAAATATCGGTATGACCTACCGTGAAAATTCGGGTTCACTTTCTGGCTATGTGCTTGACAGTATGAGGGGACTTTTGGAATCAATCAGATACAATTCAACCGATACCCGCCTTAATGAAATGAACGAAAAAACCGATGAACTTAATTCACTTCAAAAGAAGTTAAAGAAAATTGAGGGGCATAATATTTCAATTACGGATATTTCGATTATCTTCTTTTCAATCACAATGCTTTTAGTTGCAATTTGCCTTTACCAAAAAGGCACAATCGAATTTGACGGACTTATTGTTTCAACCGTTGCAATGATGAGTTCATTTGGTCCGGTTGCCGCACTTTCAAACCTTGCAGGCAATTTGACTCACACTCTTGCAAGCGGTGAAAGAGTGCTGTCAATTCTTGATGAAAGCCCTGTTGTTGAAGAAAACATCAGCGGCAAAGAAGTTGAATTTGACGGTATGGAATGTAAAAATGTAGGCTTTGCATATGACAAAGATCAAATTCTTGAAAATTTTAATATGGAAATTCCAAAAAACAAAATCATTGCTATAAACGGACCGAGCGGTTCGGGCAAATCGACTGCGCTTAAACTTATGATGCGTTTTTGGGATGTAAACAGCGGCGAAATTGATATGTCGGGTGAAAACATTAAAAATATTAAAACATCATCACTTCGTAACAATCAGAGCCTTGTAAGCCAAGAAACTCAACTGTTTAACGATACGATTGAAAATAACATTAAAATTGCAGATTACAACGCAACAAGAGAAGAAGTTGAAATTGCCGCAAAAAAAGCCTCAATTCACGATTTTATAATGACTTTGCCTAAGGGATACGACACAAATGTAGGCGAACTCGGTGATTTGCTTTCGGACGGTGAAAAACAGCGTATAGGTCTTGCAAGAGCATTCCTTTGCAACTCACCTATGATTATGCTTGACGAACCCACAAGCAATTTGGACAGTTTAAACGAGGGCAACATCTTAAAATCCATAAACGAAGCAAAGCACGGCAAAAGCATTGTTTTGGTTTCTCACAGAAAGTCAACGGCAAAAATTGCCGACAAGGCATATACGGTTTACAGAGGTAGATTGTCATGAAAAAAGACAGAATCACACGAGAAAAAGAAATGTTACCCGAAATGGTAAAAATTTATTGTCACGGTGTGCATAAATCAAAAAAAGGAACTCTTTGCAAGGAATGCCAAGAACTTACTGATTATGCGCTTTTCAGGCTTGACCATTGCCGCTGGGGAAACGATAAAAACTTCTGCTCGCAATGTCCATGCCATTGCTACAAACCCGATATGCGTTCAAAAATAAAAGAGGTTATGCGCTATTCCGGGCCGAGAATTATGCTTTATCATCCGCTTGTGGGCACCATTCACGGTATTGAAACGATAAAGGGCGTTATCAAGGCAAAAAAGAAAAGCAAATAACACCAAAAAATATTGACTCTCATACAAACAAAGTCTTTGCCGAAAGGTAAAGGCTTTTTTCTTTCATAGTGAAAAGAAAAAAGCACCAATGCTCAATTAAGCATCAGTGCTGTTTTACAAGACTTGTATTTATTTCAATACAAAACGATATTTGAATTTTCTTTTGCAAGGTTTTGCATTTTTTTCGTGTAGC
>OGWY01001095.1_pt1 | contig 22111 bp, 14 predicted proteins | sample 1576121 | NCBI WGS metagenome assembly OGWY01 (sample SAMEA3541543, study PRJEB24748) | human gut metagenome | biome: human gut; feature: human-associated habitat; material: faeces | place: China | collected 2012 | reverse complement strand
ACACGATCAAAAGGATTCCGGATATTCCCGGGCGTTTTTTACTTTTCATCGGAACGTATATTATCGTTATGCAATCTATCGGGAAGGCTCCGGCAGAGAAGGTATTCACCCTTTCGGATGAACGGAAAGTCATGGATCTCGGCGTGCTGTTTATGCAGGATAATAACCTGCGTTTGGAAGAGGTTACGGTCACGGCGCAGAAACCTTTGGTGAAAGCAGAGATCGACAGGATCATTTACTGTCTGGAGGATGATCCTGAGGCACAGACCAATAATACGCTTGAAATGCTTCGTAAGGTCCCGATGGTTACCGTGGACGGTGAGGATAAGATTGAGTTGAAGGGGTCTTCAAATTTTAAGGTTTACATGAACGGTAAGCCATCGAATTTGTTAAGCAATAATCCGTCGGTAGTATTGAAAAGCATGCCGGCAAGCTCGGTGAAGAACATCGAGGTTATCACGGAGCCGGGTGTGAAGTATGATGCCGAGGGAATTGGGGGGATTATCAATATCATCATGGTGAAAAACACCTTGCAGGGTTATACGGGATCGGTAAGTCTGAACACCATCACCAATGGGCGTATCTTCGGGAGCGGCTATCTGTCGCTGAAAGCCGGCAAGTTCGGATTGTCTGCCAATTACAACTGTGACCGTGACAATACGCCTTGGAACGACGCTTCTTCCATGCGTGAGGATCTGAATAATAAGGAAGAGCATTATCTGAATCAGGTGGGACGTAGTAAATCGAGAGCCCCTTATCATTTCGGGAATCTGGAAGGTAGTTATGAGATCGATTCGTTGAACTTATTGACTGTAGGGATTGGTCTGTACCTCGGAACCACGAGGAGCGTCTTGGAATATGCGGTGAAGATGCTGGATGCCGACCGAAACCCCGTTTATAGTTATAACCGTAATTCGGAATCGAGCCGCAAGTCCGGCTCAGCTGACATGAATGTGGATTATCAGCGTTCCACGCGCAAGAAAGACGAACTACTCACCCTTTCGTACCGTTTCAGTCGTTCCCCGAACGATAACGAGGATTATACGGAGTTGACGGATATTCGTAACTACGAGCCGTGGTTGGGCTATCCGCAAAATAATATCAATAAGGCATCGACGAACGAGCATACCGGGCAGTTTGACTATACTACACCTACTTGGAAAGATCAGAGCTTGGAAGCGGGCATAAAGTATATCTACCGTCAGAGCCGGAGTAATACGGATCGTAAGGGCTTCAACCAGACATCACAAATGTGGGAGGAGGCGACTCCTGCGGACAGCCATTTCGATCATTCGCAACAGATCTATTCCGCCTATCTGGGATATACGATGAAACTTGGAAAATTCGGGGTGAAAGCTGGTGTGCGGGCAGAAGGGACTTCCTTGAAAGTGAGGTATGAGCTGGCACCGGATATGAATTTCAGGAACGATTACTTCGACGTGGTGCCAAGCGCTGTCGTATCGTACCAGCTTAGTATGAGCCAGCAGCTTCGTCTGGGATATAATATGCGTATCCAACGACCAGGTATCTGGTACCTGAATCCGTATGTGAGCAATGCGGATCCGCAGAACATCTCTTATGGTAACCCGAACTTGGATTCGGAGAAGAGTAACGGTGTGAACCTGAATTATAGTATATTCGCCCAAAAGTTCAGTTTCAATACAAGTATCTCTTATACATTTATAGATAACTCAATCGAGCGGTATACGTTTATCGATCCGGCGGATCCAGGAATTTTCCGGACTACTTACGGGAATATCGGGAAGAGGCAGACTACCGGCCTTTTTGTTTACGGTAGCTGGAATCCGATCCCCCTGTTCCGCGTTAACTTGAATGGAAGCTTGAGCTATACGGATTTGAGGAGCGAAAAGAATGACATGGCGAACAGAGGCTTTAGCGGGCGTGTCTTCGCCGGGGCTCAGTTTAACTTACCCCTCGATATCCGGTTGAATCTGAATGGAGGCTTTATCTCTTCGGCGATACAGCTGCAAGGGAGGCGTTCGCCGTTGAATTTCGCTACAGTCTATGTGAGCAGGGATTTTTTGAAGAAGAAACTGTCCGTATCCCTCTATTTTTACGATATGTTTTGGAAACGCAGGAAAATGGAGGCTACGACCTACGACGATACTTTCTATAGGCAAGATATCAGCTATTCTCCGACGCGTACATTAGGTATCGGCATCTCCTATCGTTTCGGTAATTTGAAAGACGCTATCAAGAAGGTGAAACGTGGTATAAGGAACGATGATGTAAAGGCTTTGGAGAGCGGTTCATAAAGGATATAGATGAGGAAATATGCAACTTATCGGTATCAAAGCTCGTCTTTGTATGAAAATAAAGTTTTTTCAGACTTTTTGTGAGGAAAAAATGCTTACGAACGTATATTAATGTCTTTATTTGTACGAATCAATCGTAAACAGTGTGATTTAGTACAAAAAGTTGAGAGATAAGTATAGTATTATGTAATAGATGATGAACGTATGAAAGAAAAATTGTTTGCCTTATTTTGGGTACTGTTCTTTGCGCTTCCTCTGTATGCGCAAGCGGACAAGACAGGTTCTTATTCTATCAAGGGACAAGTGTTGGACTCGCTGAGTAACGAGTCCGTACCCTATGCGACGTTGAGAATTGCTTTTGCGAAGACCCCCGAGAAACCGGTCAAGCTTTTAGCGTGTGATGTGGATGGTAAGTTTCAGGCACCATTGAGTAGCGCCGGCAAATATATCATCTCTATGCAATCTATAGGAAAAGCTCCTGCCGAGAAAATATTTACGATCTCGGATAAACAGAGGAACTTGGATTTGGGTAAGTTATATATGCAGGAGGATAACCAGCGGCTGGGGGAAGTGACGGTTACGGCGCAGAAACCTTTGGTGAAGGCTGAGATCGATAAACTTACCTATAGCTTGGAAGATGACCCCGAGGCACAGACCAACAATACGTTGGATATGTTGCGCAAAGTGCCGATGGTAACCGTGGATGGAGATGACCAAATCCAATTGAAAGGTTCCACGAACTTCAAGATCTACATGAATGGTAAACCTTCTAACCTGTTGAGTAATAATCCTGCTGAGGTATTAAAGAGTATGCCGGCCAATTCCGTGAAAAACATAGAGGTGATCACAGACCCGGGCGCTAAATATGACGCCGAGGGTATCGGTGGTATTATTAATATCATTACAACGAAAAATGCTCTACAAGGATATACTGGTACGGTTCGTGTGAACGGTAGTTCGTTGGGGCGTGTAGGCGGTGGTGGTTATGTATCTCTAAAAGCCGGAAAATTAGGACTTACCGCCAACTATAACTATAATCGGGAGCGGGACCCATGGAATGACGCTAACTCCGTACGGGAAGATTTGCAAAATGACGGGGAACACTTCTTGACACAAAATGGACGTAAAAAGAGCCGTGGACCGTTCCAATTCGGTTATTTGGAGGGAAGTTATGAGATCGACTCTTTGAATCTATTGACCGTTGGCGCGAACTTATTCCGTGGCGAGATGAAAAGTTTCTCGGAGTATAACGTGAATATGCAGGATATCAATCATAATCCGGTCTACAGTTATAACCGTAACTCGGAAACGACAGAGACATTTGGTTCTACGGACGTGAACGTGGATTACCAGCACTCTACCCATAAGAAAGATGAGTTGCTGACAATCTCTTACCGTTTCAGCCATTCTCCGAATGATAGTAAGGATTATACGGAATTAGAGAATGTCGTGAATTACAATCCTTGGCTCGGCTATCCGCAAAATAATATCAATAAGGCTTCTACGAATGAGCACACCGGACAGGTGGATTATACGACTCCTACATGGAAGGACCAGACCTTGGAGGTTGGCGCGAAATACATATTTCGCCAGAGCCGGAGTAATACAGATCGTACCGCTTTCAACGATTCGCTGAATATATGGGAAGATGTTACTTCCAAGGATAGCCATTTCCGTCATACCCAACATATCTATTCCGCTTATCTGGGCTATTCGATGAAGTTTGATAAGTTTGGCGTGAAAGCGGGTGTCCGTGCGGAAGGAACTTCTTTGGATGTGAAATACGAGATGGCTCCCGATATGAATTTTGACACCCATTATTTCGACGTGGTGCCAAACGCTACGATCTCTTATCAACTGAGCATGGCGCAACAGCTTCGCTTGGGATATAATATGCGTATCCAGCGTCCGGGTATCTGGTATTTGAATCCTTATGTAAACAATGCGGATCCGCAGAATATATCCTTCGGTAACCCAAATCTGGACTCTGAGAAAAGTAATAATATTAACTTGAACTATAGTATGTTCGCCCAGAAATTCAGCATTAACGCGAGCGCTACTTATACGTTCGTGAATAATTCGATCGAGCAATATACCTTTATCGATCCGAAGAACCCGGGTATTTTCCAGACTACTTATGGTAATATAGGAAAGAAACAATCTACGGGCTTGTTCGTATACGCAAATTGGAACCCGGTTCCTTTGTTCCGTATTTATATGAATGGAGGTGTGGATTATACGGATTTGAAGAGCGATATGAATGATATGGCGAACAGTGGTTTCAGCGGACGTATATTCGCCGGTACGCAGTTTAATTTCCCGATGGATTTTCGCTTGAACTTGCATGGAGGATATTTCTCTCCTTGGATTCAGTTGCAGGGTAAACGTTCTCCATTCTATTTTACGGGAATCTCCGTAAATAAGGATTTCTTGAAGAAAAAGCTCTCGGTTCAGTTGTCTTTCCAGAACCCGTTCTGGAAACGAATGAAGATGGAAAACACTTCTTCAGACGATACGTTCTTCCGCCGTGAGACCAATTACCGAACGATGCGCATGTTACAAGTTAGCGTATCCTATCGTTTCGGTACCTTGAAAGATGCTATCAAGAAAGTAAAACGCGGTATCAATAACGATGATGTGAAGAGCGGCGGCTCTGGCGGCGGCGAGCAGCAGATGTAAGTACAGGATTGAACACGGAACACACAGCGATACACTGAGGTATATAGTATCAGTCCGTGTGTTTCGTGTATTCCGTGTTCAATATAATAATTAAACCTTTTCTTTTGCCGTCTTCTATATACTTTCTATCTTTACGATCCGAAAAACAGTTGGAGAATGAAGAATAGACTATTTGTTAACAATAATACCATTATACTATTCCTTTTTATTATAGGAAGTTTCCTATTCATAGAGTTGAATTTTCGGTATTGGTATCGTTTTCTGGAGCAGTATATGATGTTTCAGACTACCGGTAGTTATTTCCAAGACCGATTGGTCGAACCGGGTGGATTGAATGAATATGTGACTGAGTTCTTATCGCTTGCGTTTATCCATCCTTATGGAGCTTCGGTAGTGATCGCTTTATTATTAGGACTGATCTCCGGTTGTTTTTTCCTTTACTTAAAAGCTTGTGGGGTGCGTGCCTCTATGTTGGCGGCTATTCTTCCCTCTTTTTTAATTTGGATCTATCCGCAGGAGTCAATCGCCTTGTTGACGATGCTCGCTTTCGTGCAGGTTCTTGCGTATTTGTATACTTCAATCAAGATTGATTGGCTTCGTTATCTCTTTGGCTTCTTGTTTTTGGGGGGCTCTTATTTTTTTGCGGCACCCGCTAATTTATTGTTGGCCTTATTGATCGCGGTTTATGAGTGTTGTGCTAAAGAGGATAAGGCTCGTTTTGGAGTAGCCATTATCGCTATCGCTTGGGGAGGTTTGCTACCGTTGATCGCCATGCGTACGGTTTATATTCTTCCGATGCGAGAAGCGTTCTTCAGCAAACATCTATGCCATCCCGAATATCCGATACCTAATTCTTTAGGATATATCGGGCTTTTATATCCTTTGATCGTTTTAATTCTTTATTATGTAAGGAACCGGGTTTTTATCCGTAAGGAATCTTGGAAACGAATCGTTTCTTACGTTTTTCTTTTGATAGCGATGGTCGCCGGGATTCTCTATAAGAAAGACCCGATGGAGCAGGCCTATCGGTATGATTACTATGCACGGCTGGGAGAATGGCAGAAGATTGTCTCACATGCTCGTGCGCATTCGGTCCGGGATATGGATGCCTTAATTTATCTGAACTTGGCTTTGTCTAAAACCGGACGTTTTACTTCCGATTTGATGCGTTTCCCCCAGATCGGTGAGGGTGGTTTTATTCCGCACGATCCGAAAAGCCGGATGGGATTGATCGAGGCGAGTGAGGTGGCTTGGCAAGTCGGGCAAGTGAACGCCGCCCAACGTTTCGCCTTTGTGGGGGTATTAAGTTCACAACGTTGCGTGCAACCTCGTTTGATGAAGCGTTTGGTGGAGACTTATCTGGTAACCGGCGAATATCGTGCGGCGGAGAAATATATCAAGATACTGGAATCGAACCCGCATTACCGGGATTGGGCAACCGCTCAACGTCTATTATTGGACTCCGTGGCTTGTGCGTCGGAAGATTGGATAGCGGCAAAACGGGCGATGCTTCCGATTACCGATAATCCTTTGGACCTGACCTTGATCTTTCCGAATGCTTTGGCTTTCCTGATCGATGATCATGCCGATAACCGTCCGGCTTTCGAATATGGGATGGGATATCTTTTGGTTTATAAGGATTTGATGACTTTTATGCATTATATGGAATTGATGAAAGAACGGGGTGAGGCATTCCCGGTGCTTTATCAAGAAGCTATTTGCTTGTTCTTCGCGGCTGTACAGAAAGATCCGGAGGCGTTCCGGAGCTTCCCGATCAGTCAGGAGGTGCAGAATCGCTTCCTGCAATTCATGAAAGTGGCACGCTCTATGCCGCCGGCAGCCTTGAAGCAACAGTTTGGTGATACCTATTATTATTACGCTCAATTTATCCCGACTCCTAAACGACAATAATACATGGATAATACAAAGAAAAGAAAGATCGTCCGAAATTTTGTGATCGGATATCTAATAATACAAGTTCTCACTATAGTCGTATATTTAGGCTTTTGGTCCTTGCATCCGGAAGGCATTACGAATGTCACGAACGAACGTATGTCCCCGCCTCCTATTTTTCCGGATTATAAAGGGACGACTATACCTTATAATATAGCTCCGTTGAATTTCCGGATAAATGTACCAGCGGATGAATGCTATGCGAAAATAGAAGGTAGTGAGTCGGAAGTATTTGAATATCATGGGACAAATACGATCCGTTTTAAGATGAAGGATTGGATTCGCTTGACACGTGCGAACCGTGGAAAAGCCTTTTTTGTTACGATCGCCACGAAGATAGGTGATGAGTGGACTAAATGGGCACCATTCTCTGTCTATATCAGTGATCAAGCGATCGACTCTCATTTAGTATACCGTTTGATAGAGCCGGGATACGAGAAATGGCATATTGTGGGTATTTATCAGCGGAATTTGGAGTCGTTTGACGAACAGCCGATTATCCGTAACGATATGACCGGCTATAATTGTATGAACTGCCATTCGTTCTGTATGGGAGATCCGGGGCAGATGATGTTCCATATGCGTGCGGCGAATGGGGGAACTTATATTGTCCAAGACAAGAAAATCAGTAAATTGAATACGAAAACGAATGGGACGATCAGTAATATGACGTATCCTTTCTGGCATCCTTCCGGGCGCTATATCACCACATCGGTAAATGATATCAAACAGTTTTTCCATTCCGTGAAAGAGAAAAAGATGGAAGTGTTCGACTTGGAGTCCGATGTGGTGGTGTATGACGTGAAAAACAAAGAAATCCTTTCGAAAGCCTCATTGATCACAAAAGATGCATTCGAGACTTTCCCTGCGTTCTCTCCGGATGGTAAATGGCTTTATTTCTGTACGGCCCCGGCCCAGAAGATGCCGGAGAATTATGATAAGGTACGTTATAATCTCTGTCGTGTTGCGTTTGATCCGGATCGTGGCGAGATCAGCTTCCCGATCGATACGTTGGTACATGCGGATAGCTTGAGCTATACATTTCCCCGTATCTCTCCCGATGGACGTTTCCTGATGTACACGGAAACCGCTTATGGGCAGTTCCCTATTTGGCACCCGGATGCGGAGATCCGGATGATGGATTTGGAGAATCGGACAGCGATGGATATGTCTGCGTTGAATAGCCCGGATACGGATAGCTATCATTCTTGGAGTAGTAATAGTGATTGGGTCGTATTTAGTAGCCGCCGGGATAACGGTTTATATACTTTACCTTATATTTGTTATATAGGGAAAGACGGTAAGCCTTCGAAACCGTTCTTATTGCCTCAAGAAGATCCGGATAAGTATGACTATCAGTTGTATTCCTACAATATTCCGGAATTGACGAAAGGCGCCGTAGAGGTCAGCCCCTATGAGATCCAGCAAGTAGCCGAGAAAAATAAACCGGAGCAGGTTCGGTTTAAATGACCGGATCTATTTATATTCGCGTATAAATAAGAGATAAGATGACAAAAGATATTATAGCCGAATCTGTACAAAACGATTTACGGTATTTGCAATTGTTGGCACGGAGTTTCCCGACGATCGCAGATGCCAGTACGGAGATCATTAATCTGGAGGCGATCTTGAACCTACCGAAGGGTACGGAGCACTTCTTGAGTGATTTACATGGCGAGGATCAAGCCTTTAGCCATGTGCTGAGAAACGCTTCCGGTGCCGTAAAGCGCAAGGTGAACGAGATTTTCAGTAATACGCTCCGGGAATCCGAGAAGAAGGAGCTTTGTTCCTTGATTTATTATCCAGAGGATAAGCTGGAACTGATCAAGAGCCAAGAGCAAGATCTGGAAGATTGGTATCAAGTGACCTTGAATCAATTGGTACGTGTTTGCCGGAACGTGTCCTCCAAATACACCCGTTCGAAAGTACGTAAGGCTTTACCCAAGGAGTTCTCCTATATTATTCAGGAGTTATTGCACGAGTCTTCCGTAGAGCCGAATAAATCCGCTTATGTGGATCAGATTATTTGTACGATCATCTCCACGGGACGTGCGGACGATTTCATTATCGCTATGTGTAACTTGATCCAACGGTTGACAATCGACCTGTTACATATCATCGGCGATATTTACGATCGGGGTCCGGGCGCTCATCTGATCATGGATATCCTTTGCGATTACCATAATTTCGATGTTCAATGGGGTAATCATGATATCTTATGGATGGGAGCCGCTTCCGGTAATTTGGTAAGTATCGCCAACGTGATTCGTATGTGTTTACGCTTTGGTAATATGGCTACCTTAGAAGATGGATATGGCATCAATCTTTTGCCGTTGGCCACTTTCGCGATGGAGGCGTACGGGGATGATCCTTGTGCGTTATTCATGCCGAAAACAAAGTTCGCCGATAATGCAATGGATGAGAAGACCACCCGTTTGATCGCCCAGATGCACAAGGCGATCACCATCATCCAGTTCAAGCTGGAGGGTGAGATCATCCGCCGTCGTCCGGAGTTTGAGATGGATGACCGGATGTTGTTGCACCATATCGATCTGAAGCGGGGAGTGGTTCATATCGATGGAAAGGATTATACGCTTAAAGATACTAACTGGCCTACTTTAGACCCGAAAGATCCGTATCGTCTTTCTATTGAGGAGGAGGATTTGATCCGAAAGATCTTGCATTCTTTTGAGAGCAGCGAGAAGATGAAAAAGCATATGCGTTGTTTCTTCCGGCATGGGGGAATGTATCAGGTTTGTAATTCCAATTTACTGTTTCATGCCTCTATCCCGATGAATCCGGATGGGACGTTTAAGTCAGTACGTATCTTGGGGCAGGATTATAAGGGCCGTGCTTTGTTGGACCGTGTAGACCAACTGATCCGTACGGCTTATTTCAAGACCGGGGAGCAGGAAGAAGTGGAATATGCGCATGATTATATCTGGTATCTTTGGGGCGGCAAGGACTCTCCGTTATTCGATAAAAGCAAGATGGCTACTTTCGAGCGTGCCTTTATCGAAGAGGCCGAGACTCATAAGGAGGAAAAAGGCGCTTATTATACGTTACGAGAGCAAGAGGAAATTTGTGATAAGATATTGGATGAGTTTGGGGTGACCGGTATGCATCGGCATATCATCAACGGACATGTCCCTGTCCGTTCCAATCAAGGTGAGAATCCCATCAAGGCGAATGGCAAGATGCTGGTAATCGATGGCGGTTTCTCCCGTCCGTATCATTTGGAAACCGGTATCGCGGGCTATACATTAGTATATCACTCCCGTGGTTTCCAGCTTGTGCAACACGAACCCTTCGAATCCCGGGCGAAAGCGATCGAGGAAGGCTTGGATATCAAATCCACTACGATCGTGGTAGAATTAAGCTCCCATCGCCAGATGGTGAAAGATACGGATAAGGGTGCGGATCTTCAAAGCCAGATCAAGGACTTGGAGAAACTGCTTTATGCGTATCGGAATGGGTTGATAAAGGAGAAGGAGAGGATGGAGAGATAGATTCCTTACGATTTTTCTTGCTAAATATAAGATGAAAGAGGCCTGAGCTTATCAGACCTCTTTTCTTTTTAGGAATTTAGACATAGTTTGACGTGTTGTTTCAGTTTAACGATAGTCCATCTAGAACTATTGCCTAGAACGACATTTTTCCTATTTTGTTGATTCATGATAAGTTCGCTATTGTTCTTGTAGAAAATAAGGATATGGTATCATTGAAGTATGCTTGGTTGCATCTGAGTATCACATGTTGAACACCTAAACAAATCAATTGATTTAATGAAACATGCAGAATTGCGGTAATGTTTTTTATATAAACATGGCTTATTTAAAAAAAATAAGTTATATTTGCCTCGAAAATTCTCAATTGTGTTTGTGAATTCAATGATTGTTAACCTAAAAATTAAGTAATTATGCAACGAAAGAAAACTTTTGATTCTTTCAGACGCTGTAAGGTAGCGATACTTTCAGTGTTGATGTCTCTTTGCATGACAGCGGCCTTTGCCCAATCTGGCGCTGTTAAAGGAAAAGTTCTAGATGAACTTGGTGAACCCATCATCGGTGCGAACATCGTGGAAAAGGGTACTACCAATGGTACGATTACCGATATTGACGGTAATTACACGCTTACGCTTAACGACTTGAAAAAAGCCGTTCTTCAATTTTCATTTATTGGTTATAACACTTTAGAGGAAGGGGTTAAAGGACGTAAGACTGTTGAAGTTAAATTGGCTCCTTCTGTGGTAAACTTAGGCGAGGTTGTCGCTATCGGTTACGGTACGCAGACTCGTAAGGAAATTACAGGATCTGTAGCAAATGTTTCGGAGGAGAATTTTAATAAAGGTATTACTCGTGATGCGTCCGATTTGTTGCAAGGTAAGGTAGCCGGTTTGACGATTACATCTGGCTCGGGCGACGTGACCCGTAGCTCCCAAATCCGTTTACGTGGTACATCAACCTTGCAGAATGACCAAGGCCCAATGATCGTGATCGATGGTGTTCCGGGTGGTGATATGTCCACTGTATCTCCTACGGATATCGAGTCTATCTCCGTATTGAAGGCTGGACAATTTGTCCAAACGCTCGTTACTATTCACAGCACCTTTCCACAGAAAAGAACCACATAAGCTCGCTTATGTGAAGTATTTTTCTGTGGAAAGGTGTGTAAGCTGTCACTGCCCACAACCTCAGCCTGTGGATGTGCGAAGCACAGACTCCAGCCGCCGGTCTTGCGGCGGGCTGTGGTCTGGGGACTGTGGCGGCTGTGAATATCATTTACTGCTTTGTGAAACAGCAGCTGCATATCCCATCAGTCTTTTTTCACTGTCCGTCTTTATTTCAATGTCAAACACCATTGTTTCTTCTTTTGCTTCCATCATTTAAACCCTCCATTTCTGATCGTTCATTTATTGTACTGGTTTCATAAACATACGGTTTCTGAAAGATTAGCCGTATGCTGCTCCTCACAAGCTGAACCAGTGTCATTCCATTTTTCTGATAAAAGCCACACAGACCGATGATGCCGATCACCGGCATGCACAGGGTTATGGCTGTATTGATCCCTACACCAAAATAAAAATGCAGAAGTAAGATTCCTCCTGCTCCTGCAAGTAATGCAATGCCGCCAAACACACACTCTCTCAAAGATAAGCCTTTGAAAAAGTCATCCTTAAAAGCGGCTACATCCGGATTGATTGTCTTTGTCATATACTAAGCGTCTGCAAGCTCTGATCACAAAGTATGGCTTGCAGGTTCTACCTCCTTGTTTCCTGTTATAAATTAAATGCCTTCTGCATCACACTGTCCGACATCTTCACGGAGGATGAGATTACTCCCATCTTCAGGCAGTACTCTAACAGTCTCACGATCGCATTTTCCGTATCAATCGCCACGGTATTGATAAAGCTGGCACTGATGGCGATCACGACCGCAATGAGCAGTGCCGAAAACACATAGCCGAAAAATGTCCGGATATAAGAATAACCAACATTTGCCGTCTGTCCTCCTGCCGCCAGCGTTGATAATGCCACACCGGCAAACGGAGCGATCATGTAAATCTTCAAAATACGGTTCAGCACTGTCATAACCACGATAAATCCACACACCACGGTAAACAGAAAAAACAGGATACTGGTTAAAAATGCTGTCATCGTTCCAAAATCAGCACCAGATATCCTCTCATACACCTTTGCACCATCAAAGTCATAGACCATTGACAGCTTATTTTCTCCCAGTATTGCCGATGTCAGGTTCTTTCCCCATGTAAAAAACTTCGGCATATAGGTAAGTGCCATACTCATCACATTGGATGTGATGAGCATCCGGATAAATATTTTTATTGTTCGTTCAAATGTCAGATCCGCATGCAAATCGCAGCTGTCTCTGCAAAATCCATACAAAAAGAAAATGCATAACAGCGATACGGCAATCACATTTAAGGTGGTATAGATCGTTGATATATTATCCCAGACATCCTGATAAGTGCCGGAAGAAGGATCCTTCGTTAAAACATCCGTTGCCAGTTTCATCATGTCATTCCATGCATAACCGGCACACTCAAAGAAATCTTTTCCGCTGAAAAAGTCTCCCAGATCTTCAAAAAATCCTGTTACGGAATCCCACAATCCCACCTGCATCACCTCCCTTCAGGATCCCTGTTATTCTCACGAAACACCAAGCAGCTTTAAAATTGCCGGTACTGCGACCATGATCAGTCCGCCGATCACCTTTTTGATTGCCTGACTCTGCTGTGTTGTGTCGTGTGCAGAATACCCAGTACCAAAGTCTAACAGTCCCCAGGCAAGAAAGATCACACCGACACCGCCAACACATCCAAGCACCAGCTCCTTGATCACACCAATTCCATCGGTCACCTCCTTGACACCGGTGTCCGTCGCAGTACTCTTTCCCTTTTCCGCCGCCAATGCCCGGATCGGTGTGCTGGTAAACAGCCGGTAATACAAAACGATTACAGCTACTCTGCACCTTTCCCACAGTCCTTTGCATCGTGGTTTCATCACTTCTAATTCCTTGTGCATCCAATTTCTTCCCTTCTTTTTTCATCATTGTGTCGTTTTTTGCAACCGATCACCATAAGCCGCTTGTCTTTGCCATCCATCGCCCGGCAGGTTGAAAGCGTTACAAACCGGTATCTCCGAAAGAATGCTTCCGCATCGCTTTCCTCCATCTCTTTTTTCATCTTCTTTGCCGCCTCATTTTCAAATCTGCTGTGACTCAGGATTTTCTCCACCATCCCGTAATAATCCTCTTCATTGCCATAGTCCGTGAATGAGTAATAATCCGCATATTTATCCGTCTCCAGGACAGATATGATATGGTATTTCTCCTCGTTCCCATCCACCGGCGTGAAGAAAAACACCGGATGCTTCTTAAAAAATACTTCCTCCCGGAAGTTCTGCAGATAGCCAAAGTATCTCCTGCCATTGATGTTGTGACCGTAAATGATGCGGTTGTCACTGTCTGCCCTGCATCGGACATCCAGAAACGGCGTCCCATAAAAACTGTACCCGCCATGCACATCCCGGTGGAGATAATACTGCCAGTCATCCGGATGATGACCTTTCATGCCTGTCTGCATAACCGGATAAGAAAATCCGGTGTCTTTGATCTCTAGCCACCCGATCATATCTTTGTACTTTTTGTGGAGTTTCCGTACACCCGTCTTTTCTTTCTCCGTGGTAATCTCTTTTTCTATATTGTCCTGCTTTCTCTCCCGGTCCGTGTATCTTTTCAGGCTCAAACCGAGAACCAAAGCAATGACTGCTAAAATCAAAAAAAGGAAGAAAAGTATTCTTCTTGAAAATACTCTTCTTCCCTTTGGGGTTGAAATGTTATTTTGTTGGTTCATATATGCTCTCTTTCGTGTAATATCTGCTTTTTTATCAGATCATTCGTTTTTTTCATATCGTTTCTTGAAACCCATTCTATTACCAGATTAAAACACTCCTGCTTTCCAAAAATCTTTCATGTTTGCAATAAAATAATTACTTTTCAACTAGCATGTCCTCACATTCTGGTTTTATAATAATATTCAATTTATCTATAAATTTTTGTGTATGTCCAGCCGCAATATTCTTACCTTTTTCTTTGTATTTCCGCATTACATAATTCAGATCATCTTTCAGCTTTTTAAGTGCTTCCACTGTAACTGCACTATCAATCTCGGATGAATTACTATACTGTCCCCAAAGTTTAACAAACCAATCAGGAAAATATTTCTTATCACAATTACTGGCTTTCTTAAATGCATCAATTGTTGCAGATTCCATTTCAAGCGAAAATATATGGTATCTCTTATTACTCAGTTCTCTAAAAGCAGCGTTCAAATCTGAACTAATCAACTTAGTATAAAGTTTTTGATTTTTTTCATATATCCACACATCATTTTCCCAAAATTCTTTTATAATCTGATATGCGGACCATTCATCCTCTGTGAAATCATTTTTACTGTTATCCCCAATCATTCTATGATTATGGCTATCTTTTTTATCTGATTTTATTAAAAATGTAATTTGCCCCCTAATTCCCTCTCTTACTTTTTCCCAATTGATGGCAGGTAAATTAAGTTCATATTTTCTAATAAAATAACAATTATACAAGAAAAGTACATACTCATCCAACGACAATTTTCCTGCATATACTTCTTCCATTAATTCTTTAAATCCATCACTAATTACTTCTTCTTCAACCTCAGTTAGACAATGTGTTCTCAGAATTTCAAGTGGAGTAACCGCTTTCCTTTTTTCCAAAAGTAACTGTATCTCTTTCGATATGGCATCGTCATTCCACTCCCCATAAATAATCCATTTCGAGAATCCATCTAAGATATACTTAGCGTCAAATACATTTGGATAAAGTAGTTCTACATCATTATACAGAAATAGATTCCCATATCTTTGATTTTTTCGAATCAATCCTGCTTTATTCACCATCATAAGGCATGTAAAAGAAAGAAGCCAGTTATTGCATTCTTGAATGTCTGCCTTAATCAACCGATTATACACGCGTTCAAAATCCTGAATGGCACATTTAAAACTTCGTATATTATGCGGTCTTTGAGCTAACAGCTTTCTAAGTTGCTCCTCTTCTTTTTGAATTTCTTCTCTTTTTCTGCCATCAATAAGCTTGTAATGCTCAGCCATATGCTGTTCAATGATTGCGCCATCATTGAAATCTCCTGACAATATTTTAATCAACAACTCTTTATTCTTTTTGAGAAATCCCTTGTATTCTGTGCTGCAGGACATTGAATCTATAGTATCAGAAACAACTTCACTGTAATCAGGAACAAACGGAATAACTCTCTGCACTATTTTTTCTTTAATTTTGCCATATGATAATTTGCCCTCTGATTTTTCTCCTATTTTTTCTTCATTTGCAATAATAATCGTATTAAAGTTCTGATTTTCACAGTAATCGTTAATACAGCCCAGAAGATCTGTGCAAGAAATATTAGACCTCTCTAAATCATCAAAGACAAGTATAACCTTTTTTCCAAACATTTTATTACTTATAGGCACAAAATTAATCAAGTCCATAATAGAAGATACCACTTCTCCCTTTTTTTGCCAGTTTTCAGGTAAAATATCCTTGATTGTACCAAATATTTTTTTAAAAGAATCTGTAAATTTGGAAACTTTTGTTTCATTCAGCCTATCAAACTCACTTGCTTTCTCCAACCATTTTTTCTTTACTTCAACTCTTAATTTATCTAAAGAATCTATACCAAATAAGCTAACACTTACAAAAACATATATATCTTTCACTGACGGAATAAATTTATTTTTAATAAGATATGTTTTACCACATCCCCACTCTCCAGATATCATAAGAGTACCAACTGGATTATTTATATCGCAATAATCTTTTAATTCTTTAAGCAGTTCCATTCTCTCCTCCAAATACAAGATGCTTCTTGGCTGTCACATCATCGTAATATATTCCAACAGATTCATTCTATCGGAATTTCTTTACCTAAACATTATGAATATCACAACACATGGCACTCTTTTATCTTGCCAGTCTATTTCTAGTCACTTATGATATTCTTGCCACTTAATATTAACGTTTTTCTCCACATCTTTTAATTTGCAGGGAACAATTTCTTGTTCCCTACAATCAGATTATACCAAAGAGTACCTTGCTCTTCTACAAAAATTTTATTTCTTTACCAGTCCTCTTTTTCTCCATACCAGCACCGCAACACCAGCCACCATAAGCAGTCCCACTGCAAGCGGGATGATTGGCATGTTTCCTCCGGTCTGTGGTGTATCCGGCACATCCGGGATTGGTGCATCCTTAACCGTCACGGTCTGCACTTTTCCGGTATCCTTGATGGTAATTTTAACCGTCTTTGCCAACTGATAACCGGACGGAGCAGAAGTCTCTGTAAATGTGTATGCCTCTCCTACAACCAGTTTTCCCGTGATGTCATAGGCGTCATCTTTTGTCACGAACTTCATCACCGTATTCCCTTTGGAATCTGTTACAGCAAACTTTGCACCGCCAAGCGCTTGTCCTGTTACCTTGTCCAGTTTCAAAAGCCGGATATGTGTCTGCTCATCCACCATGATCACCTTATCATTGGTATGATCTTCATAGCTTCTGTCTTTCTTCTTGATTGACACAACGGATGTATAAGACACTCCAGCTTCTCCTGAGACGGCAGAACCGCTTACCGGTTTGATAGCAACAGCACTTCCACTTGCGGTAGTATTCTCTGTACCTCCGGTTGTAGATAATGCCGCTACGGATTTAATCTGATAGGTGATCGCATCTGCTGTAACATAACCATCTGCAGGTCTTGTTTCTGTCAATGTATAGTCCTTGTCGTGGAATAATCCTCCCACAAGAAGATTCCCTTTTTCGTCAAAAGAATACTTAAAATTCTGATAACCGTCTTTCTCTGTTACATAAACTTTCACGGAATCCTTATCGCCGGATGTCCAGCTGATAATCTTTTTTCCGGTTGCATCTGTAATCTCCAGTTTGCAGCCGTCAATCTCCTTTGATCCGGTCACACCAACCTTGCTGACCACATTGGTTGTCTGGGTATTTTCTTTCACTGCTTTTGCCTCGATTGTCTTGTTTTCCGCATTCTTATATTCCAGATGGATATTAATCGGTGTCGTATCTACAAAGTAACTGTCCGATACAGATAACTCCTGCAGATAATATTCCCCGGAATTTAACTTTACAGTTGCAGCACCATTCGTTGGTGCCGGAGAAGCGGCTGCACTCAGATCCAGGCCCGGCATCACTTCCTGTTTCCCCGCTGTAAACGGTAATGATGTTGCTGCCGGTGTAGCCGTTTCCGCTGCATCACTCCCTGCTGTTTCTGCCGAAGCTGTCTCTGTATAAAGCTCACTCATAAGCGGCAGTTTCTTGTCGCAAACCACGCTTCCGTCCTCCGTTGTGGTAAGCGTTGCCAGCTGCGTACCGGCATCTACGATCTTCTCTCCGGCATAGTTGTAAATATCATGCTTAGAATATAAACCAAACTGTGCTCCTTCAATGGATTCCTTCGTCTTAGCGTCCTGCTTAATCAGTTCCAGCTTCGTGCCGGCAAAGTCATTTTTGATATGGAGCAGTCCCTTTTCGTCCGTCACATCTGTGCTGTTAAGGACATATTCATCCTGCCCATCCTTCCACTGAAACTCTAATGACCACTCTTTCGTGTCCGGATACACATAACCATAAGGTGTCTTGGTTTCCTTCAGCTTGTATTTTCCTAATGGAAGCGATACATGAATGATTCCATCTTCATCCATCGTGTAACCGGTAATGCCGCCACACTCCGAAGTAAATTCCACACCTTTTCCGGTTGTAAGAACAGCCACTTTATCGCCATCCTTGAACCATGTGTCGCGGGCATTGTCGGTACTCTGTCCATCCTGTGTCAGGATATCTCCATCCGCGTAAAGTGTAAATTCCACGCCATCCAGTTTCATCTCTTCAAAAATGAACTCCTGCTTCTCTTTGTCCCAGCCCTTTAACACTTCGCCGGTCTTTAAGAGATTTAAGCGTCCTTTTGTCTCTTCATTCAGGTACTCCAGCGTGATCGTCACATGGTGATATCCTTCCTCGTCAATGTAGCTCTCGTAATTGTCTGCCTTGCTGTTTACCACAACCTCCACATACTGATGATTGATATGCATACCATCTGCAGCAGCTACCTCATAAATATGATAGGTTCCGGAGCAGAGCGAATCCACCGTTACTACTTCACCGGATTCATCACAGATAAAGGTATCTGCCGTCTTGGTCTCGCCATCCTCCATATATTCCTGTGTCACCAGCTCTTCTTTTCCATCTACTACCTGATAGATCTGATAACTGGTTCCCGGCTTTAATACGGTTTTCTCGGTATTTTTGTCTTTCTTGATGATCTTGAAATAAGCCTTAAATAATTCATTGACTTTTTCAAACTCATATACCTTGCCATTCTCTGTGATCTGTGCCTCAAAATCATCCACATAATATGCATCTACATCTCCGGAATCCACCTGATGTACCACATAGGTTCCATAGACCAGATCTCCTGTTGCAGCATATCCGTCCGCATTTGTCTTGATCGTTGTTCTTTCGTCATCGGCACATTTTTCATAACTGCCTTTCGATTTCAAATACACCTGAAATGTTGTATTGTTCTCCGGATAATATTTTTTTCGGGTTGGATCGTAGGATTTCTTCTTTACAGCAATCTTTCCTTTGATCGGTGAATCGGAAAAATCTGCCTCGAAAAGAACCGGTGTAAATTCGTCCGTCTTTGCGGATGCATCGATCTTTAACTCTTTTACTTCATCACTTAACAAAAAACCTGTCGGGGCTTGTATCTCTTTCAGGTAATAGGTGTTACCGCTTCGGAGATAATCGGTTGTTAATTTCCCTCCGATTGTCTGATAGACACCAGCTGCTTTGGCATTGCCTGCCACATCATAAACGGTTGCTTTTTGCGTACATTCCTTGTCTGCATACAGTTGAAATACGGCACCGTCTAAAGTGGCATCTCCATGAGCACTGCCATCTGCAGAGCCTCCGGATTTCTTTGCGATCGAAATGGCTGCCTTTTTGTATTTATTCGTCAGATTCGTAATATACGCTTTCTCGTACTGTGTCGGATGCTCCACCAGCTTATCCGGCCAGTCTCCGCTTGCATTTTTTTGCCAGCTGTTCGCTTCCTTCAAGGTGATCTTTACTCCTTTTGCCAGGGATGGATCCAGAAAGATATTTTTATTATTTCCAACACTGTTCTCTGTCAAAGTATAAGCATTGGAAATATCTTTCATCTGTGCTTTCAGATCCTGTTTGATCAGATCATCTGCTTCTGCTTTGGTCATGTTCTTTCCAAAATGAACACCCTGTTTATATCCATCATCCTCCAGAGCTTCCTTTGCCGCTTTTTTCTGGTCTGCATTCATTGCTGCTAATGTATCGTCAGTGTAATACGCCATCTCATCGGCTTCCAGACGGTAAGTCATTCTCCATGCAACGGTTCCTCCATCTGTTGTAAAGCCGCTTACCTCAAACTCTGTGTTATCATCTTCATCCGCATTGCTTGTCGTGTCTCCATTGCGGTCAAACACATTGAACGAATACAGATCATCCAGGTTGTCGGCAGACAAAGTAAACTGGATACCGCCCAGTCCTTTTCCATCCTCGTCCTGCTTATGTACCGTAATACGCTGACGGTAATAAGTATGATCTGTTGTTGTCTTATATCCCGGCAGTTTCGATGATTCCGCATCCACAGTAATCAATTTCTGATAGCCTTTGGTTGCTCCGGTCTTTTCCCACATGGTTGCTTTCGCCTCCCATGTACCGCTTGGCTGAAAGATCTGCTTATACAGATCTGCCACGGTTTTATTGGGAAAATATCCGGTATTTGCTTTTACCTGCTTGATCACATTTTTAAGATTGGCTTCTGAGGTATTTCCCTCCGAAACCGCCCATATGAGTGCCTGTCCCAGTACAAAGGCTTTCTTTGCACGGTTGCAGTCATTCACATAAAAACGGATAATCTTTGCATAATAACCGTGTTTTTCTCCACCGGTATTCTGATTCCATGTATGAGTATCCGTTACCTGATAGGTATTTCCGGTATGACAGGTCTTACCAAGACTGAGGCAGAATGCCGTCTTGCTTCCGACATTGATCTTCCACCATGTCCTGGATTTCGTTTTGGAACCGACATTCACCGTTCCCAGTTTTCCATAAGAATACACTCTTGTTTTTGCTGTTGTTGCGGCACTGACATTCACTGTATTCTGCGGCAGCAAGCCACACAGCATAGATAATGCCAACAATCCCGTAAGCATCTGCTTACATCTTTTCTTCACTTTTGATTTCATGGTAAACCTCATTTCTACGCATATTTCATTTCCCTGCATCCTCTGCGTCAGAATGCAGACTGATTCGCTTATTTGTCCGGACTTTCTTTCTGCCCTGTCCGGTGGCGGGCGGATGAGAAACTGCATTATTTTTCCTCCAATCAAAAAAGCAGGAAATGTATTATCTTTCTTACATACATTTTCTGCTTCATAAACAGTTGCTATATTTTATTTTTTCACTTCCATACAATACCAAACATTTCTACCGTTTAATTATCTATCAGAACAATATCTTTTCTCTGTATTTCATAACAACGATACAATCGATTTAATATTTGCATTTTGCTGGAACCTGACACTCCAATCGACTTTAAATCAATCATTTCATTCTCCATCTTAAGAAGGAACTGCTCCATATCCCCCCGCACTTCATCATCCAAATGTTTACTTTCCTGATCAAGTAATTGTGCCAGTCGAAAAACATCGTTTTTATGCTTTTTAATATTTCTGCTGTCCACTTTTTCTCATTTCGCTTTGCGTTCTGTGAGATCCAGCCACGCTTTTGCCTTGAACGGTATCAGACATTCCGCACTCAACACAGAGATTCCATCTATCATCTTTTTACCGCTCTTTAACAATTTGTAATACGCCTCATTCAAAAGTATCGCAGAAAGACTTGATACTTCCTCCTCCATTGGCAATGGGGTGATTCTTGCATCGTCATCTAACAATATCATTTCCGGATTACGAGAAAAGATCTCAATCATGTAGGGATATTCTTTGCTTTTCGGATCAGTAAAACGATAGAATTGTGCTTCACCTGTACTTTTATTACAATGATCATATTCAGCCTCTTTGATAAATTCCCAAAAAGTTTCGCCCAATTCAGCTGTCAATGCCTCAACGATCAATACAAGGTCAATATCTTTTGTTGCCCGAAAAGGCAATTCTTCATTCTCCATAATCAGATCACATGCAGTGCCACCAATGATCACATACTGTTCTTCATAGCCTTGAAATCTTTTCTTAAAATTAGTAATTCCTCGAACCATCCTATCTCTCCCATTCTTTTCTTAACATTTCCTCTACCGCCTCTTCGATTCTTTCATCTGTACTATTCTCAAAAGAAAGTGCCACCGAAGCAGCATCCGCCATTCCATTCTGTGCAAACTGTTTTGGATCATAAGCCCACAGTTCAAGCCTGACTTGTTTCTCCGGATCCACCAATTCTTTTATAAGCAATGACCCGTCAAACTCTTTTTCATACACAGCGTAAGTGATAAGTCTGTCCGGATTCAGCATCGTCTTTTCAGACAGCACCGTCTCACCGGCTATCACCATGTTTGAA
>OGWY01001079.1_pt1 | contig 22325 bp, 21 predicted proteins | sample 1576121 | NCBI WGS metagenome assembly OGWY01 (sample SAMEA3541543, study PRJEB24748) | human gut metagenome | biome: human gut; feature: human-associated habitat; material: faeces | place: China | collected 2012 | reverse complement strand
GTTGGGGCCGCTGCCGGGCAGCGGCCCCAATTTTTATGCAAAACAACCGTTGCAAGGGACGGTGCCTGCACCGACCCGTCAACGCCCACGGAAAGTATATACCATTTGTTGAATGTACAAAGGAGTGTACATAAGATGCAGTTTACATGGAACATCGCGCAAGGCGTATCTTCCTACAACAAACAAACGGGTTTCGGTTTTGTAATCGGTGCGGTGTACAACGCCAATGCGGCGCTGCGCATTCCGGAAACGAACAGCAGCTTTTTGCCGCAGTGGTGGTACGCGGGTACCGCAATTTGTGATGTGACCTGCACGGAATACGGCGTGCAGGCAACTGCCACCGATGCAGTACGGGCAGAGGACCTGGAATGCCGCAGCCTGCCGGTGTGGTTCCGGGTAGATGTTCCTGCAGAGGGTGTTTACCGTACCAAAATTACCGTGACCGGTACAGATGGAGGGGAAGTGCTGGTATTCATCGGCCGCCGCCGTCTTGTCTGGCGCGGTACACTGGCAGCAGGGGAGAACAAAACCATAACAGCGTATTGCGATGTGTTTCCCATCGTGCCGCGCGGGCAGGTAGATGCCGTGCCAAGTACCGCTGTGAACGTGACGGTTGTGGGGGGCGCACTGGCGGCGGCAGCGGTGGCCGAAGCCCCGGATGTCCGCCGCATCTGGGTGTGCGGTGATTCAACTGTGACCGATCAGGCGGCAAATCTGCCCTATGCACCGGGCACAAGCTATTGCGGCTGGGGGCAGATGCTGCCCGCTTATCTGCCGGATGTCTGCATCACCAACCACGCCCACAGCGGCCTGACCACCGAGAGCTTTACGAGCGAAGGACACTGGGATATTGTCAAACCGCGGCTGCGGGCAGGGGATATCTGCCTCTACCAGTTTGGCCACAATGACCAGAAATTGGCACATTTGCAGGCATACGGCGGCTATACCGACCGCCTGCGTACCTATATAAAAGAAGCCCGCACAGCCGGAGCTGTGCCGGTGCTGGTCACACCGCTGGCGCGCAACAGCTGGAAAGATGCCGCACACTATAACGACTTTTTGGCAGATTTTGCTGATGCAGTGCTGACTTTGGGCAAAGCTGAAAATGTGATGGTTCTTGACCTGCACACCTGGGCCATGGCGCTGATGCAGCAGGATGGGCTGGAAACGGCTAAGCGGTGGTTTTACCCAGGCGACTATACCCACACCAATGATTTTGGTGCTTATAAAATGGCGGGTTTTGTGGCCCATGCCCTGGGCGATGCGCTGGGGCTGATGGTGACGGATGCCCCGGAGTGGACGCCGACACCGCCGTTTGTACCGCTGGAAGCTCCTGCAGACTGCGCGATTCCTGCGCCGGAAGGCGATCCCTTTGCCGATTACGATGCCACCCGCCCCAACGATACGCTGACTCGTGCCGAAGCACTGGAACTGGCAATCAAGGCGCTTAAAATGTTTCCCATCAATGTGTACAATGACCTGTACAGCGATATTGTCGGGCATGAAACGTATGCCGGAACCATACAGTGCGCCGCGCAGAATGACTTGATCCCACCGGAATGGGTTGCGGATGGCAGCCTTTACCCGAATCAGACAGTAACAGCGGCTGACTTTTTGGCTGTGCTGATTCCCGGCGCTGCAGGCCGCCGCCCGCTGGCGGATGCCGTGCCTGTGCCGGACTCTGTGCCCGTTTACGCAAGGCGGGCAGTGGGCCAGGCTGTGGCGGAAGGCCTGATTGCCCCCGAAGCCCTGACAAAACCGCTGAACCGCAGTAACGCTGCAGAAATCTGCCGCCGCCTGCATATTTGAATAAAGGAGTGACTGGAGATGAAATTTGAACATACAAGCGGCGGATTTACGCTGCCGGGTGAATCTGGGCAGGAAAAACTTACGCTGGAACTGGCAAAAAAATGGGGCGCGGATGTGATCCGCGATAGTGATGGCACCCAGCTTTCCGATGAAATTCTCGACGCCGGGTACGATATTTACTCCACCATCTGCATTATCCGTGACCACAATGCCTGGGCAAAGGAACACCCGGAATGTTTACAGCAGTCCTTTTTGAGCACAGAGCCGGTCATTGCTGCCGAAGAGCCGCTGACCGTTAAGCCGATGGCGGGGTTCTTTGATGAGCAGTTCAAGATCAATGACCGCCCTGAAGCCCTGCGTTACTGGCAGGTTTGGGACCGCACGGCCAACAAGCTGCTGCCTGCGGACACATGGCAGTGGGATGCTGCCGCAGGTACAGTGACTGTGGCAAGTCCAGTGCCGTTCCATGCTTACACGGTCAGCTTTTTGGCATGGCGCACCTGGGAAGAGATCAACATGTACAACCATGTTACCAACAGCTGGACCAGTGAGCACCTGCTGCCTGTTGATCCGCGCACCAAGGAAGCTCAGGACTTTTTGTACGACTGGCTGAAAAATTGGTGCGAGACCCACCCCCAGACCAACGTGGTGCGGTTTACCAGTATGTTCTATAACTTCGTCTGGATCTGGGGCAGCGATAAGCGCAACCAGAATCTGTTTACGGACTGGGGCAGCTATGACTTTACCGTATCGGAAAAGGCGCTGGATGATTTTGCGGCCCAGTATGGGTATACCCTGACGGCAGAGGACTTTATCAACAAGGGCAGCCTGCAGGTGACCCACATGCCGCCGACGGCTCACAAGCGGGATTACATGGAGTTTACCCAGCAGTTTGTGGCCGGGTACGGCAAAAAACTGGTGGATTTGGTCCACAGTTACGGCAAGCGTGCCTATGTATTTTATGACGATAGCTGGGTGGGCGTTGAACCTTACGGCCCGCACTTTAAGGAATTCGGCTTTGACGGCGTCATCAAGTGCGTGTTTTCTGGTTATGAAGCCCGGATGTGCGCGGGCGTTGATGCGCCAGTGCATGAGCTGCGGTTCCATCCGTACCTGTTCCCGGTGGGCCTGGGCGGTGCACCGACCTTTGCACCGGGCGGCAACCCCACCCGCGATGCAGCTGAGTATTGGAACCATGTCCGCCGCGCCCTACTGCGGGCCAAGATCGACCGCATCGGCCTGGGCGGCTACCTGCACCTTTTGAATGACTTCCCGGATTTTGTGGAGTATATCGCGGATATTTCTGACGAGTTCCGCGCTATTAAGGAGTTGCATACCCATGGTGCTGTGGCGACCCTGCCGTTGACGGTGGCGGTTCTGCACAGTTGGGGCAGCCTGCGCCCCTGGACGCTGTCCGGCCATTTCCATGAGACTTATATGCACACCCTTATCCACATCAACGAAGCGCTGGCAGGGCTTCCGGTGAACGTGAAATTCATCAACTTTGACGATGTGAAGAACGGTGTGCCTGACGATGTAGATGTTATCATCAACGCAGGCCGCGCGGGCAGCGCATGGAGCGGCGGCGATGCTTGGCAGGATGAAACCCTGGTTGCCGCACTGAACAAGTGGGTATACAACGGCGGCGTGCTGCTGGGGGTAGAGGAACCGTCCGCAGTAAGCGGTTACGGCGATACCTTCCGCATGGCACGCATCCTGGGCGTGGACGAGGATACCGGTGCCCGTGTCTGCCATGGCCGCTGGCCGGTGCAGGCGGAACCGGTGGATGGATTGATCCCGGACGGTGCAACGCTGAAAACCCACGACCACCTGTACATGACCGACGGCGGTACCCGTGTGCTGGCTGAGGTGGACGGCACCCCCGCTATTGCTGCCCATGCGTTCGGCAAGGGCCGCGGTGTGTACATGGCCAGGTTTGAATACAGCCCTGTCAACGCCCGCATGCTGTTGAACCTGCTGCTGTGGGCCAAGGGGCTGCCGCTGAACAGCGATTGGCTGACCACGGACCCCGAAACCGAGGCCGCATGGTTCCCCGCCGACAAAACTCTGGTTGTCATCAATAACAGCACGCAGAAGAAATCTACAGTTGTCAAGACCCCCGATGGCGATATTGCCGTTGAGCTGGATGGGCTGGAAACCAAAATTTTGCCCCAAAACTAAAAACATAACGTCCGGTGCACATTTTGATCAGCACCGGACGTTATGCCAACGGGAACCCCACGGTTCCTTATGCCAGTGGGATGTGCTGCGGCCAATACACTGAAATCGGCCCTTCATTCCCTGTGCCGCTTGCGGGGAAATGCACTGCCCTATGGAGGGGCTATGGTAAATTTATGAGCATTCGTGGACAGGTTCTGCGCTCCAATGTTGATATGACACAAGGGCGGCCCTTGAATGTCATCTTCTCTTTCGCACTGCCGCTGCTGATGGGGAACCTTTTCAACCAGCTGTACAATGTGGTGGATACCGCTATCGTGGGACGGGCACTTGGTGCAGACGCGCTGGCGGCAGTGGGCAGTACAGGCAATATCAATGCCTGCCTGTTTCTGCTGCTGGCTGGGCTTGCAACAGGTGTCAGCGTTATTGTGTCACAATACTGGGGTGCTGAACGGTATGATGAACTGCGCCGCCTGTTGGGAACATTTTTGACGCTGCTTTTAGCGGCATCCGTTGTAATGTCACTGCTGGGAGTGCTGCTGGCTGAGCCAATGCTGCGCCTGCTGCAAGTTCCGGAAAATCTGCTGGATGCCGGTGTGACTTACCTGCGTATTACAGCAGGGCTTTTGCTGGGCAATGCCCTGTATAACGCCGCGGGCGCTGTGCTGCGCAGCACTGGGGATTCCCGCACGCCGTTGGCCGCTATGGTGGTTTCCAGCCTTTGCAACATTGTGTTGGACCTGTGGTTTATCTTGGGGTTGCACATGGGGGTAGCCGGGGCAGCATTGGCAACGGTAGCGGCACAGTTCCTTTCTGCAGGGGTCTGCCTTTGCGAACTATGGCGGCAGAAACAGCCCTTTGCCTTTGCCTCGGTACGGCTCTGTTTTAACAAAGTGGATGCCGCCCTGATTTTGCGTTTTGGCCTGCCTACGGCGCTGCAAAGCTGCATGATAACCCTTGGCGGTATGACCGTGCAGGGAATTGTAAACAGTTTTGGCAGTGTGACCATGGCGGCTTACACCGCTGTGCAGCGGATCGATTCGCTGACGATTCAGGTTGTGGTATCGGTAAGCAATGCACTGGCCATTTACACGGGGCAGAATATGGGAAAACACGATATAGACCGCGTGTGCCAGGGCCTGCGTGATTCGCTGAAAGCGCTTTGCGTGATCTGCCTGGTGTTGGCCGTCGCGGTGTTTGCATCGCGCCGGCTGCTGCTGTCGATTTTCCTTGACTCAGCCACCGATGCTGCCAGCATTGCACAAGGGGCGGATTTTCTCAGTGTAATGGGGTTTGCCTATATTATTGCCGCGGTAATGAACAGTTATCTGAACGTGCTGCGTGGTGCAGGGGATGTAAATGTCAGCCTGGTTGCAGGCCTGTTTGAGATGGGGGCCCGGCTGGCGTTTGCCTCTTTGCTGGCACCGCACCTGGGTGTGTGGGGCATCTGGCTTGCCACCCCGTTAAGCTGGGCTTCCGGCTGTATCATCCCGGTGGTGCGGTATTACAGCAAAGAATGGATGAAGCGAACGTTGATCTGAACCGGTGAGAAATAAAAGAAAGCACGGCTCTGCGATAGAAAATCATCATGAGACCGTACTTTGTCTTGTGTTTATGAATTTTGGGCAAAAGGTTTCAGTGCGCTTTTGCGGTATTGCTGCGGGCTTTGGCCTGTCATGGAAGAAAAGCGGGTGGAAAAATTGCTTTCATCCTCAAAGCCAACCTGGCGGGCAACCTCGCCGACAGGGAAATCTGTCAGAACCAGCAGTTCTTTTGCGCGGGTAATACGGGTGGATAACAAAAAATTGTACGGTGTTGTGCCCATATATTGCCGGAAAAGCCGCAAAAACCAGCTTTTGCTGACAGGGATCTGCGCCAGCAGCATATCCAGATTGATGGGCTCCGCATAATGTGCACGGATATAATCTGCAATCTGCTTGATCATGGTCCGGTTGGAACGACTTTCGTCCCCGGAAAGCTGCTGGTGGGCAAGCAGTGCCAGCATTTTGTGCAGTGTCAACCCAATTTCGATCTGGGCGGTGGTGGTTTCCTTTTTCCACTCGGCAAACAGTGTTTCAAACAAAGGCTGCATCTCCATGCGGCTGACATGCGCAGCGGTAAGCCGCCCCTGCGACTGTACGGAATCGGCTAACGTTTTAACCCCAACACCGTCAAGGTGTACCCAGTAGTGTTCCCATACATCATAGCCGGGGGCCGTGCAGTAACTTTGCGGTGTGCGGCAGTTCATCAGCAGTGCGGCACCTTGCGGCAGCTCAATGTGCTGTTCGTTCTGCTCAATCAAGCCAGCCCCGGCCAGGGTATAAAAAAGGATGTAACTTTCCTTGTCTGTACGGGCTGTGGCAAAGTGGGAACGCCCATAAAACAGTCCGGCTTCCGTTGCATAAAACGGCTGTGCCAACACGGCGTTATTTGGCGTTGCACGCAGCCACACACTGCGTTCTTCCACGTCCATATTATAGGTCAACATAAGGGATCACCTCAGTAGAATTATCACAAAATAAACAGTGCTTTGTGGTATGAAATAGATCAGAAAAAAGCAATATAATGTAAATGAAAAGAATAGTAACACTACAGTAATTTTACCAAAAATAAGGTGCGGATGCAACCTTGTTTTTTGACTTTGGTTTTAACGTAATACAAAATAAAAATGTTTGTACGGAAAGGAAATCAACATGGAACATATGGCATGGAAAGGCCGCATCAAACCCGGTTGCAAGGCAGAATATCAGCGCCGCCACGCAGAGATCTGGCCGGAGATGGTCAAGGTTTTGAAAGAGGCAGGCATCTGCAATTACAGCATTTTTTATTGCAAAGATGAACTTTTTGGCTACTATGAATGCGAAAAAGGCGTTGCCTATGCTGAAAAAGTGCAGGCAGAAAGCCCCATTGTGGACCGCTGGAATGAGTATATGAAAGATATTCTGGAGCTGGAAATGGACCCCGTGACCGGTGCCCAGCCCAAGCTGGAGCAGGTGTTCCGGCTGGATTAACAAACAAAGCAGAGAAGCGAGCCTTGCCAGAGAAAAAATGGTAAAGCTCGTTTTTTATTTGCTTTATGGGCAGTGAGATAAATCGGAATTTTTTCAAAAAAAATACCGCCCCATCTCACGATAAGGCGGTAGATTGCGTTATTCTATGCTGCTCCTAAGTTTTTAGATAACAAATCACCATTGGCGGCGTTCTCAAATACTTCAAAAGCATCTTGTAGTTCTTCCAATCACAGTTGGTGTGTCTCTTTTCAGAGTATTTGTTTTCCGCGACATCATTTAGCATCATCAGAATAAAACCCGATGGCCTTTTGCAAAGCCAAGAAATGCTTTCCTATGTATTTGATTGCCCTGTGCTCTCCTTGCATTTCTATCCTACAGGAAATCAAATTCTCGTCATTTTCTTTTACATGGTAATCTTGTATCATCGAAATAAGCTCAGACAGGTTCTTCTTTCCGTACTTAAATTCAGCAGCACAGTTCGGACATAGACAAAGAGAATTCCAACATTCTGAAATGCTATGTTTGTATCTGTCCGGAATAGAATTGGTTGGGAGAATATTACAAGCTTCAAAATATGGCTTTCCATTAAAAATGGAATTAGCCGAAGCGAAAGTGGCAAAAACAAGAGCTGCTCACGAAAAGGCTGTTGGCGAATTGAAAAAACTCTACGACATTCGCAAGGAACAACAGCAGGAGCAGCTTTTAAAGGCAATGATGTCCGGCAAACGGTCTTTTGAGGAAATTTTGAAATTCATTTCTGACGATACCACTTTCCAATGCGGAAGTATTTTTGCTTTTTGAAAGTGATGACTATGAATCATGCTCACTCGTCTGTGCGGACGCAGCGCAGCGCATATCGTGCCTGACCGGTCGTGGTACAGGTAAACAATGTCAGATCCCAATTGCTCTCGGACGTTTTGACCGCCATCTCCTCGATTTGGGTTGGCTGCAGAACCTCTGTATCCGAGACCGCATAATGCCATGTGTTGTCATTCATGTCAACAAAAAGCACTTCTGTCCCCACCGTAAGATGCGTCAGAGGGCTGAAGTGACGCGCATAGTTATGTCCCGCGATTACCAAGTCATCTGTATATAGCGCGCCGGAATACCGCCCCGGCGCGATCTTTAGCCCCGGATAGCTCCACTGCTGCATCACGGGCAGTGCCAGCCCGATGGACGGAATAGAGAGATACCCAATATAGTCGTAGCCGTCAATGGTGCCAACAGGCATCTCCGTGTCCGCTGTGGGTTCTGCTGCATCACCGGGATAGATGGTGCGTGGCTCTGCGATCGATTCCTCCAGCTGGGTCAGCACACTGTCGGCTGCTTTTTCTGCGCGGGTACTGTCCCACTGGTTGTAGCCCATAAGCAGCACAGCTGCCAGCAATGCCAGAACCCCAAGCGCAATCAGGGCGTTCCCCAGCTTATTTCTCATTCTGACCACTTTGCTTTTTGAGTACGACACCTGCCGCCACCAGTACAGCGCCAGTCACCGCCAGCACAGGGACTGGCCAATTCAACTGTCCGGTCTGCGGCAGTGCAGAAAGCACTTCCTGCGTGGGCGGCGTCTGCGTTGTTTTCCGGCTTGAAGTACCCGCTTTGGGGTGGGCGTCCACGTCGTAGACATACTGCCCGTTTTCCATGATTGGAACCGTCACAAGAAAAGGCTGTATGGCCTCATACCCTTCGGCTGCCTGCTTCTGCACAATAAGGTAAAGCCCAGCCTTCAGATCACCAAACACGGCGATTCCGCTGTCGTTGACGGTCTTGGTGACCGCCTGTGCATTCTGTGTCACCTTTTCTGCCAAACGGCTCGCCAGTGCGCTTTCGGATACATTGTCCAGCGCGATTCCGCAATTCTCAAAACCGTTTGCATAGGTAAAGCTCATATCTGCGCCGTTTTTAGAGACACTCGCCACACGGTACAGCGTCAGCTCACCGCCCTGCAGCGGTGCTGCGGTTTCGGTATCACAGAGCAATACCTTGATGGAGCCGATGCGCGTTTCATCAACCGTTTCTGCGGCAAGAGCCGGAACAGCGCCCCACACCAGCAGGCACAGCATAAGCAGCACTGCCAACCGATCACGGATGCTTTTCATAATGTTATTTCCTCCTTCTCTTGCTGCGCTTGCGCAGATGTGGGGCAACCAGCACACCGACCAGTGCCGCAAGTAGCATCGGGATGGCCAAAATCGGGGCCACGATGATGGGTTCAATGCGGAAGGCATCTGCCGCCACACGGATATGCTTTTGGCTTTCCGTAGTTTCGACCCGCTTGCCGCGCACCAATAGGCGGTGCGTGTTGATGCCGTAGGGGGTGCAGGTCATCAGGGTGACATAATCCATCCCCTCGGTGGGAAGCAACTGGTCGATCTCAGTAGGCAGCACAATAGAGATTTGATCGACCTCATAGGTCAGCACCCGATTCAACACTGTGATGGTAAAGCGGTCGCCCACCTCCAGCTCGTCCAGATTGGTGAACAGCTTTGCGCTGGGCAAGCCGCGGTGCGCTGATATGACCGCATGGGTCCCGGCACCGCCCACGGGCAGGCTGCTGCCTTCCAGATGGCCTGCTGCCACCTGCAGCACGCCCTCATCGGTGCCGTGGTATATGGGCAGCTCAACGCTGATTTTGGGGATCGTGATATACCCCATAATGCCCGTGCCGGAGATGTCGAGCGTCTGCGCATAGCCGCTGACCAGATCCGGTTTATAAAAGGCATTGGGGGTGGTGTTTAACTGCCGGTTGTACGCATCGGCAGCATCGAAATAGGTCTGATAATCCGCATCTGACAGCTGTTCTACTTCCTCGGCATAGCTAGCCACTGCGCGGGACTGATGCTTCCGGTTGACAGCGTCGCTGACGGAGGGATATAACATCACGGATAGACCCACGAGGAAGATCAATATTAAAATAATTGTGCTGAGGTTCTTTCTCATGGGTTACTCCCTAATGTTATAAGGATTGGTATATGACGGCAAATGCGCCTTTACTTGCTATTCATCCGCTTTTTGGTGACCAGCAGAACGGCAGCCACGGCCATCAGCACGCCGCCGATCACATAGAAAAGGGTAGTGCCGATGCCGCCGGTGGAGGGCAGCTGCGTTCCGGCGCTGTTCAAAACCTTAACAGTTGCATCTGTTGCTGGTGTATAAGAGGTTTCGCTTGAATTCTTATATTTAACCGTTTCACTCCCATTTGTGGCGCTGGTCGTTGCGGTGATTTCAACTTCAATGGGTTCGGTCAGCTTATTATACCCTGCGGGCGCTTCGGTTTCTTTCAGATAATAGGTTCCCACGTTGAGACCTTCAATCAAAATATCACCTTCGCCGGAAGTTTCCAAAGTTGTTGCATCGCTCTGATTGGTTACCCAACTGTCGATTTTACCGCCAGTCAGCTTTGCATAATACTTTTTGTCGGTACCGTCCATGCGGTACAGTACAAACTTTGCACCACTCAATGCCACTTCTTTGTTTGTACTGTCCAGCGTATATTTGTGTACATTCAGTTTCCAAACATAGGTTGTTGTCTCTTCTTCGGTGCTGTCTTTCCCATTATACACCAGCTTTGCCGTGTTTTTGTTGCCTGCTCCCGCAATCGTGGCGTTTGCCGCAACCGTTGCCGAATAGGTAACAACGACTACATCGTTCGGTTTGAGCTTGCCATCAGTAAAATTTACATCAAAGGAATCCCCATCTGTGGGGTTTGTTTCCAAGGTATAGTCAGTATTTGGATTAAGCGTTGTTGTTCCAATTTTAACTTTAAGTGAATCAGAATTAAATGTCAGACCGGAGAGCTTATCGTGCAGAACATAGTTCTTCGGGGCACCATCCTTTACCGTAATGGTTATGCTAAAGTTTACGGTATCACCAATGCCTGCACTGTTGCTATCAACCTTCTCATCACCAGTAATACCAGTAATCACGATTTTCTTTTCGATTGTTGTATCACTGTTCTTTTCTTTTATGGTAACACTCGGATCCATTGTGTCCAGACTGCACAGAGACCCCAGGCTGGTATCTACCAGATAGTAACCCAGTGTCAAATCTGTAAAGGTCACTTTAGCGTCAGTTGCGGTTTCTGTCTTATCCCATGCAATATTTTTTTCAACCACAAAAGCCTTTGCCAGCTTTGCAAAATCCGCTCCGGCATCTTTTTTCGCATCGTTCCACTCAATATAACCTGCCGAATTTACGCTAAAAAAGGTTGAGGCGCTCACTAGATTGCCGTCAATGGTTGTGCTATATGCAGGAAAGCCATTCCATGCCGAATTCAGCTTATAAGAATACGCATTTTTGTCTGTATCATAGCTTTCCAAGTCAAAAATACGATAAGCCTTGTAGGTCGTACCCGTCACGGCATTATCAATGGTTATCGTTCCTGTGCTGCTTGCTGCAAACGCTGGGACGGCCATGGCCAGTGCAAGCGTCAGCACGGCAAGCAGTGTCATGAGTTTTTTCATGTACTTCATTGGTTTTATGTCTCCTTGCTCAAATAGTTTGGTCTGCGTTGTCCACATCGGTGGAGGGGTTATTTCTAATTTTCACCCCCCCTCGAATGGCTGCGTTTGTTGATGAGATATCTTAACATCAGCGCGATGCCCATTATCAGGGCGCCTGCTGCTGTATACGGGGGTGTGCCGGCCGCGCCGGTGGCGGGCAGCTCATAGCTGGGCTTTTGCTTGTTCGTGATGGTAATGGTGCCGCCGCCGGTGACACCGGTGGCGTTGCTTTCACTGTACTTTACTTCATAGAAGATAAGCGCGCCACTGTCTGTTCCTAACTCTTCTACATAGTAGTGATAACCGCTCTCCAAGGAAGAAATTTTCTTGGTCCAGCCGTCAGCTTTTGTCAAGGAGACCGGCGTTCCGACCGCCACTGCGTCCGCCTTGTCTTTTCCATCCTCGTAACGGTACAGCTGCATCTGGATCTCGTTCACCGGTGCTTCTATCGTGTCGTTCCCGATGCCATACCAGATTTTGCGCAGGGTCAGGCAGTTTTGCTTGTTGGGGATGGCCATTGTGGTGCGGTCTCCGTTCACGCCCAAAAAGCTGATGTTTGCAGTGGTAACCCCCTCCAGGACAGTAGTTCCGGTTGCAGTTGTAAGCGCAGCTGCTTTTTTGTCATCATCCGTTGCTGTGTTATTCCAGATAAAATAGTGCGGGGTTGCATCCGGCGCATAGTCTGTTGGAGCCTTTGTTTCCACAAGCTTATACAGGTCCTTGATGACCAGCTGCGAGCTGCCTGCTGCAGGGGATTGCGCAAATATCAGGTCAAAGCTGCCATTCGTAGTCTGCCACGTTCCAATGGACTCCCACTTACTGTCGGTTTTATTATAGTGGTATATCGCAAAGGTTGCCGGGCTTGCCGTGATGGCTAAGTTTGTAGCAGAATCCGTCTTGGAAACAGTCAGAACGGCATTGTTTACAGTTGCCGTTGCACTGTCGCTTTTCACCGAAACCTGATTGCCTACAATTTTTTCCGCCAGCGTAGCCGTATTGGTAACCGCCATGTCGCTTGCGAGATTACCCGGATTCATTTTATAAGAGTACTCCAGTACCAGGGCTTTCTCGTCCGGCAGAACGAACTTGTACTTCCGTGTCGATGCGGTTTCTTCAACCTTTTCAACGCGAACGCTGTCTTTGACTTCGTTGCCCTTTACCCAGTCGCCGTCCTGCAGGATGTATTCATACACCTTGATAGAATCCAGCATCAGCTCCATGCCGGTTTTGCCGAAGTATTCGCTTTTCATCGTGTCCGTAAGCTCGAGCGTGTCACTGCCCGGTGCGAGATCCTCTGCGCGGGGATTGATGCAAAGGGTGTAATTGGCTTGATGGGTTGTTTGATTGTAACTGCCCTTCTTCTCCAGAAGCTCCTTTTTCGGGCGCGTGATGGTCATGCCGGACGATGTCGATGCACCGTCCCATGTGGCAGTATTCGTATAGGTTTTTTCCTCGAGAGTACGCTCGTTCCAGGCTGCCGCATCATCCAGCTGGAGCGCATAACGGATCTCCACATAATGATCCGTTGTTTTGTTTTGGACGATCAGGCTTTTCAATGTGTCCGGTAAAACCTGAATGGTCAACTGCCCCGGAACAGAAGTATCAATAGTCCAGAAAGGTTTTAGGCCGTATTGGTTTTCGCCAAGATTTATGATGTGTCCCGTGTACTTATTTTTGGGATTTGCATCCAGATCCGCCGCAATCCTATAGCTGCTAAGAGAAACACTGTCCGTAGCCAGCTTCATGCCGTCCGGGATCTTATCTACCACCGTCAGCGCTTTGGTCTTGTCTACATCACCGCTGCCCAGATTCAGTTTGATGCGATACCAGATGACCTTGTTTTTGGCATAGGTAGTGCTGTTGTTCTGCTTGTACCCATCGTCGCTCTTGTCAGATGTTTCCTTGGTGATAGAACCGATCTTTGTATAATCGTAAGTTCCTCTCCAGCCCTCGTTCCCGGCGTTATCGGTGTAAATCTCTGCACGGTTCACAAAATGCCTCGTGGTATTGTTCGCCATATCAGACGTTTTTGCCACCGTTGGAATGTCGCTGATGGTGCATCTCAAAATGCGCAGCTTCTCGCCGTCCGGCCGGCTAAACTGCAGCCTGATGCGATGCACCGCGGTTGCATCATCGGAAACCGGAATGCCGTTGTCGGGATCGCTCCAGTCATTCGAACCGTTGGAAAAAAGTGACAGCTGAATCTGTATGCCGTTCTCCTCTGCCTCCTCCCATGTCAGCGTTGTTCCGCCTTCCATCGTCAAGCGCAGATTGTTTCGAATGGCGGTTTCCAGCTGGGTTTTGACGCCGTACAGCGGTTCGCGGATGTTATCCACGATTTTGAAACTGTTAACGCCCGCGGGAACCGTTCCGGTTATATTCCACATGACCTTTTGGTCACCGTTTTCCAGCGGCGTGACAGTGCCCCGATACTTTCGAATATCCGCTTTGCCTACACCGGTGGAAACATTGGCTGTCGCGGTATAGGAACGTGAACCTTTTTCCAGCGTTGTCTGATTGGTTGCAGAAACTGTACCATTCACCGGGTCCGGTGCAACCGTTTGATAGGTAAATGTATAGGCGCTCGCATTGGAGTTTTCCGGGAAGGTATAGCCGTTGGTCAGAAAATCATTGCCAGTGATGGTTGTTACAACTGTTTCGTCAGCCCTCTTCAGCGTTACATCACCAACAATGTCCAGCTGTGTGACCTGTATATCAGTCACCGTATAGCCTGCCAAGTCACCGTCCGGATTTTTGACCTTGATGACCCAGTTGATGCGGTGGGTCGCAGCGTCATAGGTGCCTGTTTTGGCAATGCTGCTCTCCTTCACGGTGACGGTATCCTTGGCCTCGTTGCTCTGCAGCGTACTGGTTGTGCCCTTGGCCGTGTTGACAATCGTACCGGAACCGTCTGCGCCTGTCACGGCAGCCACAGTTACATCATAGGTCAGCTCATACGACTGGTTATATCCGAGAGGCGGCAGCCCTGTAATTTCAAAGCTCTTGCCGTCCTCGTTGTAGGTGATGGCGGCACCTGTATACTCGGAGAGCGGCTTCCCGTCGATTTTGATGCTGCTCGTATCATAGCTGCCGTTTGCGGTATTCTCGGCCAGCCGGTCCGTAATGGTGACCGTCTGGTCATGCGTACCATTTGGGGCATTGACTGTAACGGTGTAGCTCACCTTACTTTTGTCTTCCGAAAGGGTGTGCTCTTTCTTCGTGTTCAGCGAATACTCCGGCTCAATGGTGTAGGTTTTCTCGCCCAGATGTATCTGGCCGTCGCCACCGGTCTCAGCGTAATTGATCGTGGTATTAAACTTAAAGGTGCCGGTGAATGCCCGACTTGTGTCGTTACTAAATGTAAATGTGACCGTAGGGGATTTTTTCGAAAGCGCAAAAGTACCAATTATCGTTCCGGTTGAATCGGTGATGTTTCCTGACAAATCTACTTTGGGATAGACACCCGCCGGCAGGGTATAGGTCGCTGTATTGCCGCCGGGTTTGAATGCGTTCGCCGGTATACTGTAGACGATTTCCACCTGAACCTGGGTGCCGTCCTTGATAGATGCCAAATTATTCAGCGGTTCCCAAGTGCCGCCTTGATTGATGGAAATAGCTGTACTTGTCAGCAGATTATCCAGCTTTAGGTTGTCCTCGCTGTCATACTGAGGGGTTGCTGCCGCTGCGGTCAGTGTATCATCGTCTTCCGCAGCCGGCATTATGGAATCCGGCCGTTGCCAAACAATATACGCCACCGCGCCGTCTCTTGCCAAAATGGCGTCCGCATCAAAGGAGAGTTCTTCGGATCCGTCTGATGCGCCGGTCTGCGCATACACGCCATACGCATCCAACACACGGATGGTATTGGTGACATCGGCCTCTGCGACCGTCACAGCCGCTACCGCACCGTCCACAGCGCCGGAAACAACGGTCAGGTTCGCGCCATCATACGCGGTTACAATGCCGATCGTTTCCTCACCGGCGGCATTTGTATAGAGTACGATGTCGCCCGGTGTGGCCTCACTGCCACCCGGGGTGATGTATTCAGGGTGTGCGTTTTCCAATTCCGTGCGCAGCTGAAGCAGGCTTGCGCATTGCGGGATGACATCCTCCGGTATGCCTGCATAATGCTGGCAGAAGGCGACAAACATCACATCCCAGCTCCCGTAAGGGTTGCCGTACCAATCACCGTAGCGTGTGTAGTGATGGGCCTGCGCCAAGGTCTCTCCCAGCGCCTTGTCCACCGTAAAGTTTTTGGCGCTCTCGGTGTAACCAAGCTGTCTCTGTGCGATTTCCGTCATGGCATCGCTCCAGAAGCTGCTCACGCCCTCGCTCTGCTCGTCCCAGTCTGCCGGGGTCTCAACATCTGCGGTTATGTCCGCCAGACATTCCAGCGTGTGGGTATGCTCCGGGAGGGTGCAGGTCAGCACCCTTTGGTAGCAGTCTGCGGTATGGGAGTGGGCTGCCGGCGCGGCCTCGCCGTCTTCCTCCGCTGAATCAGCAGGGGTTTCCGATGCCCCGTCTTCATAACCGCAGATCAAGACCTCGGTATAGCAGGCATCGCTGTGTACATGCTCCTCATATCCGCAGGAGTATTCATCGTCCGTCATCGCGATGCCTACTTGGTGCAGACGCCAGCTGACGGAAAGTATCGTCAGCAGTGCCAGTATCACCAGCACGGCAGCACGGCGGTGCTCCGCATGGCGCGCTGCCATTACCCGCCGAATCGCCTTGTCCAATTGATTTCTCATGTGGACTCCTCCATCAGCCTATCCACGAAATACGGGGCACGGGCCATACCCTAAGAAACACCTTGCCCACAATTTGACTCTTTTCAACGCAGCCGACAACCGTACTCCGGCTGTCGATCGAGGTCGCGCGGTGGTCACCCATCACAAAGAAGCGATTTTCAGGCACCTGATACGGGAAACTGAGGTCACATTCTCCCAGAGCCGGCTCATCGACATACGGTTCCTCCAGCACCTCGCCATTCACCGTCACAAGGCCGTTGCCGTCAATCGAAATCACATCCCCGGGGATACCGATGATTCGCTTGAGCAGCAGCTTGTTCTGCCAGTAGAAGCCGCACAGATCTCCCTTTTCCAGAGTATCTGTTTTCAGCAGAACCAGAATGTCCTGATCCTGCAAGGTTGGGTTCATGCTGTCACCCGACACCTGCAGCACCGGCAGCAGGTTCGTTGCCAGCAGCACCGCAATGGCTGCCACAACGACCAGCGCATAGGCGGTGCTTTTCAGCACACGCTTGTAACGCCTGCGGTAAGACAGGCGTTTGCGCTCCTGCGTGATCTCCTCCATAGAGGGAATCTCAACGCGCTTTCCGCTCAGTCCCTTCATTTCCAATATGCCCCTTCGTTATTCGCGGTGGGCGAAAACTCGGTGCCCTGCACAGGGTACTGCGCCTTGACCGATTCCAAATATTGATCTGCCGCAGCCTGTGCGGCTTCAAATACCCGGTTCAGCGACAAAGCGGCCTCGGCGATGGAACCAACCTGCTCCAGCCGCAGCGTACGGTCTGCAAGCTGTCGGCGAAGCTTGTCATTCTGCCGTTCCAGTTCCTCCTCGTGCTGTTTGAGCGCGTAGATGATCTCTATCAATTCCATGCGGTTCATCCGCCGCAGTTCGCGTTCTGCCATGGTATATCTCCTTGAGATTTGTTCGGGTCAGTTCAGTGTCTTTAAGCATTGCAGATTGTTACATTGTAAGTGTTTTGCTCTTCATTAAAGCATATTATAATTGGAGCTGTCAATCATTTTTCTTTGCTATGCAATAGATTCAGGATGCTTACAAAGATTCCCTCACTGTGAAGCAGCGCTGCTACCGGCTTTTATGAATGGGACGCCGCCAAGTACAAATATTTTTTTCAAATGCCGGGACAGCCGCTTTACTTGACGGGCATTTATGATACTATAAATGGTATGAACTGCTTGATCATTCTGACCACCGCGCCCAATGATTCGGTAGCGCCCATCCACGACCGTATGCCGCTGCTGCTTTCCCATGAGCAGGTGCGCCCGTGGTTGGTGGACGCGGGCGTAGCGCCGGAACTGCTTTGCAGCCGCGTTGCATTACCCGCACCACAAAGGTGGACGTTGTCCCGTTTGAAGATGTGACGGCAGATTGTGCCGCCGCCGAGGGGGACGGCACCCTTGCCGCGTGGAAGAAAGCCCACCGCAAGGCGTTTGCCGCAGAGTGTGAGGAAATCGGCAGGAACTTTGACGAAAGCATGAAGTGCGTCTGCGAGTATTTTGATGTGGTTTACCGCGCAGATGGACAGTGAGATAAATCGGAATTATGAAAGAAGGAAAAAGTAATGGATGAACAGAAAAAAATGTTTACGAATAAATCAGTTACACTTTTTTTAGTAATAGTCATTTCAGTTAGTGCAATATTCGAAACGATAGTTATTGCACTAAGAGCTATGGGGTTAGCTGTTTTTTTAATGTGGGTTCCCACAATAGCGGCAATAATTGCAGGATGTATATCGCAGAAAGAAAGTAACGGAAAAATATCATTCAAAAAATTACTTCAGAGTATTGGATTTCAGAAGACATCAATTAAATGGATACTATTATCTTGTTTAATTCCGGCAGTTTACATAGGAATACCATATGTGCTTTTTTGGATTGCTTTTCCCAATAGTTTAGATATGAGTAAAGCATCCGTCATTCAGTTGGTTCTTATGTCTGTTGTTGGGATTTTCATAGGCTTGATTACAGCTATCGGTGAGGAAATTGGGTGGAGAGGTTATTTAGTTCCAGCTACCTTAGAAAGAGTAGGAATAAAAAAGGCACTAATATATACTTCTATATTTTGGGGTGTATGGCACTTGCCTATTCTTATATCAGGTCTGTATATGCCGGGAACTCCCGCATGGTATTCTGTTCCGGCTTTTCTTTTTATGATTATACCTGTTGGAATGATTTACGGAATAATAACGATAAAAACAAAAAGTATTTGGCCTGCTATCTTTTTGCATGCAGCTCATAATACTTTTGACCAGTTGATTTTTGGAACAGTAACCGTTGCTAATAACAAAATGTTTTTTGTGAGTGAAACAGGTATATTTACTATTATTTTTGCATGGATCGTAGCTGTTTTTCTTTATAAAAAATGCAATGACTAAATGGTAATTTATAGATTAGGATTACCCTATTACAAAGAATTTGACAATTTCCAGTTTGTCGAATCAATCCGCAACAAACAGCAGCAGTTTGGAGAACCCCATGATTTTACACATAAACAACAGCGAGTATGATTACCATACCTTGGTTAAGGTTGCGGAGATGGCAGGGCTTGCGGGCTTTGTCGGCTTTCACGAATCCGAGGACGGCTATATTGTCAGCTTTCCGGATACAGAAAACACGCAGGCGCTTATTAACGACTACAAAGCGCGTCTGCGTGATTTAGAAAACAATATCTGGCAGTACTAAACTGCCACTGACTCTAAGGCGGGCTCCGGCCCGCCTTTTCTTTATGCAAAATCATTCCTGCTTCTTCCTTTCTCCCGGTTTCGTTGTGATGAGCTGATAGACATCACTATCCTTGGGTTCCAGATTGGTGAATGGTAGTACACTGTTGCCCATCTTGATGATGCCGTGTCCCTCGCTGGCGTTGCGCAGAAATTCCAGCTGCGGGTTGGATAACCCGTACAGACTTTTCAAGGCATCCAGACTCTTAGTTTGCCGCAGCATAATGACAAACTCGCTGTTGGAAAGCAGCGCATTTGCTATCGGGTTTGCCAGATAATCCTGAATGTCCTGCGTAATGCCGGTGGCATAGGCGTTATATTTACGGAATCGCTTCCATGTCGAATTCAGAAAATCAGCGCTCATAGAGTCCTTCAGCAATACGTGAATTTCATCAAAATAAACCCACGTTGCCGCAGAGGAATCCATATAGCAGTTAGCCATTACGCGCATGCCGATCAACGCATTGTGCAGGCTTTGCATTACGCTCCATACAGCCCCGCCCTTAAAAGTTTGAGGGCTGGTTGTCACCAGCCCCCAAAGCTCTGTTAATTTGCCGTTCCAAGTGGAAAAGGCATTGTTCAGGTTTTCTACGATCCAGTTTTGATTCAAAATTTCACCTTCTTTCGTGTTTTGATAACGGCAGAGTGGTTGACTTTCGATAGCATTTGTGCTATCATAAATACAAAGAAAAGAATTTGGAGTAGCTTAATGTACACAGTTGAATTTTACGAGAAAGCAGACGGAAACTCTGAGTTATGGGATTTCTTAGAAGCTCTGCGCAATAAGGCTGCCAACAATAAAGATGCCCGCATACAATATAAACAGATCAGCTTGTACATTGAATTGCTGCAAAGCAAAGGTACTCGTCTGCCGGATAATATTACCAAACACCTTGAAGAAGATATTTGGGAGCTTCGTCCGGGCAACAATCGGGTATTCTACTTTTATTTCCAAGAAAACACCTTTGTGCTGCTGCATCAGTTCCGCAAGAAGTCACAAAAGACCCCGAAACGCGAAATTGAGAAAGCAAAAGCCGAACGTGATGATTACTTGCGCAGAAAGGAGACTGCTGACTTATGAGAACATGGAATGATTACAAGGCTCATGTAAAGAGTGTCGATGCACAGGCCCGCGGCGACATGGAGCAGGTTGAGGAAATTGCCGAGATTGTCGGCGCAATGGTTGAACAGCGCAACGCAATGGGCATCAGCCAGCGCGATCTCGCCGCCATGTGCGGCATTCCGCAGTCCTCTGTGGCGCGCATTGAATCCTACAAAACAACCCCTAATCTTGATACGCTGCTGAAAATCATGCAGCCCTTGGGGTTGAAACTTACCGTTGAACCCGTCAGCTCTTAACTGTTAGCCGTCAGCACACGCTGACGGTTTTTTCTATCACAGAATCATATCCAGAATATCCTTGGCAAAGTAGATAACCACACCGCCGAAAAAGGTCATAAAGCCCTGCGCACGCTGCCCGGCATCGTGGCTTTTGAGGGCGAGACCGATCTGCACAATGCCGAAGCCCAGCAGGATGGCACCAATCGCCTTGATGGCGCTGAATACAAAATCGCTCAGTGCATTGATGACTGCATAGCTGCCGTCGCCCTGGCGCTGTACGCTGTAGGTGTTGTACCCACCGGTTGCAAGAAACTTATTACTTACACTGTCCCACTGATAAATTTCATAACAGGCGTCGGCGGCAATCGGGTTGCCGGTTTCGCTGTCGGTTTTTCGTATATTGACCTGCAGGCTCCATTCCGCGTTGCGCATCAGGTACTCGTTGTCGGAGTTGGCCGGCACGGTCAGTGTCTGGTAGCTGCCGTTGCTGCCCCAATACTTTTCAAAGCCGTAGGGTACGGAGATTTCTTCGTATCGGAACTGCAAACTGCCCAACTGAGTTTTGGCGCTGCTGACTGCCGCGTTTACGGCATTTTGCGCTTCTGCCTGCAATTCCGCAAGGGCAGCATCGCGGGCGCTGTTGGCGGCTTCGTCGGCAGCTTCCTGTGAGGTATACGGTCCGACTCGACCGTTGCGTGTGCCGGAGGTCTTAGTCACCGCGTAGTGCAGGCTCCAGCTTGCGGCTGCGTCGCCGCCGTTCTTCTGGTAGTTGTCATCGGCGGTATGCCCGCTGGTGGTTACGGTCTGTTTGCTTGCCGGGCTGACAGACCAGCTGCCGCCGTCAATGCTGCCGGATTTGGTGATGGGCTCGATCTCGATGGTCGCGCCGTCCACCTTTTCCTGCGTTTTCAGCTGGATCTTATCCGTGCGGATTCCATAGGAAAAATCAAAACTTCCGCTGGCGGTCTGGGCCGGTGCCTCCCAGCTGGCGTAGTATTCCTGCACAACAGGTTCCGGCTCAGGTTCCTCCTCACCGATCTCAGGTCCGATCAGGGCAACGGTCTGCCACCCTGCGCGACCGGGATTGTAGATGTAGGTGTAGTACCCACGGGCGGAGGCGTAGGTTTCCACACCGTTCGCCAGCTCATCGGCAGAGGCAAGATAAATTTCCGCCGCGGTGCTTTCGGGAAAGTTTTCGATAATATACATCTGTACATCGTCATAAATTGATGCACAGAAATCCAAAAGAGAGATTTCTTCACCCTCATCAGCGGAAAAAACTGCGGGCAGATCGTCCGCATCGCCCAAAGGAAGCTGGTTCAATCCGCCCCAGATGTGAATCTGGTTACCGTAGTGGTCACCGGGGACGCACTGGTCAACGCTGACGGTGGAAGTGTTCACATAGGTGTACGGCGGTCAGCCTGCAGGCTGACCGTTGGCACCGTGGGTGCAGCAATAGGCTTCTTCACCGTTAAACCAGATCAGCCATGTGCCGTTGACCTTGGCAACCTTGGTGATCTTGCCGCTGGTCACCGCAGGGGTGGGGCGCTCGGCAAAGGTGGCAATTTCGCTGTCGGGGAAAGGATATTCGGCAGTCGCATTGCGGTCGATGGCTACCTGTAGGGTTTTGGTCAGTGTGCTGCCATCGGGCGCAGTATAAACCAACTGTGCGGTAAAATCCGCATCCGCCTGTACATAAACGCCCAGCACCGCAGCGGAGGTTTCGCTGTATGCCCTCCACCTTGGTCAGATAATCAATGGCGTTGTTGCTGCCTACATGACGCGAAAACCAGTGGAAGAATCCATTGGCAGGCGTGATGATCAGGCTATCGTGCGTCCGGGTGCAGTACTCGCGATCCGTTTTGCGCACAAGTTCGCCGGGGTGATAGGTTTCCAAATACTGCATCACGGTAATTCGGCGGGCAGCTTCGATGTTCTTTTGGGCAACACCGCACAATTCCCGCCTTACGGCTTAAGCACCGCTCCGACGGCTGC
>OGWY01001053.1_pt1 | contig 22643 bp, 28 predicted proteins | sample 1576121 | NCBI WGS metagenome assembly OGWY01 (sample SAMEA3541543, study PRJEB24748) | human gut metagenome | biome: human gut; feature: human-associated habitat; material: faeces | place: China | collected 2012 | reverse complement strand
TTTTTTATTTTTTGTAACATTTCTAACCTCTAATATCATATTTTATTTTTGTTTTAAGCAAGTATTTTAATAAACTTATCACCCAACACACCTTTCTTCTTTAAAACTTTTTTCAAATAACTTTATTTCGAATCCTCTATTTTCATCTCTTAGTCTTTCTTTATTTGTTGTGACATTATGAAATAACTTATCTCTCAACTGGTCGCTCAGTTCTTCATAATATAATTGCTTTTTTAAATCATTTTCTAAAAACGTACTATACCTATTAACCCAGTTAGAAAAAGTTTTATCCTGGAACTGCTCGGCAAATTTTTTCAATCTTTCAATAGCTTCTTTGCAAGTTTTAATATAAACTTCCCTTCTAGCATCATCTAGCTCATCTATCTTGTAATCAATACTGATTGTTTCATGAAGCTCAAACATTATTCCTGTTGTTCCCATTGTTAAGGATAAAGCATCATCTATAAGTGTTGTGACTCTCATGACTTATCACTCCCTTTTATAAAGTCTCCTAATTTCACAAAAATTAACATATGATCTTCCCCATATTTAACAAACTTATAAAAAATTTCATCCTCCGCTTTTTCACTATAAAACTTTCCTGAATCTTTCTCTGTAACTTCAATGGAAAGCATTCCATTAATTTCATTAGCGTCAAGTGTAAAAGAGCTGATTTTTTCCTCTTCCATTTTCTCTTTGTAAAACTCATTAAAGATGTCTTTTATCTGGCATTCCAATTCTTGGTTTCTAGTTCTCATATAATCCTCCTAAAATTTTTAAAAATATTTTCATTTATAAAATTCAAAAATAAGAAAATATATTATAATTTGTCCATTATAATTGGACATATAAGTTAAAAAATTTTGTAATTCTTATTTTAAAATAATTATATCCAATTAAATTGGATATGTCAAATAAAATTTGACGAAATTATAAAAAACCTTTTAAAATATAATATTAAGACAATCGGAGGAGATAATATGGAAACTTTAGCTGTTACTCTAAAAATGCTTAGAGAAAAAAGAGGTCTTTCTATGGAACAATTAGCAGAAAAAGCAAAAGTTAGTAAAGGTATTATTGGAGAAATAGAACGAAATAAAACTAGATCAAGTGTAAAAACTTTAAATAAAATTGCCGCTGCATTGGATCTTAATACAATTGAAAAAACAAAATTAGACAATGCTTTTTTGGGAAAAAATTTAAGCGGAAGTTATATTTTGGAGCATTATATTGATCCTGTTAAAATGATGGTTATACCTGTTTTTAGTTCTGTTGCTGCTGGAATGGGTTACATACCTGATGCCGAACCCATTGATTTTATAACAATTCCGGAAACAAGTGGAGATTGTGTAGGAATTAAAGTTCAAGGAGATAGTATGGAACCTACTTTTTATAATGGTGATATTGTAGTTTTGAAAAAAGATATTGAAGTTAGCTTAGGAGAAATCGGGGTATTTCTAAATAAATCTACAGGCGAATCTTTTGTAAAAAGATTAAAAAAGAAAAATGGTGTTTTTATTTTAGAAAGCGATAATCATATTTTTTCGGATAGAGAAATAGATTCTAATGAAATATGTTGTTGTGGAAAAGTTGTTAATGTCGTAAAAAAAGATTTAAAGAAAAGAATAAATCCGCTTCAAGAATTAATTGACGATATTCCTGCTGACAAAATGGCTTTAGCAGAAAAATTATTAAAAACTTTAATTTCTGATGAAGAAAAATAAAAAACAGTTTTAAACTGTTTTTTTTATTTAAAAAAAAATAATATACAAAACAAAAAATATTTGACTTGTCCAATTTAATTGGATATAATGTATTATCTTTTTAAAGAGGTGATTTTTTGAAAAAACAAGAGTTATTATATAAAAAAATTAAAGATATACAAGATAGACATGATTTAACAATTGCAAAAATATCTAAAGAAACAGGATTAAGTAAGCAAACTATTTCTCATAGGATATTAAATATCAAAAAAAGAGGTATTATTAATATAGCATTTATTGAGAAAATTGAGGAACTAACAGGAGAAGAAATTTTAAGGATTAAATTTTTTTAAAAACAAAGTCCAATTTAATTGAACGGAATAGAGAGTTGATTTTCGACTCTTAATTAAAGCTTATCACTGAACTCACGCCCCCAAGAGTTCATTCCCCGAGTGGTGGGCTTCAATTAGGAGGTATCATATATGAATGTTTTGATTGGTATTTTAAATATCACTGGGGCTATATATTTAGTGAAGTGTTTTTATTTAATAGAAAAATACTTTGAAATAACATCAGAGCTTGAACCTTTAGAAAAAGAAAATTGTAATAATGTTAATTTGCAATTAATAATTAAAAAACTAAAGAAACAAAATTCTGCTGTTAAGAAGAATGTGGCTATATTTAAAGTTTTGGCTTTTTGTCTCACAATTATTTTTTTTATGGATTATTTTAAATAAGAGCTAAAATCGGTAGCAATAGATTTAGAGTTTGTTACAAATTTCATAAACATAGAAGGAATACTGATTAAAGTAACTAAAGTGGAGAATTTTACAAATGAAGCATTTTTAGAAATTTCTTCTAAAGTGTAGCCAGCATTTGTAAGAAGCTTTGAACCTAAATCTGGATATTGAAAGCTAATAATAAATCCAATAAAAATAAGAAATAAAATCTGTCTTTCTTGAATGCTAGGAACATATTCTTTGCTATTTAATTTTAATTCTGATGAAATTTCTGTTCCTAAATCAGAATCTTTAAAAGCGTTAAAAGATAGTATAATCTCTTTATTGGTTTTTAAAGTTTCTAACCATTCTTGAATAGAAATTTCATTAATCATAATTCGGTTTAAATCAGAATACTTATTTATGGTATCTATTAAAGGAGCAAACATATCAAAAGTATGTTTAAGTTGTTGATATGACTCCCATTCTAAAGTGCCTTTCAAAGCTAAATATGGACGATTTAAATTTAAATTTTGTATATTATTGTTTAACTCTGAAAGTTCTGCAAAGTTTGGAAAAGACTTTACTATATTTTTGTGAAAATTTAAATAACTAAAAGAAGTTTTATGAATTTTTGCTAATCCTTGATTTTCAAAAATATCATATAATTTGTGATGATTATCAAAAGCTAATTTACATGCAGGTAAAGAATGTATTTTTTTTACAGCATTAATCTGTTTGTAAAATGATATCTGTGGAATATTAGCTTTAATTTGTTCGATAGCTTCAGTTTGTTTCCTGATACTTTCAAATATTTGGAAGTTTTTTTTTAAGATTTCTAATTCTTTAAACATTGTTTAATTTCCCCCCATAAAATTTATTTTGTTTTGTCGTGATTACATTATAACTTTTTGGAGGATTATATACAAGCCTACTCTAGTAGGCTCTTAATTGAAACTCATCATTTGCATGGTGCTTTTCAATTAGGAGAAAATAAAAAAGAACCTGTAGAGAGGTTCTTAAGCGGTGATTAATGTTTAGATAGTTTTTATTTAGCTGTTAGTTTAGGTAAACTCGGCTTGATTACAGAACTAGGTCTATCAGCACTATTAGTTGCAGTTCTTTTAGGCGAAGATGTTGGAATTTTACTAGACATATCACCCTCCTATATAAATTATTGTTTTATTAAATTTGGATTCTTAATATCTAGCCAATACAATCTAGGTATTGAGGATCTAAATGTAATAAAAAATAAAAAGAGGTTGTATTGGCGTACACCTCACTCGGGAGGAAACATGAATGCAATAAAAAAAGAGGATTTAAGTGGATTTTTCCATGTTCAAATTCCAAGAGTAGTATGGGAAATGTTTATTAATAAAGAGATAACACAATCTACATTTAAAGTTTATGTGGAGCTGTTTGATAGATTAAAGGTATCAGCTTATCATGGTTGGATTGATAAAGAAGGTGATGTTTATTTAAAATTTTCTTATCCAGAACTTATGGCTATGTTAAAAGTTAAAAGTAAAGGAACTATATCCACTGCTTTAGATGAGTTAGAAAAATTAAGTTTAATCATAAAAAAAAGAGGATTCAGCACATCAACAAAGTTTTATTTAACTAACGTTTTACAGAAGTCTAAAAAATCGGACTTCTGTAAAACAGAGGATGCAGAAGTACAAAAAAAAGAACCTCAAAAGTCTAAAAAATTAGACTCTCAGAAGTCTAAAAAATTAGACCCTAATAATAATAACTTTAATCATAATAACTTAATAATAAAAACTACTACTGAACTAGATTATATATATCCAATTGATAATCCAGATAAAAAAAATAGTAGTAGTTCTATTTCTGAAGAAATAAAAGAGTTAAAAAAATATTTAATGGATCATGTACAAGATATACCAACATGCAAAAACATTATGTTCTTGATAGAAAATAGAGAATTAACTCTAGAAAGAATTAAAACGGTTGTTGAGTATGCTAAAAAACAAAATAAAAACAATGGATATATTTATAAAGCTTTAGAAGAAAATTGGGACATTCCAGGTATCTCTAACGTAAAAAAAGAAGCTGTAAGAGGACACAAAGAGAATTTGAAAGCCATAGCTACTGCTAAAGAATCAAAAGATGCTGTAATGCAGTATACAGAAACTTTGGAACAACTTACAGAAAGATATAATTCTTTAGAAGAAAATTTAAAAAATGAGATAGATAAATCAGCATTGGAAAAAGCTTTAAAAATAAATCCAGTTGAAAGAATGGCAAAAGTACTTGTAAGAACAACAACTAGACTAGAAGTTTTAAGACAATATATTCAGGAGGGAAAAATATAAAATGGATGATGCTTTAATAACTATTGGGATTGTAGTAATAATGACACAAGGGTTTAAACTTAAAAAAGTTATTCATGAAAACCAAAATTTAAAAAATTATATTATGGAACTAGAAAAACAAAAAAAGATTTTGAAAAATAAAATTTAAACAGGAGGGAATGGGTGAGTGCGGATATTGCTATATTAGGTATTGCTGCTATTGGGGCAGCTATCATAAAAGTGATAAAATATTTAATTGTTAAAAATGCAACGAGAGTTTGTGGAGATTGTAAAAATTTCTCTAGTTGTGGAAGATTTAAATATTATTATAACAAACAAAAAGATAGAAACTGTTTAGAGCATCCAGCTTGTAAAGAGTTCCAGGAGGGTAGATAATGAATTTCATAGTAGGTGGACTAGGTTTTGCGCTTTTAATTAGCATTTGTAAATTAAGAAAGGCACATAAGCAGATAGAATATTATAAGAGCGGGGAAGAGACGTTTCTTTATAAATTAAATGAAAAAAAGAAAACAATTGATACTCTAAAAACGGATATAGAATATTTTAATGGTGATGTCATAGAATTAAAAAATAGGGTTAAAGATATGGCGTGCAATAATAGAGTTTTAGTGAGTGCAAACTTTCTTTTGGAACTGAAGAACAGGGAACTTGGAGATGCAATAAAAACATATAGAAAAAATAAAGATAGAAATATTACTCTAATAAAAAAAGATTCTCTAAAGATAATTGAGCTTGAAAAATCAAAAGATATATTAGAGTTAGCATATAATGAGTTATTATTTGATTGGGGTAAGCAATATAATGAAATATGGATGTGGAGAAGTATTCCTAGATCTAATAGACAAACTAGAAGAGCTTTCATAGAAACTGGAAAATATATGGTTTATAACCCTAAAACAAACATAAACATGGAGCTACAATAATGACTAGAAAAATTATTATTACTGAAAAAACTTTAGAAGAATATGAACAAAGATTAGTTGAAACAAATACAGTTGAAAATGTTATAGATATTGATGTTTTTAGAGATGCCGTAACTTTTGGAGCTGTAGTTGAAGTGGAGGTATAAATGGTTTTTGAAAAAGAAATTGAAAAAGTTAAGAAAAATATTTTTATATCAAAAGGGATAACAAAACTTCCAGGAAAAACAGGTGCATATAGAGAGTATATAACATATTTTGGTATAAAGTATGGAGAAAATATAGTCAGAGAAGCTTTAAAAAAAATGTATAATTCTGTTAAAAGAGAGGTTCCAGATATAAAAGGCTTGACTGCTGCATATATAATAAAAGAGTCAAAGTTACAGAAAAGAGGTGCTTGAAAATAGCTAAAAAAGATTTTTATTGTAGTGAATGTAAAATGTTTTTGTTTGGAATAAAAGATGATGGGTATATCTAAATAAATACTAAAACAAAAAAATACGTAACAAACGGCCGTACAATAAAGGTTGTTTGTAAATGCGGAGAAGTAAAAGAAGAAAAGTTATAAAAAAATATTGACAAATAAAAAAAATAATAGTAAACTTCACTCATAAAATTAAATAGAAAAGAAGACTTGGTTATTAGGAGTCAAGGTTTGCCGCGAGGTAGATCTTGGCTCCTTTATTTTTTGTAAAAATTTAGGTTGAACCACTCGTAAGGGTAGTTTGGGATAGGGGACGGCAACATAAACACAAGGAGGTGCTGTTTAATGAATGTTAGGTTTAGATAGAGCTATTATAACAACTCAGATATTGGAATTTGATGCTGATAAATTAAAATTAAATATTTTAAAGAAATTTGGTATAAAAGACAATTTTCACTCTAACAATATTGAGAAAATTTATATCAATAAAAACATTAATATAAGCACCAAATTTAAATATATAAATTGGATAAAAATAATAAAAAAGCCTGGAACTTTAAAAATTGATAGATGCAAATTAATGATTGAAATTAATTATCCTAAATTCTTTAATAGTACCAACTTCATGTTAGTTACTAATCAATTGGATAAGGAGAAAGTTGATTTCGCAATTAGATTGATTTTATCTGAACTATTTGAAGTGTCTCCAGAAGTTTTACAGCTTGATTATAATGAGTTAGAGATTGGAGATCAGATGAATGTAAAAAAGTTCTCTGATTATACAAATGTTTTATTCTTAATATATAAAGCGTTCTGTAATTCTTTTGAAACAGATTCAAAATGTATGTTTGGAGACTACTCTAGTTTGTTAGATAGATTTTATACAACTGGCTTTAGTTTTAAGATAACAAAAGGGCTAACACTAAAAGTCTATAACAAGACTTTAGAAAATAATAAGAAAAATAAATTAGATAAGATAACTGATGGAGTTCTTAGAAGTGAATTAAACATAACGAGCTCAATTATTAAAACGTTATTATCTACAACTAATGTCGATTCAATAACTATTGATAAGACTAAGTATTCAATTAAAAATTGTTTTGAACAAAGCATAAAAGAGTCCATAAGAGCTCAGATACTTAAAAATCAAGATGAGATAATAAAAAGATTAAACAAGATTAAAATAACGCCTAGAAGTATAGAGGTATTTGTAACAGAGAACAATGAGTGGATTATAGATGATGATACATTTAACTGTATTCTGCATAAAGAAGTTATAAAAACTAGAACAGAGATTACATCAAAAAGATGCCAGGCTATGGCTAAACAAAAATTAATAGACTTGGCTACATCAAATAGTCCAAGAAGAAACAATTCTAAAAATATGAAGAGACTGGAGATTTTCCTTAAAAACTTATTTGATATTGACATTAAGATAAGGCAAAGAAGAAAGGAAGAAATTCAGATTTTTTAATCGAAAAAAGTTTCAGTCAGATGATACCTTTTCATGCTAAAACATCTTATAAACATAGGTGTGGCAAGGCTTTTAAAAGAATGTCTTACGCGTAAAAGTAGTATGACTCCTCTCCTTTAAAAGTTTTAGTTTATTCTAGGTTATTTTTTTCCAAGTATTATTTTAAAAATAGGAGGTGATGGAAATAGCCTTAACAGAGAAAAAGATTTTAATAGTAGAAGCATATTTAAGGAATCCAAAATCTAAGGCATCAGCAGTAGAAGAAATAGACCCATCAATTAAGAACCCTGCCTCATATGCTTGGAAGTTATTTAATGAACCAGAAGTTAAAGAATATCTAGTAACAAGAAGGTTAGAGCTTTTAAAAGAGAGTGCAATAACTCCTGAGGAGCTTGTTAATGGAGCCAGTATAGCTTTGAAGCAGAGTTTAGGCTTAGCAGATAGAAAGGTTTATTCCTTTGGTAAAGATGGAATCATATACTCTGAGAGTGGTATTCATCCAGACTCAAGTGATGCAAAGAATTACTATTCAATCCTAGAGAGAGTTCTTGGAAGTGAGATGTCAGGATTGTTAGCTCAGAAGGAACTACAAGAAGACCGTAAGATGATATTGAAGACTAAAGAATCAACAATCAAAACAACTCTAGGTAAAGACACAATTAAATTAAAGAATGAGAAGCTGAGCAAGGAGCTAGGCAAGGATAAAGGGAAAGAAGAGAATGGAGATGTACTAATAGGGTAAGCCCTCAAGGTACTCCCAGGGGTCCTGAAACAGCCCGCACCTCGCTCGAGCCCAAAGGAGAAAAATTTTTTAAAAAAAATTAGGGTACTTTTGTGGCGTTTCATAAAAAAAATAAAAATTTTAGGTGAATTCTATATGGAAAAAAGATATTTGGTAACAAAAGAAATAATTCTTGAAATCTTAGGTGTTGGAGAGCGGCAACTTGCAAATTTAGTAGTAAGTGGAGTCGTAGAAAAAATTGATGACAGATATAATCTAGCTCCATCGATAAAAAAATATTTAGATTATAAAGGTCTTCTTAGAAAAGATAATTCAAGTGAAATTATAAATGTAAGAACTCTTGCTGCAATTTTAGGAATATCAGAGACAACTGTAAATGATTTGGCTTTGAAACATATTCTTGTAAGAACATCTAAGGATTCATACGAAAAGAGTATATCTATTTCAAATTATCTTGAGTACCTAAGAAATAAATTAAATAGAAATGTTGAAGGTAAAACTCAGGAAGTCAAAAAAAAGAAATATGATGCTGAGCTAAAAGAGTTGAAGTTAAAAGAAATCAAGAGGGAACTACACAAAACTGAAGTTGTAAAAGATGTTATAGGAAGAATGATTCAAAATTTTAGAGCAAAAGCCTTGGTTCTTCCTTCAAAGGTATCTCCAATCTTGGTCTTAACAGATGAAAGAGAAAGAGTTGAAGAAATATTAAGAGAAGCAATATATGAAATGCTAGAAGAGTTGTCAGAATGGAATCCAGAACCTCTAGAGGGCGGTGAACAAGATGATTAATACTTATGAACTTGTGAAGAATCTTTTAAAAGAGTTGAAGCCTCCAAAAAAGATGTTGGTCTCAGAATGGGCTGAAAGATATAGAGTTCTTTCAGTTGAGGCATCTCCAGAACCTGGTATGTGGAGCAATGATAGAGCTCCGTATCAAGTCGAAATGATGGATGCTTTTAATAAAGCGGAAACTGAAGAAATAACATTTATGACTGGAGCTCAAATTGCTAAAACTGAAATAATTTTAAATATGATTGGGTATATAATTAGCAACGACCCAGGGCCAATAATGGTTGTTCATCCAAGCAAGGGAATGGTTAAATCGTTCTCAGGTAAGAGGGTTAATCCATTTATAAGAGATTGTAAAATTCTAGCTAAAAAAGTAAAAGGAGATATTTTGAATAAATATTTTCCAGGTGGATTCTTGATGATGATAGGAGCTAATTCAACAAATGAACTAGCAGGAACACCTGTAAGGTATCTTTTTATGGATGAGGTGGACAGATACAAGTCTAATGTTGGTAATGAAGGAGATCCTGTAGAGTTAGCAGAGAAGAGAACATCAAACTTTCAAAATAGAAAAAAAGTTAGAGTATCAACACCAGTTTTAAAGAAAACATCAAAAATTTATTCTCTTTATAAAAATTCAACTCAAGAAACATGGCAAGTTCCATGTCCAAAATGTGGAGGGCTAAATAAATTTAAGATTGAAAATTATGATTTCGAAAGTTGCGAAATGGCTTGTGAACATTGCGGGACTTATTCAAATGAAAACAGTTGGAAAGCGAATGAGAAAAAAGGTAAATTTATTCAAGAAAATGAATGTGAGACAAAGTTGCATAGAGGATTTTATGTTACTTCATTTTCATCGCCATGGGTAAAATGGAGTGAAATATCTTTGAAATATAAGGAAGCATTAGAAAATCCTGAGAAAATGCAAGTTTTTCATAATACATATCTAGGATTACCCTATGAACATGAGTTTGAAGATGGATTAGATTGGGAAAAACTATATAAAAATAGGCGGATTAAATATAATGCTGAGGTTCCAGATGAAGTTCTATTCTTAACTTGTGGTGTGGATGTGCAGGATGATAGATTAGAAGCAAATGTTATTGGATGGGGGCCTCGAAGGCAAAGATATGGTATTCAATACAAAATTATACTTGGTGATCCTGGAAGTCAAAAGGTTTGGGATGAGCTGGATTCTTTATTAAATAAAAATTTTTATTACAAAGACAAAACAAATCCACTAAAAATAATTTGTACTTTTATTGATACAGGAGGGCACCATACAGAGGAAACATACGATTATGTATATTCAAGAGAAAGAAAAAATATATTTGGAATAAAAGGTATTGGAACTTCTGGAAGTCAAGTTATCAATACAGTTAGAAGAACCAAAAGGACTAAAGGAAAAAATATATCGTTAATATCTCTAGGTGTAAATGCTCTTAAAGATATGACTTACTCAGCTTTAAAGAGAGATGAAGAAGGACCGTTATATTGCTATTACCCAGATGATCCTGTCAGGGGATATGGAGAAAGATTTTTTAAAAGCGTTACTGGAGAAGTGAAAACAACAACTATTAAAAGTGGAATTGAAAAAATTGAGTGGGTAAAAATAAGAGAGAACGAAGCACTCGATACAACGAACTATTCAACAGCTGCAATGATATATATGAATCCAGACTTTGAAAGTCTAGTAAAAATGACAAAAGAAGAGTTGTCAAAACTTAGTTTAGGAGAGAAAAAAGAGAAAAAAGAAACTCGAATAGAGAGTAAAGGAGTTCAAGTATGACAGGATTAACGCTCAAAGAAGCTCAAGCAAAATATCGAGAATACTTAGAGGCTGAAAGGAAAATATTGCAGGCACAAAGCTATAAAAGCGAAGATAATGAGCTTGAAAGAGCTAGCTTAAAGGAAGTCAGAGAAGGTATGAAATTTTGGGAGGGTAAGTGCAACGAGCTTGCTAGAGGCGGGAATAAAATCACGAATCTAAGAATTATTCCTCGAGATATATAGGAGAGGAGAATAATGAGGAAAAGTAAAAATGCTAGATTTGAAAAGAAGCAAAAGGCAACAAATTATAAAAATCACGGAGCCAGTAAGCAAAAGCTAGTTTTTAAAGGTATGGATGATAGGCTCAAATCTGTTAATAATGATTTGGGAAAAGATGTAAAGAAAACTTTAACTGCTAGATCTAGAGAACTTTGGATGGGAAGCCCTATTGCAACTGGAGCATTAAAAAAACTTAGAACATCTGTTATAGGTTCTGGACTCCGATTGAAGTCGACTATTGATAACACAATACTAGAACTTTCTTTAGACGAAAAGCAAAAAATCGAAAATCAAATTGAGAAAGTTTTCAAATTATGGGCTGAAACAACAGAGTGCGATATACAAAGAACATCTAATTTCTATCAAATTCAACAATTAGCTTTCTTAACTTCCTTAATAGATGGAGAATGTTTTGTAATGTTGCCATTTAAAAAGAGACCTGGAGAAATATTTGAGTTAAAAATACAACTTGTGGAATCTGAAAGATGTATGACTCCTCCAAACTTATCATCAAACGATTTAATTAAAAATGGGGTAGAAGTCGATTCAGATAATTGTCCAATAGCTTATCATTTCTGTAATGATCCTTATTCAACTAAAGGGAAGGTATATACGAGAGTACAAGCATATGGAAGTTTAACGGGAAGAAGAAATGTTTTAAATATTCTTGAAAAAGAAAGAATAGGTCAGTTAAGAGGAGTCCCAATTCTAGCTCCAGTTATAGAATCATTATTACAGCTTGGAAGATATACTCATTCTGAATTAGTAGCAGCAGTAGTAAGTTCATATTTTACAGTTTTTATAGAAAATGAGACCAATGAAACTTATAACAGTGGTTTTGGAGAAACTGTTGATGATCAAAAGGATTTTTCTGAAAAGAAAGTTGAAATGGGGCCTGGTGTTATCACAGAGCTTCCAGCGGGGAAAAAGATTAATTTAGCAAATCCGAGTAGGCCTAATACTGCTTTTGATGGATTTGTTAAAGCTATGTCTGTTCAAATAGGGGCAGCATTAGAGTTGCCTCATGATGTCCTGCTGAGTATATTTAATGCAAATTATTCAGCCTCTAGAGCGGCTTTATTGGAAGCTTGGAAAATGTATCGAATGAGACGTAGTTGGATGATTGCAGATTTCTGTAATCCAATATTTGCTGAATTTATGGATGAGGTTGTTGCGAAAGGATTTGTTATAGCACCAGGATATTTTGAAAATCCTTTAATTAGGCAAGCTTATTTAGGGTGTAAGTGGTATGGAGCGACACAAGGGCAAATAGACCCGTTAAAAGAGGCTACTGCGGCTAAAATAAGAATTGAAACAGGGTTAAGTACAAAGAGTAGAGAAATAATGGAAATGTATGGAGATGATTATAATGAAGTTATGGCTCAAAGAGAAATAGAAAAGGAGGAATGAAATGCCTAGAGCAGTTATGGTTCAAAAGGAACAAAATAAAGGGAAAATCATGATTTATCAAGACATTGGAGATACTTGGTGGAGTGAATACGGTTCTCAAGAGTTTACAAGAGATATAGAAGCGCTTGGAGATGTAACAGAAATTGATGTGCATATTAATTCAGATGGTGGAGAAGTGGCAGCGGCGACAGCTATATATAATCAGTTGAGAGCGCATAAGGCAAAAGTTACAACTTATGTTGATGGAATAGCAGCATCCGCAGCATCCTTAATATTTATGGCTGGAGACAATAGAGTTATGAGGCCTGCGTCAATTTTAATGATTCATAATCCAGGAGTATTAGCGAGTGGAACTAGCGAGAAATTAAGAGCTGCCGCTGATTATTTGGATAAGTTAAAAGAGGCTGTATTGACTGCTTATAATAGAGCAACTATAAGCGAGAGTGAAATAAGTGAGCTCATGGATAAAGAAACTTGGATGACAGCTAATGATGCTTTGGAAAAAGGTTTCGCGACTCAAATAGATACGTTTGGTGATGAAGTTGAGCTTGAAATTAATGGTGAGGTTTTAATGGCTAGTGGAACCCCGATAGATTTATCAAGACATACTGAGTTTAATAATTTTTATTCAAAAAATACAAAAATGTTTAAAAAAAGGGAGGAAAATGAAGAAATGGCAGTGATGACGATTGAAGAAATCAAAACAAAGCATCCAAAAATGTATGCTGACATCTTAGAAATTGGAGCGAAGGAGGAGAGAGAAAGAATTAGAGAGATTGAGGAAATGGCAATTGAAGGCTCAGAGGCATTAATGAAAAAATTTAAATTTGAAGAACCTAAGTCAGCTTCAATGTTTTCTTCGGAAGTTCTAAAAATGATGAAGAGTGGAGATATAAAACTAGGGACAAAAGTTGAAGAGACTAATGGAAAACCAGAAATGTCAGCTTTGGAAAAAGCTAAATTGGATGCTCAAAATTCAGGGATGGGAGAAGTTACTCCTGGAGTTGGAAAAGTTGAAACGACAGCTCAAGAAAAAGCTGCCATGAAAGCTAAAATGATCGCAGATAAAATTAATAAAAGAAGGGGGGTTTAAAAAATGACTAGAACTTTAGAAGCAGATAATCTGATAAATGGTTATAGAGCTCCACAAGTTATTAAAGCCATTACAGTTGGAGCAGGAACGTATTCAAGAGGAATGGCTATTGGACAGGTTTCGGGAGCATTTAAGCAGATTGGAGAAGCAACTTATACAGTTGATACTATTTATGCAATTGTTGCTGAAACTACAACTTTAACAGAGGAAGGGAAAATTGAGGTTTATTTAACTGGAGAGTTTAATAAAGATTGTGTTTTTGTAAAAGAGGGAACAACGGTAGAGAATTTAATAATACCAGGAAGAAAATTAGGGCTTTTCATAAGCTAATAAAGGAGAGGATAGAATGTACGATTTAATAGTTTTAATAGCAGCTTTAAAGCAAATAAAAAAGCCAAATATGTTTTTGTGGAATCTTTTGATTAGGGAAGAAATTTCAGAAACTAAAGATAAATTTGAAGTTCAGACTAAAAATGCAAGAAGAAGGATGGCTCCGTTTGTAGGGAAATATTCTGGTGGAAAATTATTTGAAAAAGATGGATCTACAATTTCGGAATTTCAACCAGGGGTGATTAAGCCTTTTAGACCAGCTCATGCAAATGATTTATTAAAACAAACGTTTGGGCAAACTATTTATGGTGAAGGAATAGATATGGATGAGATTGCAACAGACCAAGTAACAAAAGAGCTTGAAGAATTAGATGAAGCTATTACTAGAACTGAATGTTGGATGTTAGGAAAACTCCTAACTACTGGAATAATTCCAATAGTTGGAGATACTGTAAATAGAGCTATTAAATTTGGAGATTTTAATAAAGAGATTTTAACAGGAGCTAATCTTTGGACTGACCCAACATCTGACCCAATCCAATGCTTATTAAATAAGCAACTTGAGATTTTAAATAAAACTGGAGTTATGATTGACTCAATTTGTTTGTCGGTTGAAGCAGCAGCAGCTTTTAAAGACCATCCAAAAGTTATTGATAAATTAAAATATAAGGATGCAGACGTAATTAGAATTCAACCTAGAAACTTAGGAGATGGAGCAAGGTTCTTAGGAACCATTCCAGAGGGAGAGTTAGATATTTATACATTTGCTGATTGGGTTGAAAGTTTTGAAACTAAAGAGTCAGAGCCTATAATACCCGCTGGAGAACTTGTAGGATTTAGATCAAAATCTATGAAAGTTCACTACGGTGCGATTGCTCAAATTATAGATAAAGAAAAATCTGTATTTACAGGAAGTAGAATTCCTAAAACTTGGGTGAAGGAAGAAAATGACGTTGAAAATATTCAACTATCATCTGCTCCTTTAATAGTACCTGATGATGCAGCATCTTTCTTCTGTATTAAGGTTGTTGATGGAGCTGCAACTCTTTCGGATGCAACACCAAGAGTAATGGCAGTTGATGTTGAAAATGAAGAGAAAAGCGAAGAAAAAGTTGGCGATGATAGATTTTCTAAAATGTTAAAAGAAGAGTTAGTTGACTTTTTGGTTGCTGAAACAGGAGAAGATTCAAAAATATTAAATAAATTAAAAGTTGATGAATTAAGAGAAAAAGCTAGGGCAATTTAATTATGAGTTTAAAAGATATTATTCAACAGGATCTGGAGGATGTATTTTTTAATGAAAGTGAATTTGCTGAAAAAGTTAATTTTTGTGGGATTGATATAGTAGCTATAAAGTCAGTTCAAACATACAAAGATAAATATTTAAAATATTCAGCAGAGCAAGGAACAGGAACATATAAAAATGGAATAGCTATAACCTTTAAACAAACAGATTTAGAGTTTCCTCCAGAACCAAGAGATGAAGTAGAGGTAGATGGAATCAAAATGTTTGTTGTAGATGTAGAGAAAATCAAAACATTCACTTATAGAATTTTCTTGGAAAGAATTGATGGCTAATGTACAAGTTAGAATTAGATCCAAAGGAATTAGAACAAGCTAAAATTTTATTAGAAGCAGCAAATAAAAATATTCATAAAGTTTTAGCAAGGTCTTTAAATAGAACCGCTCAAATGGCTAAAACAAAGCAAAACAGACTAATTAGGCAGGGATATAATATCCCTGCTCAAATTATAAGAGTAAGAATTAAACTTCAAAAATCCACTCCAGGTAAGTTAGAGGCTATCGTTTTAAACTCATCATCAAGAGTATCTTTAGACCAATTTAAAGTGAATAAACAAAATCCAGGACATTATACAGAAAAAATAAAAGTAAGTGTAAAAAAAGGAGCAACAAAGACTTTAGAAGGAGGATTCTGGGCTTTCTTTAAAAGTAAACCTAATAATTTAGGGTTATATAATAGAGCTGGAACAGGAAGAGATACACTTGAAAAGTTATATGGGCCTTCAACTTATCAAATGGGTACAAATGAAAAGATTCAAGATATGTTAGAGAAAGAAGCTAGTGAGAATTTTTCCAAAAGATTTGAACATGAATTTTTAAGGGAGTTGGGAATCAAATGACACCGATATTAAGAATTGAAAATAATATATTAGAGAGTTTTAAACCTCTTTTTACTGGTGAAAAATTTGAAACACCAGGAAAAGAAAAAAAAGAATTAGAGTTCCATAAGGGGTTTTTACCATTTGAATCTTACAAAGAAAAAGTTCAAACAGGAAAGGATAAAAACTCAGATATTCCATTTATCTTATTAAGATACAAAGAGGATGATCAAGAGCTTAGAGATGGAAGATATAGTGCTCAAGCAGTTTGGGAGATAATAATAGGAACATATAAAGAGAGTTCAGATGGTTATTCAACTGGATTATATATTGCAGATAAGCTAAAAAAGCATTTAATGGAATATCCTAATGTTCCTAGAAAATTTAGTGTAAAGCAAGATTATATAAAAACAAAGCTATTAGAAGCTGAAAGTTCAGGGTATTACTGGTTTCATAAAATAGAGTTTAAAACATATGCTCCATATTATGATTGCAAAATACCTTTATAGGAGGATTAAACAATGGCGAGAGCTAAAAAAAATCAAGAAGATGAAAATATTGTAGTTGATGATAAGCAACTTGAAGATAAACAAGTTGAGAAAAAAGTAGTTCAAAAAAAGAGTTTTGATAAAAGAATAGTTTATATTGGAACTACTCTAAAAACTCCATCTATAATAATAAATAGATTTACAACGTTGTTAGATAAGCCTAAAAACTGGGATGACATGATTTCAAAATCTGAGGATTTAGAAAAATTATTTGTTACTGTTGATTTTTTCAGTAAAAATTTACAGCAAATAAAAGCATCTGTTTATTATAAGCAACTTACTAAAAAAGTGCAAAAAGAGTTAGGAGGTAACTAATGTTTCAACATGGAAATTATTCAAAAGAAGTCCCTACAAGTTTGAGGGGAATGGTATCTGCTAAAAATCCAATACTTGTTGTAGGAACCGCTCCAATTAATATGGGAGATATAACAAACGTTAATAGAGCTCAATTAGTTACTTCAGCAGAAGAAGCTATGAAATACTTTGGTGGAACTAGCGATTTAAGTTTTACAATCTCTGAAGTTTTAGATGCTTGTTTAAACTTATATAATGTAAAACCAATTGTTGCTATTAATGTATTAGACCCAGCAAAGCATAAGACAGAAAAAACTAAGTCAGCTATTGTTGTAACAGAAAATAAAGTAACACTGGAAGAAAGTGGAATTATTTTAAGTACTTTAACAGTTAAAATTGCATCACAACAAGAGGCATTGCCTCAAGATAAATACAATGCTTATTTTAATAATAGCGGGAAAGTTATTATTGAAATAATTGGAGATGGGATCCCTCAAATAGATGTAGAGTATTCGTTTTTGGATATTTCGAAAGTTACGAAATCGGATATATTAGGAGGAATAGATCCTAACACTTTAGAAAAAAAAGGCTTCGAATGTATTGATGAAGTTTTCAATAAATACAGCATGATTCCAGGATTAATTATAGCACCAGGTTTTAGCCATGAGCCTGAAGTAAAGGCTATTATAGAAGCTAAAGCCTCATCTATAAATTCAAAATACGGAGCTATGGGGATTATAGATTTACCAGAAGAAACACAATATGGTGATGCTATTCTAAAGAAAAAAGAATTAAATATAGTTGATGAAGATTTAATCCTATGTTATGGAAAAGGAAAATTAGGAGATAAAATTTATCACATGTCAACATTAGCCGCTGGCTCTATGAGTAGTATTGATGCTGGAAATGATGGCGTACCATATGAATCTCCATCAAATAAGAATTTGAAAGTTAATGCTCTAGTTATTAAGACTAATGATGGTTATAAAGAAATTTTACTAGATGAGGAACAACAAGCTAATTTGCTAAATGAAAATGGTATTGTAACAGCTATTAGAAGAAGTAACGGATTTGTATTATGGGGTAATAGAACCTCAGCATATCAACCAGGAGGAAGTACTGATCCTAAAGATATATGGATTCCAGTTAAAAGAATGTTTAAGTACATCTCTAATGTTATCATTATGAATACTGCTCAAGATGTTGATAAACCAATGACTTATTCAAGAGCTGAATTAATTCAGAATACTGTAAATGTATATTTAGCAGGATTAGTGAGTGCACAAAAATTATTAGGTGGAAGAATTGAGTTTTTAAGAGAGGAAAATTCACTAGGAGATATGCTAGAAGGAAAATTTAAATGGCATATTTATATAGGAGCTGTTCTTCCAGGAGAATCACTTCATTTCATACTAGAATATGATCCTAGTTATCAAGAAGTAACTATGAAAAAACTAGCAGCATAGGAGGGAAAAATTGAATTTACCAGGAGTTATTAATAATTGTATTGTTCGAAAAAATGGAGACATTCTTGTAGGAATAGCAAGTTGTACTTTGCCTGAAGTTGTAAAAAAAATAGAAACATTAACAGGCGCTGGATTAGGTGGAGATATTGAAATTCCAATTGAAGGACAGTTCGAAGCAATGTCAGCAAGCATAAAATTTACTAATATCTGTAAAGGAATGATTTTAGAAGATGGGAAAGTAATGGAGATAAACATAAAGGCTGCATTACAGGAAGCTGATACAGAAACTCACGAAACAGGAGTTACAGTTCGAATGTCAGCTTCGATGAAAGGAAGAGTTAAAAGCTTAAAGCCTGGTGATGTAGCTCCAGGAACAAAAGCAGAAGCAGAAATAGAAATGACTGTAACTTACTATAAGCTTGAAATAGATGGAGAAGAGTTATTTGAAATAGATAAATTTAATAATATTGCTAGAATAAATGGAAATGATTTAGCACAACCAATTAGAAGTGCTTTAGATTTATAGGAGGATTAATGAAAAATATAGATAGAGATAAACTACCTGAAGACATTAAAAAAATAATAGCAGAAGTAGAGAATGGAAAAGTTGATGAAATCCTAAAAAGTGCTACAAAAGAAATAAAAAATGGACGATTTGATGACGCTTTAGAAATAATTAAAAAAGAAATAAATGAAAATATTACTTTAGTTTCTTCTAAGAATGAGAAAAATATAAAAAAAACAGCAGAAGAATTATTAGGAGCAGATGTTGAAGAAGAGAAGGAAGATGACTTAACAATTGAGTTAAAAAAACCAATTGGTGAAGTTGATGTTATAACTTTAAATCCAGATAATATAAATGGAACTGTTCTAAGTAAAATTGAGCAAACTTGGAGATCAAGAAACAAAGTTAATAGAGAGATGGTTAAAGAACTGGATGGACAGTATTTAGCTATGGTTGCTGCTGTTATGTCTGGGATTGAATACAGTACAATTATGAATCTTGGAGGGTATGATTTCACTCAATTAACATCGAAGGTAAGAAATTTTTTGTTAGTAGGTTAGGAAAGGATCCTTTAAATAATATTTTAGAGCTAGTTCAAGGACTAGCTCTTTCATTAAATAATCCTTTTGGCATTAACTTAAATATATCATATGAAACACTTATGGATAGTGGTTTGTTTATGCTTGATAAGTATATAGAATTGACTCAGAAAAATAAAAAATAGTAGGAGAGAGAATGAAAGATAAAGGGCTTGAGATAGCTTTAAAGCTAAAAGCTCAAATCGAAAGTAGCTTTGGAAGTAAGTTCAAAGAGGTTTCTTCTAAAATTAATGAGGTTTCTTCTAAAATCAATGAAGCGTCTAGAGCATCTGAAAATCTTGCAGAGAAAGTCGATTTACTAAAGAAGTTGGGGAAAAGTACTGAAGAGTTAAAAAAATTAGGCAAAGAGTATGGGGTAGCTAAACTGAAAGTTAAGGAACTGGATGATGAAATAGCAAAATCAGTTGGAGCTAACGAAAGAATGGCTAAAACTCATGCACAAATAACTAATCAACTAAAGAAATTAGAAGGTAAGAAGAGTACTAAAAAAATGGCTGAGTTAGAATTAGCTAGACAGAATCTCCAAAAGCTTGAAAATCAGATGGGATTATCAAATAAAAAAACTGCTGAACTACAAAAAGAACATAGAAAGGCTTCAGCAGTTGTTGATAAACTAGATAGAAAAATTGGTAGTCAGAAGAACTCGTTCAATAAGTATAGAATGGAACTTAACAAATTAAAAATTCCATTGAAAGGCTACAGAGATGAGCTTAAAAAGACAGAACATGCAATTGGGCAACTAACAATAAAGCAAAAAGTTGCTAATAAAATGGCTGGAGTAAAAACAGGAATAAAAAATGTTGGAGCAAAAGCTTTGGTTGCTGCAAAAGTTGGTTTACTTGGATTAGGAGCAACGGCAGCAGTTGGAATAGGATTATCAGCTAATTCATTTATAAGTTTTGAAAAGCAAATGAGAAGAGTTGAGGCTATTTCAGGAGCGACAAAAGAACAGTTCCAAAAATTGAAAAATGAAGCAATTAACTTAGGTAGTATAACTGTTTTCACTTCTCAACAAGCAGCAGCGGGAATGGAAAAGTTTGCACTAGCAGGATTTAAAGTTAATCAAATTATAGATGTAATGCCAGGAGTTCTAAGATTAACCGCAGCCAGTGGAGAAGATTTAGCATTAGTTGCAGATATAATATCTGATAATTTAATTCCATTTAAAATGGGTGCTAAAGATGTCGGAAGATTTGCAGATGTACTAGCAAATACTATGTCTAGAACAAACGTAAATGTCAGTATGCTTGGAGAGTCTCTTAAATATGTTTCAGGGTCAGCAAGTTCACTAGGGTTATCTCTAGAAGCTACTACAGCTGTTTTAGGTTTAATGGGAGACCAGGCTATTAAAAGTGGACAAGCGGGAACTAATTTAAAATCTGCATTTAGTAATATCGCAGATCCTAAAGTGCAAAAGAATTTAAGAGCACTTGGAATCCATGTTAAAAATAGTAAGAATCAGTTTGTGGGATTAATTCCATTATTGGAGCAGATAGAAAAGAAGACTTCAAAAATGACTGGAATAGATAAACTTGCTTTTCTAAAGGAAAACTTTGGAGAAGAGGGAGCATTGGCAATGGATAAGTTGCTAACAACTGAAAAAGAGTTTAACGGGGTTGTTTTAAAAGGAACTAAAGCTATTGCTGCAATGATAAAAGAGAATGAAAACTCACAAGGTAAAGCTGAGCAAATGGCAGATGTAATGCTACAAGGAGCACAAGGAGCGCAAGTTCTATTAAGTAGTGCTTTAGATGGATTGAAAATTATTGTTGGAGAGTTATTCTTTAATCCTACTATGCTCAAAGGTATGAAAAAAGTTACAGAGTTCATATCAGAACTAGGGAATGTATTGAGAGGGAACTACAATGATAATAGCATAAATAAAACTTTAAAAAGTATATTTTCGTGGGTTCATAACTTATATGTAAGATTAGATCTAGCAATAGAACCACTTAAAAAACTCTTCAGAGAAATGGTTCCAGATAAAACCTTGATGGAAAGTTTCAAAAGTTTCATGGACAAGTTAGCAGATGTCCTGGTGAAAGTAACAAAAATAGTTAGTAAAACTATAGTAGCTTTAGCACCAGTATTCAAAATGCTTTGGTCTATTGCAGATAAGATTGGAATAGATAATATCCTTGTTTTTGTTGGAGCTTTTATGATGGTTGATGGAGCTATAGCAGGAGTACTAAAACTTTTACTTAAATTAAAAGGCTATATTGCTACTATTAAATTAGCTGGTGGAATATTTGCAAGTTTAAAAGCAACCTTACTAGGATTAGGTGGCCCTATTGTATGGATAGGAGCTGCAATAGCATTAGTTGGGTATTTAATGTATAAGAATTGGGATAAGGTTAAACCTGTATTAGTGGAGATTTGGGAGAATATAAAAGCTATTTGGGAAGCTTGTGAGCAATGGTTTGGAACATCTATTATGATTTTAGATTTTATAAATCCTATAAGTACACTTGTAGATTTAGCTAAATCTTTCTATGAAAATTGGGATAGTTCGTTAGGAATTGTTGAAAACTTAAAAAATGGATTCTTTGGATTTGTTGATACACTACAAGAAAAATTAAATGGAATAGTTAATAGTTTTACTAAGCTAGGAGATAAGGTTGTAAATATTCCTATTATAAGAACTATTATAAGCAAGTTTAAACCAGATGGAAGCCATAAAAACGGATTGGACTACGTTCCATATGATGGCTATATAGCAGAGCTACACAAAGGCGAAAGGGTTCTTACTGCTGATGAAAATAAGAGTAGATTACAAAACAATAGAGTAAATCTAAATAAAATTATTGAAAAAATACCGAATTTAAATAAATCGGATATTGATAATGAAAATGAAATTATCAATAATATTACTTTAAACTTAAAACCAATTATAAATAATGATGAATTAAAAAATTTAAAACTACCTAATATAGAGAATACAATAGTATTTAATGAAACTGAAAAAGATAATATTGATCTAAATAAAATTATTGAAAAAATACCAAATTTAAATAAATCGGATATTGATAATGAAAATGAAGTTATCAATAATATTACTTTAAATTTAAAACCAATTATAAATAATGATGAATTAAAAAATTTAAAACTACCTAATATAG
>OGWY01001044.1_pt1 | contig 22792 bp, 21 predicted proteins | sample 1576121 | NCBI WGS metagenome assembly OGWY01 (sample SAMEA3541543, study PRJEB24748) | human gut metagenome | biome: human gut; feature: human-associated habitat; material: faeces | place: China | collected 2012 | reverse complement strand
GTGAAAGCTGACTATCAGGAACAGTTGCCTTACATACCTTTTCGCCGTTAGGGTCAACCTCTACCTTAACAACTTCAGCAGGTGACAATGCAGCAGCAATAAACTTAACTGGGTCTTCGCTATATTCAACAACATCTATCTTTTCGCCGGCAAGCTCATTTACGATTGCCCCTACTCTTACGCCACGAGGTCCAATGCAAGCTCCTCTTGGGTCAACATTCTCATCACGGCTGAATACAGCAATCTTTGTTCTTGAGCCAGCTTCTCTTGAAACAGACTTAATCTCAACGATACCATCATAAATTTCAGGAACTTCTTTCTCAAAAAGACGCTTAACAAAGTCAGGGTGAGTTCTTGAAATGATAACACGAGGTCCTTTTTCTGTGTTCTTAACATCTGCAACATAAACCTTGATTGTATCGCCTTCGTGAATAACCTCACCGGCAACCTGCTCGCCTCTTGGAAGAACAGCCTCTGCCTTTCCTATACGGATTGTAGCATTGCCTGTTTTAGGGTCAACTCTTTCAACCTGTGCAGAAACGATTTCCTGAACCTTGCTCTGGAACTCAACAAGAACTTGGCTCTTCTCACCGTCACGAATACCTTGACGAATTGTGTTTCTTGCAACCTGAACAGCTATTCTGCCAAATTGCTTAGGGTCAAGCTTCACACCAATTTTATCTTCAAGCTGAGCCTTTGCGTTAATAGCACGAGCATCTTGGAGTGAAATCTCATAATCGGGGTCGAAAACTTCTTCAACAACTTCCTTATTTAAGTAAACATCGAATTTGCCCTTTTCTGGGTCCATCTCGACTCTTGCATCGTTGTTTCCGCCGTAAGCACTCTTACAGGCAACAAGTATAGATTTCTCAATCTGAGAAAGCATATATTCAACAGGTATTCCCTTTTCCTTTTCGAGAAGCTTCAATGCTTCAAAAAGCTCTGTATTCATTTTCCAATAACCTCCAATTATATTAAAAAGTCATCTAACTTTATATAGACTGTATTTTTCTTTTGAATAGTTGTCTTTTCGTTACCGTCAAGCATAAGAGTTACGCTATCCTTATCGTGTGCTATAAGTGTGCCTTTAAGCTCACGAACACCATTTTCGTTTGGACGAATAAGCTTAATCATTATCGGAGCACCGAGAAATTCTTCAAAATGCTCATCACGAATAAGGTCACGCTCTATTCCTGGTGAAGAAACCTCAAGACAGTAATTCTGCTCTATCGGGTCGAGCTTATCGAGCGGTTCGTCTATTGCTCGGCTCATAGCCTCGCAATCATCTATGGTAACACCGCTTGGCTTGTCGATAAAGATTCTAAGATACCAGACAGCACCTTCCTTTTGAAAACGAACATCCCAAAGGTTAAGACCAAGTTTTTCGGCGATAGGCTTTGCCAAATCCCAGACGACTGAAACTGTATTTCCCTGTTTTTTCTCTGCCATACGCTCCTCCTCTAAGTAAAAGTCCTTAAACACGATAAAAGAGCGGGTCGCCCCACTCTTTTACAATTCCTATTCTTGTTAATAATTTTAACATATAATTTCGATATATGCAAGGGTTTTATGCGAATTAAATATTGATTTCTAATTACTTTTTCAAAAGCAAACATAATATAACATAAATTTTATTGATTTAAAGTTATTTTTTTGAAAACTTTTTGATTATTGGTTTAACAATATTATATATTCCTAAATAATTATAAGCATAAGTTTCTTTGAGTTCTTGATATACATTATCTGCAAAAAGCCTTTCACCATAGTGCTTTACAACTATTGATGCCACTTCGTTTATAATTAGAGGATAATCTAGAGGATAATGAGCATCTTTTATTGCTTTCTGTACCTCAAGATTAAGCTGTACTCTCTTTTGTGAATTATCTGTGCTTTTATGTTTTTCAATAGTACTTGATACTGATTCCTTGGTTGAATTACTCTTTGACAAGGTATCGATTTTTTTAACCTCTTTAACAGATTTTTGTGTCGAATTATTTTTTGATGTTGAATTTATACTAACTTGCTGCTTAATATCCTTAGAACTTAATTTTTTTAGCAAAAGAATGCTTTGTTTATAGTCATTATCCTTGCTTACAATTACATATCTGCAATTACTACCATTCTTTCCAATCAAATAGCCAAGAACAGTAACAAGGCTCATATCTAATGATTGCTTTCCTACGGGAATATTACAAAAATGTAACTTTGCCTTATTAATTTTAGAAAGTACTTCCATACTGATTTTAGGGGTATTTTTAGTATAAAAAATATATATGTGGTCATGCTCTCCTAACTCATCAGAAGATTCTAAGCCTTTTTCATTAACATTTTCAAAATCAACCAAATAATATGTTTCAATATTAGCCATAATTCACGCTCCTATATAATCCTTATTTCAATATAAAACTAAAGTGCTGCCATAGATTTCGCATTTGCAGTCATATTTATTCTCTGTGCCTGATTTTGTATCTATAATATAAATAGCTTTATTATCACTATTTGTAATGATAAAGCGGTTTTCTATACAAGCAACAAACTTTCCGAAAGCTGTTTTATACTTTCCCTTAAAGTCACTCATCATACTTTCAACAAGGGTTTTATCCTCATCAATGGTGAGTTTGTATGTTTGACCTGTACGATTTTCAACATAGTATGTTTCATTATCTTCACATGGCAGAAGCTCTGCGAGAGCCTCTATTTTTTTGCTTTCAAAATCATATGAGCATATTTTTTCAACACCCGATTTAAAGTGTGTAGCCTTCATATATAGCTTTTTATCAGTTATTGCGGCATAACGCACCATGCCTTTAATATCAGCACTTGCAACACAGTGAACCGTCAGGTTTTCCTTGCCATTTTTAAGTTCAAGCAAAGCAGAATCCAAATCGCAAATCCATATGTTATCACGAATATCCGCACTAATCCATCTTTGTTCCCTGAAATAATATAGCTTTGTTTCTTCATCACCCCAAGGGTCGAGAATAATTAGCTTATTGCCCTCAGTGGTCTTAACTGTAAATAAGCTATCGCAACCAACTTTTGAAATCAGAGGACAGCGTATAAATGATTTCTTATCCTGTTCTATATCGTAGATATAAGCAAGTGTATCACATTTTGTCAAAGCCTTATACTGCTTAAAGAAACCTTTGCTTTTTTCATCAGGTGCAGCTGTAAAGATAATATTGTTTGCATCAATAGCCTTACATTCGTAAAATCTTCCCGTAAAATTCAGCTTTCTGCGACTAAGTTCCATTCCACTGCGTCTATCAAGCTCAACTACCCATATACTGCTTGAACCGTTTTCAAGCACAAGAAGTATTGTTTCTTCAAATGCAAAAATATGCTGTACAAAAGATGAATCCTCAAGGGTATAGTTTGTAACAAGCCTTTCTCTGCGAGTATCACGATTATATTCGAGTATATAGAGATTACTAAGCTCGCCCTGAAGCTTTTCTTCTGCGTAATATATAAAATCATCGTCAACATAAAAAAGCTGAATCCGTCTTTTCTCAAAAACATTTCTTATATCAACAACTTTCATTTATATCACCTGACTTTCGCTAATCAATAATCAAGAAATTTATCTCTAATTATAAACTTAGGGAACCCTAAAGAAGGATTCCCTAAAGTTTGTTTTATGTTATGCAGCTTTAGAAATTAAAGTGAGATAGAGGAAACCGGTTTATCCTCATAAATTCTCTCGATAGCCTCTGCAAATACAGGAGCAACTGGGAGCATTGTGAACTTATCAAGCATCTTATCCTGTGGTACAGGAATTGTATCAAGAAGAATAAGCTCCTTGATTGGGCTTTCCTTAATTCTATCAATAGCAGGACCAGAAAGAACACCGTGTGTCGCACCAGCATAAACCTCAATAGCTCCGCCAAGCTCGATTGTAGCCTTAGCAGCGTTGCAGAGTGTACCTGCTGTATCAATCATATCATCAACAAGAATAACCTTCTTGCCCTTAACATCACCGATAATGTTCATAACTTCACATACATTTGCTCTTGGACGACGCTTATCAATAATAGCAATCGGGCAACCAAGGCGTGTAGCAAAGTTTCTTGCTCTTGTAACAGAACCAAGGTCGGGGGATACAACAACATAATCATCTGGGTTGTCGCCAATCATCTTCTTGAAGTAGTTAGCAAGAAGAGGAGCACCGAGGAGGTGGTCAACAGGAATATTGAAGAAGCCTTGAATCTGTGCAGCGTGAAGGTCCATAGTAAGAAGTCTGTCAGCACCCGCTGTTGTGATAAGGTCAGCAACAAGCTTTGCTGAGATTGGGTCACGAGGCTTAGACTTTCTGTCCTGACGAGCATAGCCGAAATATGGTACAACGGCTGTAATTCTTGCTGCGGAAGCACGACGCATAGCGTCAATCATAATAAGAAGCTCCATAATATTATCATTAACAGGAGCACATGTTGACTGAACAATAAAGCAGTCTGAACCTCTTACTGATTCATGAAGTGAAACAGCGATTTCGCCGTCGCTGAAGCTTGAAACATCGGACTTGCCGACAGGAATTCCAAGACAAGCAGCTATCTGCTGTGCGACAGGAATGTTAGAGTTACAAGTGAAAATCTTGATGTCCTTACCATGAAAATTCATTACTGATAATCCCCCTAAATTTTCTATGAAGTTTTTAATATCTGTTTAAAAACAGACTTCGCCCAAAGCGGGGCGTTTCCAATTAATATTGTAATACTAACTGCGAAAAAAATCAAGTTTTGGAGTATCTTCGCCAAAAAATTGTAAAGACTAACAATAGAACAGCCATATATTAAGTAAAAAAGTAGTAAAAGAGATAGGCTTAAACACAAGCCCAAGCTCATAAAATTATATTGTCCTAAAAATGCTTAATAATTATATTTCTTTCTATTTGTTATAAGGAATATAACTGTAACCACTAAAGCACAAAGTTCTGCACAAGTAATTGAAAACCATATTCCGTCAAGACCGAGTATCAAAGGCAAAATCATAACTGATGCTATCTGGAACAAAAGCGTTCTCAAGAAAGATATTGTTGCTGAAATAGCACCATTATTCAAGGCTGTGAAAAATGCTGAGCCATAAATATTGAAACCACATATCAGATAAGAAATTGAGAAAATGATAAGTCCATGCTGTGTAATTTCAAAAAGTTTTGCGTCATAGCCAACAAATATGCTTGATAGAACTCCTGAAAGACTTATTGAAAGCACCGTCAAAACAACACCCACAACACTTACAAAGCCCAAGCTCTTATGGAAAAGATTTTTCAATTCGCTATTATTTTTTGCACCGTAATGGTAACTGACAATTGGAGCACTTCCGATTGAATATCCAAGGAAAATTGAAACAAAAATGAAGTTTACATACATTATTACTCCATATGCGGCAACTCCGTCCTCGCCTATATATTCCATAAGCTTATAGTTATAGAGCATATTCACTATTGACATAGAAAGATTTGTCATAAGCTCTGATGAGCCATTCGCACAAGTTTTCAACAAAATCTTCCAATACATTTTTGTCTTGCCTAAATGCAAGGAACTGCTATTCTTGCTCGAAAAGTAAAATAGAGGAATTACTCCACCTACAATCTGACTTATAGCTGTTGCTATTGCCGCACCTGCTATACCCCATTGGAACAATACTATAAAAACGAAATCAAGAACCATATTAGTAACGCCTGCGGCAACAGTTACACCAAGTCCAAGCTGTGGCTTTCCTGCCGCAACAAAAAAACTTTGAAATGAGTTAAGAAGCATATAAGGAATTAAGGCAGTTATAATCAAATTGCCATATAGAACACAATTTTCGAGCATTTCGCCATTTGCTCCAAGAAGTATTGAGATAGGTCGCATAAAAATTAAGCCTAAAGCTGTCAAAACCGCTCCCAAAACTATAATTACATAAATCAGCATAGAGAAATATTGATTTGCCTTTTCTTTATCACCCTCACCAAGAGTTTTAGAAATTATGGCACTTCCTCCTGTACCAATCATAAATCCTAATGCACCGAGAATCATCAAAAACGGCATAATTAAGTTGACCGCCGCAAAAGGTATCTTTCCTACAAAATTTGAAACGAATATTCCGTCCACAACTCCATATACTGATGTAAAAATCATCATAACTATTGACGGAAATACGAATTTCAACAGTTTTTTAAGTGTAAAATGCTCTGAAAGCTGTATTTTCATAAATTTTTTCCTCCCATAAAAAAATACGCTCGATTATTTTTCAATAACCGAGCGCACTCGACATCTTATCGACTTTACAATTCCGATTGTTAGTCCTCCGATGACCTATTTTATTTTAAAAAATTAAGAACCTCTTTTTGCCTTGCGTTTTCTTGTAGAAATAAGAGCTATAACAGCACTCGCAAAGGAAACTACTGCCGCAGATGACAAACCAATAACAAGTGGCATTGCAAATCCCGGAACCTTATACTTTTCTGAATAATTATAAATTACATAAATATCATTCTCAGTATAGACACCGTTAGCATTGGCTGGTGTTTTGACAAGCTCATAATCATCAAACTTCATAGCCTCTGTTGTGTAGCTTGATGTGCCGTCAGCCTTGCCTGTCATCACCTTTTTATCTAAGACCTTTCCATCATCACCAATATAAACCGCAGTAACCTTTCCTGAATATATTACACTATCTCCATCAACCCAGCAAGTACCACGAAGTGAATAGCCCTTGCCTGTTGAACTCTTATCAGTTTTAATACCTTTTTTAGGGTCTTTCATATTTGTGAAGATACAGTATGCTTCACTTGCATCAATAGTAAGAGTATACCAGCCATCTTCACTGCTCTTTTTCATTTCCGTACCAGGACTTTTTGCGGATATTACATTACGCTTATCATCGTCATAAAGCGTAAATACATATGCACCGACTTTTTCCCAGCCATTTTTATTATAGTAATTTATAACAAGCTTGTCAGCCTCTTTGGTCTTATAGTAATAAACTACTTCAAGCTCTTCACCAGTAAATGTTCCTGCGGTATTATCAGGAAGCTTTTCAAGGTCAAGCTCAAAGCCATCAATAGTCTTTACTGTTGTTGTATAAGCTGTGCCTTCTCTGCCCTCGATAGTAACTGAGCTTGCTATTTCCTGTGCAGCCATACCAAAGGCTTCATCACCTGCTCGCATATACTTGACAGTAACCTTGCCAACTGCACCATCAAATTTATTATAGTAATAAGTTACAGTCTGGTCAGCCTTTGTAAATGTTCCGCTCTCGTTACCTCTTACGCTATCAAAATCATATCTAAGGTTCAAGGATTCGTCCTTTGAGGTTGTGAACTTACCTCCCTCTTTGCCAGTGATAACCTGAGAACTTATAAGCTCATCTGTTGCCTTATCTTTATATTCGATAGTAACCTTGCACTTATTGCTTGTGAGATTGATTTTCTCAAAGCTTGATTTATCAACAAGAATCAAAGCTGAACCTGCGTCAACCTTAACTGTATTGCCCTTTACTGTTCCAAGGCTCTTAACACCTGCTGAAGTCTTATTTGCAATAATAGTCCATTCGCTTGGAAGCTTATCACCCTTGAGAGTTACTTCCTTTTCCTCAGCTGAGGAATTGAATATAAGAGCGACCTGTGACCACTCGGATTTAAGTTTCTTTTCTGTATTCGTGAGAGTATATGCAACTAAACCATCGCTATTATTCTCAGCAAATACCATTCTTTCACACGCGCCTGTTGTAGCATCTCTGAATGGTGAGAAAGCCTTTTTGATTTCGATAAGTCCGCTGTAATAAGATACCAAATCACGATATTTTTCAACATTAGACCAACTAAGCATATTTATGCTTGTAGACGATTTGTAGCTATTTTCATCACCTTTTTTAGTTCTTGCAAATTCTTCACCAGCCTGCATAAATGTCAAGCCCTGTGAAGTAATATACATAGCACCAGTAAGCTTATTCATATCTACAAGCTCATCATCTCTATCTGTAAAGTTTTGGTCGGTTCTTGCAGATAGTACAAGCTTATCATATAGAGTATAATTATCATGTGCTGAAACATAGCTTACACACTGTGAAGGCTGATTTGTCCAACCACCAGTAGTAGTCTTTGTGTTATTTGCCTGTATGCTGTCTATAACATCACTGTCATTAGTACCCTGCTGTACAAAACCAGTATTAGCCGCAATAAAAACATCGCCCTTAATTGCATCACGAATTTTGTCATTAAAGGCACCAATTCTGTTATCAAGCTTATTTATATTACTCTGAACAGCAGTAGCTTGACTTGTTCCAATAGTGCCACCTGTCCAAGGCTCACCATAGAGAATAATTTTCTTTCCACCATCAAGCTTATCAACAGCCTCACGAATCTTATTCATTGTTGTTACATCGTGTACACCCATAAGGTCAAAGCGGAAACCATCTATATGATATTCCTGAATCCAATAGAGAATAGAATCTATCATATATTTTCTGAACATAGCGTGTTCACTTGCGGTTTCATTTCCACAGCCTGAAGCATCACTGAATGTTCCGTCTTTGTTCATACGATAATAGTAATCTGGAACTGTCTTTTGGAACGAGCTATCCTTTGCAGTATAAGTATGATTGTAAACAACATCCATAATAACACCGATACCAGCATCATGAAGTGCCTTAATCATTTGCTTGAACTCGTTAATTCTGACATTTCCGTCATAAGGGTCAGAAGAATATGAGCCTTCTGGAACATTATAGTTCTTTGGGTCATAGCCCCAGTTAAAAGCACCGTCCTGAGTTTCGTCAATAGTTGCATAGTCAAAAACAGGCAAAAGCTGAACATGAGTTACACCAAGCTCTTTGAGGTAATCTATACCTGTTGAAATAACGCCTTGACTATTAAGAGTTGTGCCTTTTTCTGTAAATGCAAGATATTTACCCTTATTAGCGTCTGTAACACCTGAATCAGGGCTTATAGAGAAATCACGAACATGAACTTCCCAAACAACTGTATCTGTCGGAGAATCATAGGTTATATGCTTGTCCTTATCCCAGCCGTCAGGGTCTGTCGAATTGAGGTCAACAACCATAGCTCTATTACCATTGACACCAACAGCCTTGGCATAAATATCGCAGGTTTCTTGAGCCTTGCCGTCAGTTGTTACAATATATGTGTAGTAGGTATTCTTAATATCTCCAAAAACTGTATAATACCAAATACCATTATCACCTTTAAGCATTTTCAGATTAGAAATGACTCTTGCACCTTGTTCGATGTCACTTCCTGTTGTATAACGCTTAAGGTATACCTTTTCTGCACTTGGTGCCCATACCTTGAAAGTAGTTTTTTCTTTGGTATAGTTAGCACCGAGGTCGTTTCCGTCATAAGCTTGTTTATCAAGCTCGTGAGAGTATTTTTTTTCGGCAGCATATGCCGTATTTGGAACAGTCATTGCTATACCTCCTAATAAAATTGTTGCTGATAACATAGCTGATAAAAGCCTTTTTAACTTTGCCAAGCTAAACCCCCCAATATAACAAAAAAGCGTGCAAATATATGAAATCTGGATAAACTACATTTCTTTCTACAACTTTTCCTAAAATCATTTTTTAAAGCCTGAACTTTTGCCATACCATATAATTCTATCATATTAAATCGAGATTTCAAGCCGTTTTTTTATTTTTGTTAAACATTTTATTATTTATCTATAAATGTCATATTCGTACAGTAATATATTCATAATAATGCAATTACCTTCGGTGAATTTTACATATTATTTTTACACTTGAAGCCATAAGTTACTATATAGTATAATAATTTAAAGATATTTTATAAAAAGGAAGTGTCAGTAATGAAGAAAAAACTATTTTCACAAATCAGGCAAATACTCATCAAAACCGCTATGGGAGAAATTAAACCAGACCTCATACTTCGTGGCGGAAAAATTATAAATGTTTTTACAGGCAAGATAAATTCAGGAGATATTCTCATTAAAGATGGCTATATCGCCGCTATCGGAGATTATTCGGAGATATATCCAAGCTCAGAAAACTTTGAAATAGTAAATCTTGACGGAAAATATGTTTCCGCTGGATTTATAAATGCTCATGTTCATGTTGAATCTTCTATGGTTCTGCCAAACACCTATGCTCGTGAGGAGGTTCGTTTTGGCACAACAACTATAATAACCGACCCTCACGAAATAGGAAATGTTGGCGGTATGCCTGCTCTTGAAAGCATACTTCAAATGACCGAAAACCTACCTATAAATTATTTTGTTATGTTACCAAGCTGTGTGCCATCAACACCATTTGAACACGCCGGTGCAGTTTTAACTGCTGATGAGCTTATCAAGCTTAAAAATAATCCTCGTGTTCTTGGTCTTGGTGAAATGATGAATGTTCCAGGTGTACTTGGCTGTTCTGAAGATGTTATGAACAAGCTTGATGCCTTTGATAATTACATAATAGATGGACATTCGCCAATGCTTTCAGGAAATTCCCTTTCAGCATATAAAGCCGCAGGAATTATGACCGACCACGAATCAGCCTCATTTAATGAAGCAATAGAAAAGCTTAAGCTTGGGCTTTCCGTTCTTGTAAGAGAAGGTTCAGCTGCAAAAAATCTTGAAGATATAATTCGTGGTGTTGTTGATAATTCAATAGATACTAATAATATGGCTTTCTGTACAGATGATAAACACCTAAGCGATGTTTGCAAGGAAGGTACTATCCGCTGTAATATAAAAAAAGCTATTGCACTTGGACTTTCCCCTATCATTGCATACAAAATGGCAACTATAAATGCCGCAAAAATCTATGGCTTAAAGCATATCGGTGCAGTTGCACCAGCATATAAGGCAGATTTAGTTATACTTGATGATATTGAAAATGTCAGCATAACAGAAGTTTATAAAGACGGTATTCCGTTTGAAAGATTGAACTTCGAACAAAAGTTGAATTGCCCTGAGTATCTGCTAAATTCAGTAAACTATGCACCTATTAAAGTTTCAAATTTCGAACTTCCTAAAAGTGATAAATATTCTGTAATAGGAATTATCGACAATCAGATTATCACTAAAAAGCTTGAATACACATATACTGATGCACAAAAAGCTCTTGCAAATGGAGAGCTTCTGAAAATCGCAGTAATAGAGCGTCATCACGCAACGGGTAATATGGGAATAGGTCTTATCAAAGGCTATGGCCTAAAAAATGGTGCAGTTGCCACAACCGTTGGACATGATTCACATAACATAATCGTTGTTGGAGATAATGACAGCGATATGCTTCTTGCAGTAGAAGAACTAAAGCGTATTAAAGGCGGATATACCGTTATAAGCAATGGAAAGGTTATCGAATCACTACCACTTATTTTCGGCGGATTGATGAGCGTACTTCCAACAGATGAATTTATTTCACAGCTTGATAAAACAATATCTGCTGCAAGAAATTTAGGTGTAAACAAAAATATCGACCCATTTATAACACTTTCATTTATGGCACTACCAGTAATTCCTGAAATAAGAATAACCGATATGGGAATATTTGAAATGTAATTAAAAGTTTCGCTCAAGGCGGCGAGCCGCCGCTCCCAAGACGCAGAATCGCTCGACAAGTCTCGCTCGTAGTGAATTAGGGAAAATTATTGATGCGGTCGAAGAAACTACCGCTTAGCTGACGCACTTATATAAGACAATTAAAAGTTTCGCTCAAGGCGGCGAGCCGCCGCTCCCAAGACGCAGAATCGCTCGACAAGTCTCGCTCGTAGTGAATTAGGGAAAATTATTGATGCGGTCGAAGAAATTACCGCTTAGCTGACGCACTTATATAAGACAATTAAAAGTTTCGCTCAAGCTTTTTCAAAGACTCGTAGTACAAGGGCAATATTCCTTGTTACTCTCCACAAAGAGTGACACTTTTTAAATCAATAAAAAACGCAGTAAAGTCAATTTTTGTTTGGCTTTACTGCGTTTTGCTTTTAGCTTTTTAGCTTAGATTACATATGCTTTGGCTCAAAAGAAAGACAATCTGTACATTGCTTAACTGTTGGGTTATTCTCGTGAGTACCTACCTTAATGGTATCAAGAGAACAATAATTAGCTGATTCGCAGTGATTTGAACATTGTGTTACCGTACATTCAATACATCTGTTTGGCTGACAATTACAATCCATTTTTTATTCTCCTCAAATTATAATTTCAAACGACTGCCCGAACCGATTTTTTCGGTCAGCTTTTGTCGTCCTCAATTATCTTAACCAAAACATCTTGCTTTATACAAAAAATTATTCAAAGCTCAATTTTAAATAATCTCCTTAATTTACGGTAGCTATTACCTCTACTTATATTAAGATAAAAAGCTAATAATAATTTCAGGAGGTGAACTTCTTGACTGAATATCTTTGTCTTAGTGATTTACTTGACTCTGACCTTTCAAGCTATGAATATTTTTGTTCATTGCCAGAAAATATAAAACAAAAAATCGAAATGGAGGACGCAAGAAGCTTTTCAGAAATGCAAGCTATTGCAAGACAAGAAGAACAAAAAGGATTTTTATTTTAATTTTCTCTGCTTATGAATATTTTTCCCGAATTTACTCAAAATAATCTAAAAAACACAAGGGAGAATTATTATGGAAATTACAATTTCAAATGTTCATGGCAGAGAAATTATTGATTCACGAGGAAACCCAACAGTTGAGGCAGAAGTTACTCTTATAGACGGTTCATATGGCAGAGCTGCTGTTCCAAGCGGTGCTTCTACTGGAGTTTATGAGGCACACGAACTTCGTGATAATGATAAAATGAGATATGGCGGAAAGGGTGTTCTAACTGCCGTTGAGAATATTAACACTCTTATCTCAAAATCTATTATTGGAATGAATGCACTTAATCAAAGAGCAATCGACAAAGTTCTTAATGCTGAAGATGGTACAGAAAACAAAAGCCATCTTGGTGCTAATGCAATTCTTGCAGTTTCTCTTGCAACAGCTAAAGCTGCCGCAAATTTCATTGATATTCCACTTTTCCGCTATATAGGCGGTGTAAATAGTTATAAATTACCTGTTCCTATGATGAATATTTTGAATGGTGGTGCTCATGCGTCTAATAATATAGATATTCAAGAATTTATGATTATGCCTGTTGGAGCGGACTGTTTTTCTCATGGCCTTAGAATATGCTGTGAAATCTATCATACTCTTGGAAAAGTAATCAAAGAGCGTGGAGGCTCAACTGGTGTTGGTGACGAGGGTGGTTATGCACCAAACCTTGAAAGCGATGAAGAGGCTCTCAAACTCATATGTGAGGCTATCCAAGAGGCAGGATATTCAACTGATACTGTAAAAATTGCACTTGATGCTGCCGCAAGCGAATGGTATGCCGAGGGCAGTTACAGACTTCCAAAGCGTGGCACTATACTTTCAAGTGAAAATGTTTCAGAATATTTCGAAGAGCTCTCTGAAAAATATCCGATAATTTCTATCGAAGACCCTCTAAGTGAACACGATTGGAAAGGCTGGACTCATATTACGAAACAGCTTGGAAATAAAATTCAACTTGTCGGTGATGACCTTTTCGTAACAAATACAGAGCGTTTAAAAACTGGCATAGAGCTTGATGCAGGAAATTCAATTCTTATCAAGATGAATCAGATTGGTACTCTTACCGAAACTCTTGATGCCATAGAAACTGCTAAAAAAGCTGGTTATACCACTGTAATTTCCCATCGTTCAGGTGAAACAGAAGATTATACTATTGCAGACTTAGCAGTTGCCATAAACGCTGGTCAGATTAAAACAGGCGCTCCTTGCCGAAGTGAAAGAGTTGCAAAATATAACAGACTTTTACGAATTGAGCAAAAACTTGGTGCATGTTCCGAATACGGAATATAAAACCTCATAAATCAAAGAGGGCGGAATAAATCCGTCCCTTACATAAAAATAAAAGCCTCCGCTTTTTATGGCGGAGGCTCAAATTATATTTGATTTATAAATTACTTAGAAGAAACCTTCTTCTTTGTAAGAACAACTGCTGTAAGAGCTGCTGCTGCAAATACTGCTGCAAGAGCAATAGGTGTTGCAGAATCGCCTGTCTCTACGCCATTCTTACCGTCCTTACCATCGTTTGAAGGAGTTGCAGGCTGCTTAGACTCTGATGGAGCAGGCTTGCTTGGTTCTTCGCTTGGCTCTGGTACAACTGAAGGCTCACCAGAAGCATCGAATACTACCCAGTTACCTTCCTTATATGTAATAGCAGCACCATCTTCCTTAACATCTTTAGATTCTATATTTGGAATGTAAATGTTACCAGCATTTACTGTAGCGTCAACCTTAACATCACTTGTCTGAGCCTTTGGATTCTCTGGAGAATAAGCTACATTTCCTTCTGCATCCTTATCAGGAACGAGGTTATTGAAGATAATCTTTGTTGTTTCGGCATTATACTCGACAGCCCAAACATCTGTACCTTCAATCTGGATAGCTTCCTGTCCTGGCCATGTTGCGTTCTCTTCAGGAGTCCACCAGTAAGCACCAACTTTAGCCCACTTTGATTCGCTGTTATCGAAGAAATAATACTTAGGGAGGTTTTCTTCGCCGAGCTGCTCAGCTGCTTTCTTATATGCTTCTGCATACTTACCAGCTGGAACTTCTGGAACTGAAGGCTCCTCTGAAGACTCTGAAGGCTCTGAAGGTATAGGAGCTGGAGCTTCTGGCTCTTCTGTGCCAACATACCATGTGTCAACACCGCCCTTACCTGTACGAGTATCAAAGTAAACTGTTACATCCTTACCATATTGGTCTTCTGTGAAAGAGCAGTTGTCCTGGCTATTAGCTGTAACACCATCTGCATTAGCTGCACCCCAGCTATAATCCCAACCGCCGTTTGCACGAACCTTATAAGTAGAACTTGCACCCTCTTCAGGAACAGGAACTGATACGGTTGCTGTGTAAAGACCGTCGCCATCTTCATCTGTAAGAGCTACATCGCCTTCCCAGGTATTGAAATCGCCGATAACGCCGTATGTAGCACCCTCTGTCTCAAAATCTTCATAAACAGCTGATGCTGAAGCTGTTGAAGCAACAACTACAGAAGCTACTGTTGCACCTGCAAGAAGAATGCTTAATGCTTTCTTATTCATTTTCATTGTAATTTCCTCCTAATTAAAATATTAGAAATTTTTTGTATTATTGAAATTATACCTATCAAGTTATAAGCACAATTTCAATTTAGGTTAAATATACCACAATTCTTACAACTTTGCAATAATTTTTCCTAAGTTTTTACCCAAAATCAAATTTTTGTGTTATTTTTACCAAAGTTACACACCTTAGTTTGTGCAACTTCATAGTATTTTAAGACATATTCGAGTTAATTTGACAAGTATAGTGTAATAGATTATAATATTTTTTAATAGCTTTAATAATATTGAAAGGTGGTTTAGGACAACTAAGTCCTGAAATTTATGATAAAATATTGTTCACGCTGTAAAAAAATATTTGACACTGAAAACGATAAGTGCCAGAAATGTGGCAAAAATCTTATTGAAAAGCCCGCCGGAGAATCACCCGTCTGCATAATAACAACGGGCGGTTTTGAGCTTGAGCGTATAAAATCCGCTTTAGAAAGTGAGGGTATCCCTTGTGTAATTAAAGAAGCCGAGGGCAATGTTAATATGAAAATTCTTAATGAGGGTGACCTTGGCGAAAATAATATTATTGTGCCTCTTGCCGCATATAACCACGCTTGCGATGTTTTGATAGGAATAGGTGCAATGAAGCCTGAGGATAATACACTAACTGTTCCTGAAGACATAAAAATTGATGATTTAGACCAAGATATGAGCCCAAGAAAGCGTTTTTGGGTAAGGTTAGCCTCAATAGTCTTGTTTATAATCATTGTCTGGATAGTCATTACTGCAACAGATGCAGGAATCGCTTTATTTAAGAATCTTTTTGGTGCGTAACTAAATCTTTAAAAAAACAATGTTAAAGCACTTTGAGCTAAAAAATTAGTTCAAAGTGCTTTTTATTATTTCTTATTTCCTTTAAATTCTTTTTCAACAATAAGAATTTCTTCTTTTTTAACACATTCTCTGCCATCAAAATCTAATCTTATAACATACGGCATAAAGTCAATCATTCTTAAAAAACTATCACAATTATAGCTATGGTCAAAATAATTCAAAATTGTACTTAAAGCTGTCCCATGTGTACCAAGAATTATTGTATCGTTTGGGTGACTGTCTAAAAGCTCAAATAAAGCTGAAATGTTTCTTTCCTGAACACTTCTAAGCGATTCTCCACCTTCTTCGTGGTAGTCAAAATCCTCCCATCTCTTTCGGAACATTCCAAGATTATTGCCATTAAAGCCTTTTTCACGCTCTCTAAAGCGTTCGTCCGCATCAATACTCAATCTATGGCTTTCCGCACAGTACTTAATTGTATCAATACTCCTTTTATAAGGGCTTGATATTGCATAGGTCAATTTAACATCTTTTAAAGCCTCACAAACTTTTTCACTGTCGGCAATTCCCTCATTCGTAAGTGGTCTGGTCTTGTCATCTGCCCAAGAAAATTCTGGCTGTGCGTGCCTTACAAAATAAACTGTTGCCATATTATTTCTCCTTACTTTTCAAACACTTAAAAACTGTAACCAACATATCCAGCATAAACGCAAAAATTATAATTGTTAAGAAGAAGTCTTGAAAGTTCGAGAAAATATTACTTATAAATTGACCATTCTTATCAAAAAGACTTGTCATACTTTTAGAAAGATTCGGATTTATAATCTTATCATCTGCAAGCCACCAAATTGCTAATAATGCTGAACTAACATTTGCTATTATGGTTGTTATCATAACTTTTTTGCTGTATCTTCCTTCTATCAGCCTAACTACATCTCTTATAATTCCGACAACACTAAACATAACAATTATATACCAAGTTTGCCTAATTGTTTCAAGATTAAAAATCGGAATAAATTCATTATACATAACAATGCAGAAAATCTGTGGTGCAGTAAGAAATACAACTAAGAATATCACTGATATTCCAATACTAATAATTGAATCTACTTTTGATATTTTTTCATTTTTCTTAGGGACAGAAGGTAAGCTATCCAAATTGCTTGTTGTATCAATTTTAATATCCTTATGGTAGAAAAATGCGAAAAGTGCTGTTACAAAACCAAATGCTACTCCAACACTGATAATTAAATTTGTAATTAAAGATGCAATAAAAGTTGCAGTTGATGATACTACATTTTCTATACTATTACTTTTTGAAAAATCAAAAATTCCTGAAATTATATTAGCAAGAATTATTCCAAAAATTGTACAAATCATAACGATTTTAAGTACATATTTATAAGTAGAGTAATACGGAGAACCTATCAAACATTTTTTATTGTCAGGATTATATTTTTCATAGAGTTCTTCGGGTGTTCCAAGCTCTGTAAGAACAACTCTTATATCCTTTTCTTCTGGAACAAGCTCTCCACAGCGTTCTGCAAGCATATCGTCAATCAGTGTTCTAAGTTCGTCAGAAATATCTTTTTGAACCTTTTGTGGCAGTCTTTTAGTAACCGCATAGATATATCTTTCAATCAAATCATTTTTCATTATTATCCTCCAATAATCTATTAACATTTTGTGAAAAGTTATTCCAATGATTAACTACTCTCTCAAGTACAATCAAACCATCATCAGTTATCTTATAGTATTTTCTTGGCTTTGCTTCACTTGTTTCCCACTCACTTTTTAGCAGACCTTGAGATTCAAGACGCCTCATTAAAGGATAAAGTGTATTTGCTTCAATAGGTATACCATTATCCTGAAGTTTTTTAACAAGGTTATATCCATACATTGGTTCTTTTAGCTGACTAAGAACTAAAAGTATCAATGTTCCTCGCCTTAATTCCAAAATAAGACCTGAAACTATTTCATCATGATTCATATGCTTCACCTCACACCTTATTGTGTGTAATTATTATACTGTATACCGCACACTATGTCAAGAAAAAATTTTTCAATACAAAAAAGGCAGAAGCCTAAGCCTCTGCCTTTTATAATATTCAGAAAATAATTATCAGTTTGTGATAGTTCTCTCTGTTTCCTTATCGAAGATATGGATTTTCTCAACATCGAATGCGATTTCGATTGGCTCGCCTGCTTCAGCAGTAGATGATGGGTCAACACGAGCAATAGCAGATTCGCCCTCGATTGTCATATAAACATAGATTTCAGCACCCATAAGTTCTGTAACTTCAACCTGTGCCTCGATGATGTCAGTTGCTCTCTCGAGGAACTCTGGGTCATCGTGAACATCTTCTGGACGGATACCGAGAATAACATCTCTGCCAACAAACTTAGAAAGAATGTTGTTCTTATTCTTAGACTCTGGAAGAGTAATAGTATACTTACCAAATGAAATACCGTAATCTTCACCTGCTCTTACGATAGTAGCATTGATGAAGTTCATTTGAGGAGCACCCATAAATCCTGCAACGAAGAGGTTGCATGGCTTCTCATAGAGGTTTTGTGGTGTATCAACCTGCTGAATGAAGCCGTCCTTCATAACAACGATTCTATCACCCATTGTCATAGCCTCTGTCTGGTCATGTGTAACATAGATAAATGTTGTGCCAAGTCTCTTATGAAGCTTAGAAATCTCTGTTCTCATCTGAGTACGGAGCTTAGCATCGAGGTTTGAAAGCGGTTCATCAAGGAGGAAGACCTTAGGGTCACGAACGATAGCACGACCAAGAGCAACACGCTGTCTCTGACCACCTGAAAGAGCCTTCGGCTTTCTTTCGAGAAGGTGAGAGATATCAAGAATACGAGCAGCCTCTTCAACTCTTCTTCTCATTTCTTCCTTTGGAGTCTTTCTGAGCTTAAGACCGAAAGCCATGTTATCAAAAACAGTCATATGAGGATAAAGAGCGTAGTTCTGGAAAACCATTGCAATATCTCTGTCCTTAGGTGAGATGTCATTAGAAAGGACATCACCGATATAAAGCTCGCCCTTACTGATTTCTTCAAGACCTGCAATCATACGGAGAGTAGTTGACTTACCACAGCCTGAAGGTCCAACAAAGATAATAAATTCTTTATCTTCGATTTCGAGGTTGAAGTCGCTAACAGCTACAACATTACCGTCATAAACCTTATATACATTTCTTAGTGATAAACTTGCCATAATTTGCTTCCTCCTGTGGGTAACCCGATTTAATTCAATAATAATATAATAACAGATTTGCAAAAAGAATGGTATTCATTTTTTTACTAAATCTAAGATGTTCAGTTTATGTATATTGCCCAAAAACAAAAAAAAGGCTGTCTTTTTGTACAGACTGCATAGTTGCTTTTGTACAATTTGTATAATATTATTTTTAGAACCATTTTTTATATTCTAATGACTTAAAATTAAAATATCCTAAAGAATCTTTTCTCTGCTCAAAGCTTGATTAATTTCTTCTGAAGAAAGTTCTCTTGCTTCTCCAGACGAAAGCTTATCATCAAGCAAAAGACCACCAATTCTAAGTCTTTTAAGCTCTAAAACCTCAGTCCCAACTGCATGAAACATTCTCTTAATCTGATGAAACTTGCCCTCACAAATTTCTACAAGAGCAGTATTTTTACCAATAATCTTCATATCTGCCGGCAGAAAATCATCTCCGCCCTCGCTTATACCCGCCCTAAATTTTTCAACATCATTCTCTGCAAGCTTTCTGTCAACAACCGCTTCATATAGCTTATTGACATGGCTTTTCGGTGCAAGCAGCTTATGCGAAAATTCGCCGTCATCTGTAATTATCAGCAAACCCTCTGTGTTTCTGTCAAGCCTACCCGCAGGAAATAAATCTTTGCGTCTGAGTTCAGGTGGAAGCAGGTCAAGCACAGTCTTTTCTCTACTATCTCTGCTTGCCGAAACAACTCCTTTTGGCTTATTTAACATTATATATATGTAACGCTTATATAGAATTGGTTCATCATCAAGAGTAATTTCGCAATTTTCTGGGTCAAATTTATCTTCAGACCTTGCAACATTTTTCCCATCAACCTTTATTCTTCCTTGCTTTATAAGCATTTTTATTTCTTTTCGACTTGCAATCTCTTGTGATGACAGAATTTTATCTATTCTTAAAAGAGCCATACAAAATCCCCTTTCGGATAGATTTTAACATATCAATTTTATTACTGCAAGATTTTTTCTTCATCATTTGACAAGCAATTATAAATAATAGTATAATTCAAACAATATCAATAAAGTAGGCTGATTTTATGAATAAAAGTAAAATTAAGAAAAAACGACAGCAAAAATATATTGAGCTTATAAATAATATAGCCTTAGAAATGGCTATCGCTTTTTGTTCTGATTATTATTAGAAAGGAAAGCTTGATGCTTTGCTCTTAGAAAACACCATTGATATATCTAAAGACAAAAAACATCTTCCGGAATATATCAAAAAAGAAATTGTTCACAACAAGCTTAGATTTTCAGTAAAATTATTAAGTCCTAAAAATGACAAAGACAACAATCAAACTATTCTTGAGTTTTCCTCAAAAGAATTTCCTCGAATTACTTATGAAACAAAAATAACAAATCTTAAATAATATTAAGTTAGATAATAGCTGTCATTTTATAAATAGCTTAAATAAAAATATCCTCCCTATCTTTGGGATAAATCAGGAGAAAAACAATGAGTCTTACGGTTTCAATCTGTGTAATTGCGTATAATGAAGAAAATACAATTTCTGGTATACTTTCGGATATTCTCTATCAGACATATCCGCATAAGCTTACTCAAATAGTTCTTGTTAATTCACGCTCAGAGGATAACACCCAGAAAATAATGGAGCAGTTTGCCAATTCAAACAGCAAAAATTATATAAGCATAGATATTCTTGAAAACAATAAGCGTTCACAGGCATCAGGCTGGAACACTGCTCTTAAAAAAGCTATTGGTGATGTTATAATCAGAGTAGACGCTCACGCATCTATTCCAAAAGATTTTATTGAAAAAAATATAAATGTTATTGAAAGTGGCGAAAATATAAGTGGGGGTTCAAGACCTAATATTATAATAGACCCTACGCCAATGAAAGAAACCTTACTTCTCGCAGAAAGCTCTATGTTTGGCAGCTCAATAGCTTCATATCGCAGAGAAAGCAACAAAAAACAATATGTAGATTCTATGTTTCATGCCGCATATAGGAGAGAAGTCTTTGAAAATGTTGGCGGCTTTGATGAAACTCTTGGCAGAACAGAAGACAACGAGCTACATTACCGTATGCGTCAGGCTGGATATAAATTTTGTCTTTCTCCTGATATAATCTCATATCAGCACACAAGAACAACACTTAAAAAAATGCTGGCACAGAAATTCGGAAACGGCAGATGGATAGGCTTAACTCTTGGAGTTTGTCCAAAATGTCTTTCTGTTTTTCATTTTGTGCCATTTTGTTTTGTATTAGCAATAATAGGTTGTGTAGCATTAAATATAATAGGTACAGTATGTGGATTTGGAATTTTAAAACTGCCTTTATATATTCTTGGAATAGCCTATCTCTTAGCCGACCTTGTTATGACTATTACCGCTGTTATTTCAGCAAAGAAACATCTTAGCGAATTAATTTTGCCATTTATTTTTCCTATGCTTCATATAGCCTATGGACTTGGAACCGTTGTAGGAATATTTCAAATGCCATTCTGGTTAAAGAAAAGGGATAAAAATTCTAAACAAAATATTGAAAATGTAAGTATTGAAATGAAAAAAATAAGCAAAAACTAAAATCGGATATTTTGTTTTTTAAATATATGTAAAATTAACTTTAATTTGTACTGAATATTATATTTAAATGTATCATAATTTTGGTATTTTGATTATTATTTATAAAAATTTTATAAAATTTTGTAATATCTATTGAAAATTCCGAAAAAATTTAGTATAGTTAAATAGATGAGTAAATTTGAAAGCGGTGATATTTTATGCAGTGTCCTGAATGCGGTAGCGAGTGGAAAGCAAGCAATCGCATAGATCTCATACAGCGTTGCCCTTTCTGCGGTGCAAGCCTTGAAAAAGAAGCTCCTCGACCAATCACATTTACTAACGCTAAGGAAGGCGTTCGCTATATTGTCGATAATTTCGGCAGTGATGTAATTGTTGATAATGAACGATTTACAAAGCTTCTCAACAAGTTTATGCCTAAGCTCAAGCAGGAAAGAAAAGTAATTGTCGAAGCAATGAACGAAGGAGTCTGCACTACATTATATGATGTGACAGACCAAAGTGAAATTGATAAGTGCATTGCAATTCTCCAGTCAATCAAAATCTTGACACAAGATGCCTGCATGGCTGAAAAATGGGCATGCTATGCCGTAGAAACTATCGTATACGCTCTCGGATGGAGTGTCCCTATGTTTGGAATCACTCCAAATATTCATATGTATCAAATTCCTGAAACAGTAAGTCACCCTTGGAATCAAGAAAATCCAAATGAAGTTTGGGTTCAACCGAACCAAGTTTGGGTTAATCCTGTTGAAAGCAATGGTGACGCTTGGGATAGTCAAAAGCAAGATGTCATAGAGGTATCAGAAGAAGAACTTAACAAGCCTTCTGAAAAAAATCAAATTCCTGTTTATGACACTCATATATTTGAACAACCATCCGAAAATGATAAATCTGTCGAACCACAAGCTGAGAAATCAAATGAACCAGTTGTCGAATCTCCTGTTATCGAGCCTCCTACAGAAGAAGCTCAAGAACCAGTTATCGAGTCTCCTGTTATCGAGCCTCCTGTAGAAGAAGCTCAAGAACCAGTTATCGAGTCTC
>OGWY01001037.1_pt1 | contig 22822 bp, 17 predicted proteins | sample 1576121 | NCBI WGS metagenome assembly OGWY01 (sample SAMEA3541543, study PRJEB24748) | human gut metagenome | biome: human gut; feature: human-associated habitat; material: faeces | place: China | collected 2012 | reverse complement strand
TGCGGAAGCGTTTGCAGAAAATGGGGATGAAACAAAATCTTCCGGTTGTATTTGCTATTGACCGGGCGGGACTTGTCGGCAGTGATGGAGAGACCCATCAGGGTATTTTTGATTATACCTATCTGTCGGGAATTCCCAATATGCATATCTGTGCGCCGAAGAACAAATGGGAATTATCGGATATGATGAAGTTTGCCGTGGCACTGGATGCGCCCATTGCGGTGCGATATCCCAGAGGAACGGCTTATGCCGGACTTGCCGAACACCGTGCCCCCATTGAACTGGGCAAGGCGGAGTGGATCGCAAGAGAGGGCGGTATCGCATTGTTTGCTGTAGGCAGTATGGTAAAGACAGCGGAGGAAGTCCAGAAGCTTCTGCATGAAAAGGGTTACAAGGCAAGTATCATCAATGCCAGATTTATCAAGCCCATTGACGAAGAGGCAGTACTTTCGGCCTGTGAAGATCATGAGATGATCGTGACCATGGAAGAAAATGTCCAAAGCGGAGGATTCGGAGAAAAGGTGTTGGATTGTCTGAATGACCACGAGAAACGGATCAAATGTGTCATGGCAGCCATTCCCGATGCTTATGTGGAACATGGAAATGTAGAGCTGTTGAAAAAGGAGATCGGATTGGATGCGGAAAGCATCACGGAGAAAATTCTGGAAAGATTATAAATAATTAGGAGACGAAGATGAAAGAACGACTGGATGTGATTCTGGTAGAGCAGGGGTATGCTCCTTCCAGAGAAAAGGCAAAAGCCATCATAATGTCCGGCAATGTCTATGTCAACGGACAGAAGGAAGACAAGGCCGGCACCGGATTTGATGTCAGCAAGATCAAACTGGAAGTCAGAAATCATACCATGAAATATGTCAGCCGCGGAGGCCTGAAGCTGGAAAAGGCAATGGAACAGTGGGGATTTCTGCTGGACGGCATGATCTGCATGGATATCGGTGCATCTACCGGAGGCTTCACGGACTGCATGCTCCAGAACGGAGCCACGAAGGTGTATTCCGTGGACGTGGGACAGGGGCAGTTAGCCTGGAAACTGCGGAATGATGAGCGGGTGGTATGCATGGAACAGACCAATTTCCGTTATGTGACCCCGGAGGATATCCCGGATGCACTGGATTTCGCCAGCGTGGATGTGTCCTTTATTTCCCTGACCAAGATTTTGATTCCGGCGAGAAATCTGTTAAAGACCGGCGGACAGATGGTGTGTCTGATCAAGCCCCAGTTCGAGGCCGGCAGAGGCAAGGTGGGCAAGAACGGTGTGGTGAGAGAGCCTCAGATCCACGAGGAAGTGATCCGCAAGATCATCGACTATGCGGACAGCATCGGGTTCGAAGTACTGCATCTGGAATATTCCCCCATCAAGGGACCGGAGGGCAATATCGAATATCTGCTGCATATCCGTAAGCCGGAGGAGATCTCCGAAGAAAAGCTGGCGCTGACCGAGCATGAAGCGGAGAGCACCTTACAGACTATTATAGAGGAAAAGACCGGACTGTCCTATACCCCTGAATGGGATGCCGTAATCAAAGGTATCGTAGACAACTCTCATACCCTGTAACAGACAAGGAGTGCGAAGTTATGAAGCATTTTCTGATATATACCAACAAGCATAAGGATCAGGAGCTTGCGACCACGAAACGGATCCAGAATTATCTGGAAGCCAAAGGCTGTACGGTGAAATTAAAGGTCAAGGAATCCGACTGGAAGGAAGAAGCGGATTCCGTGACGGAAGAGGAAGCAACGGACATTCCGTTAGATGTGGACTGCATGATCGTATTGGGCGGCGACGGCACGGTGCTGCAGGCAGCCAGAGAGACGAAGAAGATCCTTGTCCCCATCATCGGAGTGAATCTGGGAACCGTAGGTTATATGACGGACCGCCTTGGCACGAACCTCGTCAATATCCTCCGGACGCTCAGCAGTATCGACAATCATGGTTACACGATTATTTGCAATATAGACAAATCCGATACCGACAACCGCATCAACATACTCTTCACTGCCCTCCGGCTTGAAGCGGACATCTCCGATTGTTGTGGCAATCGCCATGTTCTGGTGATGTGCCATGATTGCTATCTCGCCGTCTAAGCCCGGAACTACAAGGATATCTGCCTTACCGGAAAAGAACACCTTGTTGGAGGCTAATATTTTAAGATAAAATGAGCTCATCTTACCCCGCCTCCTTTACTGCTGCTCCATCATTTTCTTTGCCTTCTCAACAGCCTCATCTATTGTTCCGACATTGAAGAAAGCAGCCTCCGGATACTCGTCCATATCACCGTCTATGATTGCCTTGAAGCCTCTGATTGTCTCCTTTACAGGAACGTACTTACCCGGAACTCCGGTGAAGTTCTCAGCAACATGGAACGGCTGTGATAAGAAACGCTGAATCTTTCTTGCACGGTATACGGTAATCTTATCCTCGTCGGAGAGCTCCTCCATACCAAGAATAGCGATAATATCCTGTAACTCCTTATACTTCTGAAGCATAGCCTGAACCTTACGGGCTACCTCGTAATGCTCCTCGCCTACAACGTCTGCCTCAAGGATTCTTGAGGTTGACTCAAGCGGGTCAACAGCCGGGTAGATACCCTGCTCAACAATCTTACGGGAAAGAACCGTAGTCGCATCAAGATGTGCGAATGTAGTCGCAGGCGCAGGGTCTGTAAGGTCATCGGCAGGAACGTATACAGCCTGTACCGATGTAACGGAGCCCTTCGTTGTGGAGGCGATTCTCTCCTGAAGCTCACCTACCTCTGTTGCAAGTGTAGGCTGATAACCTACGGCTGAAGGCATACGTCCGAGAAGTGCGGATACCTCTGAACCTGCCTGTACGAAACGGAAAATATTATCAATGAAGAGAAGCACGTTCTGGTGTTCCTCATCACGGAAATACTCAGCCATTGTAAGTCCTGTCTCAGCAACTCTCATACGCGCTCCAGGTGGTTCGTTCATCTGACCGAATACCAAGGCAGTCTTCTCGAGTACGCCTGATTCTTTCATTTCTGACCAGAGGTCATTACCCTCTCTTGAACGCTCTCCTACTCCTGTGAATATGGAATATCCGCCATGCTCTGTGGCTATATTCCTGATAAGCTCCTGAATGAGGACTGTCTTACCAACTCCGGCTCCACCGAATAGACCGATCTTACCACCCTTCGCATAAGGAGCCAAAAGGTCGATTACCTTGATACCTGTCTCGAGCATCTCGACAACAGGACTCTGCTCCTCGAACGTAGGCGGCTCTCTGTGAATTACCCAGTGCTCACCGTCATCAAGTGACTCACCACCATCTATAGTTTCACCTAATACATTGAACAATCTTCCCAAGGTCTGCTTGCCGACAGGAACCTTGATACCTGCTCCTGTAGCCCTTACTTCCATATCCCTGCACAGACCCTCGCTGGCTGCGAGCATGATACAGCGGACTGTGTTGTCACCTATGTGCTGTGCAACCTCCATAACGAGGTTCTTTCCCTCACAGGTGACCTCTAAGGCATCCTTTATGCATGGAAGGTCGCCGTTTTCAAATACAACGTCGACAACAGGTCCCATAACCTGAACAATCTTTCCTGTATTAACAACACTTGTATTCATTTATTACATGACCTCCTTTCTGGCCTTTTTCTTCTTTTTCTGAGCCTTGGCACCGGCGATTACCTCTGTTATCTCCTGGGTAATCATCGACTGTCTGGCTCTGTTATACTCTATGGACAGATTACGAATCATCTCCGCTGCACTGTCATTAGCTACCTGCATGGCACTCATTCTGGCATTCTGCTCACTGCAGAAGGATTCCATGAGTGCTCCGTATATATAGCCCATGATTACATCCGGTACAATATTGTTAAGAAGCGCATTCGGGGATGGCTGAAGCTCTATCTCCTCGTTGAATACTCCCTGTCTCTCCATCTCATGCTGCATAGCCATATCTCTCGTTATAGGCAGAAGATTAATCATATCAACCTCAGTCGTTATGCTTGATTTCATGTATGTATAGATAACATATACCTCATCAAGCTCTCCTTCCTTGAACTGCTCTACAACCTCCTCACAGATAATTCTGGCTCTGTGAAGTGAAGGATTCTGTGCGGTATAATGGAACTGCTCCGAAACCGGAATATTTTTCTTCTTAAAATACTGTCTTCCTAACTCGCCAACCACGAAGAGCTTGTAGTTCTTACACTGCTCAATCTCTTCCATCGCCTTTTTAAGGACATTATGGTTGTATGCTCCCGCAAGACCTTTATCAGCCGTAACAACGATGAAGCCCTTTATACGGTCTTCCGGTGCTTTATTCGGTCTGACATCCATATACTGGTTCTCGACATCAGGAAGATGCCTTACAACACGGGATACCATGTTGCGCAGAGCGTTAAAGTAAGGCTCCGTCTCTTCAAGACTCTTCTTCGCCTTGCGCAGCTTCGTGGAGGATATCATGTACATAGCGTTAGTGATTTTCATGGTGTCCTGAATACTTTTCATTCGGCTTTGAATTTCACGAGCATTTGCCATGACTTATCCCTCCTTAGCCATATATTCGTCCCTGAAGCTCTTAGCAGCCTCAACGATAGCCTTGTTGAGCTCATCGTCAAGCTTACCGCCGTTTTCTATCTGAGTGATAATCTCCGGGTGGTCTGTCCTTATATGCTCAAGAAGCTTCATCTGGAAATCCTTTACATTTTTAAGCGGAAGAGGAAGCATAACCTTGCCGTTGGCAGCGCAGAGTGTGATTACCTGCTCCGCTGTGCTAAGCGGTCTGCAAAGAGGCTGCTTTAATAGCTCCATGAGCGCATGACCATGCTGTAACTGCTCCTTAGTTGCGTTGTCAAGGTCAGAAGCGAACTGTGTGAATACCTCCATCTCCCTGAACTGTGCGAGGTCGATACGGATACTTCCCGCTGCCTTCTTCATAGCCTTAGTCTGGGCGGCACCACCAACTCGGGATACTGAAAGACCTACGTTAACCGCCGGTCTCATACCTGAGAAGAAGAGGTCACTCTCAAGGAATATCTGTCCATCGGTGATGGAAATAACATTCGTAGGAATGTATGCAGATACATCGCCCGCCTGAGTCTCAATGATAGGAAGTGCAGTGATCGAACCGCCGCCCTGCTCATCGGAGAGTCTTGCCGAACGCTCAAGAAGTCTTGAGTGTAAGTAGAATACATCACCCGGATAAGCCTCACGTCCCGGTGAACGCTCAAGCAAAAGCGACAGTGCTCTGTAAGCTACCGCATGCTTGCTGAGGTCATCATATACGATAAGAACATCCTTGCCCTCATGCATGAAGTACTCTGCCATCGCTGTTCCCGAGTAAGGTGCTATGTACTGAAGCGGTGCCGGGTCGGATGCTGTGGCTGATACGATAATTGTATAATCCATAGCGTCATGCTGCTTTAAGGTATTTACCAGCTTGGCGATTGTCGATGCCTTCTGTCCGATAGCGACATATACGCACACAACATCCTTGCCCTTCTGGTTTAAGATGGTATCGATGGCGATAGATGTCTTACCTGTCTGACGGTCGCCGATGATGAGCTCTCTCTGTCCACGTCCGATAGGGAACATGGAGTCAATAGCGAGAATACCTGTCTCCATAGGAACCGATACCGACTTACGGTCAACAATTGATGGTGCCGGCTGCTCGATAGGGCGATAGCCATTATCCTTTACCGGACCTGCTCCGTCGATAGGTGCTCCGAGTGCATCGATAATTCTTCCGAGGAAGCCCTCGCCAACCGGAATACCTGCTCTCTTTCCCGTACGCGCTACTCTTGAGCCTTCCTTAATCTCTGTATCACGTCCGAAGAGGATACAGCCTATCTCGTCTTTTCTTACATCCTGAACCATACCCTTAACGCCGCAGTCAAATATGACTATCTCGCCGTAGGCCGCATGGTCAATTCCGTTGATATTGGCAATTCCGTCACCGACATAGCTTACCACGCCGACTTCCTTGTCCTGAGCCTCAAGCTCGAAATTGTCAATCTCACTCTTTAATATGGAAATAATATTCTCTGTGCTGGCTGTCGCTCCGATATCCGCCTTGGCAAGCTGTTCCCTGAACTGCTTCATTCTGCCGTTGGTGCTCCAATCGAATACGTCGTTGCCTGCCTGAATGACAAAGCCACCGCCGAGGGTCTTATCCTCCTCAAGCTCAAATGTAAACTCTGTTGTGTTATACTGCTTTGCCACGAAGTCCTTGATACCCTGAAGCTGCTCATCATCAGGTGCTGTCACATACTTGAGAGTAACAACGAACTCTCCCTTGCGCTCAGGAGCTGCCTCCCTGTACGCCTTAACTATGTCCTTCCACAGACCTGTGTCAGAATTGTCACACAGAAGCTTTAAAAAGTCTCTTATCTGTAACGGAAAGACCTTCTCAATCACATTGTGCTTGGATGCAAGCGATATTGAAGGATTGGCAAATTCCTCTGCAATCTGCGGTACAGCAGTAAAGATGTCATCTGCCTGTCCCACTATGTTCGCTGCAATATTCAGTTCGCGCAATGTCTTAGCATAATCTTTTGCTGTACTAATCACTTGTTCTCACCCGTCTTTGTCAAAAATTGGTTATAGAGTTCCCTGTCAGCAGCCTCACCCTGTCCTGAAGCCACAACCTTAGCTGTAGCTGCAACGACAAGCTCCTCAATCTGATCCTTGGCCTGCTTGATGGTCTTCTCCTGTTCCTTAACTGCTTCTTTTCTCGCATCGTCCATAAGCTTATCTGCTGCCGTCTTAGCATCCGCAACGATTCTGTCGTACTCTGCTCCTGCCTTGACCCTCGCATCGCTTATAACTGCTGCCTTCTCTTCCTGTGCTCCGCTCAATGCCTGCTCATACTGTACCTTAAGTGCAGCTGCATTGTCCTGAGTCGCCTTTGCATCCTCGTACTGCTTATTTATCTCAGCCTCACGCTGTGCGATAATCTTCTTAACAGGCTTAAATAAAAGCTTACGAATGATTACATAGATGATAATCAGGTTGATAACGGTAAATAACAGATTAATATCTATTCTTAACATGCTATCCTCTCCTTATCTTATATTTTTCTAACCTGATTAACCAAGTAAGATGATAATAAGGATAGCTACAACGAAACCGTAAATAGCAGTTGCCTCTGCAAGCGCACCACCTAAAAGTAAAAGCTTTGTTATCTTGCTCTCTGCCTCAGGCTGTCTAGCGACTGCCTCTGTTGCCTTACCTGCTGCGATACCGATACCGATACCGGCTCCTATACATGCTAATGCTGCAATTCCTGCTCCTAATGCAATTCCCATATTTTCCTCCGTTCTGCCGTCTGGCGGCATGTCAATAGATTATTAAATTTACTTTGTCCTGCCTGCCGCAGTGACAGGCTTACATGTGCAGCCGCTTACTCTTCGACTGCTTCCTTAATATAAAGTGATGTCAAAAATACAAATACATATGCCTGGATTAAACCGTCAAAAATATCAAAGTAAAAACTGAATGGTACCGGCAGTACAACCGGAATTAACGACTTAAGCAGCTCCATAATAACGAACGCACCTAATACGTTACCAAAAAGTCGCATACAAAGTGACAACGGCTTGATGAATAACTCAAGAATGTTAATCGGCGTTACAATAGCCATCGGCTGAGTAAAGCTCTTAAGCCAGCCCTTAAAGCCCTTCCTGTGTATTCCCGCGTACTGGACGAGCACAATACTCATAACGGCAAGTGCTGCTGTTACATTGAGATCCTTCGTCGGCGGCTTAACTCCGCACAGACCAATCAGGTTAGCAAAGCCTATATACAGAAGCACCGAACACAGATATGGCACGAAGGCTTTTCCTTCTTCCCCGGTCATTCCGATGACAAACTTCTCAAGCCAGCCTACAATGGATTCGGCAACAAGCTGTCTCTTGCTCACATTCTTAACCTTCAGCCCTCTTGTGAGGAAAAAACACAGTACCAAAAGAATAGCCATGATAACCCATGTAATCACCGTCGACTCGGCAATCGGAATATTAAAGCTTCCGATATGAATGGTAAAGACTGTCTCACAGTTGAGCTCTTCCATTATCTTTTCCTTCAAATCTCCCATGAACTCACTCCTTTCTCTATATTTAGTTTTTATGTAATATGTGGGTGCTTTCTGCGCTCACTGATACATTCACATATTTTACTCACAAAATTTAAAAAAGCAAGTATTAATTTTTTTATCAATGGTACTTTAAGACCATTTAAGTAGGTCATGCCACCCAACAAAAATGCCATTATAAATAAATTTTATAAAAAATTTAGAAAGTGACTACTGGTCATTTATCTAATATGTGATATTATAAGGTTCGTTGACACAAAAATGTCATTGCTCAGGCACTCCTTTGAAAATACTTAGTATTTTGTCGGTGTGCACATTGACTGTGAGCATATAAACTATATAATACCATATATAAGGAAGTCATAAGAAAAGAAAGGGAATTAACTATGAAAAATACATTGACCATCTTCGTGCGGGACTTAAAAAGACTGATAAGAAGTCCTTTCGCTCTGGCTATTGCACTTGGTCTGTGCATTCTGCCATCGCTGTATGCCTGGTTTAACATCTACTCTAACCATGACCCCTACGGCAGCACATCTAACATTAAAATTGCCATAGCCTCCGAGGATGCGGGTTATACTCTTGAGGACGGCACCTACAAGAACATGGGCGCCGATGTCTTGGAAGAACTCAAGACCAATGACAGCATAGACTGGGTTGCATGTGATACCGCAGACGATGTAATTGCCGGAGTTGAAGCCGGAGATTACTATGCAGGAGTCACAATCGGTTCCGACTTTACAGAGAGCATGTATACCGTATTCGACACCAGCTTTAAGAATCCTGTTATTACATATTATGACAATGAAAAGAAGAATGCCATAGCAACCAAGATAACCGATACCGCTGTCGGTTCCCTCCAGCAGACTATCAACACTAAGTTCATTGAGGTTGTTGTAAGCACCATATTCACAGAGACAAACACAATCTCCTCAGATATTGAGGAAAAAGATCGTGCCACCACTCTGAATGATAAGCTTGTCCGTCTTCGTGACAATCTTTCTTCCTATAATAAGACACTCGACATGCTGATAAACGGCAACAGCAATCTTAGCAGCACGCTTAGTGACACCGGTTCCCAGATAAGCACTCTTGCCTCCGGTATAAGCAGTGCGACCGCCAGCCTTAAAAACGCACAGGCCTCCTTTTCTAACAGCCGCACTGCGCTTAGCACATTCAGCACACAGCTTAAAACTACAATCACTGATATGTCTACGTCTCTTGATAATATTGCCACCTTGCTTGACAATACCACTCTTGCACAGGACTCACAGACCCTTGCAGACAGTATTTCCAGGCTTAACGCTGATGTCACCCAGCTCAGCACGCAGATGAAGAGTCTTAAGCTCCTTATTGCGGAATATTATGTTACCAACGCTGATATATCAACCCCACCTGAACTCGGTGTATTAGATACAATTGTAAACCAGATAATAAATACAATCGGTTCTCTTGCCTCACAGGCAGGCGGCAACGGAGTGCTCACACAGGCGGCTGTGGACAGTATGGTGTCCGGAATAAAGTCCTCCCTTACATCCTGTAAAAAGCAGCTTGATGACCTGTATTCCAACTATGTAAACAGTGTTGAGCCACAGCTTAACAGCCTTAATGACTCAATATCCCAGACCTTGTCAAGTGTCAACTCCATCATGACAAGCCTTACAAGCGCTCTTAATGATGCAAATGAAATCCTTGACGGCGTCAGCACCACTGTTGATAAATCAAACGAGAGCCTCTCCCAGATTAAAGAGGTTATAGAAAGTGTCATTGAAGAGCTTGACAGTGTTATTGACTGGATAGAAAACACATCTGAGAGTGACAAGATTGATATGGTTACGCAGTTCCTCGGCGGTGACTCGGAGCTGTATGGCGAATTTTTCGCCGAGCCTGTAAATATGGTTACCGAGGAAATCTACCCTGTTGAGAATTATGGTTCCGGAATGACACCTTTCTACACCATTCTGGCACTCTGGGTAGGTGGAACACTCCTCGTATCACTTGTCAAGGTTCACGCAGACCCTGCAGGACTTGTGAACTTAAAACCACGCCACCTGTTCTTCGGAAGGTACCTCACCTTCTTCCTTCTAGGACAGATTCAGGCAGCTATAGTAGTAATAGGCGATATTCATCTGCTTCACAGCCAGGTGTTAGAACCCGGATTATTCTATCTGGTGGCTGTGCTTGCAAGCTTTACATTCACACTGCTGATATATTCACTTGCCATCTCATTTGGTGACCTCGGCAAAGCTCTCGCAGTCGTTGTCATGGTACTTCAGATTGCAGGTTCAAGCGGAACCTTCCCTATCGAGATGCTTCCGCAGGTATACCAGAACATATACATTTTCTTCCCATTCCCTTACGCAATCAACGCGATGCGTGAGACTGTTGCAGGAATGTATGGTTCAGCTTATATCACCAATCTTGCCCAGCTTATGATATTCGTTGTGGCAGCTCTTGTAATCGGACTTGTAATACGAATACCGTTTATGAAGATTAACCACTTCGTGGAGGAGCGGATGGAAGATACGGGAATGATGTAAATAAAATAAAAGGAGATTGTATATGTCTAGGAAAAAGATAAATCAGAACAATTCGGATATATATGGTGAGCTTGTCGATTTTCAGGACAGGCTTCATGCACAGAATCTGAAGCGTATTCATATAGGTCTGTTATGTGTGCTCATCATCCCGATGATATTCCTTGCACTCATGTTCATAACGGACAGCAACAAGGTTATATGGCTTATTCTATGGATTGTATCGCTTTTTGCAATATCCTCCTATTTGATAGTTGTCGAATACGGAGATTATAATCTGCAGCACCGCATTAACTCTATCACAGGAAATGATGCCGAACCGGTTCCTCTCCTTGAATCCGGAATGAATGATATGAGCGGAAAGCTTGCCTCCGTCAAGGCTGAGGCGCGTGATATTATAGCTTCTGCCAAGGCATCGATGAATATTGACGAGGATTCCGATAATTCCGATGACAGCGTGGATGAATATACCTGCGATATCGACACGGACATGATAAAGGAAAACCTGAATGAGCCGCAGGAGGATATCGGAGATGGATTATCCACGAAAGTAAACAATAAGGATGAGAAAAAGAAAGACAAGTCCAAAAAGGGCGATAAAAAGAAAGACAAGAACAAAAAGAAAAAGGATAAGAAATCCGATAAAAAAGACGGTTCAAAAAAGAAAAAGAAGAAAAAAGATAAATCCAAAAAAGCTGATAAAGACAAGCTTTCAAAAAATATAGCAAAGGAGGAAGCATTCGATGAATAAAATACTCAAAGTATTCACCAACGATATGAAAAAAATATCCACCAACGTAATCGCAGTTGTGATTATTCTTGGTCTTTCAATTCTTCCTTCGCTGTATGCATGGTTTAACATTTTTTCCAACTGGGATCCATATGGTCCAGGCTCAACCGGAAATATTAAGGTAGCTGTCATTTCCAACGATGAGGGCGCAGAAATCTCAGGACTTGAAATCAACATAGGAGCCACCGTTGTCGATGCCCTCAAGTCCAACAACACTATCGGATGGGTATTTACCGATAACACCGAAGCTACCATTGAAGGCGTCAAGGCAGGGGATTACTACGCCGCACTTGTTATCCCGGCAACATTTTCCGAGGATATGGTGAGCTTTCTCGGCGGTGACCTCGAGCATCCGCAGATTATATACTATGAGAACGGAAAGAAGAACGCAATCGCTCCTAAGATTACCCAGAAGGCACAGAAATCCGTCCGTCAGCAGGTCAATGCCACATTCATAAGCACACTTGCGGAATCGGCAATGAAGGCAGGCAATGTCATATCCTCAACAGACAGTGATGGTGTAAGCATAGCCGATACCATGACAGAGAAGCTCACCGCTCTCTCCGATGACATGGACACATATATAAGCATACTCTCATCCTTTAAGGGTATTATGGATTCCGCACAGAGCATAATTGCGACAACTAAGATTATGCTTCCAAGCCTTGAGACTGTACTTGACAGCAGCAAAACCTCCCTTTCAAGCATGCAGACAATGGTCAACAGCTCCACAAGCACTGTAAACACCGTATCCGATATGATGCTTACAAGCCTTGACATGATTGACAATACCCTTACCATGATATCCAATGTGGTAAACAGCGACCTTTCATCTGCCCAGGCAATATCCAAGGCAGTATTAAATGGAATAGGTGCTGTGAATAATATGATTCCTTACGCAAAGGATATATTCAACAGCTCAGTATCCGGAATAGAGTCCAAGGGCGATGAAAAAATAAATGCACAGATAAACGTCATCCGTGCACAGTTCGACACAATCAAATCAGATGCAGACCGTGTAGGCTCATCGGCAGCAGTCGCTGTCGCTAACTCCAATGACCTGATTGCCAAGGTTCAGGCAGAGATTAAAGTCTGCTCCGATGACATAGCAGCATTGAAGAGCACATACAGCAATTCGGTCAAGCCCCAGCTCAGCTCCACAATAACAAATGCACAGGCAGCGCTTAACACTACCGTAAACGCACTTTCCGGCTTCAACTTAAATCTTAACAGCACGGACAACGTACTCACCAATTACTCGGACACACTCGCGGACGGCAATACCAACCTTGACACAACTCTTGAACTTGCGCAGGAGCTGTCAGATTATATTAAGACACTCACTGACAATATGAATGAGCTGTCAGACAACGAGAACTATAACAAGCTTGTGGATATCATTGATACCAACCCTGAGCTTCTCGGAGAATTCGCCGCCTCCCCTGTCGCACTCAATACGGTGCATGTCTACCCTATTGAAAACTACGGTTCGGCGATGGCTCCATTCTATACCGTGCTTGCCCTGTGGGTAGGAGCGCTCATACTTGTTGCCATCGTACATGTAAATGTTCATCCGATACCGGGTGTAACAGGAATCGCCCCACGCCATGCCTACTTTGGAAGATATATTCTCTTCTTCCTCGTAGGACAGCTGCAGACGCTCATAACCGTCCTCGGCGACCTTCATTTCATAGGAATACAGTGTGAACACCCTGTGATGTTCTGGTTCGCCGGTGCAATGTGCAGCTTCGTATTCACATTGTTCATATACTCACTGACAGTCGCTCTCGGCAACATAGGAGAGGCTCTCGCGGTAGTTGTAATGGTTGTCCAGGTTGCGGGTGCCGGATGTACCTTCCCTATAGAGACGCTCCCTAAGGTCTTTCATTCGCTGTACAATTACCTTCCTTTCCAGTTCGGCATGAACGCCATGAAGGAAGCAATCGCGGGACTGTATGAGGATGACTATTGGAGATATATCGCAAAGCTTTCGGTATATATTCTCGTCTCACTCTTTATCGGACTTGTCGGTGCAATACCATTCCGCAGACTCAATAAGATTATCGACAAGAATAAGGAAAAATCGGGGATTATGATATAACCGGAAAAAACCACAAGAAATGCGTATTTTCCCCAAAACAATAAGTACAATTGCTTATTGTTTTGGGGAATAATTTGTTTTATAATAATTATAAATCAGGATTGGACATGGAGGAAATATATGGATTACAAGGTAATAGACAGGTACATTGATGAGCTTCTCACCAAGAGCACACCGGACAGACCTATCTGGAATATAGAAAAGATATTGCAGGGACTTAAGTCCACATGGAATTACATAGACGGGTGCATGATTAAGGCACTTCTTGAAATGTACTCCATCACCAGAAAGCAGGAATACTTTGATTTTGCAGATGCGTTTATCGACTACCGCGTTCACGATGACGGAACAATCGACGGCTACGATGTATCAGAACTTAATATCGACAATGTCAATGCCGGAAAGACTCTTTTTGAGCTTTATGACCTCACGGGCAAGGAGAAATACCGCAAGGCTATCGACCTTATCTACAGCCAGATTAAGCTCATGCCGCGCACCGCGGAGGGAAGCTTCTGGCACAAGAATATCTACCCTAATCAGGTATGGCTTGACGGTCTTTATATGTGCCAGCCATTCTATATGGAATATGAGACACGTTTTAACGATAAGAAGAACTATGATGATATATTCCTTCAGTTCAAGAACGTCATAAAGAATATGAAAGACCCTGTTACAGGTCTTTACAAGCATGCCTATGACCACTCACGCGAAATGTTCTGGTGCGACCCTGTCACAGGTCTTTCACAGAACTTCTGGCTCCGTGCCCTCGGCTGGTACTCTATGGCACTTCTCGACACCATAGATAAGGCAGACCCTGACTGCAAGGATACACAGCTTTTAAAGGACACATTCACAGACCTCATGGAAGCTATGTTAAAGTATCAGGATGAGAGCGGCATGTGGTATCAGGTTGTCAACTATGGCAAGCTTGAGCCTAACTATCTTGAGACAAGCGGAAGCTCCATCATGGCTTACGCACTTTTAAAGGGTGTCCGTCTCGGCTATCTCCCTGAGAGCTACCGTGAGTACGGTGTAAAGGCATTCAACGGTGTATGTGACAAGTACCTTTCTGAGGATGAGAACGGAGAAATGCACCTTGGCGGTATCTGCCTCGTAGCAGGTCTTGGCGGCAAGCAGATGCGTTCCGGAACCTTTGACTACTATATGTCGGAGCCTGTTGTAAAGGATGACGCTAAGGGCGTTGGACCGTTCCTTCTCGCTTATACTGAAATGTTGAGATTGAATAAATAATCAAAAAAGGAGCCTTGAGGCTCCTTTTTAATTGGCTGGGACAGGGGGTCTGACACCGGTGTCCCAATGTTGGGACGCCGGTGTCAGACCCCTGTCCCAGATTTACATTACCACGGTTATTCCAAGCGATTTACCATCGTCCGTGCGTGCACTTATCCTCCCCCCGTGCGCCTCAACAACCGCCTTAGCCACAGAAAGTCCTATGCCGTAACCTCCGGTCTGGGAGTTGTGCGACTGTTCTGCCCTGTAGAAGCGGTCAAAAAGATGCTTCACACTCTCCGCATCGATGTGTACGCAGGTGTTGTATACCTCAAGCTTTATCGTCCTTGATACAGCGGGCTGCTTTATTAGCGCTGCCTGCCTCGGTTCAACAGAGGATTTTTTATTTGAAATCGAATTTTGACATTTTGACTTTGAAGCTGTGTTCTGCTTCCCTGCAATGCTTGATAGTTTCACCCTGATATTTCCTTCGCTATCAGCGTATTTAACTGCATTATCCACAAGTATTGAGACAAGCTGCCTTACCGCCTTCTCATCCCCGATATAGGATATTCCGGGTTGTATGTCAAGCTCAAGCTTCTTATTCTCATTGATGGCACGAGCCCTGAAAGCTTCTGCCGTCTCCTCCACCACATCGGACAATGGAAACTCTATTTTTACGGTATTTCTCTGTCCTTCCTCCAGCTTTGCAAGGTATATGAGGTCATTTGTCAATGCTGTGAGCCTCTTTGTCTGCTTCCTGATATCGTCAAGCCACTCGCTTTCACCACATTCCAGCTCTACCAGCTCCGCATCAGCGTCAATTATGGTCAGCGGTGTCTTAAGCTCATGCCCTGCATCTGTTATAAACCGCTTCTGTTTATCATAGCTCTCACTCACAGGCTTCACAATTCTTCCCGAGAAAAATACAAGAAGCAGAAACACTGCAAGCATACCGGCAATCGATATGGCGGTGCTTATAAATAATACCGAATGAAAATTGGAAAGTCCCCTGCCACAATACAGAAATATGATAAGGCTTCCGCTATCAGCTTCCTTTAAGGTGAATCTATACTGTCCCATAAAGCCTTCCGTTTTGCCGCTGGCTAAGGCTTTCACCGCATATTCTGCCGCTTCATCCGTATCCGTCCCGGCAATCTTTCCCGTATCTATGGTGCTCACATTTCCATTGCTATCCATCATAACCGAAAAATACCTGCTCTCATACGGTGCCTCCGGCGACATTCCCTTAAACATCTCACCCCCATGCCCATGCGACATATCCGGTCTTGGAAAGCTTCCGTTATTTTCCTTTAAAATATTCAAGGTTCTGTCAGCATCATCCACCATCCTGGTGTAATTTAGCACATTGACTGTACCTATTATAATAAAAAGTACAATAAACAGTGACAGCATGGCAACCGCCACCAGCTTTTTACGAAGTTTTTTTATCATGGTATCCTCTTTCTCATTAAAGATAATTGCAGAATTCGCGTTTCTCAGTTATCCAGACATATCAATTCTAATGCCTGCCTGCTTTCTCCTCCAGCGAATACCCCGCATTCCGAGTTGCCTTTATCTGTATATCGGCATTCAGGGCTTCTAACTTCTTTCTGAGATAAGAAATATACACCCATACCACATTTATCTCCGCCTCACTGTCATAACCCCAGATTTTCTCCATGAAGCGCTCCGTGGATATGAGCTGCTTGGGATTCGCCATCATCATCTCCATCATCTGATACTCCTTGTTCGCAAGCTTATATGAACCGGAAGGTGATGACAGCTCATAGCTTGCAGTATCAAGCGTTATATTCCCGACATGCATTGAGGAATCCGCATGTATATTGGCATTCGCGCTTCTTGTCATCGCCCTGATTCGCGCAAGCAGCTCCTTCGTGTCAAACGGCTTGGTAAGATAATCATTGGCGCCGCTGTCAAGTCCCTCCACCTTATCATCTATCTCAGACTTCGCTGTCAGTATCAGCACCGGAACCATATTTCCTGCCGTGCGCAGCTTCTTAAGTGCCGTAATTCCATCCATCTTGGGCATCATCACGTCCATTATCACTCCGTTATAGTTGCCGCTCTCAAGATATTCCAGCGCCTCCGCACCGTCATATACGGCATCCACGGAAAAATTATTTTTTTCAAGTATAGCTTTCACCGCTCTGGAAAGCGATTTCTCGTCCTCCGCAAGAAGAAGTCTCATATAAAACATCCTCCAATCACATTATTTTTTCACGGATTATACAATTTATAATAGATATAAAATTTCCAGATTGCAAGCCGGATTTGAAATTTGAACATTCTGTGAAATTACACCCACTTTACAAAAACTTTAAATTATTTTTAAGTTGATTTAGGGTTCGCGGCTTAAACTCACCTCATACAAAGAACAAAACACATAAAGAGGTGGTTAATATGGCAGTTCAGACAGTATTCAAACGATATGAGCTAAAGTACCTTATGACCAGGGAGCAGCAAAAGCTTCTGTTAAAAATCATGGATGGACATATGGCGCTTGACAAATACGGACATACGACTATAAGAAATATCTATTTTGATACCGACAATTACAGACTTGTAAGACATTCAATCGAAGGTCCGCCATACAAGGAAAAGCTGAGAATACGAAGCTACAGCCACGTATCCGGAAATGACAATGTTTTCGTGGAATTAAAGAAAAAGTATAAATCCGTAGTTTACAAAAGGAGACTTATCCTCCCACTGGATGAGACGATGGAAGCGCTCACCATGCACCGCCCACTTCCGACCAGCTCACAGATTGCTGATGAGATAAATTATTTTTGCAGCTACTACAGAACATTAAGACCTGCAGTGTTCCTAAGCTACGAGCGCGAGGCATTCTACTCAACGGACGGCAGCGATTTCCGCGTAACCTTCGATGAGAACATTCTCTACCGCGATGAAGACATATCATTATCCGGTGAAATATACGGAACACCTATAATCGAAAAAAATCAGGTGCTCATGGAAATCAAAACCCCGGGCGGCATTCCTATGTGGATGACCGATTTTCTCACCGGACAGAGAATATACAAGACATCCTTTTCCAAGTACGGAGCTGCCTACAAGGACATGGTTCTAAACAACAAATGCGTGTATGGCTTCAACCATGACACCGTTTTAAACAGTCTGCTATCCCCTGCATACTGCACCGCAAATGCTGTTAACTAAATGCTTATAACCGATGCAAATATCCTACGCCACCGCATTAGTCAATCGGCTATGAACATACAGATAAATTCAGCTTTCGGAATAATTATTACATATTAAAGAATGGAGATTAAACACAATGACAAATAATATTTTTAGAGGAATTTTTGATTCAGATTTGACGAATGTTATATCCGTCACAGATTTTTTCCTATGTATCGGAACAGCACTTTTAATCGGCTTGATTTTCGCCGGAATGTATATTTACCGCACAAGAAGTTCTAAGAGCTTCGTTGTCACGCTGGCACTCCTGCCTGCCACCGTATGTATGGTAATCATGATGGTAAACGGAAATGTCGGTGCCGGTGTTGCCGTAGCCGGAGCTTTCTCGCTGGTACGCTTCCGCTCCGCTCCCGGTTCAGCCAAGGAAATCGGTGCTATCTTCCTTGCAATGGCAGCCGGACTTATAACAGGAATGGGCTACCTTGCTTACGCTATTCTCTTTAGTGTGATTATGGCGGTTATCTATATTATATATACAGAGCTTGAAAGAAAAAGCAAGGACAGAGGCGCGCTCTACAAGACACTGCACATTACAATTCCTGAGGACTTAGACTATGATGAGGTATTTGAAGAAATTTTCAAGGAATATACCTCCGAGTTCGAGCTTACACAGGTAAAAACAACCAACATGGGGAGCATGTTCAGACTGACATATAACATTACCCTTCTTAGCAGCGCTTCTGTCAAGGAAATGCTCAACAAGCTGCGCTGCCGCAATGGAAACCTTGAAATTACGGTTTCTAAGCAGGATAATCAGGCTATAATGTTATAAACACATAGGCAATTTCGAAGCCCAAATTTTACGGTAAACCGTTGTACAATTTTACTAGTACACCGCCGGACCTTTTGAAACCAGTAATAGTTTGCGTAGCAAACTAATGTCTTTAGCGGCTGTATTTTAGCCGCTTATGTACCGCTACTGATTTCAAGGAGTGTAATAGTCCGACTATGTCGAACTAATGTGTCCGGAAGGGTACTAGTAAAGTTGCACAACGTACGGCTGATACAAACAGAGTTTTGCAATTATCTAATAAACACGCTCAGAAAGGAGACACAATATGATTAAATATAAATATATTAAAACAATATCTGCCGCCCTCATATCTGCAATGCTGATTACAGGATGCAGTGCACACAATTCCGGTTCAACCGCAAATGACAGTTCACGCGGGGTCACGACAAGCTCAACAGACGCTTCCGCAGCAGCAGAAAAAAATACCGATGGAGACTCATCGGATAACTCGACAAATGAAAGCTCAGGTTCAGCCTCCAACAGCTCATCTTCCGCAACCACCATATCCAATGCCACATCCATTGATACATCGGATATGTTCACGAATCGTGACAAGGAAATCGGCTATGACGAGAGCACAAGTGTAAAACTTACCTTAAACGGTGACAGTATAAGCAGCTCCTCCAGCTCAGTCGCAATATCCGGCTCAACAGCCACGATATCGGAGGAGGGAATCTACATTATATCCGGCACATTAGATGACGGAATGATAATTATAGATGCGGATAAAAATGCAAAAATCCAGCTTGTGCTTGACAATGCCAGCATAAACAGCAGCACATCCGCGGCAATCTATGTATGCAATGCAGATAAGGTATTCATAACTCTTGCTGCCGGTTCCGAAAATACACTTTCAAACGGCGGTGAATATATCGCAATAGATGACAACAATATTGACGCCGTCATTTTTTCCAAGGACGACCTTACACTCAACGGAAGCGGAATTCTCACCATAAACGCCGGCACCGGTCATGGAATTGTCTCAAAGGATGATCTTGTAATCACAGGCGGGACATACAATATCACCGCGGCAAGCCACGGTCTTTCCGCAAATGACAGCATAAGGATAGCCGATGGAAGCTTCACAATAGTATCGGGCAAGGATGGTATCCATGCCGAAAACAGCGATGATGAAGCTCTTGGCTTCGTCTATATTGCCGGCGGAGACTTCGATATAACGGCACAGGGAGATGGCATAAGTGCAGGATATTATCTTATGATAGACAACGGAAGCTATGACATAACAACTGAAGGCACTGGAAGCGATGACAGTGCAAAGGGACTCAAGGCAGCCGGTAACCTCATTGTAAATGACGGTACCTTCACAATCAGCACCACCGATGATGGTCTGCACAGCAACTCTGATATGTCCATCAACGGGGGCAGCTTCACGATTGCGACAGGCGATGACGGTCTGCATGCCGACAATGATCTGATAATCAACAGTGGTGTCATTGACATCACCGATTGCTATGAGGGGCTGGAAGGACTTAACATAACAGTTAACGATGGCACAATAAACATTAACGCCTCGGATGATGGTATAAATGCAGCCGGCGGCACCGATTCAAGCGGCTTTGGCGGTTTTGGACATGATGCTTTCTCTGCTGATTCCGATGTAAACATCTACATCAATGGTGGAACAATAACCATCAATGCCGATGGCGATGGCATCGATTCCAACGGAAACCTATACGTTACAGGTGGTATAATCTATGTATCCGGTCCTGAATCAAGTGCCGATGGTGCCCTCGACTATAACGGCGAAGCAACAATCACAGGCGGAACCTTGATTGCGGCAGGTGCATCGGGAATGGCTGAGAATTTCGGTTCGGATTCTACCCAAGGAAGTATTCTTGTCACCTTCACCACACAGTCCGCAGGAACAACAATCAGTCTTCTCGATGAGTCCGGAAGTATGCTGCTTTCATGGCAGTCCGACAAGACCTACAGCAGCGTTGTCATAAGCTCACCCGATATCGTAGTCGGAAATACCTACACCATCAAGGCGGGCGATTATGAAACCACAGTAACCATGGACAGCACCATATATGGAAGCGGCATGGGAATGGGCGGCTTCCCGGGTGGCGGCGGCTTCCCGGGTGGCGGCGGCTTCCATGACGGTGGCTTTTCCGGTAACAATGGTAACAATAACGGCGACACTAACAACATGGGTGGTCAGAGACCCGACAGAAAAAATGAAAATACGTATGAACAGCGACCTGATAGGGAAAACAACGGCACTGCTGGTCAAAGACCTGATGGAAACAATGACATGACTCCTCCGGATGGCAGTTCTGATATGATGCCTCCGGATGGTATGACGCCCCCTAATGGCAGCTCAGATATGATGCCACCGGATGGTATGACGCCCCCTGAGGGCAGCTCGGATATGATGCCTCCGGATGGTGACGGCAACATGACTCCTCCGGGTTCGGAGACAGGGAATCAAGAAACCTGATATTAGTCATGTAGCTACAAATAATATAAATCCCCTCCGGACCATCAGGAACGGAGGGGACAAAAAATTACTTCTTTAACCTATCATCTGTTTTAAATCTTTCCATTCCGAATTCCTCCGGCATGGAAGCCCTGGTTTTACAATAATATTTCTAGGGAGACGTTCCTTAATACATAGTCATCAAGTACCTTTTTAATATATTGATTCAGTCACATACAACTAATTCCCTATCAGATATACTCATTTCTGCAACTGATTAATTATCTGTTCTCTATCCTTGTCCGGTATACCCAAGGCATTAAGCGCCTGCTCCAGCGTAAGCTTCATATTTTTCATAAGATTTTTTACAGACGTTATTTTCTCAACTATCACACATTCCTCTGCGTATTCCCTTGCATATTTTTCAACAGCCTCACTCATATTCCCACGCCCTTTCTCCGTCTCCTTGTAATGTTCCACTCCGTCTGCCAGCTCACTATAATACATCTTCTCCGAATCGGTCTGATGAAAGTCGCTCACCAGCTTGCCGATTGCGTCATCGCCCTTATAGCTGCCATTCACATAAATGATATGTGAACCGTCACCAAATGTTTCTTCTGTCTCTTTTATATATCGGTCTACATGGTATAACGGTAAACCTTTCCCAAACTTATCACGCTTATAAATAAATATTACATAGGAATCCTTCAATTCCTTGAGCGGCTGGCTCTCCTTTAACATTCCTGTGTCCAGCATACTGCTGTGATAACGCGCCCTACGGACATGCGCACCTTCAGAGCCTCCCTGTACCTCAATGTTCATCTCTTCGCCAGCCACATCAATTGCGTGTACATCCAGTATGATATTGCGCCCTCCAACCTTTGCATTGCGGATTTCTTCCTGACCATTCACACTTATGACCTTAATATTTCTGCCAAGTATAAGCCTAAGTACAAGCTCCGTTGCCTCAGCATTCCTGTCAAATACCCTGGCCATCAGTTCATCGTCAAACAGTGTCAATGTATCGACATCTTCTGGTACCTTCTGCCAACCTTTCTTCTTCATTTGCCGGACGCTTGTCGGGTGTGATTGCTTACCAGCGTAGTGGAGAACCGGGACAGAATTCTGCGGACTTTTTCATTCGTGGTGTTGCGACCATGAACGGAGCGACTTCTCCTCTAATTATTTTGGATGGAGTTGAAGTATCCAAAGCGGACTTGAATTCGTTGGATCCTGAAGTAATTGAAAGCTTTTCCGTATTGAAGGATGCGACGGCATCGGCGATGTATGGTACTCGTGGAGCAAACGGTGTACTTATCGTTAAAACAAAATCGGGAAGTGACTTGGACAGACCGATCATCGGCGTACGTTTAGAAGGCTATGTAAATACTCCGACTAAGAAACCGGAAATTGTTGACGGACCCACTTATATGCGTTTGTACAATGAAGCGGTTACCAATCGGGGAACAGGGGCTGTGCTCTATTCTGATGAAAAAATAAATGGTACGATTCATAATCTGAATCCTTATATTTATCCTAATGTGGACTGGTACAAGGAGGTCTTCAAAGATGCGACATTTAATCAAAAAGCGAATTTTAATG
>OGWY01001028.1_pt1 | contig 22895 bp, 19 predicted proteins | sample 1576121 | NCBI WGS metagenome assembly OGWY01 (sample SAMEA3541543, study PRJEB24748) | human gut metagenome | biome: human gut; feature: human-associated habitat; material: faeces | place: China | collected 2012 | reverse complement strand
GAGCGCAAAGTCCCTTTCAAAAATGATGATTACCTTGCTTCCGGGACTTCGAGTTTCCGAAAGGCATGTAAATCATACATCAGAGACAACAAAATTTAGAAATCACTGTGAAAACTAATTGCGGCAAGGCAATTGCTATAGTTTTTTGATGGCATTATTCACTATATGTCAGCTGCAAAATATAATTAAACCATCGACATAATAAGCAATATGTGGTTTAGTCAATAACTCCCGGTATGGGAAGTTTTACTTAGCCTAATATATTGTATAACGAAAATGAATACTGTTTTAAATTTTCAGATAAAATACAGAGGACTTTTTGAAATCTCTAGCATCAAAAAGCCCTCTGTATCATTTTATATTATTTGTGATGATTAGTTGTGACAATTCATTAATATGCTACATTAACCTGATATACATAAATTCCACTTCCCGTCGAATACAGATAATAGGTACCTGCAGAAGGAATTTTGTATGTTACCGTAGATGGTGTTCCTGTGATCGTAGCATTTCCTACTGTGCTTCCACCTACGCTACCGGATGCCAGACGCAATGTTCTGGATGCGGATGTTGATGTGGATGCTGCCGTAACTTTTACCGTACAAGCTCCCGTTGCCGTAAACTTGATATATCTTCCGGTGCTGTTACCACCACCATTCATTTGCAATACTTTGCTGTAACTTGTGCCATTTACAGTAGTGTTGCGATTAAGCACCGCTACATTTTTGCCAGAAGATGCTCCAATTGTAAAACTTCCTGATGTAATGGCATTTGTATAATTTCCGTAAGTAAGATCATTGGCTGACAGACTGATGTCTGTGCCCTTTGTGTCTGATGCTTTTTCTAAGATCCATAACTGGCAGGCACCACCCCAGTAAGAATACTGAGCGATATTGCCACCTGCTGCCGTACTCCAATTATATACATCAAGGCAGGAAGCACTGGAGGTTACTCTTGTCTTAATCGCATAGGCTCCATTTGATATCTTTTGAATGTCAAATAACTGGTTGTTGGAACCCTTATAACTGTATTGCAAAATATTAGCACCATCAGCGGCACTTTTGCCTGCAACATCTACTACCTTTGAATATCCGCTGGCACCTGTATAAATATAGTAATATCCTGTTGCGGAATCCTTTACCAGCTTGAATTTCTGACGATCTGTGCCTGTGTACGTATACTGCTGCACATTAGCATTGTTAGAAGCTGATCCATTAGCAACGTCCAAATATAAACCACTGAAGGAACTCTTAATATAGTATGTTCCCTCTAAAGAAGATGCGGAACTGTTGGAGCTATTGGAGCTGCTAGAGCTGTTGGAATTGCTGCTCTTTGGATATACTGATGCAATGGCATCAATAATCTTTTGCTGTGTTACTTTACAGGTACTTCTGTCAATCACGCCAAAACCATATGTGCCCGTATAACCATTATCCCAAAGGACCGGCACCATGCCATACTTCTTAGCATAAGTACATACTTTTTTCGCAAACTCTGCTCTCTGTGCAGCGCTTGTAGAATCGTATGCTGACTTATCAATTGAACCATACTCACCGATCACTACCGGGTAACCTGCTGCTACGAACTTGTTATACAAGCTAGAAAACTGTGATTTCAGAGCAGATTCATCACCCCAGGAAGATGTCTTTGCGCTGTTTGTTGCTGTATCTCCCCACTGTGTTACATTAGAAGATTCCTCTCCACAGAAATCCCATGGATCATAGTAATGGACAGAAATCATAATTCTTGGAGTAGAAATGCTGCGATCTCTGTAATTGTCTGTTGGCAGGGAAAATCCGTAATTACCAACTGTATATGTAATATTGGTATTCCATCCCGGAATCATGAGCCAACGCTTTGCATTGTTGCCACCTGTCTGACGAACTGTGTCTACAAAGATCTGATTATAAGCATTAATATTTGCATATGCCGTGGATGAAGGTGTTCCGTATGTTCCATCGAATTCTTCATTCATAGACTCAAATACTAAATGCTGATCATAATTTTTGAACTTAGTTGCAATCTGTTTCCACACAGCCTTGTACTTTGCCTTGATCGCTGTCTGATTGGAAGATCCACAAAACAGCCAACCACCATCCAAAGTAGTATAACCATCACCATGCATGTTGATGATCGCATACAAACCATTGTTTACACACATATCTACCACTTGCTGCACTCTGTTTAACCAGCTGGCATCAACCGTATAGTTGCTGTCTGAGCCAATGTGTCCCATATAGGATACCGGAATGCGGATGGATGTAAATCCTGCGTTTTTCACTGCTTTAATCAGATTTTCCGTAATGGTCGGATTACCCCACGCTGTTTCACTTGGTACTCCGTTATTTGCTGCTTCCAACTGATTTCCCAGATTCCAGCCTGCTCCCATTGCAGATACAAACTGGCTCTGATTCAGATTCTGGAACGATCCGGATGCTGCCTCTGATTTTGTTTGCTGACCGAATGACAATACGCTAATAGAACTAATAAACATTGCCAGTGCCAACACATGCGCCAACCATTTTTTTGCTTTGTTCATAAAACTACCTTCCCTTTCTGAAACTGTTTATTCTTTTGTACCCATTCCTTGGAATACGCTTGATTTCTGATCCCCATTCAGATAATTTCCCTATTTACATTCTCACCCAAACATACTTTTCCCAATTGGCGCAGTTCCGTTCCGCCATTTCCCTATTTACACTTTTTTTGTTTGAATTGCACATAATCACATTGATAATTATAGCTATATTATGAAATTTTTACAATACTCATTCATATTTTGTTCACATTTTCGCCATAATGCACAAAGAAAACATTTTCGAAACTATCTACGAAAATGTTTTCTTTGTGCAAAATTACAAATATCTATTTACTCTCTTTTCAATCTATACTGTTTCAATCTATTCTCTCTTCAATCTACTTTCTTTCAATCTATTCTCTCTTTAATCTGCTTTCTTTCAATCTTTCCTATTTTCCCTAACTGTCCGCAATAATAAAATACTCACAACAAGCAACACCGGAAAAATGATGCGCCAGCACAATGGATACCCGATAACCGATCCGGTCAATGAATCCTGCCGATAACAGGTCCACCAGTAACTGAATACCAAAGTTAAAAGTGATCAGCATCGTAATCTGACTGAGTGGAATATGATAGCTTTTTTCAAAAGTCAGAAAAGCAACGGCACAAAATTATTGACGATCGCCTAAACAATATAACCTGCAAAACAGGCGTACATCGTCTTTTGAAAATTGTTTTTCATACGTCTAATCTCCTTCTATTGATAGTTTTGTGCCTGTGCATTCCACATCATAGCGTAAATCCCGTCTTTTTCTATCAATTCTTCGTGCGTTCCCTGCTCTTGCACTTGTCCGTCTTTTAACACAATAATCCGTTGGCAAAAACGACAGCTTGACATTCTATGGGATATGTATACCGCCATTCTGTCTTGAATCAGTCGGTCAAAACTTGAATAAATTTCATATTCCGCCATAGGGTCTAGTGCACTGGTTGGTTCATCCAAAATGATAAAAGGTGCTTTCTTATATAAGGCGCGCGCAATAGCAATTTTCTGTGCCTCACCACCGGACACTTCAACACCTTTAATACCAACATTATACAATGGATTATGGATTCCCTGTTCCATTTTCTGGACACGCTCCCAAATGCCTGCTTTCTCCAAAACCTCTTCAATCTCCCGCTCATCGTACTCCTCACTGGCAGCAACATTTTCTGCTACTGTCATAGCGAACAGTTTGAAATCCTGAAATACCACACCAAACATTGCCAAATATTCTTCATAATCATATTCACGAATATCGATCCCATTTAGCAAAATACGTCCGTGTGTTGGCTCATACAGTCGACACAGCAACAGGATCAAGGTCGTTTTTCCGGCACCATTCGGACCTACCAGCGCAATTTTTTCTCCATAGTGAAATGTGAGATTAACATGCTCTAAACTATCCTTTTTACCACCGGGATACTTAAAACTTACATCCTCAAAGGTAATCACCAAATCCTGTTGAGGTAGATCAGCCGTAGGTTTTCCACCCGTCTGTTTGCGATTTGGCAACTGCAGATATTCGTAATAATGATGCAAATACTGCATATTAAGCAACACCGTTTCAAAATGATCTACCATATATTGACAAGCACCTCCGAGTGCCGTTAGTGCCGATACATACTTGACCACTTCCGCTCCCGTGATCATCCCATTAACGCCTCTGACTCCGATCACCGTATAGGAAATCACTAAAAGCAACGCCTGTACGATCAAATAACGGATTCGGATCTTTTCCTGAATGTCTAGCTTTCTGTCCTGAATATTGCACTTTTCATCCCACACTTTCGTCATATCCCTCAACAGCAAATCCTTTAAGGCATACAGACGGATCTCCTTACCTGTCGCATATTTGCTGAGGATCTCGCGATAAAAATAATCGTCCTTGCGAATCGCATCCAAACTTTCCTCATAAATTTCATACTGCTTTTTGTTGCCCTTCTTGGATATCCACATAAAAAGGAACATAGAAAACAGATTTAACAAGAAAATAAGGTATATGATCCACTTAGAATTTAAGATCTGCATCACACCATTTCCGGTCAAATGCTGTTGCTGTGTCAAAATTGGGACAAGCACAACAAAGGCATAAAAGATAGATGCAACATCACCGATCAGCACGCCTAATTTATCCGAAAACCAGTAAATACCACCGCTTTCTTTTTCACCTTCTAACGCTGCCGTCAAAAGCTGCATACTATCCTGCGACTCAAGATCTTGATAATCTAAGCTTGCAGCTTTACTGGATATATCCGCCTTGATTCGGTAACGAATATTATCTCGCATCGCATTTCCTGCTTTATCCAAAATATGGTACAGGAGCGTCATTGCAAAAGTGATCACCAAAAGTTGGTAGACCATATTCATGATATGTCCCTTCGCTTCCCGTGCAACTAATGCATTTAAGATATTGCAGCCGTATACAATGCCCACATAAGGCAGACCCGCCATAATTATATTTTTTCCAAGATTACAAGGCAGAATCCACTTGCACAGCCGATGATTGATCCCGATGACATGCATAAATTTCTTTATGATCGCCCCTACAGATTCTTTTTCATTGCTGATCGCATGCTTACTCATCGAAATCACCACCCTTCTCATTGTAGTATTGACTTTGTATTTCAAACATCTTGGCATATGCACCATTCTTTTTCATTAGTTCATCGTGCGTGCCGTCTTCTTTCACCTGACCATTTTCATAATAAATGATGCGGTCGCAGAATTTGGTACTCGCCAAGCGATGGGAAATAAAAATCGTTGTTTTCCCTTCCGATAACCGGTGATACTGTTCGTAAATCGCCGTCTCTGCCAGAGGATCCAACGCACTGGTCGGCTCGTCTAACAGCAAAAGCGGTGCGTCCTTATATAAAGCTCTCGCTAGTAATATGCGCTGTAATTCTCCGCCCGAAAACAACACGCCATCCTTATCCAAAAAGTTGGTAACCGCTGTCTTTTCCTTCTTTGGCAAAGATAGGACCTTATCCTCAATATCTGCAAGCTGCATTGCCGTTCGCAGTTTTGGTTCATCAATATTTTCCTGTTTTTCACAAGCGATATTTTCTGCTACCGAAGTTGCCATCACCATCATGTCTTGAAATACTGCTCCGACTAATTTGCGATATTCTGTCTCTGAATAATCAGAAATCTCCCTGCCAGCGATCAAAATCTGTCCTTCATTTGGATGATAAAAACCGCACAACAACTTTACTAAAGTGGTCTTGCCAGCTCCGTTTACTCCCACCAGTGCAATATTTTCGCCTGCCTTTACCTTGAGATTCAGATTATGTATCACATCCTGTTTTGCACCGGGATAACGAAAACATACATTCTTAAACTCAAGCGTAATACCGTTTTCCGTTTTGTCTGTCCCATTTTTAGCACAAGTGTTTTCCGTATTCTCTTTCTCTACTGTATGCTCCGAATCCTTTAACTCCATAAAACTGCGGTAATCGTTAATGCCCCAGTTGCAACGGATCATTTCACTGTTAGCGCGAACGAAACCGTCTCCCATATTACCGCCATTCAGCCAGCCAGCAAAACCGGTAATAATTCCCAAATAAAAAGTAAATGTGGTCGCATTCAATTCCCCTGCCAAAAACTGATTTATCAACACCGTATACGCAATGATGTCACGCACGAGCGACCAGATCGTGTCCGACAGATGCGGCAGAAAATAATACATCTCCACGCGTTTCCATACTTTCATTCGTCTCTGAACCAGTGTTTTCATGACATCCACAAACCACTTTTCCATGCGATACAAACGAATGTCTTTACCGTCCGTAGCAGATGTACTTCTCTGAAAAAAATACTCCACTCTGGAATCTGTCTCCCAAATTGTCTCTCTATATTTCCGATAACCCCGTTGCGCAATTTTCTTCTCAATCATCACATTCATAATGCTCATAATCGCAAAAACCGGCAGTACCCAGGGGCATCTTGGAATCAGTATGATCGTATATACGATAATTCCCAACAGATTAAATGCGAATGGCGTAAACATATCCATAATGCGGCTCCAGCCATTCCATTCCTCCGAGTAGCTGTATTTTGCGCCATCCGCTGCTCGTTTTCCTTCTGCACTCTCCAGAATTTGGTAATCCACTGTCATAATTTTGCTGATCACTTTCTTCTGAACAGACTGAAACTGCACCTTATAATTTTTCTTTTTAATCAGAAAATCATACTTTGTCGATACGATCCCCATAATCATATTTCCCAGCACAAACGCCAGCATTACTCCAAAAAAAGTCAAAAAATCTGCCTTTTTTTCGACCATACTGATCGCCGCACTTGGTATGATCGCTGCAATAAACGGCGCCAAAAATCCTGCTACCGATCGTACTGCAATATACCAAGGGTACTTGTGGTCTAGGTCATACATTTCCTTAAACACAAACTTCCAATTACTTAAAATCGGATATTCTTTATTAATTTTTTCCATATGACTCCTGTACTCCTTGTCTGCTAATAAATTCTAACACCTTAACTTAATGTTTCCTTAACAATGCCCTATCCTCAACCAAAAAGCATTTCCATTTCCTGTCTGGTAAGGTAAGAAGATAGCGCTCCTTTTTTCTGAATGCTTTCTCCGCAGTAACGGTTTGAAAAAATCAGATAGGACTCCCACTCCTTATCCGTCATCTTCTTCATGTCATCCAAGGTTCTCCCCTCATAAGCGAGTTGGTTAAGGAAAGAACCAATAAATCCGTCTCCCGCTCCGGTCGTATCCACTGCCTTTTTCCCAGTGCCGGACACAGCTACATGCGCTGTTCTTGTGTAAACCTCCGCACCCTGACTTCCTTTCGTATATAAGATCACAGAGATTCCCATAGCAAACAGCTCTTCCACCGCATCTTCAATATGTTCTTTGCCTGTGACAAAAAACAACTCTTCATCTGACAGCTTAAGAATATCCGCGCAAGGAAGGAATTCTGTCACTGCCGCCTTAAGCTGCGCCTGATCCGGCCACAACTGAGGTCGAAGATTCGGGTCAAAGCTGATCATCACTCCAGCCGCCGAAGCCTTTTCAATCGCTTTCTTATGCGCCTGCTTCATCGGATAATCTCCTAGAGAAACCGAGCAAAAATGAAGCGCATATGCATCTGCAAACACTTCTTCCGGCACCTGTTCCGGTCGATACAGCATATCTGCGCCGGGTTTTCTAAAAAACGTAAATTCTCTGTCTCCATTTTCCAGCAATGCCACAAATGCTAACGACGTGTTAGCTTCCTCTGTGCGTGAAATATATGTGGTGTCTATGCCGCTGTGCGCAAGTTCTTCCACAATCTTATCCCCAAACGGATCTGCTCCAAGCTGCGTCAGCATAACTGCTTTGCCACCAAGTTTTGCATATGCTCCACATACATTGGCCGGTGCACCTCCCACCTTTGGCATAAAGCTTTCCGTATCTTTGATCTGTCTGCCCGTCTGCTGTGGTGCAAAATCAATCAACGCCTCTCCAATCGCTACTAATGTCTTCACAACTACCTCCTGTACTCTGTTTCATTCCATCTATTTTCCCAATCGAAAAATCCATATATTTGAAATTGTACCACGATTTACTCCTCAGCTGCAATAATAAGCGCCTGACTCCCGGCATCTCACATCAGACAGATCAATCAAGAGAATACCTGACAAGCTATCTCCTTTATGTCTGTCCTACCGATCCTGGCGCATCTGCGGCACGGCGCAATGCGTAACTGTTCTTTACGTCCAGTGAAATCATCGTATTCAGTTGTCCGTGTCTGAAAGGATTATTTCCTGTGGACACAATACAAGTATAAACAGGAATCTACCATTTTACTAGATGATATGTTTCGCACAAAATCGTATGATTTATCGTATCATTGCCAATACAAAAAGAGCCGCGCTGCGGCTCCCTATTGCGGTAATTATTTATTTCACCCCCCGTATACTTTTCCATAAACGATATTTATATCATTTCATCCCAGTTTTCCGGAAATCCAATATGTGACAACGAAATATCATCTCCATACTCCTCTATCAATGCTCTTAACTCTGTCATAATTCTGCTTTCCCACTCATTTTTATCGGGATATAAAAATTTAAGCGTCAATATCTGCGAAAACAATTTCCGGTTAGTATTAAACGACACATTTTTCGGCATCCTAGGCAATGCTGGAAATGACCAGTAATATATTCTTGAATAATGAGCACAGCGATTGCGTAAATCCGTTAAGCAGCGCAACCAGCTTTTTAGACACACACTTGATGTATGATATAGCTCTCTTGCAATTTTTTTCTGATCCACCGACTTCAAATCAGCATACAGATATGAAAGCATCCCCATAGAGAAGAACTCTATAATCACCCAGATTGGAAATTGTCCGCTATACTTTTTCTTATGATGCTGCACCACTAATGTCATTTTGTTCTCTTCAATGCAAATGTCAAGCAGCCTCTTAAATTTGTCATCATTATGCCTTTCATTATATATATCCGGGTTTAAGTATCCCAATGCACCGTATGCATGTCCACAATAATATGACAATTGTGTCCTCAAATACAGTTCTATTGTCTCGATACATTCAAATATCAAATTTCTTATACGACCATCAAACTCATATATGCGTTTAATTCTGTTGAAATTAATATTTTCAAAATATGTTCCATCTGCATTTCTAAATGGCAGAAAATATGCCGATAAACGATAATAATTTGCCTGTTTTAAAAAAGATTCGCACGCTTCATCATCATCCACGATAAATCCTTTTCTCTTTATGATTTTAACCTGTTCTTCATAGGTTTTAGGTGATTTCATCATTACTGTTTCTTCGTAATGACTATCCTGTTTGTAATCCATTTCCACTTTGCTTGAATTATCCAATCCTTGTCTCCTAAAAAAAATGTCTCCCCATGGGACACATCACATATGTGAGAGGTGCGGGGAGTCCTGTTACTGTTATTCTATGCTATTTCCCAGAAAAAATCAACCATTTTTAATTTTTTTCGTCATTTGGGTGATTTCATGATGTACTCTTCTCCCCGTCCTGCTTTTCCAGCAATGCATCCATATACCCTTGTACACGAAACTGATCGCTTTTATCCAGCTTTCGATACTTATGCATCACCGGGATCTCACCTGCTCTGAGGTTTCGTTTTGCTTCCTCTTCGGATTCCATGATCTCACTTGCTGATATTCCCATTGCTTTACATATTTTCCGAATGTTTTTCTCCCGCACCTCATAGTCTTCCTTTTTCAAGATACTCCATATCGTACTTTGTGGGATTCCGCTTTTCTTTGCAAAACGGTATGCCGTCATATGATTGTCCTGCAGATAATCCATCAATCTTTTTCTCACTGTACCTCTTATTTTTCTCTCCTCCTTGCACCACCCGACTTGTAACTACATTTAGTATAGTTTCGAGCCGCTTTGTCGTTCAACCTATATGTTTCGCACGAAATCGTATGATTTATCGTACGATACATTTTTCATCAAGGGGGATTATACGGATTGAAATTTCCATTATTTTGGAATTTTCGGAGAATTATGTGTAAACGCTCCATAGTGGGTACAATAAAAAGGGCACCAAACCGTTTGATTCAAACGTATTCGGTGCCAAACTCCGTTACATATTCATTTTTATGATACTGTTTTTTGTATTCAAGTAATTTTCGCATGTCTACTTCCAAGTAATAACACAGTTTACAAAGAAAGCCCACATCCGATCTGGAACACCCATTTTTTTATCCTTTGAATAGACTGAAGTTCTTTTGCCATAAGCATCGGAATATGTTAATCTATACAAGCCGTCTTCGCTGCGATATCTCCCTTTTATGAAAAGTTCTTCCTTTTGAATCATTTCTGACTTTCGCCATTAAACCATTTCTTTATTATAATAACTTTGTTTTTGAATTTTCCACTTTCGGTCTTTCATGCAGAAATAACACATAAATATTTAGCATCATCACCTACAAAACACCTTCCCTCTGATTTCTTAAATGCAATTTCAAAATATTTTTTTGCTTCATCTGTTTTTCCTGACTCACACAACACTTTTCCCACCCACATCTCACGATCGCCATCATCCTGTCTCTCTAAATCACATTTTAATATTTTATCTACCCATTGATTTGCCACATCCATATCATGAAGTTCAATAGACAAATCCAAAATAAATGCCACAATCCAGTAACTTTCATCATATATATATTTCTCATCAGGCAAGATACCCCATGCTTCAAAAAGTGAATCTCTTGCTTTACTCAGTTGTCCCTGTTCATAAAAGGTATTACAATCATCCATAAACTGTCTGATTCTTGCTCCTATCTTTTCATCGCATTCCATAACTTGTTCCTCCAATAATAATCTTTGTTTTTTCTTGTTAACTCTCTTTTTTTATCCACATAGATGAGCATTTCCAGTCTACACCATTCCCTTTGGTCTAAATTCATGAATTTGTGGATATTGAGAATTCACTTAATAAGACATCGTCTTATTTCGCTATAATCGACCTTTCTTACTCCAGACTCTTTATCGATTATGACATCCTAACCGTCCATGCCATATAAGATCACCTTTACTACAATGGGTTCTCAATTCCAATCATCTAATTTGAGCAACAAACTTAATATATTTATCATCTTCTCCTTCAAATATTTCCTTTCCTTCAACCATATAGGCTTTCAGAAGATAACCCTTTGCAGAACCATAATTTCCCAACTCATAGTAACATTGCCCCATTCTTAAATTTATCAACGGATTTCCAAGCCCTTCCGGACATTTCAATGCTTCACTAAAAAACGAAATCGCCTCTAAATACTTAGAAGAAAAAAAATAAACCTCCCCAAGCGCAACATACAACCATGTACTTGCCTCCCATTCCGTTTTAGGTTTCGGTATCAAATCAAGAGCCTCCAAATATTTCTTTTCTGCCAATTCAAAGTTATCGTCGTCCAAATATTGATCCCCTTCTTGGCTTAAATCACATATTTCTCGATATATTCTTTCATCTAACTCCATAATCTCAATCTCCTTCTAATAATTTAATTCTTGAATATATATTTTAATCACTCACACTTATATAATCAAGAAATCATTTACAAATTATATATATTTTCTGTTCTATGATTATATCTACTCTGTTAACTTTTTAGATTACATATCACATAATTTATTATTACTCCGATTATTATATGTACTATATATTATCCTTATATAATGTTCGGAGTAATAAATTAACAATAACAGAAAATATTATATAAAATTTCTAGCAAAAATATATGAATTATTTTGTTGGCGGTAAATAGGTTTGCTTTAATTTAGGTCCTTGCGAACGATTAATACTATAATGCTCTAAATAGTAATTATCTGGATTTAACATAAATTTTCGCACTTCCTTCGACTTAGCACCATACTTTCTTCCTACTGAATTCCACCATGATACTGCATCTACTTTATGGGCCATATCTGCCTTTGATAAATCATACCATTTACCGTCACTTGCCTTAAAACAAGTTTTTCCCTTTGTTGTTGTTATTTTTTGTATACCTTAACTGTGTTATGGACTTATACGCCCGCAAAATCATTGCCTGGACTCTTGCAGACACTATGGAAGTATCTACAGTTGTCGAAACAATCAATAAGGCAAAAGCCTGTCGTAATACTGATTTACCGCTTATTATCCATTCAGATCGTGGCAGCCAGTATGTTTCAAATGCGTGGCGTGAGGTCACAGAAAAGATGCAGCGAAGCTATTCCCATAGTGGTTATCCTTACGATAATGCCTGCATCGAATCTTTTCATTCCTTAATCAAAAGAGAATGGCTTAACAGATTCAATATTATTAACTACAAACACGCCTATAGGCTTGTATTCGAGTATATCGAAACCTTTTATAATACCGTTAGGATTCACGGTCACTGCGACTATATGTCTCCTAATGACTTTGAAAAAATGTAAGAGAGGGTATGTTCTCTGCCAGCAGCTTAGTTGGCAGAACTTCTCATTTTATTTTGTGCTAAATCTTGACACAGGACCATTAGTGCTTTTGTAAGACTCTACTCTCACTTGTCATCATTCATTTAATAATTCCAATTCAACTAAACTAAACTCAGCTCCATAACCACTTTTATAATATTTTAATCCAATATTTCTTTCCCATATAAAAGTCTCAAAATATCCAGATTCAACCATATTATTATACGAATGATATTCCCTCAAATCTTCTTTTACTAACAGATATTGGTGATAACCTTTTTGTTCTTGTTTCAAATTATCTTTTATTTCTCCTTCCTGACAAACAATATTACTTTCTGTAGGAATTTTATTCTCTTTTCTGATAATTTCTATATTTTCTTCTGTAGGTTCAATTTTATAGATTTTATCTTTTTGTATATAAAACAATCCCAAAAGTAATCGTTCTTCTGAAACACCTCTAATTGGTTGAATTTTCAATTTATATATAATTCCTGATTTTAATTCAACTATTTTCTCAATTTGAATTGATACATCCCTTTCTATAATATCTCCATCCTCAGATGAAAAACGTCCTTTAAATTTTACTAATTTAAATTTATTTTCTAAAAAAAATGAGTTTAAATTGCTTTTCTCTACTAAATTAGATGATATAGTCTCTTGATTTTTTTTACCACACGCACTTAAAAATAATACACAAAACAAAAAGTATAACAATATTTTAATTTTTTTTTGAAATTTAATCATCAATCATAATCTCCAATCTACTACAATATAATACTAAATTATTTTTTTAATTAGGATATAAACACCAGGTTGCTTATCTGTCACCGAAGCATTATAACTTCCATCCGAAACAAATTTGCCCTTTTTATATAAATTTGTTCCGCTATATATATATGGACTAACTACTCCCTTATTAAAGTAACCCAAGCATCATGTACTGTTGCCATCGCATATGTAACAAATACGCAATTACAATTACTCCAAATTCCATCCCCAATACCTTTCTGCTCCACATTTTATACTCCTGCTGTTCGCATTTTGACAAAGCCAGATTCGGATGATTCACGGGAGCAAAACACCATATACAAACTGTTGACAGAATAAATATAATCCCTTTTACCATTTCATACTTTTCTATTAACGGAGCAATTATTTCTAATGCCATTAATAATGTTAATACTGATCCTGTCAGACATCCCCAAAAACTTTTTGCATGAAAACCACCTGTAGTCTGCCTTATAGCCATAAAGGAAACAGTAAAGATGATTCCATCTATTGGTTTTCTTACTATAAAGGCAATACAAAACAAAACAACATATGCTACTATCTTTTCCAGCATAATTGTCAGCCCATATATAGAATCTTCTTCGTATTGTTTACCCAAAACATCTTTGCCAATAAGATATTTTACAAATTTAACTATCATAGCCAGGTTCTCCTCGTCTTCCATATACCATAATTTCCTGCTTAAATTCAACAGCAATAGCAAAATTCGACTAAAAGTACCCAAATTTGACTGTGATTTTTCATATTTACTTTTTTTGCAAGAAAAAAACAAGGCTCTGCAGCCTTGTTTTTGTAAACAGATATTTATATTTCTTCCGTTTGGGGAATTACTGCCGTATAATAAAACCATCCCTTATCGCATCTGATTCTCCCAATTCCACCATACTTATCTAAAACCATTTGAATATTCTTCAAACCAATCCCATGATTTTTCTTATCCCCTTTACCCGTTTGGATATCATTGTTTTTAATTTCTACGGGAACCGCCACTGGATTCTGGACAGAAAGTACCATTTGTTGTTTTTCCTTTACAAGTTTTAGCCGTATCACCTTATTACAATCTAATTTCTCACAAGCCTCAATCGCATTATCCAATAAATTCGACAACAAAATAACCACATCCTGCTCCTTCATCCATAATCCGGATAAATCATTTACCTGAAAATACAGAGCAATATCCTTACTTTTTGCAAGACGATATTTTTGATTTAGTACAACATTTAATACTGTATTATTAACATCTATGACTTCCCGACCATCTATTAGTATTTCTGTCAATTTATCTGCATATTCCTCTGCCTCCCGGTACTTGTTTTGCCTCAATAGTCCCTGAATGCAATGAATCTGATTGTTATAATCATGCACCATCCGTTTTTTCTGCGCATAATCCTCACTAAATTCATAATATGCCTGCATTTTTTCTTTATTTCTCTCCTGTAATATCTTCATTTGATTATATTGTTTTTCTCTTGCCGATATGTATTTTAATAACACAAACATGACAAGATTGATGCTTACCATTCCAAAAGAAACCGTCAAGTATCCAAAAGAATTGTTCTTCTGTTGAAAAGACAGCAACATAACAAGCATGATTACTACAGTCATCATTGGAAAACTAATCATTAAAATCCATTCTGATTTCTTTACATCCAGCTCTTTTTCTCTTTTCCAAAAATAATCCAGTATCAGTACAATCACAAACAAAACCGTCTTACACAAAAGGACTAGAATCACTTGAATTACACTGTTTGATAAATCAGCAGAATCCAGCAATAAATCAACCAATATTAATCCTAAATAATCAACACAGAATAAAATCGCATAAAAAATAAAACTAAGAAATATCTTGAGCAGCCATTTCCCTGTATAAAATATCACAGCAAACAGTGCAATGCTTATAATAATCCCTATACTGCGAAAAACATAATGTCCACCCGTCTGAGTAATTAATGCCCAAAACAAAAACACTCCTGTCAGCAAAAAAACGGATAATAATTTCAACCATCTCGCCGGATATCTTTGTTCCAAAAACATATTCAGGAAGATTCCACAACAGAGTGCTTCATAAAATACAATACTGATACTTTTGAAAAATTCTTCTACCATAATATTTTATACCTCGTGTTTAACTACATTTTTTCTTTGTAACTTAAATACTGCTCTTTCACTTTTGCGTATCTTTGTTTTGTCACGGGAATTTCAGCACCGTTTGACAAGTATAGCAAATAGTTATTTATTTTCTCTATATGTACAAGATTCACTAAAAAGCTTTGATGCGTCCTTACAAAATCATAATTCGATAAAATCAACTCCAGGTCGTTAATCTGACCATACATATATAAATTTTCTCCGGTTCTCTCAAACCATAATTGATGTGATTTACTCTCAATAAAAAGAATCTCTTTTAACAGAACTTTCCTCTTTCCCCCTACAAACGGAAATTCCATTTCCCTTTCCTGTTTTTTCTGAAGAATCGTATCCATACATTCCGGCAGCAAGCTTTCCAGATCATCCTTTAATATGTAGCGTACTGCATCCACGCGATACCCTTCAAGTGCATAATCCATCATAATAGTAATAAAAACAATGTCCACATTCTGATTTTTTTCCCGTATCGCATACGCTGTTTCCATCCCATTCATTTCTTTCATTCCAATGTCGAGAAATATAACGTCATATTGTTGCAGGTTATTATCATCGCTGCAAAATTCCAAACCACTTGTAAAAAGATCAATACAAAATATAATCTTCTTTTCTTTAAGATATTGTTCGACTAACCTTTTAATTTCTTCTCGAAAATATTTCTCATCATCACAAATTGCTACTCTTAATTTTAAGTCCATGCACATCCTCCCACCTGTTATCTAAAAAATCAATATTTTTTATTGTGGCAAATCAATTATTTCCATAAAGCAAAAGAACATAAATACATTAACGGAATCAACACATACGTTCCTGTATCTGCTTCCTATAGCGTCGTTCTTTTTTCTCATCTAGTATACCGCAGATAGAACAATATTGCTAGAAAGATATGATTTTTTTCATAATTATTAGGTTTTTCTCATAACATTTCTTTCATCTTCCTTCCAATCATTTTCCTGACTTGCTTTTCCAGCAAAGCATCCACATATCCTTGTACCCGATACAGATCTTTTGCATCCGGTTTTCGATACTTATATAGCACCGGAATCTCTCCCCCCTTGTATTGCTCGATATGTAACCATATTTAGTATACTTTTGAATCAACCCGGCATTCAACCCATATGTTACATATGAAATCATATGATTTATCGAACTATACAAACATTTACTTCTTAAATCAAGGAAACGATGCAATTTAAAATTTTCATTATTGGATAATTTTCTGAAAATTATAGGATTTCTGTGTGTCGAATTCTTCTGCACAAGACTATTCACATTTGGTACTGATAATTGAATATTATCGGACGGAGATGTGGCGTGATAACGAGTATTATTATAAACAGGAACTTACAACGGAGGAAATCAAATGAATATATATTGGATAGGTGCACGACAATTTGATATAAAAAACATCAAATTATTTGCAGGAAGCATTACTCGTTATGGCAATGATAACAATAATAATTTTTCTTTCTGCAATAACACATTTACTGAAAATTATCACGAATTTGTCGATCACAAAATTCATGAAATAATTGCAAATGATGATAATGCATGTTTTATGTTTGCAAATGAGCACAATGCATATAAGTATGGAAAAGAGATTTTTGAAAAATCAATCTGTATTAATCCTTTGTATATAATTGAATCAATGAACGACAAAATATTTGCAAGGAATTTTTTCTCGGATTGTGTGCGGACACCAAATTCTATATTAGTTAACTCAGCGTTTTGTTCTAACTACTCATTTATTAAAGAAATCTTTAATAGTAAGTATTCTGAATTTGTGTTACAGGAAGCGAACGGTGCAGGTGGCATAAAAAACTATTTTTTAGGAAAAGAGAATGCTCCACATATTACCTCAAAGACATCACACATATTAGTAACACCGTATATTCAGAATGCCGTTACAGTAAATGTTCATATAGCGGTAGACAAAAAATGTTATAAAATCCTGCCACCGTCTTTACAAATTACAGTTAATAAATTCAGATATTCTGGTTCGGATTTTATAGCATTTAGCTCCTTGCCTGTGCAAACAAAAAATAATGTTATATCTTGTGCAAAATATGTTGCAAAAAAAGTTATGTCTTTAAAAGCAACTGGAATTTTTGGAATAGACTTACTTATCTCAAACGATAATGTTTTGTTTTTAGAGTGTAACTACCGTTATCAAGGTTCAAGCTTTGTTTTGAACAAAGGCCTAATAGAATCGGGCTATCCATCTTTATTTGAATTGCGTTATAATTCTTTTTATAAAAGTTTAGATGATGTTCCAGATGATATATATGAACTACCAATTATGTATAGTAGTTTTAGACGAACTCAGAACAACAAAGATATAGAATTACCATTTCCCTTTGAAACGATAGCGATTAATGAATCAAATTTTGCTTCTAATGATCAATACATACAATATGAACTTTATTCAAATTCTATTCTTGAGAATATTGAGAAACAAGAAGTGCCAAATCTTTGTTAATTTGATCTGTTGCAGTAGTTATTATTTTGCCACGGAAATCCTTTATAATTTCGCTATACTCGGACTTCTTTTTGCCTTTGAGAGATTCTTCGAAAAGGTCAAATTGATTATCAAGCGAATCAAGATACATTTTATTGCTTTGTTTTATGTATTCTTGTAAATCGGCAGAAATTTTAACATCCTTTTTCATTTTATGTGAAATAAATTGATAAATTGGTCCTGCTATAGCAACCAAATCGGCAGTCATTCCTATACATGTAAGACATATTTCAAAAGGAGAATTATGACTTAATTGATATGTTGTGCTTATTTTATTTGGAATCATGCTAGATATAATACTATCTATATCATCACAAAATTCCCCCACAATATCATAACGATTGCCATTAATGTTCGTATTCACGATAATTTCCAATTTTGCTTTGCTATTATTTTGACTGATAGAAGCTTTTAAATGATATGACTTAGATAATAGTATACCATACATAGGATGATTTCTTTTTTTCTCTATTTCCTTATCAACTTCTTTAAGGATATCTTTAATATCATTTACGGATAATAGATCATACACTTGACCTAGTTTGCAGTAATTTTCTACCATACGAATATCGTTATCTAATAACGATTTTTGTATTCCGCAAAGAATACAACTCCGCGATATGTCATTGTCTCCTTTTGCGTAATATAAATTAGCCAAAGGAAAATATTCATTTAATCCTGAAAAATATACTAGGGCATCATCTATATTATCTAAGTATTCACTTATTGGTATCGTTTGATTTTTGTTTATCCCAACAAAAGCATTTTCAATTTTATTTGTTTTGCTAAAAATTCCAATAATATAAGGAAACTGAAAATACGATATAGTCGTTCCTGTCAAATCACACTTATCGAAAGTAGCAAATTCTATGTTCAAATTGCGCATATTGCAATCAGCAAACAAGCAATTTGTCAAAAAAGCTCCATCAAACATGGAAGCCCTTATTTTACAATTTTTAAATGAACAATTGTATAGGAAAGAATTATCAAAATATGCCCCTCTAATTTCCAAAGAACTAAATTGAATATTTTTTAATTGCGAACTTGAAAAATTGCAATTTTCTATATGTATATTCTCTCCAAATTTAACATTATCCATAATACTTTGTTCCAAATATACGGATTCAAATTTGCAATTAGATTTAAAAGTGACATTTTCAAATATTGAACCGCAAAAACTAGTATGATCAAATGTTGAACCATCAAAGCTGCAGTTTTTCAAATTAGAACGTTTTAAACTATGTCCATAGAAATTCCCTGAATATGAACTTTCTCCAGCTGAAAAAAGTATATTATTATTACAGGCTCTATTTTTCTGAGGATTTAATTTTTGATTAACTGCATATATTTCAGATTCACTGAATGCTGGAATGTAGTTATTCTGTTTAATGTTCATTTGATTTCCTCCGTTGTAAGTTCCTGTTTATAATAATACTCGTTATCACGCCACATCTCCGTCCGATAATATTCAATTATCAGTACCATTTCATTATACCACTCCTGTATCCCCCATTTCAACATTTTTCTCAAAAATTTCCATTCGATTTCTAGGATGTTTCATCTTCAAAATCTCCATCTGTTTTTTTGATGCAACTTCAGCATAAATCTGAGTTGTCATGATTGACGCATGCCCCAACATTTTCTGAATAAAGCGTATGTCAACCTCTTCTTCCAAGAGTAATGTAGCAAACGCATGACGAAACATATGTGGCGTAATATGCATTTCAATCATTGCTTCTTGAGTGTAGCGTTGGATCATTCGACGTGCTGACTGCTCAGAATATCGTTCCCCATAGCGATTTAGAAAGAAGAATTCACTCACATTCAATTCCTTTTCCCAATGCCTCTTGTATTCTTTCAACTGCGCTAACACTTCTCCCGTTCCTATCTGCAGATAGCGTTCCTTCCCACCTTTTCCTTTTATGCAAAATATCCCCTGTTCAATGTCAATATTTTTTTGCATCAAATTACACAATTCCGATATTCTTATTCCTGTAGAAAATAGCGTTTCAACCACCGCTATGTCACGATTTAGCAATTTTCTTTCAGATTTCGAACTCTCTATGCTTTTTTTTGAGTACATACTACTCAATAATGACTGCAAGATAGAATACGGAATCGAGCGTGGTAAAACTTTTTCTTCCCGAAATTCTGTCCGAATCTTTCTCAAAGGGCTATCTTCTATAATTTCTTCATCCTCTAAATAAGAATAAAATGCTTTTATACTAGCAACCTTACGTTTCACTGTCTTTTGTTTGTATGATTCGTGTAGATGCAAAATGTATTGACGAATTATTGCTTTTTCAGTTACCAATTTTTTTTGAGCACAAAATTCAGAAAATTGTCTTAAATCAATCCGATATGCACGAACTGTTTTCTCGTCCAACTTTCTTTGTTTTAAGCAATAATACAAATATTCATCTATTAGTTCCTGTTGATTCTTCATGATATTCTCCTTTTTCAAACAAGAATACCACGCACACATATTTTCTGCAATTTCGACTCCTTTAAAGACAACTACGTTGCTGCATCTCCAACCACATCCCCTTCTTCTGCAGCACCTGTCCTTCCTCAATCTCCGGATGGATGATGGCCTTGATTACATCTTCCTCTGCTCTCGCCTGCAGCAGTTCGCAGATTACTTTTCTTCTTGTCTCGCTCGTCCACTCAGAAGCATAGATATCAAGCAGTGCGAGCTTTTCAAAGTTTTCGACAAACCAGACTTTTCGTTCTTCCGCTTCCCGTTTCATTTCATGATTTACCGCAGACTGAATCATGCCGGCAGTGATCGTCTTTTCCACTTCTGCTCCTTTGACATCTTTTGGCATGGAATGAATCTTCTTCTCCATCGCATCCAGATCCATCATCATAAAGTAAAAGGCGTCCAGTTCATACAGCCGGATGTTTTCATTTTTCGATTGCTGCTTTTTGAGATATTCCAATGACTCTTCCCCGATAAAGTCACATTCTTCCATCTGCCGTTTCTGTTTTTCTTTCTGCACCGCCGGGACAAAAGCACCACATTTTCTTGCTTCCAGATATGCTTCGTGTTCCCACGGAAACCATTTCTTATCCCGGATTGGATTTTCCCCACGCACAAAGATAATACACTCATCATCCGGCAACAGGCGAAGCTCGTACTCTAACATCAGCTCCCTGCCAAGCACATCGTAGTTCTCACTGTAAGAACCGCTGGTTCCTTTGCTTTCTCCACTGGTTCGTTTGTCGATCGTCCATTTTCCAAGCAGTTTTGAGACATATTCATAGGTGCTTGCTTCGTTACCGCCCAGATAGATAAAAGTGTCGCAGTTTCCGACAATGCCTTCCCATGCTCCATCCGCAAAAAGCGTTTTTAACTGTGCCAGAGACTGTAAGATTGGCACACAGTACACACCACGGCTTCTACAGGTAGCAAGGATCTTATCAAAGTTATTCGGCATCTTGATGTTCGCCATTTCATCGAGCCAGAATCCCACATCCATCGGCAGTTTTCCGCCAAAGAATCTCGCCTGCCGGTACAGCTCCTGAAAAAGCAGCGTATACACCATACCGGGTACGAAGTTAAAGGTATCGTCATCATCCGGAATGACGATAAAAAGGTTGCTCTTTGTTTTCCCGTCTCCATCCATTCCCGTTCCAAACTCGTCCAGTGGAATGTCATTAGATGAGAATATCTCCAAGAGTTCCTCATTATCAAAGGGCTGCATCCGGGCATTGACTGTCATAATGACAGAACGGATCGTTTCATCCGGACCGCCTCTATAACGCTGGTATGCTTTTACGGCCGGATGATCTGGCTTTTTCTTCGCCAGTTCTTTCATGCGTTCATCTAACTTTGGCGGCGTATCTTCATCCACGAACTGTGCCTCATCTAACAGATAAAGAATGGATTTCCAGTTTCTCTGCAGAAGCTCTGCCTTTCCTCTTTTCGGATTATATACACCTTTCGGACACTCCATCCATACATAGAGAAAAAGGCTTTCTAGAAACATCCGCTCCGCCTTTTCCCAGAAAGGATCCTGAGAAGAATTTTTGATATTTGCTGAGTTTGTATTCTGGATCAGATTCGTCACCAGCTTCGTGATATCGCTCTTACTGCGGATATACGGAAACGGATTGAAATGCATGCTTTTCTCCATTTCACACAAGTTCAGCGTATATACTCTGGTATCCTTCTGTTTCGCCAGCCATGCTCCCAGCTCCTCCGCAAGGCTTCCCTTCGGATCCGTATAGATGTTGCAGTCGTGTAACGACATCAGATTGGGTGTCAGGAAGAACGCTGTCTTGCCGGCACCACTGCCCCCAACAACCACGATGTTGTTATTGCGAAGAGTATCCGAGTCGTAGCGGAAACGCACATTTTGCGATAACACTTTGTTTTCCGGAGACAGACCGGACTTTGTTTCTTCTGTCCTTGCGGCATACTTTTCATTGAATGCCCGCACTTCGCCCCATTTGGCAGAACCAAACTCATTGCCGGGCATCCGGTTATGGTCACTTTTACTGTACGCCTGAAAACTGCAGATCATCCACAGCAAACCTCCCACCAGAACCATACTGAGGCTTTTGTCATTATAAACTTTCAGCGGATGCAGCAGACACCAGACGATCTGTTCTTTCAATTTTGATATTTCCACATCCATAAGATACAAGCCGCTCAGACTGTAAAATAAATAAAGCGTGGGCAGTAACAAAACCGCACACACTTTGAATAATTGGTGTAATCTTCTTTTTCTGCTGTCACCGGCAACATGCGTTGCACGGGAGTGTTCTTTCTTTCGTTTCATATGGATTCTATATTCCTTTCTCAGCCCACAAAGTTTGAACCAAAACTATAAATTCGCAGTGTGAAAAATCTGATCATTTATTTCACACTGCTTTCCTATCGTTTCTTAAGGTTTACATCCGGTTTGTGCCGCAATATCTCTTCCG
>OGWY01001023.1_pt1 | contig 22913 bp, 21 predicted proteins | sample 1576121 | NCBI WGS metagenome assembly OGWY01 (sample SAMEA3541543, study PRJEB24748) | human gut metagenome | biome: human gut; feature: human-associated habitat; material: faeces | place: China | collected 2012 | reverse complement strand
TCTTTATTTATGGAGAAAATAGTAAAAAAAACCTAAAATTAGTGTAGACTTTTGTTGAAAAATAGCACATTGTATATTGACAAAATCTTAATATAATATTAAAATTATATAGATAGAAACAGAGGAACAAAAATGAGAAAAAATAAGATTAGCAAAATAAATATATTAAGAGGAATATTAATAATATTATTACTTGCAACATTTATAAGAATATACTGCTTTTCAAACCAAAATGGAACACAGTCAAGTGGAGTAAGCAGAAAGGTTACAGAAATAGTTACAAGTAATATGAAAAAAGTACAAAATATGCCAAAAAATGAAAAAGAGCTCTTTTTAGAGCATACAGAAAAAATAATAAGAAAATTAGCACATTTTTCAATATATACAGTAGTAGGGGTACTAATGATGTCACTTATGAGTACATATAAGTTAAAGCAAAATAAAAGAATATGGATAAGTTTAATAGTTGGTGTATTGTATGCAAGTTCTGATGAAATACATCAATATTTTGTGCCAGGAAGGTCTGCTAGAGTTTTTGATGTTATGATTGATTCAGCAGGTGTTTGCCTTGGTATATGTATTGTGATTTTTGTATTGGGGATTGCAAGAAAAGTGATGGAGAGAAAAAAGAAAGAGAATAAAGAAGTAACATCTGATAGAATGTAACAAAAGTATTACAATTTATATTTAAGGGGGAAATATAAATAATGGATGTAAAAGAAAAAGAATCTGAAATAATAGTTTCTAATAATGAAACAGCATTAGTACAACCACAACAATATATCCCAGAAAAAACAGATAGTTTATTAATCGGAAAAATTTTTAAAAGATTAATAGATATTTTAGGGGGAATTGTTGGAACATTTGTATTAATACCATTAACAATTGGAATAGCAATAGCAAATTTGATTTGTAAAGATAATGGTCCAATATTTTATAGTCAATATAGAATTGGAAAAAACGGAAAGTTATTTAAGATGTACAAATATCGTTCAATGGTTGTAGGAGCAGATGAAAAATTAAAAAAATATTTAGAAGAGAATGAAGAGGCTAGAAAAGAATATAAAAAATATAAGAAATTAAAACATGATCCAAGAGTAACAAAAGTTGGTGAGTTTATAAGAAAGACAAGTTTAGATGAGTTTCCACAATTTATAAATGTATTAAAAGGAGATATGAGCTTAGTCGGACCAAGACCTTATCTTGAGAGAGAAAAAGAAGATATGAATGGCTATTATAAATACATAACAACTTTTAAACCAGGTCTTACAGGATTATGGCAAATAAGTGGAAGAAGCGATGTTGATTTTGTAACTAGAATTGATTTGGATATGCAATATTATTATAATCATAGTTTGAAAGGTGATATTAAGATATTGTTTAAGACTGCAATGAAGTTGGTTAAAAGAGAAGGCGCTTTGTAGAAAAAATAAAAGAGAAGTAGGAATAATTATATGAAAAAAATTGTATTTGTTGCACAATCAAATGGTGGAGTTGCTGAATATTTATATATGTTTTTAAAAAATTCAAAAGATAATGACGAATATGAAAAATATTTAGTTGTTTCAAATCAGTATAAAGAACAAGAAGAGAGATTTGAAAAATATGTAAAAAATATATATTATGTTGATATGACTAGAAATATGAGTTTTTCAAAAGACTTAAAAAGTATAGTGAACTTAAGAAAAGTTATAAAAGAAATAAAACCAGATATTGTATATTTGCATAGTAGTAAAGCAGGTGGAATTGGAAGACTAGCTTTATGGTTTAATAAAAAAATAAAAGTTATTTATAATGCTCATGGTTGGTATTTTAATGCGCAAATTAGTGAAAAGAAGAAAAAAGTATATATATTAATGGAAAAAATTCTTGCAAAACATACAGATATGATAGTTAATATTTCAAAAGATGAATATGAATCAGCAGTAAAAAATAAGATAGCACCCAAAGAAAAAATGTGTATTATAGAAAATGGAATAGATTTTTCGAAATTTAAAGATAGTGATAAATATAGAGAAATAACAAGAGAAAAATATAATATTAATAAAGATGAAGTTGTTATAGGAGTTGTTGGAAGATTAACGGAACAGAAAGATCCGATGACTAGTGTAAAGGCTTTTAAACTTATAAATGAAAAATATTCTAATACAAAATTAATGTTTGTAGGTTCTGGTGAATTAGAAAATGATGTAATACATTATGCAAAAGAAAATGGTATATATGATAAAGTTATTATAACTGGATGGGTTAATGATGTTGAAAAGTATATTCCAGCATTTGATATTGCTATTTTGCCAAGCAAATGGGAAGGTTTTGGTTTAGTTCTTGTAGAGTATATGGCTTGTAATAAACCAATAGTTGCTAGTAATGTTGGAGGAATTAAGGATATAATTAAGGATAATGAAAATGGACTATTAATAGAAAAAAATAATTATAAAGAAATGTTTCTTAAAATAGAAAATTTGATGAATAGTAAAGAATTAAAGGAACATATGATAATTGAAAATGAGAAGTATAAAAAAAAGTATGATATAAATATTTTGATAAAAGAACATTGGGATATTTTTAGGAGGATATGTAAATAAGAAGATAGTTTCTATAATTTATAAAGAATATTATTAAAGTATAAAAAGTATAAAATAGATGGTAATAAGGAGAAAAAATGAAAATTGCAGTAATTACTTCTGGATTTTTACCAGTTCCACCAACAAAAGGAGGAGCAGTAGAAAATTTATTATATAATTTGATAAGAGAAAATGAAAAGAAAAAAAATTTAAAATTTGAAATTTTTAGTGTCTGGGATGAGAAAGCAGAAAAGGTTTCAAGAGAGTATAAAAGTACAACATATCAATTTATAAAAATTAATAAATTGATATGTGTTTTGGATAAATTAATGTTTCTGATAGCAAAAAATATATTAAGAAAAGAGAATAGTCAAAGTTATAGATATATATTTCAAAGATTATATTATTTAAATAAATGTAGTAAATTATTAAAAAGCAATGATTATGATAAAGTTTTATTAGAAAATCATCCTACACAATATTTAGCACTAAAATGGAGAAAGAATTATTTAAAATATACAGGTAGATATTATTATCATTGTCATAATGAATTTCCAAGTACATATGGTTGTGATGAGATAATAAGAAATACAAAAAAGATTATATGTGTTAGTCAATTTATTGCTGATAGTATTTCTAAGATTTTAGATATACCAAAGCAAAAATTTGTGGTTTTAAGAAATTGCATTGATACATCTAGATTTTCTAAAAATATTTCTAATGAGGAAAAGAATGAATTAAGAAAAAAGTATAGTATTGAAGAGAAAAATAAAATATTATTGTTTACTGGGAGAATTGTTCCTGAAAAGGGAGTTGAAGAATTAGTAGAAGCATTAAAAAATGTAAAGGAAAAAAATTATAAATTATTGATTTTAGGTTCTGCATTAAGTGAATTAGAAGCTAAAACAGAATATCAAGAAAAAATAGAGAATATTGTTAATACGATTTCCGACAAAATTATATTTACAGGATTTATAAAATATGAAGAAATAAATAAATTTTATTCATTGGCAGACATTGCAGTATTGCCATCTATTTGGGATGATCCAGCACCATTAACTATTATTGAAGCATTAGTTAGTGGATTACCTATAATTACTACTAATTCTGGTGGGATTCCAGAGTATGCTGTTGAGGGTTCGGCTATTATAATAGACAGAAATAAAGAAATTGTTAAGGAATTATGTAAAAATATAGATTTAATAATTAATAATGATAAAAAGTTAGAAGAAATGTCTAAAATAGCCAAAAAAGTTTCTAAAGATTTGACTTTAAATAATTATTATTTGAATTTTGAAAAGATTATGAAGGATGATAATTAATATGAAAAATAAAATTAGTGTTGTAGTTCCTATTTACAATTCTGAAAATAGCTTAGATGTTTGTTTGAAAAGTATTGTAAGGCAAAATTATAAAAATTTTGAAATTATTTTAATTGACGATGGATCAACAGATAAAAGTCAAGAGATATGTAGGCAATATCAAAAAGAATATCAAAATGTTTATTATTATTATCAATTAAATTCTGGTGTTTCTGCTGCAAGAAATGTTGGAATAGACAAGGCAACTGGAGATTTGATTTATTTTATGGATAGTGATGATATTCTATCGCCAGAACTATTTGAGATAATAGTTGAAAATTTTAAAAATGATGTAGAATGTTTGTGGTTTAAATATGATAAAATTTATTCTTATGATGTTTGTTTTAAGAAAACTTGTGATGTAAATGTAGATAAGTTTTGTTCAAATAAATATGTTAGTAAACTTTTAGAAGATAATGATGGTTTTTTATGGAATAAAGTTTTTAAGTTGGATATAATAAAAGATAAAAAATTGAAATTTAATGAAAATATAAAAATATGTGAAGATTTATTATTTAATGTTCAATATTCTCAATATATAAAAACAATAATAAAAATTGATTATATTGGGTATGGATATTATCAAAGTTTAAATAGTTCTTTTAATAAAAAAGATAATATTGGTTGGTTTTCAATAATAGATGCATATAAAATTATTGAACAAATGTTAAATGAAGAACCAGCTAAAGATATAGCAATGTATAATATTGTATATTATTCTTGTGAAGGATATATAAGAAATAAATATAATAAGATAAAAATAGAAAAAAAAATAGATAGGGTTAATATTTTTGATGATAATTTTAGAGTTATTATTGCATCTAAAAATATAGATGTAAAAAGAAAAATAAAATTGTTACTATTTATAATATTCCCTAATATAGTTTTTAGAGTTAAACAACAAAAAATAAGTGGAGGAAAAAATGAGTAAGATAGGAATTTTAACTTTTCATAATGTTGTTAATTATGGTGGGGTTTTACAAAGCTATGCTTTGCAAGAATTTTTAAAAAATAACGGGTATGATGTTGAAATAATAAATTATCAAAGTAAACATATAAAGGAAAATAACAAATTAATAAAAGTATCATCTGTCAAAGAAGCAATAAAATCAATAATAACATTTCCTTTGAACTTTTCCAGATTAATGCACTATCATAAATTCATTAATAAAAATCTAAAGTTATCAAAAAAAATTAAAGATTATGATGCGTTAAAAAATATATGTGAAGAAAAGTATGATTATGTAATTGTTGGTAGTGATCAGGTTTGGAATTCAGAAATTACACAAAACGAAAAAAATATTTACTTTTTTGATGGGATTGCTGTAAAGAAAATATCATATGCAGCAAGTACAGGAGATGACAAAAATGATGATATCGAAAGAATAATCAAAAGCTATAATGACTTTATAGCAATTTCTGTTAGAGAAGAGTCAACCAAAAATAAATTGTTAGATAAAGATATAAAGGTAAGTTTAAATTGTGATCCAACATTGCTTTTAGATAAAGTTGAGTGGAAAAAAATACTTATAGATAATAATAACAAAACAAAATATTTATTGATATATATATTAGGAGCTAATGAAAATATTGCAAATTATTCAAATTATATAAGAGGGCAAAAAGGTATAGATAAAATTTATACTTTTTCAAAGCAAAAGTTTGGTATAAAGAGAATAAAAAGTATTGCTACTTCAGGACCACTAGAATTTTTAAATTATTTTAAAAATTCTACATGTATTTTAACAAATTCTTTTCATGGTACAGTATTTTCAATAATATTTCAAAAAAATTTTTTTGTAATGCTTCCAACAAAAAGACCGGAAAGAATAAAAAGTCTATTAAATATATTTGGATTAAATAATAGAATTATTTATAGTTTTGATGATTTGAAAAATAATATAGATAAAAGAATAGATTATGAAAAAGTATGGGATATTTTAAAAAAAGAAAGAAATAAGTCACTTTTATTTTTTAAGAATAATATTGGAGGAAATAGATGAGAATAAAGTTAAAAAGTGTATATTATGCTATGTTTATTGTTTTATTTTTTATTTCATATAATATTACAATATATGGATATTTTATTCCGAATTATATTGTTTTAGCAATAGGATTATTTTTTATTTTATTATCTTTTTATATGCAAGCTAAGAAAATTAAAATAAGAAAAAAAAATATGGAATATATTTTGGCAGTATTATTAATAACTTTTATTTATGTATTTAGAAATAAACAATTAAGTGCAAATGTTTTATCAAATGCTACATATTTATTTGCAATATTGTTACTTTTTTTATTACAGTTTTCAAATAAATGGATAGAAGTTCCATATAAAATAATTAATTTGTTTACATATGAACATTTAATTGGAACGTATTTTGTGTTTCTATTTCCTAATATATATAAAAAAAATTTTTTACCAATTTTTAAAAGTTCATCAGGTTATGCTGATTTAATAAATCAAGTAAATGCAAATATGAATGCTGGATTTACGGGAAATTATGGAGCAAATGCAATTTATCTTACAATAGGCTTTATTACTATATTTTCAAAATGTATTGCAATAAGAAAATTTAAGAAAATGGATATAATAATACTTTTTTTAACCTTTCTAGGAATTATTTTAACTGGAAAAAGAGGACCATTAATTTTTGGAGTTATTACAATAATTATTGAGTATATACTTGTTAATAAAGAAAAAATTCCAAGTAAAGTTTTTAAACTATCAATTTCTACTATATTAATTGTTATATTTATGATATCTGCATCAAGTGTAATTCCAAGTATATCACTTATTTATGATCGAATATTTAATTCTAGTGATATGTTAAATGGAAGAGAAAGATTATATGATTTAGCTATTACATTGTTTAGCGAACATACATTTTGGGGTATTGGTTGGGGAAATTTTAAATATTATTATAGTTTATATTATAATACAAGCGAATTACTAAATGTTCATAATGTATATTTACAATTATTATGTGAAACAGGTATTATTGGCACTACTATAATTGTATTTTTTATGCTGAAATCTGCTATAAAATCGTATAGAATGCAAAAAAGTAGATTTTTTGAAAAATATAATGTAGAATTAGCAACTTCATTTGCTTTACAATTATTTGTAATTTTAATTGGTATTAGCAGTACACCTCTGTATGGAATAGAAGCCTTATATATATATATAATTTCATGTATTATTCCATATAGTATTAGTTTTAATAATGAAGGAGAAATAAAAAATGAAAAACTCAAAGATAAATAAGATATTATATTATATTAAAGGGGTTGGGCTTGATTATGCAATTTATGGTATTAAATATAAATTTAATGATACAATATCTGATTTTTCAAGATTAAAATATGGAAAAGAATTGTTTTTAAGAAGAAAATTAAATTGTATAATAAGTAAATACAAAAAAAATAATAAGAAATTAAGATTATATAGTAATGATAAAAAACATTTAAATAAATTTCCTATTTGGTTTTGTTGGTTTCAAGGTATTGAAAATGCTCCAACTATTGTAAAAAATTGTTACAATTCTCTAAAGATGAATATTAGTGATAAGCAAGAGATAATAGTTATAACACTTGATAATGTTGAAGAGTATATTGAAATTCCAAAACATATTAAGAAAAAATTTGAAGATAAAAAAATTTCAATGGCTTTATATTCAGACTTTATAAGGATTGCATTATTATCTAAATATGGTGGATTTTGGATTGATTCAACAGTTTTAGTTACTTCAGATATTAGCAATATTTGTGAAAATTATGAATTTTATACGAAGAAATCTGATATGGTTGAATTGCATTTTGGAAATTATTTAGTTCAAGGAAGATTTGCAATTCATCTTGTAAAAGCAGATAATGATAATTTTTTAATTAATTTTTTATATGATTCATTATACTATTATTATAAAAGATTTGATGCACCAATAGATTATTATTTAACAAATTTAATTGTAGATATTGCATATAAAGAATTTGAAGTTGTAAGGAAGATGTTTGATAATTTACAAGTTAATGACCATGGATTAGAATCTAAATTAAATGAAAAGTTAGATTTAAAATATGATAATGATATTTATAGAGTTTATTTAGCAAATATGCCATTTCAAAAATTGTCTTATAAAGCACATGAGTTTAGAAAAGAAATTGATGGAGAAGAAACATTTTACGGGCATATTTGTAATGAATATAAGGGTGAGTTAAATGAATAGAAAAAAAGAATTATTAAAAAATACAATGATAATAACAATAGGTAAGGTTTGCACACAATTAATAACATTTTTTTTATTGCCATTATATACTAATTTCTTAACAACAATAGAGTATGGAAAAATTGATTTAATATTAACATATGTAAGCTTGTTAGCTCCTTTGATTTCGTTGCAGTTAGAATATGCGGTATTTAGATTTCTTATAGATGTAAGAAATCATGAAGAAGGACAAAAAAAGTATATTTCAAATTCTATAATACTCCTTATAATCATGATGCTGATAGTAAATTTGGGGATAATTATAGTATCATTATTTCATAAATATAATTATTTATATATTTCTATGGTTTTAATTGATGTTACAATGCTTTCTAATTTATTATTACAAATCGCGAGGGGGTTTGGAAATAATACAGCCTATTCTGTAGGAAGTTTAATTGCAGGAGTAACAACAATTATTGGAAATGTTATATTTTTAGTAGTTATAAAAACATCCATTGAAGGAATTATATATTCACAAATTATAGCTAATATATTATGTATAATTTATTTGTCTATACGTTTAAAAATCTGGAAATATTTCAATATAAAAGTAGGAAATAAAAATGTAATAAAAGAGTTACTTAAATATTCGATGCCTATGATTCCAAATTCAATTTGCTGGTGGATTATTAATGTTTCTGATAGAACAATAATAAGTTATATGATTAATATGGCTGCAAATGGAATTTATTCTGTATCCTCTAAGTTTCCAAGTGCGATAACATCTATATATAATATATTTAATTTGTCTTGGACAGAATCAGTGGCTTTACATATAAATGATGCGGATGGAAGTAATTTTTTTAGTGAAACGATAAATGAAATTATAAAATTTTTCTTATGTGTATGTTTGATATGTATTTCAATAATACCATTAGTGTTTAATATTATTATCGGAAGTGAATATAGAGAAGCATATAAATATATACCAATTTTAATAGTAGGGGCATTTTTTAATGTTATTATGGGATTGTTAAGTGCTATTTATATAGGAACAAAAAATACAAATAAGATGATGAAATCTACAATATTAGCAGCAATAGTTAATATTATAATAAATTTGATGTTTATAAAAAAAATTGGATTGTATGCAGCAGCAATTTCAACCGCTATTTCATATTTTATTGTCTCAATATATAGGTATTTTGATATACAAAAATATTTAAAATTAAAGTTAAATAATAAGATTATAAAAAGCGGAATATTAATATCATTTGTTGTTATTTTTGTATATTATATAGATAACATATACTTAAATGTAATTAATTTTATTCTTGTAACAATATTTAGTATATTTGAAAATTATGCAATGATAAAAAAGATTACAAAAGGTATATCAGAAAGGTTTTTAAATAATGGTAATTAATAAAGTTGATAGAAGTTCAAAGTTTGAGGTATTAAGAATTATAAGTATGATTTTAATAATAAATTTTCATATATATATATATACTGGAAATGATTTATCTAAAACAGCATTTTCACTTAATTTTTTATTATCTTCTGCTCTTGGACTGTGGGGGATATTAGGCGTTGATATTTTTATATTAATAAGTTCTTATTATTTAATAGATAAAAAAAATGAGTTTAAAACAGAAAAATTATTAAAGATAATAGTAGAAACAATTTTTTATTCTTTGGTATTATTAAGTATATTTAGTAGAACAGGAGTTGTAAAAATAACAATTAAAGAGATAATAAAATCGATAATTTCTCCTATAAGTGGAGAGTATTGGTATGTATTTTCTTATTGTATGTTGTACATGATATATCCATTTTTAAATGAAGCTTTAAAAAAAGTAGAAATAAAAAATTTAAAAAAATTTATATATGTATATTCTATATTCTTATTAATGAGAATGTTAAAAAATAATGTAGATATTAGTGGAGTTGATATATTTATATATATATATTGTGTTATGTTTTATTTAAAATACAATAAAGATAATTGGCTTGAAAAAAATTGTAAAAAGGGTTTTATAATTACAACAATAGTAATATATTTAGGTACAATATCAATTAATTTTATAGGAACAAAGTTTAATATAAATTTATTATTAGAAAATACAAAAATTTTTGTTACTAGATCATCACTATTAATATTACTTGATGCTATATTCTTATTTTATATATTTAAAGGAATAAATATAAAAAATAATAAAATTATTAATTCATTTTCTAATACGACTCTTGGAATTTATATACTTCATGAGAATAGATTTACGAGAGAGTATTTATGGAATAATATTTTAAAAATGGATTATTATTATTTTAATAATAATTTTTTCGCTTTAAAAATAATTTTTGTATCATTTGGAATGTTTTTTATATTTTCAATAATTGATTTTATAAGGATTAAAGTTTTGGAACCAATTATATTTAGTAAAAAAAATTACTTAGTAAAAAAATGTTGTAAAAAAATTGACGATTTTTATAATGGTTAGGTACGAAAGGAAAGGTAAAATGAAAATAAATGTCAAATTTATTGCTATAATAATATTTATTTGTATTATTATTGTTTGGGGAATCCCAACATTTTTCTTAAATAAAATTAGTGGAAAATATAGTGTAAAAGATAAAATTATTTATAATATACTAGATGTATATGAAGAAATAAAGAATTTGAATAATATTGAGATAGAAACTAATTTAAATAATGATATATTAGTAAATGATGAACTTACTTTAAAGGTAATTAATAAATATGAAAACTATAGGGAATTTAAATATGAAATTTTATTAAATGGAGAAGAAAGTGAGCAAATATATTTTGATACTCAAATAATAGAGTTTAAGGCAAATATATTAAATGAGGGAATAAATAGAGTTGAAATAGTAATTTTTAAAGAAGAAAATGAAATATTGAAAAAATATTTTGAATTTTATTTTATAAAGGCATATCAAAAGCAGTTTTTGGATGAAAAAGAAAAAAATGGAATAAGCGTTCATTATAGAAATGGAACAATGGAAAATGCTGAAAAATCAGTATACTTATTAAAAAATTTAGGAAATAATGAAATTAGAACAGATTTTATGTACAGATTTATAGCATTAAAAGGTTATTATGATTATACAAGTTACGATAAGTGGATTAAAGTTTTAGAAAAAGAAAGTAATTTAAAAATAATACCTCTTTTTAATGGTATTGAATATTTTGATGATAGAAAAATAAATTCTGAAGAGGAAATAAAGAATTATATAGAATTAATAAAAGAAACATTAAAAAGATATCCTCAAATTGAAAAAATAGAAATTTTAAACGAAGTAAACCAGGATGTTTCTTATAAAGGTGCGTATTTATCAAAAGAAGAACTAAAATGGTATAATAAATTGATTAATACAATATATAAAGAAATACCCAATGTAGAAATAATCATGAGTGGAACTGTTATGATGCCAAAAAGTTACAGCAAAGGTATTACATCAAAAGAATATTATACTAATTATTTCTTGAATAATATAGAATGTGGTTATTTAAATTATGTTCCTATAAATATTCATTTATATAGTGATGAATATGAAAATAATAAAGAAGTTTTAGAAGAAATGACAAACATGAGTAAACTTGTTAATGATTATGGAGGATTTAATAAGATTGATGTAAGTGAGTATGGTTTTTCAGATATAAGTAATTTGGAAGATTCAGAAAATAGACAGGCAAATAAGCTAGTACAGTATTCAGTATTAATAGACAAGAACGGTATTAACACCAAAATACTTTATGATTCATGGGATTTGGAAAATGATAAAACCAAAAAAAGTAATAATTATGGTTTATTTACATATGATTATAAGCCTAAAATGTCTTATTATGCCATGAAAAACTATTATGAAAACACAAATGGAGCTGAATACCTAGGAACAGTAAATATATCAGATGGATTAGAATCACATGTATATGACAAAGACGGAAAGCCAGTAATAATAACATGGTCAGAAAACAGTACAAATAATATACAAATAGATTATAAAGATTTTACTGCAAAAGACCTATATGGAAAAGACATACAACCAGACGAAAACGGAAAATTAACAATAACAACATCTCCAGTTTATTTGTATGATGTAGACTATAATTATTTTTATAAAGCAATATCAAATGTTGCAACAAGTAAATATGATGAATTCAAAGAAAAATTTACAACAGAAATATCACAAATTTCAGGTTTTGAAGAGAAAATAAACCAAAGACAAAATTATATTCAATCAGTAGCAAACACACAAAAATTAATGCAAAATACAGCAATAACAGCAATGAAAAGCCATTACGAATTAGGAGATATAATATTAAAAGCATATGAAGAAGGACAATTAAAAGCAGAACCAGTAAAAATAAGTTCAATGCTAGATATGATAAATGATATAGGAAATTCATATGAAGATCTAGTAACAGTTAGTGTAAAAAATACAATAAATAGTGTAATGAAAACATTAGATGAAGCAAATGTTGATTTATCAGAATTAACAACAACAAAACAAAAAATAGATGAAACAGAAAATCTAATAAATACTAATACAGATGTAGAAATAATATATCCAACAAAAATATTGCAATTCAGTAAAGATTGTTATGAAAAAGCTGATTATATAAACAGTTTAGAAGAACAAAATGATATAAAAGCAGGTTTAATAATAAGCAATAATTTACATGCACAATTATTAGCAGATTGGGCTAATAAATTTGCAAGTATTCAAATGAACAATAATATAAATGAATATATTGCCCAAAATCCAGTAACAATAGAATATTCAGAAACAAACATAACAAATAAATCTGTAAAAGCAACAATAAAAACAAATGCAGAAATACAAATAACAAACAACTCAAATAGTAAAGAATACGTATTTGATCAAAACGGAAGCTTTACATTTGAATACACAATAAAAGGACAAGCAAAACAAATAACAGCAAAAGTAACAAACATTGACAAAACATCACCAACAATAAATGGAGTAGTAGACGGAAAACTATATACAAGTAAAATAACACCAACAATAACAGACGAAAATTTAGATGCCGTAAAACTAATATTAAATGGCGAAGAAATAAAAAGTTTTAAATCAGGAAATATGTTAACAGATGAAGGATTTTACACATTAACTGCAATAGACAAAGCAGGAAACAAAACGCAAATATCATTTCAAATAATGGAAAACAATAATCAAAATTATATTATTCAAGACAATATAATAAAAAACATATCAGAACAAACAACAAAATCAGCATTTGATCAAAAAATAAAACTAGGGCTATCATACCAAATAACAAGAAATGACAAAGAAATTGCAAATACAGACAATATAGCAACAGGAGATATATTAACAACATCAGCAGGAGATAAATATACACTCATAGTTACAGGAGATTTGAATAAAGACGGAAAATTAAATCTAAAAGATTTAGTCAAAATGAGAAAATATCTTTTAGACGGCAATAATTTAGACGAAAATGAGATGTTATCAGCTGATTGTAACTTTGACGGAAAAATTAATTTAAAAGACTTAGTAAAAATAAGATTAATGCTATTAAATCAAGATGCAACAAAATAATGTTGCATCTTTTAAAATAGGAGGAAAACATATGGAAAAATATTTATATCAAAAAGAATATGTAATGTTAAATAATATGCAATTACATTTAAGCAATCCAGAACCAATGTTAAAATACATTGATGAAAAAGTAGAAAAATTAATAAATGTAAAAAGTAAAAACGAAGAAATAAATATAAAATTAGAAATACTAGACGAATTTTATAAAATACTAAAATACGATTTCAAAAATACAATATGTCCAGAGCCATTAGGATATTTTGAAACAAAACAAGAAAAAGACGAACTTATAAAAAATAAAATAAAAATAAATGATTTAGTTTATTATTTAGGAAATATATGTATAAATTATCATAAAAAATTAATATCAAAAGAATATAGAGGAAGAGTACCAATAATTACAAATGAAGCAACAATAAAATTTAATGAAATATATATAAGAGCATTAAACGAATATTTTGAAACATTAAAAGGAAATGAATATAAAGGAATATTTGAAAATCCACCTAAAAAACAACAAAATTTACAAATTATAAGAATGATTGAATATAGAGGAACAGTATTTCCAATGGCAGAGCCATTAATAAACAATGGAATTGAATGTATAAAAAATGAACATGCATATGGAACAGCATTCATATTACCGACATTAATAGAAAGATTTCTTATAATCCAATTAGATTCAAAAATCCTAAAAAACTTAATGAAAGAACTAAAAGACAAAATTGAAAAAGAAAATATAAAATTAACTGATGAAGAAAAACAATATTATAATATTATTACTGAAAAAGGAGATAAAACAATATTTGCAAGTGAAAAATTTATTAGAGCAAATATTTATAAAATGTTCATAAAATACCAAATTATAAGTGAAAATGATGATGATATAAAATTATTGATTTTACATGAATATATTGATAAAAAAGATGACAAAAAAAGAAAAAATAAATTAACACTTGGGAGTGTTATTGCATCACCATATGCAAATTCTTTAATAAAAAAACAATATACTAAATTATTGAATTTAATATTTGAGCCAAATGAATTAAATATGAGAAATAATATTGCACACATTAATAATGAAAATTCTGATTATTTGTGCCTAGGAGATACAGCTGTTTTAATGCAATTATTATGGGATATAATAACAGAAGATATTTTTGAATAAATTAAAAAATATTTATTTACACTAATGCTTAGTATTAATGGGACATAATTTTACAAAATTCGTAACAACAAATATTATAATTTACATAAAATGCACAATAATTTATTGACAATGTCATAAAATAATAGTAAAATGATAATAGATTTTGCAGAAAACTCGCAAAATCGAAAGAAGGGTAAAATATGTTATTAGAATTTAAAATGAAAAATTTCAAATCATTTAGAAATTTAGTCGAATTTAAAATGACGCCAGCTCAAAAAATAAAAGACTTAGAATATAGTTTGTTAAAAGAAAAAGCAAATAACAAAGAAGAGAAAGCATTATCATCATCTGTTATATATGGACCAAACTCATCAGGAAAAACAAACTTAATAGGTGGATTACAAGTATTTAAAGCAATCGTATTAAGAGGAAATATAAAAGATGCAGATGATTTAACAAGTATTAATATAGCAACAGAAAAATTAGATTTTATACCACATATAGACAGCAAAGAAAATGAACCAACATATTTTTATATAAAATTTTTAACTAATAATATGATAATTGAATATAGTATAACTTTTTTAACAGAAAAATTATTATCTAAAGAAAAGGATAAAAGAAAAATATTAGAAGAAAAACTTAAAATCGATGGAAATAATATTTATATAAGAAATGAAAAAATTCAAATAGAAAATTTAGAATATTTAAAAGAAAAAGAATTATTAATAGAAAACTTTCATGAAGAAGTGGCAAAAGATATTATAAATTCAAATATAGAGCCACAAGAATTACTATTAAATGTAATGTTTAAAACATTATATAGTAAAAAGATTTATGAAATTATAACAAATTGGTTTCAAGATAAACTAAGAATTATATATCATGCAGATAAAATACATTATGCACCAAACTTAGAATCAAGAATAGATATAAAAAATTCAAATAAAAAATTATTCTCTAATCCACAAATAAATGAAGCTGTAAAAGAAATTGGATTAACATCTGAAAAAATAGCATATCCAATAACAGATAAAAAAGACTTAATATTTCCAGTATCTGTAATAAAAACTATAGATGAAAAAGGTATAGTTGTTCCAGCAGAGTTTTTTGAGTCATTTGGAACACTTAGATTATTAGATATTTTTCCACTCATGATGGCAACAATGAAAAGAGGTGCAACATTATTAGTAGATGAGTTAGATGCGTCTTTGCATCCAATGATAATAATGAGTTTTATAAAAATTTTCCATAATGATGAAATAAACAAAAATGGAGCTCAATTAATATTTAATACACATAATCCAATTTTCTTAAATAAAAATCTTTTTAGAAGAGATGAAATAAAATTTGTAGAAAAAGAAGAAAAAGAAAGTATATTATATTCATTATCAGATTTTGGAACAAGTGGAAAAAATGGAGTAAGAAATGGAGAAAATTATTTAAAAAATTATTTTATAAACAAATATGGTGCAATCACTGATGTTGACTTTTCAGATATATTTGAAGAATATATGAATCAAGAAAGGAAGTAATAAATATAAATGTGTGCAAAAAAATTAAAAACAAATAAAAATTATTATTTTTCTGTTGAAGGAGATACAGAAGGCTGGTATTTAGACTATTTACAAAAATTAATTAATAACTGTTCTAAAGCAACTTGTACAGTAAAATTAAAACATAAAAAATTAATGCCAACAAGATATGCCAAAACATTAGCAAATATAACTGAAGAAGAGGTATATCATTTATGTGATTATGAAAGTGATTCAGAAGATGATGTAAAAAAATTTCATAAGATTTTAGATGATATGAAAGAAGTTTCGAAAATTAATAATAGTTTAAAATATAAATTAGGATATAGTAATTTTACATTTGAACTTTGGATAATTTTGCACAAAAAAGATTTAAAAGGACCATTAACAGATAAAAAACAATATTTAAAATATATAAATGAAATATTTGATGAAGATTTTAAAAGTCTTGATGAATATAAAGAAGAAAAGAACTTTAAGAGAGTAATTGAACAAATTACATTGGAAGATATTATAAATGCAATAAAAAGAGCTGAAAAAATAAGAGATCATAACAAAGAATATAACAAACAAATAAAATATGGAAAATATATTTATTATAAAGAAAATCCAGATTTAGAAATAAATGAAAGTATTGAAAAAATACTAAATGATTGTGAGATATTATAAGAAAAAACTTAGAATTGATTGTTTTAAAATGACAATTCTAAGTTTTATTTTTTGTAATAATTTTGTAACACAAATGTAACAAAAACTTAAACAAAAAAATATTGTCGAATACGGCAAAAAATGTTACAATTTAATGGATAAATAAAAAGAAGGAGGCAAAAGAAAAGTGAAAAAAATATTAGCAAGTATAATTATAGCAATGATGCTAATAAGTGTAGGAGTTAATGTATTTGCAGACGAAACAAAAAGTACAGAACAAACAACACAAACAACAAGTGAATCAACTTCAAAAGACTCAAGTATAACACTAAAAATAACAGAAAAAGTTGAAGTAGAAGATGTAACAAAAGAGGTAAAAGTAGTAATAGGATATGATAAATTAGAGTCAATAGATACAAGTGGAATATGTATGTTTAAGGGAATTTTTGAATATAGTGATGTATATTTTAATCAATTAACACAAAATGATATAAAAGCTTTAAACGGTTATACAGTACAATTTAGTGAAGAATCTGGTAGACTTCTTGTAGAAGCAAATAGAACACCAAAAGATGGTGAAGATGTTGCAGAAATAACACTTACATTCAAAGAAGGATTGGAAAATGTAACAACAACAGGAGTTGTTTTAAAAGTTGAAGAACTTACAGATGGAAAAAATGAATATGACACACCTAAATTAGTAACACAAGTAGCTGTTGTTCCAAAGGCAGACAAAACAGAAGAAACAAAAGATGATCAAAAAAATACAGAAACAACGAAAGATGATCAAAAAAATACAGAAACAACAAAAGATGATAACAAAAAAGATGAATTAGAAATAATAACAAATACAACAAAAACAGATAATACAACAGAAAAAACAACACAAGACACAACAGTATCACAAGAAAAAGAATTACCAAAAACAGGTGCAACAACAGTAGCATTAATTGTATTAGCAGTAGTTGCTATTGGAACAATAAGTTTAATAAGATATAAAAATATCGAAATTAAATAAAAAAATCAAAAAAAGTATTGCATAAAAAAACATATAATGCTATAATGAAGAAGAAAATTTTAAAAGAAGAAAGGAAGAATGAATATGAAAAAGACATTAACAATAGCTTTATTAGCTATAATAACAATAATGGCTTTAGCAACAGGCGTAAATGCTGCTACATCATCAACATTAGCTGATGAATTATATGCAAAAGGATCAAAATATGGAATGACTTCAGCAGATAAAGTAAAAATCGAAAGATATTTAAAAGAAAATCCAGTAACAGATGCTCAAGCAAATGAAATATTAACAAAAGCTGACGAAGCAATAGCTGTAATGGAAAAAGCTGGAGTAACAAATTATGACAAATTAACAAAAGCTCAAAAAAATGAAGTAAAATCAATTGCAACAGAAGCAGCAAAAATTGTTGATTTAAAATTAGTTTTCAACAAAAAATCAGTTGCAATATACAACAAAGATGGAAAATTAGTAGAAACAGTTTCAAATACTAATGGAAAATTAGCTTATACAGGAAATGTTGTAAACGTAGTAGTTTTAGCTACAACAGTAGTAGCATTAGTTGCTGTATCAGCAGTAGTTGCAAGAAAAAGAATTGTAAATGCTTAGTAAAATAAAAATCTTCTGAATAATCAGGAGATTTTTTTATTTTGAACGCAAAAACTCTTGCATAAAACGTTCTAAAATGTTATAATTTTTTTATGAATAAAAAAGGAGTATTACATATGCAAAAAGAAAAAGTGGTAAAAGCATGTAAATCAACTATAGGAACAATTTTAATTGCAATATTTATAGTGATAGGAGTATTTCTTGCTATAAAAATATGTTGGGGGACAGAAATAGAAAATATATTTATGTTAGCAAATAAAGTCTCAATAAATATAAATAAAGACAAAGAACAACAACCAATAACAATAGATAAAGAAAAAAAATCACTTGATAGTTATCCAGAATATGGAACCCAATATGCAACAATTGAAATTCCAAGAATAGGAGCAAATTTACCAGTGTACTTTGGAGATACACTAGAAATACTAAAGAAAGGTGTAGGACACTCAAGCGGAAGTTATTTTCCAGGTGAAGGTGGTTCTATATTATACATGGGACACAATTCCAAAAAAGTATTTAGAAGATTCTCTGAATTGCAAATTGGAGATGAAATAAAGGTAACAACAACATATGGAGAATACAACTACAAAATTTATGATATGCAATTAATAAAAGAAACAGATTTGGACAAAGTTCCAATACAAAGAGATGAAGAAATACTAATGGTATATACTTGTTATCCATTTAACAATGTTGGATATGCAACACAAAGATATGTAGTATATGCTAAATTAGAAAAATAGAAAGGAATAAAAAGATGAAAGTAGGAAAGAAAATTTTAAATTTTATATTTGTTCTAGTTATTGCATTAAGTTTCACATTTATAGGAGTTAAAAGTGTTGTTTTTAAAACAATATTTAACAAAGAATATGTATTAGAACAAATGGAAAACAATAATTTTTATTCTGAAACATATAAACTTGTAGAATCAGGTTTTGAAAATTACATAGGACAATCAGGACTTGACGAAGAAGTAATAAAAAATATATGTACAGAAGATAAAATAAAAAATGATATTAATATAATATTATCAAATATTTACGAAGGAACAAATGAAAAGATTGATACATCAGAAATATCAAATAACTTAAATTCTAATATAGATAAAGAAAATGTTAGAACATCAAGTAATAGTAAAGCTATTGATGAATTTGTAGAACATATCTGTCAATCATATAAAGACACGATAATAAGTACAAGCTATGAAAATACAATAAATGAAAAATATAGTAAAATAACACAAAAAATAACAAAAGTTCAAAACATATTGATAATTACAATAATAATAAGTATTATTGGAGTAATTGCATTAAATGTTAAAGATATTTTAAAACTATTATTTTGGACAGAATCAGCTGTTTTATCTTCAGCAGTTATGCAATTAGCAATAACAACTGTAATAAAATCAAAAGTAAATATAGATGGAATAAAAATTTTTAATGACGCATTTTCAAATATTGTAGTAACAATAATCAAAGACATATTAAGTAAAATAAATATAATTGCAGGAAAATTTATTATAGTTTACTTTATATTAGTAGTAATTTATGCAATTATTATACTTTCACAGAAAAAAGAAGAAAATCAAAATAATTAATTTGAAACATAAATAAGAAGGGATTAAAACAAAAAAATGGAAGAACTAGATTTAAAAGAGCTAATTCAAATATTTTGGGAAAAAAGAATACAAATTTTATTAATAACAGCAATTTTTATAGTTTTAGGAATAATTTATACTGTTGGATTTGTAAAACCAAAATATCAATCAAAAACAAGTCTTTTATTAGCAACAAATTCATCAAGCCAATCTAATGCAAATGGAATAACTACAAATGACCTTACATTAAACTCAAAACTTGTTTCTACATATAGTGATATGGTTAGTGGAAATAAAATAATCAGAGAAGTAATAAAAAATTTAGGAATGAATCTTCAAGAAGATGATGTTAAAAAAAGTATTAGTGTAAAAGCAAGAGATAATGCAGACATGATAGATATAATAGTAAAAAATGATGATCCTGTAGTAGCTCAAAAAATTGCTAATGAAACAGCAAAAGTATTTATAGAAAATGTAAAACAATATTATAAAATAGAAAACTTATATATTTATGACGAAGCAGAAGTTGAAAATGAACCATATAATATTAATCATAAAAAAGATGTTTTAATATTTGCTGTAATTGGTATAGTAATTGCATTTGGATATGTATTAATACTAAATATGTTAGATACAACAATAAAATCTGCACAAGACATTGAAAAAATATCAGGAGTTACAGTATTAGCTAGTATTCCAATATATGATTTAGCAGAAACAAAGTCAAAAGGTAGAAGAGGAGGAAAAAGATAATGAGAAAAGAATTAGTTACACATCTAGATCCAAAATCACCTGTTTCTGAAACATTTAGAACATTAAGAACAAATATACAATTTATGAATTCTAATAGAAGATTAAGAAGCTTGTTAGTTACATCTACAATGCCAGGAGAAGGCAAAAGTTGGGTTGCTTCAAATTTAGCAGTAACATTTGCACAAGCAGGAAAAAGAGTGGCATTAATAGATGCAGATATGAGAAAAGGAAGATTGTATTCTATATTTGGAGTTGAACCAAGACCAGGATTATCAAATTATTTGTCAGGATATTATGAAAATCAAGAATCTGTAAATATAGATAAATATTTGAAACAAACAGATGTAAATAATTTATATATAATTCCAGCTGGAAATATTCCACCAAACCCATCAGAATTACTTGTAAGACGTCAAATGAGAAATTTATTAGAACAATTAAAAAATCAAGTTGATTTAGTTATAATTGATGGAACACCATCAAAACTTGTAACAGATTCTGTTATATTATCAAGAATAGTTGATTCTACACTAATAGTATCAGCACATAATCAAACTAGAAAAGATGATTTAGAAAGAGTAATAAAAGACGTAAGAAATGTTGGTGGAAATGTTGCAGGAGTTGTTTATAATAAAATTCCAGTAAGCAGTAAAAAATATAATCAAACATATTATTATTCTTCAAATGTAACAGTTCAAAAAAATAATCAACCAGATTATGAAGCAGAAAGAAGAAAATTGCAACAAAGAACGCAAAATGCTTTATCACAAAATTCAAAAAGAAATGGAAATCATAGTGAAACAAACAATAGAAATTCACAAAATACAAGACAAGAAAATACACAAGTTCCAAAAGCGTTAAGAAATAATATTGATAAAGATAATTGGAAAAAAATAATAGAGGAAGAAAAGAAAGACTTTTAAATGATTTAAAGGAAGGATTTTATGATAGATTTTCATTCACATATATTACCAGGAATTGATGATGGTTCTAGAAATTTAGAACAATCAATTTATATGGTAAATGAAGCAAAAAATGTAGGTTTTACCAAAATTATATCAACATCACATTATATGGAAAATTATTATGAATGTAATGAGCAAGAAAGAAAACGATTATTAAAAGAGGTACAAGATTCTGTTGATGGAATTGAATTATACCTTGGAAATGAAATATATATTACTAATAATATGATAGATTTATTAAAAAATGGACAGGCATCATCTATAAATAATACAAGATATGTTCTTTTTGAATTTCCATTAATTAATACAAAACCTATGAATGATAAAGAAGTTATATATAGATTAATTGAAAATGGATATATACCAATTATTGCTCATCCAGAAAGATATCCATTTGTTCAAGAAAATCCAGATTATTTATTTGAATTAGAAGAAATGGGAGCTCTTTTTCAAGCAAATTTTGGTAGTATAATAGGAATGTATGGTGGCAAAGCTAAAAAAACATTAAAAATTTTATTGAAAAATAATTTGATTAGTTTTTTTGGATCAGATGTCCATAAACCAGAACAAGTATATAATAAAATTCCTAAAATTATTAAAAAATTAAAAAAAGTTATTTCAGACGAAGAATTTATTGAATTTACAGAAATTAATCCTCAAAAAGTTTTAAATAATGAAGATATTATAAAATAAAGGCAGGAGCACAACTCCTGCCTTTATGTATGCTTAAACCAAAAACATATCTAAAACCAAGAATAATACTTCTGCCTAATAAATATATTATGAATACATTATTAAAAAACTATTTCATGTTGTTTTCAACTTGTTGGATCATTTTTCTAACCATGTTTCCACCTATTTTACCAGCATCTTTTGCTGATATATCACCATTATAACC
>OGWY01001004.1_pt1 | contig 23095 bp, 13 predicted proteins | sample 1576121 | NCBI WGS metagenome assembly OGWY01 (sample SAMEA3541543, study PRJEB24748) | human gut metagenome | biome: human gut; feature: human-associated habitat; material: faeces | place: China | collected 2012 | reverse complement strand
TTATGCCACGAAAGCCGATTTATCCAGCGTTTATGGAGCAGATGGCGTGATAAAAAATGCCAGCATCGACGTTCCTTCTTGCAACTATGGTTTTAAGGATGCTCAGACAGCTCCAAACGGCATTGTGTATATGTACCTCCCAGCCGCCGATTTAGTGAAGGCAACCTTTTCCGGCATCAACTATGAAGGAAAAGTAAAGGCGGATGCAGCTAAGAATGAGTTAGAGCGTGAACTGATTTCTGTTGATTATGGAAAGGAATTATTGAAAAACAATTTACAGAGCGCAGTGGAATTTGCACAGTCAAAAGATGCATCGTCCTGGACGGAAATTCCGGTAAATGGTGCGGCATCGCTGACAGAGATTCTGGATAACCAGCCAGAAGGTACAAATGAGATTTCCCTGTATGTCCGTAAGAAAGCGGGCACTTCCGGCGCTGCAGGCGAAGCAACCGAGATAAAGATTCCGGCAAGACCGGCAAAACCGGACCAGATACAGGAAACAGATATAACGAAAGACAGCTACTCTATCAAGGTAAAAAGACCGGTCGGTTCCTGTTACGAGTACGGAATTGCCAAATCTGAGTCTGGTGAGCCTAATTGGTGGTCGGAGAGGACGTTTACATCGCCGAAGCCGGCTAACACCTATTATATAACCCTTCGTGTGAAAGCAACAGACAGCAGTTTTGCATCGAAGCCGGCTGATCGTTTGAAGGTGACAACACCGGATGCATTACTGATCGACGGTCCCGCTGGCGCTGTATCCTTTGAAGCGAAGGGAACCTATGGACAGACGCTTGAGAATATTCCGGTAAAGCTGGCAGAGGAATTTCAGGTTGTTAATTATGGTAGATCACCGGTTTCAGGAACATGGAAGTTCAGTGCGGATCAGAGCGGAATGTCCGCTTCCTCCATTTATCCGGAGGTAAAGGGAACCACTGCATATCAGGTAGAATTTAGCCCGGAGGGAGCATCGGAAGGGCAGTATGGAAATAGTTTGACAAGAGACGTGGTTCCGGAGATATCTCCGAAAGAGTTGAAGGCAGTTCTTATAAAACCCATTGCCAGAAGCACCAGCTGAGCTGCAACTATTTGTTCTGTTCCGGCGATCTCGACAGGAATTAAACGCCCGGCTTCCTTCTGCCAGTCGATCTGGCAGAGCCGCAGTTTATCGACTTTCCCATTTTTGCCGATAAATTCCTTGCTCATGATACAGTAGTCGCGCGGATCCTGGTGGTACAGCTCGAAGGCTTCTTCCTGCCCGTAATCAGTTTTGAAAACACGAGGCATTTCCGGCCAGGGGTTATCTGCAGTACGGGAATGGGGCAGGCAGGGCATGATCTCGATCTGTTTTACGCTTCTGCAGCCCTGACGAATGGCTGTCGCTACACAGTCGGTGCCGGTATCGCCGCCGCCGATGACGATAACGTCTTTCCCCTTGGCGGAAACAGCTTTTTTATCCTGCAGGCTGCTGTCTAAAAAGCTTTTAGTGACGCTGTGCAGATAATCCTTGGCAAAGTGGATGCCCTGCAGCTCGCGGCCGGGGATGGTCAGATCACGCGGTACGGTACTGCCGGTACAAAGGGCGATCGCATCGAACTGTTTCAGCAGTGTTTCCGAAGAAATTTTGTGGCCGATCTCACTGTTCAGTTCAAAGGTGACCCCGGACTCTTCCAGAAGCTTGATGCGTCGTTCTACCAGATGCTTGTCCAGCTTCATATTGGGTATACCATACATTAAAAGTCCACCGGCGCGGTCGGCACGTTCATAAACGGTAACGCTGTGGCCTGCCTTGTTAAGCTGGTCAGCACAGGCCAGGCCGGCCGGGCCGCTGCCGATAACGGCAACTTTTTGGCCGCTGCGGTGAGTCGGCTTGTTGGGTTTGACATAGCCTTCTGCAAATGCTGTTTCAATGATATATTGTTCAAGATTGCGGATACTGACCGCACTGCCTGCCAGGCTGGCACTGCAGGCTCCTTCACAGGGAGCCGGACAGACGTGCGAGGTGAATTCCGGGAAATTATTAGTTTTATTCAGGCGCGCATAGGCGAAATGATCCAGCCCCTGATAAACAAAGTCGTTAAATTCCGGCATCAGATTATGCAGCGGACAGCCTGATAAGGCTTTGCCCAGCATTACGCCGCTGTGGCAGAAGGGAATACCGCAGTCCATGCAGCGCGCAGCCTGTTTTTGCAGTTCTTCTTTGTGAGGCAGACTGCTGGTTTTGATTTCTTCCCAGTCTTTGATGCGCTCCTGAGGCGGGCGCAGCGCAAGTTCCTGCCGTTTGTAATCCATAAATCCGGTCGGTTTACCCATTATGCCTGCACCTCCTCAAATACTTTGATCGTCGCTTCCTGCTCGCTTATACCGCTTTGCAGGTATTGGGCTACTTTTTCGGTAACGCGCTTATAATCTTTGGGAATGACCTTGACAAATTTTTTGACGTAACTGTCCCAGTCTGCCAGAATCCGGCGGGCAATACTGCTGCCGGTATATTCTGCGTGTTTCAGGATCATTTTCTGCAGCTGCATGGTATCATTGATTTCCTTCAACTGTTCCAGCAGTACGATTTCTTTGTTACAGTAGCCCGAAAAGGTACCGTCTTCATCTAAAACATAGGCAATACCGCCGCTCATGCCGGCAGCAAAGTTCCGTCCGGTCTTACCCAGAATAACGACGGTGCCGCCGGTCATATATTCGCAGCCGTGGTCGCCGACACCTTCGATAACGGCATTGACGCCGCTGTTGCGAATGCAGAAACGTTCACCGGCAATACCGGAAATATAGGCTTCACCGCTGGTGGCGCCGTAGAAGGCAACGTTGCCGATAATGATGTTTTCGTGAGGATTGAAAGGCGCTTCTGCAAAGGGATGGATGATGATTTTACCGCCGGAAAGACCCTTGCCGACGTGGTCGTTGGCATCGCCTTCGAGACGCAGGGTGATACCGGGCGGTAAAAAGGCTCCAAAGCTTTGTCCGGCCGAGCCTTTGAAGTGCAGTCTGATCGTATCTTCCGGCAGGCCGTCCAAACCGTAAAGGCGAGTGATCTCACTGCCGAGGATGGTACCGACGACACGGTCGGTATTTTTGATAGGCAGCGTGATATCGACCTGTTTTTTGCCGGCGACAGCGGTTTTGCAGATTGCCAGCAGCTCGCGGCAGTCCAGCGATTTTTCCAGCTGGTGGTTTTGTTCGGTGGTGCAGACCTGGCTGGTGCCCGGTTCTACCTCCGGTTTATAAAGCAGCGGCGCTAAGTTAAGGTTTTTATTTTTCCAGTTACGCTCCGGTTTAGCCAGCAGTACTTCCGTACGTCCCACCATTTCGTCGATACTGCGGAAGCCCAGCTCGGCCATATATTCGCGAACCTCCTGGGCAATGAAGTGCATAAAGTTGACGACATACTCCGGTTTGCCCTTAAAGTTACGGCGCAGCTTCGGGTCCTGGGTAGCGACGCCCATAGGACAGGTATTCAGATTGCAGACGCGCATCATAACGCAGCCCAAAGCGATCAGCGGCGCAGTGGCAAAGCCGAACTCTTCGGCACCCAGCAAGGCGGCGATGATCACGTCGCGTCCGGTCATCAGCTTACCGTCGGTTTCCAGAGTCACACGGTTGCGCAGGTTGTTGAGCAGCAGCGTCTGATGGGTCTCCATCAGTCCCAGCTCCCAGGGCAGTCCGGCGTGGTTGATACTGGTGCGGGGCGAAGCACCTGTACCGCCGTCGTAGCCGGAGATCAGCACTACATCGGCACAGGCTTTAACGACGCCTGCGGCAATGGTGCCGACGCCAACCTCAGAAACCAGCTTGACGCTGATTTTGGCACGTGGGTTGGCGTTTTTCAAATCGTGTATCAGTTCGGCTAAATCTTCGATCGAATAAATATCGTGATGGGGCGGCGGTGAGATAAGGCCGATACCGGCAGTAGTCCCGCGGCATTCGGCGATCCAGGGATAGACTTTACCTCCGGGCAGCTGACCGCCTTCACCTGGTTTGGCACCCTGGGCGATCTTGATCTGGATCTCATCCGCGTTGACCAGATAATTGCTGGTAACGCCAAAGCGGCCTGAGGCCACCTGTTTGATAGAACTGCGCTTACTGTCGCCGTCAGGCTGGGGACGGAAGCGGGAAGGATGTTCGCCGCCCTCGCCCGTATTGGACTTACCGCCGATACGGTTCATTGCGATCGCCAGACATTCGTGCGCTTCCTGGCTGAGCGAGCCGTAGCTCATTGCGCCGGTTTTAAAACGTTTACAGATGCTGTCTACAGATTCTACCTGTTCGATAGGTATCGGCAGCCGCTGCGGAGTGAAGGTCAGCATACTGCGCAGGTTCTGATTGGCAAAAGCACTGCTGTTCAGTTCGCTGGAAAAGCGTTTGAACATAGTGTAATCGTTTTCGCGGCAGGCCTGCTGCAATGCAAAAACAGTCTGCGGATTGAACATATGCCGTTCGCCGCCGCTGCGCCATTGGTAAACACTGCCGGATTCATAGCTGCACAGATCAGACGCATCAGCTTTGAAGGCCGGCAGGTGACGCAGCTCTACTTCTTTGGCGATCTCGTCCAGGCCGATCCCTTCCAGTCGGGAAGGTGTGCCGGTGAAATATTTTTCGATCACACAGCTGCTGATGCCGATAGCTTCAAAAATCTGGGCGCCGCGATAAGACTGCACTGTAGAAATACCCATTTTGGAAAGGATCTTGGCGATACCGTGGGTGCAGGCGTCGATATAATTTGCGGTGGCCTGCTCTACTGTAACGCCGGTGATCATACCGTTAGAGCACATTTCTTCGATCGTTTCAAACGCCAGGTAGGGATTGATGCCGCTGACGCCATAGCCAAGCAGCAGTGCAAAATGATGCACTTCGCGCGGTTCGGCCGATTCGATAATAATAGAAGCTTTGAGCCGGCTGCCGCTTTTGATCAGATGATGATGCAGGCAGGCGCCGGCCAAAAGGGCAGGAATAGCCGCCATTTCTTCGTTCATTTCACGGTCAGATAAAATCAGAATACATTTATCCTGTGCGATCATAGCGTCAGCCTGTGCACACAGACTGTCAAGTGCGTGTTTGAGCCCTGTGCCGCCGGCGGCTACCGGGTAAAGCATCGGCAGTGTCGCCGCCTGGAATTTAGGCTGCTGGATATTTTTGAGCTTGGCCAGCTCGATATTGCTTAAAACAGGTGATTCGGCTGAAATCTGCCGGCAGCTGTCAGGCTGCGGGTCGATCAGGTTTTTCTCCGGGCCGATGCCGCTGGTCGTATCAGTAAACACTTCCTCGCGAATAGCGTCGATAGGAGGATTGGTGACCTGGGCGAAAAGCTGCTTGAAATAGTTGTATAAAAGCTGCGGTTCTTCGGATAAAACGGCCAGTGGAGCGTCGTTTCCCATCGCTCCCAGCGGATCTATTCCTTTAGTAGCCATTGGTTTCAGAAACTTGGTCAGGTCTTCCAGCGTATAGCCAAAAGCCAGTTGCCGTCGCAGCAGGGTTTTGGGATCGGGCTTCGGCAGCTCGGTAGTGAGCTTGATCGCATTCAATTTAATAAGGTTTTCGTCCAGCCATTTGCGATAGGGCTGTTCGGTAGCTATTTTATGTTTGATCTCGTCGTTGCCTATGATGCGGCCTGCTACAGTATCGATGACCAGCATCCTGCCCGGCCGCAGACGGTCTTTTTTGACAATGGTCGCCGGATCCAGATCGACGACGCCGACCTCGGAGGCCAGAACGATCGTATCATCCTGAGTAATGTAATAGCGGGAAGGCCGCAGGCCGTTGCGGTCCAGAGCGGCGCAGATAGTGCGTCCGTCGGTAAAGGCCATGGCGGCAGGTCCGTCCCAGGCTTCGATCAGAGAATTATGGTATTCAAAAAAAGCTTTCAGATCCGGATCGATATGGGGATTTTTGCCCCACGGTTCGGGAATCATCATCATTACAGCATGCGGCAGGCTGCGTCCCGACATGACAAGAAATTCCAGACAGTTATCGAACATTCCCGAATCAGAGCCGGTTTCGTCGATGATAGGCATGATATCTTTGATCTTGCTGCCCCAGAGGCTGTTGCCGCACATCGTTTGGCGGGCGCGCATCCAGTTGATGTTGCCGCGCAGGGTATTGATCTCGCCGTTATGCATCAGATAACGGTAAGGATGGGCGCGTTCCCAGCTGGGAAAGGTGTTGGTGCTGAAACGGGAATGGACTAAAGCCATTGCTGTTTCCATAGAACTGTCCTGCAGGTCAGAATAAAAAGAACCCAGCTGCTCCGTAGTCAGCATCCCTTTATAAACGATAGTCCGTGAAGACAGGCTGGCGATATAAAAATACCTGCCGCCGCGCAGCCTGCCATAGCGAATATGATTTTCGGCCTGACGGCGGATGCTGTACAGCTGCCGTTCAAAGGCATTATCGTCGATGCTCAGCCGGTCGATGACCTGCGGGCTGGCCTTGATAAAGACCTGCGCCATGAACGGCTGGCTCTGGCGTGATTTTTCACCCAGTACCTCCGGGTCGACTGGTACGTTACGCCAGCCTAAAAGTTCCTGTCCGTTTGCAGTAACAAGCTTTTCAAAATGACGCTGGGTGTTTTCTCTCTCTACAACGTCAGGCGGCAGGAACATAAAGCCAACGGCATAATGGCCGGGCTGCGGCAGTTCGATATCGAGCTTGGCACATTCTTTGACCAGAAAGGTGTGCGGCAGCTGAAGGAGGATACCCGCGCCGTCGCAGGTGCAGGAAAGAAGGCAGGAGAGTTTTATACCCCACAGCCCGCGCCGTCGCCGGAATTCATATCGGCGCCTTGTCCGCCGCGGTGGTCCATATTGCGCAGCACCACTAAAGCCTGCCGCAGGATCTTGTTGGATTTACGGCCTTTGATGTTGGCGACGACACCCAGACCGCAGGCGTCGTGCTCGAACCAGGGATCATAAAGCCCCTGCTTGGGCGGTAATGAAGTATACATGTGATTTTCCCCTCTCAAAGCAAATTATATCTATATACAAAACTGCAAGTTTAATTATAAAATACGCAAAAAAGAAATGCAAATTGTATACATTATATTTTAAAGTCTTTGACAAGCGGAATAAAATACTGTAAAAATTAAACAAAAACAGCTTGCAGCAAGTCAGCAACTGTAAAAAGACAGAATATTGAAATGTTTGTGAAAAATCAGTAAGAGCGGCTTTTGCACTATACAAAGTTTATTTAATAGTGTAATATTAAATACTGTAAGGCAATGAATATTGCAGATAGGGGAGATGAAGATGAGTAAGGCCGAAAAATTTGATGAATTTTTAAGTTCCAATAATATCAATTGTTTTTCAAAGGAAGAAATCGATAACGAAATGCACAGCATCGTTTATCGTGCCCATATGGAAGTCAGCAGTCAGAATCTGCCGACGATGATCGTGCTGGACGACAGTATCTATACGATGATCCAGGTGCGCGTTGCCGCTGGCGTTGTCAATGCCGGCAACCGCGAAGGCGTTTTGATGCATATCAACGAGCTTAATAAAAAATACAAGGTTTTTAAATACTATGAAGGCGACAACGGGGATATCTGCCTTGACAGCTGCATCACTACGACTGACGAAGGCTTTGAAGCGCCTGTTATCCACACAGTGATCGATGTTATTTTAAAACATCTGGTAGAAGAATACCCTGTCCTGATGCGTAAAGTCTGGGGCAATTAATTTATAATCATAAATAGCAATGAAGCTGTGAGGCCTTGGGTCCCGCAGCTTTTTTGTAAGGAGGAGCAAACACAGTGAACAAGTTCGGCTTGACTACTGAAGAAGCGAGCAAAGCATTATCCGAGCAGGGCAATAATGCCCTGACTCAGCCCCCGCGCGAAACCTTTTGGGATAAGCTGTGGGAGAATTTTAAAGACCCTATCATCCGGATCCTGATCCTGGCGCTGTTGGTCAACGTAGTTTTTGTTTATATGGGGCACGGCGACTGGATCGAAACGATGGGTATTTTTCTGGCCATCATTCTGGCGACTTTTGTTTCTACTTATTCTGAGTACAGCAATGAAAACGCTTTCCAGAAACTGCAGGAAGAAGCCAGCCGTATCCGCTGCAAGGTTTGGCGTGACGGCGAGCCGGTTGAGCTGCATATCGATGATATCGTCGTCGGTGATGCGGTAATTCTGGAGGCCGGCGATAAAGTTCCGGTCGACGGTATCTTACTGGACGGTGATGTGAAGCTTGACCAGGCGGCCCTGAACGGCGAAAGCAAGGAAGCCCATAAGCTGATCGCTCCGCCCGATTTTACCTGGGGCGATGGTACTATCGATTTTCTGGACGAGCATAAGCTGTTCCGCGGCAGCGTCGTTGTCGAGGGGCAGGGCATCATGCAGGCCGTTAAGATCGGCGACAGCTCTATCTACGGTCAGCTGACCCAGGAGCTGAAGGATGATGAACGTGACAGCCCGCTGAAATTAAAGCTTAAGGGACTGGCGCATCATATCAGCCAGTTTGGTTATGCCGGCGGTGTGCTGATCGCTTTGGCAGTCATGCTGCATAAAGCCTATCTGTACGGCGATTTCGGCGCTTATTTTGCTAATACGCCGCTTTTGCTGTCTGATCTGGTGCAGGCTGTTATTCTGGGTATCATCATTATCGTTATGGCGGTGCCGGAAGGGCTGCCGCTGATGATCGCGATCGTTTCGTCGCTGAATATGAAAAAAATGCTGCGCGATAACGTACTTGTGCGGAAGCTGGTCGGGATCGAAACTGCGGGCAGTCTGAACCTGCTTTTTACCGATAAGACAGGCACGATCACAAAGGGCAAGCTGGAAGTCGTACGGTTCATTGCCGGCGACCGTCAGGAATACCCTGCGTTTGACGTACTGCCTGCAAAGCTGAAGGCCTTTACTTACCAAAACGTTGTGCTCAATACCTCGGCAGCCGTTTCTGACGGCGCTATGGTCGGCGGCAATATGACTGAGCGGGCGCTCAGCAACTATGTAGGCAGCTACCGTATGGAAGAAATGCTGCACCGTGATAAATTTATTCCTTTCAACAGCGCCAATAAATATTCTTGGGCGGCAGTCAGCGGTAACGGCGAGCGTTACTGCCTGGCTAAAGGCGCTCCGGAAAAGCTGATTTTGCAAACCAGCCACTACTGGGATGCGGAAGGCAACCGCCAGCCGCTGACCGAAGAAATGAAAAAAACACTGGATGACAGAATGCTGGAACTGGCAGCAGATGCGATCAGGATGCTGGCACTCTGCACCTATGAAAGCGATATCGAAGGCGATGAGCTGCCGGCAGACGGACTGACGCTGGTAGGTATTCTGGGTATTCGCGACGAAGTCCGTCCCGAAGCGATCGAAGCGATTGCTGAAGTTCAGGATGCAGGCGTACAGATCGTTATGATCACCGGTGACCGCCGCGAAACCGCGGTAGCGATCGCTAAAGACGCAGGCCTGCTGCAGCGTCCGAACGAGTTGGTCTGGACCTCGGCTGAGCTTGCGGAAATGAGCGACGAACAGGTGAAACTGGAGCTGCATAAGCTGCGCGTAGTAGCCCGCGCCCTGCCGATGGATAAATCACGGCTGGTGCGCCTGGCACAGGAGATGAACCTGGTAGTAGGTATGACAGGTGACGGCGTCAACGACTCGCCCGCGCTCAAAAAAGCCGATGTAGGCTTTGCGATGGGCAGCGGTACCGAAGTTGCCAAAGAAGCCGGTGACATCGTAATTCTTGACGATAATTTCCTCAGTATCAAACAGGCGATCTTATACGGACGTACGATTTATAATTCTATCTGTAAATTCATCGTCTTCCAGCTGACGATCAACTTCTCAGCCGTAGCGATAAACTTCATAGCACCGTTTATCGGCATCGATAAACCGCTCACCATTACGCAGATCCTCTGGATTAACCTGGTCATGGATACTCTGGCGGCACTGGCCTTCGGCGGTGAGCCAGCGCTGGAAAAATACCTGCGTGAAAAGCCAAAAGACCGCAGCGCACCGATAGTCAGCAAAAAAATGCTGTCTACCATCACTATGGGCGGCGTGTATATGACCTTTATCGCGATCCTCTTTTATAAGAGCAGCTATGTCGATCATCTGTTCCGCAATGCGCCCGACCATATCTACACATATACGGGCTTCTTCTGCACATATATCTTTATGGCGGTAGCCAACGGTTTTAACGTGCGTGTTTCCGGTCTTAACCTGCTGGAGCATATCGACAAGAACAAAGGCTTCCTGAATGTAATGGCGCTGATCGTGGCGATCCAGGTGCTGCTGACCTATGTCGGCGGCCGCATCCTGCGTACGACACCGCTGAACCTGCACGAATGGAGCGTAGTTGTTTTGTTCGGTCTGTCGATCATCGTTGTTGACCTGCTGCGCAAAAGCGTTTGCCAAATGCTGGAGAAAAAATAAAAGCCAACCCCTAAACAGAGATTATAAAAAATAGGAGTGATGACTGTATGGATCCTCTCGGGTCTATCAAAGAAGTATTTATTGTTATTGTTTTGATTTTAATGAACGGCCTGCTGGCCATGCTGGAAATGGCGCTGGTCTCGGCGCGTAAAAGCCGGCTGGAGCAGCTGGCTGATGAGGGAAGCAGCAAAGCTGCGTATATTTTAAAGCTTGCTCAGGAACCGACTGAGTTTTTATCAACGGTGCAGATCGGTATCACACTGGTCGGCATCGGCACCGGCGTATACAGCGGCGCCATGCTGGCAGCGCCTTTGGAAGGACTGCTGCGTGAGATCAGCGTACTGCGTCCTTATGCCGGCGTAGTGTCGTATACCTTCGTCGTGGCGCTGGTGACCTATCTCAGTTTGATCTTAGGCGAGCTGATACCAAAAAAAATGGCGCTCAACAACCCGGAAAAGGTTGCCATGAGCTTTGCTGGTTTTATCAAGGTCATTATTACCGCGTTTAAACCGCTGACTGTCTTTTTAAGCGTTTCGACCAGGTTTTTACTGAAGGCGCTGGGGCTTAAGCCCAGTGACGAACCTCCGGTCACGGAAGAAGAAGTGCGCGTACTGCTGGAGCAGGGCCGGCTGCATGGAGTATTTAACGTCGGCGAGCAGAAAATGATCGAAAACGTTTTTGAACTGGATGACCTGCGCGTAAGCGAGATCATGACGCCGCGGACCAAGATCACCTGGCTTGACGTCAACGATCCGCTTTATAAGCACTTGGAGGTCATTGCGGAAAAACAGTATTCCTGCTATGTTGTGGCCGAAGAAGATTTGGAACACGTCCTGGGTGTTGTCTATACGAAACGGTTTTTAGCCGATGTCCTGGGCGCTACCGGCGCTTCGATGCGCAGCTCGGTGCAGCAGCCGCTGTATGTGCCTGAAGGTATGTATACCCAAAAGCTGCTGGATATGTTCAAGGACACACGGATCAAGGTGGCGCTGGTCATGGACGAATTCGGCGGGCTGGCTGGTATGGTGACCCTGCGTGATATTATTGAGCATCTGGTCGGCGATCTGCCTTCCTATGATGAAGAATTTAAACAGGAGATCGTCGAACGTGAAGATGGCAGCTGGCTGGTAGACGGCTTACTGCCGATCAGCGAATTTAAAGACTTCCTTGATCTGGATGAGCTGCCGCTGGAAGAAAAAACGGGTTTCAATACTGTGGCCGGTTTCGTCGTTACCAATATCGGGCATATCCCGACTGCCGGCAACTACTTCCTGTGGAATGGCTACCGCTTCGAGGTTGTTGATATGGACGGCACCCGCATCGACAAAATACTGGTCGAAAAACTGCCGGAAGCGGTAGCTGCAGAGACAGATGTAAAGGACCAATAAACAGAATAATAAAGCCCCGGCCGCTGGCCGGGGCTTTATTTTTATACAGACGCTGTTTTTAAAATTTAAGGGATGCGGCACGGTCTAAAAAGCCGCGCAGAATATCGCAGGAAGCGGCAAACTTGGCTTGTTCTTCGTCAGTGAGTTCGACTTCTAAAATTTCTTCCACACCGTTTTTGCCGATAACGCAGGGAACGCCTGCCGCCACATCGTGCTGACCATATTCGCCGCGCAGCAGGGTCGAGCAGGGCCAGACAAGTTTCTGATCGTGGAAGATCGCGCTGATAAGCATTTTGGCCACATTGGCGATACCAAATTCGGTGCAGCCTTTGCCGTCGATTTCAATATCACCGGCTTTTTTGACCTGCGTTTGCAGATCTTCCAGGCTGATTTCTGCCAAAACCGGACGTTCCCGGCGCAGCTGCAGAAAGGGCTTGCCGCCGATAAAAATACGTGACCAGACGATAAAGCTGGAATTACCATGCTCACCCATACAGAAGCCGTGAATAGAACGGCGGCTGTAGCCGGTGGCCTTGCTGAGTACCCGCAGCAGGCGATAGGTTTCCAGGCTGGTGCCTGTACAGAAGCAGCGGGAAGGCTGCCAGTCCATCTGCCGGCGGATGTATTCGCAGATGATGTCCGCAGGATTGGAAATACTGATCATGATACCGCGAAAATCGACCTGTTTTAAATGTGAAACAACTTCGTTGGCCATTTTGATCGAATCGTCGAACATATCCAGCCGGGTCTCACCGGGTCGACGGCTGCGGCCAAAGGCCATGACCATGATATCGGCATCGTGCAGCTCTTCATAGGAGCCGGCGCGGATACTGACATCTTTGCCGCACAGCGAGCCGCTGACACAGTCATCCAGATCCAGCGCCTGACCGATAGCTTTTTCTTTCAGGATATCTATCAGGACGATATCGTCGGCTTCACCGGATTGGATCAGTGCCAGTGCGACATGTGAACCAACGTGTCCGGCACCGACGATAACAACTTTACGGGTCTTGAACATAAATATTCCTCCTCTGCGATAAATGATTACTTATAGTATAACACTTTTTAGAAACATTGTTGAAATGAAGAAATTTACTGATTTTAGGAATAAGTTATTATTGGGCAGCAATCACAAAAAAGAACGGCAGCTATTGCTGCCGTTCTTTGATAATTATTTAAGCTGTTTACGTTATTGGATAACGCCGCCGGAAACAGTACCGATGATTTCTATATCCTTCATCGTAGCCTTATTGGCTTCAGTAACTTCTTCGGCCAGGACGGTGAAGTCTGCCCATTTTCCGGTCTCGATCGAACCGAGCCTGTCTTCCAGATGCAGCAGCCAGGCGGCATTTAAGGTGATGCAGCGCATTGCTTCATCGGCGGTCAGGCACTGGTCTTCACCATAAACTTTACCGCTGATGCCGGATTTGCGGTTGCAGGCGCACCAGGCGGAAAAGAGCGGATTGACCTCTGTGATCGGGTCGTCGGAATGCACGCCGAAGCGGACGCCGTGGTTGACAGCGCTGCGCATCGGCTCCATGCGTTTGACCTCGTAAGGCCCTACGGTGTATTCAGCATGGACGTCGCCCCAGTAATACAGATGGTTGGCGAAGAAATTAGCGCCGATATTCAGTTCATGCAGGCGTGCCAGCTGGTTTTCAGTTGCCAACTGCACATGCTCCACAGTATGGCGGTAGATGCTGGTTGGGTTTTCTTCCCGCAGGCGTTTTACTACGCGCAGTACCTGCTCGGTAGCGCCGTTGCCGTTAGTATGGATAGAGACCGAGTAGCCGTGTTCCTCACATTCCTTCAGGATATCGAACATGGTATCGTCGTCGTAGATCAGCTTGCCGTTTCTGGCGCCGCTGTAATATTCCTTATTCAGTAAATTGGCAGTATAGCCCTGGATCGAACCGTCAGCCAGAATCTTGGCGTGGTTAAAAATGAAACGGTCATTTTCGATCTGCTGACGCAGCTGCTGCAGGCCATTCCAGCCGCCGAAGACACCATCCATATTTTTACTGTAGAAAGGTTCCACAACAAAACGTACAGGCAGCTGTTCTTTTTTCAGAGCGTTAGTATAACCGTCAATAGCCTTCGGGGTCAGGATAAAGCCGAAAGCCTTATCAGCGATCGTGGTGCAGCCGTTGTGTTTGGCCAGCTTGGCGATATAACGGGTCGCTTTTTCGGCGGTTTCCGCAGCGTCGCCGCTGATCCGCATACCGCCTGCCTTTAAAACATAGGACATAAATTCGGGTTCGGCAACGTTGCCGTTGCAGCTGCCGTCCGGATAACGGCCGATATTGTCGTCGTGGACAGCATCGATGCCGGACAGCTCGATCGCACGGGTATTGACGGTCATCAAATGGCCGGAAGCATGGTTCAGGCATATGGGTACAGTGCTGGAAACCTGGTCTAGCCATTTGCTGTTGATGTTTTCGAGCTTGGCGTCGCCCAAGATCAGCGGATCGATACCATAAGTACTGAGCCAGTTCTGATCGTTATATTTACCGGGGTTCTTTTCTATTACCTCACGCAGCTTGGCAATGATCTCGTCCGGCGTTTTGCAGCCTCTGGAAATCTCGCCGTCAGCAGTATGCCGGTCAAAGTAGCCGATGTAAACATAATTCATATTATACAGGCCGCTTTGCTGAGCATGCATATGGGCTTCGATAAAACCGGGATAAATAACATTGTTGATAAACGTATCATTGATCTGATAAGAAGCAGCATGCGCTTTAAAATAAGCCTCCATATCGATAAAATCACCGACTGCGATAATAGTGCCGCCGGCAACGGCAACACATTCTGCCCACGGCATCTGCGGGTTCATGGTCACTACCTTCTGCGCGCGGTAGATAGTAACCTGAGCGTTCTGAAAGACTACCGGATCGGAAATCACCTGAAAATTTGCGGACATATACATAAGATCACCTCATTATAAATTTACTGATTAACAGTTAAAATCATTTAGTTATTTTTTCATTGGGCAGCGGTCCGGTGCTGAGCCAGAACAGAGCGCAAATGAAGCCCAGGACATACAGGCCCAGCTGAGTGGAATTTTGGCGGGTGCTGCGGGTGATAGCGGTCAAGACAGCGGCGTCATCGGCATTTGTCGCTTTATCCGCAATATATTTTGCGAAAGCAGCGTCCGGCATAAAGCCGATGGAAGCCTGCTCGCTGATAACGGTTTTGGAAGTACTGCTCAGATCGGCGCTGCTCAAAGCGGCGTCCTTAAAAGTACCGGTGATGGAAAACAGCATGACTACGCCCAGAATAGCGACGCCGATCGCCTGACCGACATTGCGGGTCGCGGTCTGGATACCGCTGGACTGCTGAGCGTCGCGGGCATTGACTGCCCCTGCGATGATATTGGAAGACTGTGAAGCAACAAAGCCCTGCCCGGCGCCGAAGAAGAACAGGCCCACATACATCAGCCAGTTAACTCCGTAAGGATTTAAGGACAACGCCATCGGGATCGTCGAAAGGGCAACCATAGCGATACCCGTGCGGCAGATCTTTTTTGGCGAAGCATCGGGACTGAACTTGGGGATACCCATAGAGAACACGATCATCGGGATCGCCATAGCGCTCATGGCTATACCGGTCATAATGGCGCTGAAACCGGCGACCAGCTGCAGATAAGTGATGACCAGGAAGAACGACCCGCCGAAGCAGAGGAACAGCATCGCTGTAAGATACAGTCCACTGCGTACCTGCGGCGTCGTTAAGAAGGAGGAAGGAATAAGACAGGAACCATAGGTTTTTTCAACATTACGTTCGATACGGACCAGGAGCACCAGAGTGATAAGCCCCAGCAGCGCGATAAACAAAGCCGGTGACATACCGAACAAAACTAAGGGACTGCCGCCGATAACAGGCGGCGCGATCGGATCGATCAGGCCCCAGACTGGGATCTTGCTGATACCGATGATCAGTAAAAACAGGCCGGCAACGGCAACGACCGTACCTTTCAGGTCAAAACGCACTTTTTGTTCGGGCAGCGGAACATCGCCTACCAGCAGCGAACCTACAAAAACGATAGTAAAATAAACGGCCATGCAGCTAAAGGCTATGCGCCAGTCAAAAGTATCGATCAAAAAACCGGCGGCGATAGGGCCGAGGCAGGAAGCGATACCTGTAGCAGCGCCGATAGCCCCGAAAGCGAAAGCGCGGTCATTGCCCTGATACAAACCGGGGATCAGCCCGAGTACAGAAGGGATAAGGAAACTGGCGCCGATACCGACCAGCAGACGGCCGCCCCAGGTGAACATAAAAATGTTGCCGGAGAAAGCTATGACAAGTTCGCCGACGGCGCACATCGCAGCGCCGATGCGGAAAGTTTTTTTCCAGCCGACGATCAGGCCGACCATACCGCCGACGATCATCAGGCAGCCGGCGCACAAAGAATAAATAATGTTGGCCAGCTGGATGTCTGACATTGTCGCATTAAGACTGGCCAGCAGGGAAGCTGTAGCCACGGTAAGCACCGAATTATCGCCGGAAGTGCCGATCTGGGCCATGACCAGAGGAAAGAGACCGAGAAACTTGTATTTACTGAGAGCAGAGCTAGTAGACATAATGACCTCCCCAAAACTTTAGAATTTAAATATCTTGCAAGATTTCTTCTTGTCTTTATTGTAAAACCTGGGGTAGAATAAGTATAATACTAGTTATTGTATGTACTCATAAGCTATTTGTTATGAAAGGTGACGGTCATGGATCTATTACAGCTCAAGTATTTTAAAGTAGTCGCCGAACAGGAACACATCACCAAATCCGCCAAACTGCTGATGGTATCACAGCCCTACCTGAGCGCTATCGTTGCCCGGCTGGAAGAAGAAATGGGCGGGCAGCTTTTTGACCGCGACGGACGTAACGTAGTGCTGAACGAATACGGCAAGATCCTGCTGCATCATGCCAACGAAGCCCTGCAGCATCTGGAGGACGCCAAAAAGGAAATCGCCGACATGCGCTCGCGCGATACTAAATACATACGTCTTGGCAGCAGCAGTACCATGCTTTCCAAACGCTGGCTGGTGGATTTTCTTAAAGAACATGACGATATCAGGCTGGCGCATCTGCTGGCAGCGCATAACGAGATCATGGACGGACTTCTGAGCGGCCGCTTTGACTTTGGGCTGACAACTGGCAGGCTCGATCATCCTAAAATCATTTCAGTGCCGCTGTGGAAAGACCGTTATACACTGCTGGTCGGAGCCAGGCACCATATGGCCCGCCGCCGGAAGATCTATCTGCAGGATATCCAAAACGAAAAGATCTGCGCCCTGCCGGAGGATCAAAGCAAGCTGCGGATCGTTGACGAGCTGTGTAAAAAAGCCGGCTTCGAGCCGGACTTTGTCCTGGAAGGCAATGTTGAGCTGCTGAGCGACTATATGCGCGAAGGGCTGGGCGTTTCTTTCGGACTGGCGAGCGTCAGAGATGCTTACCGTGATATCCGTTCCATACCGCTGGCTGACGAGATCGGTGAAGCCAGTATTTACCTGTCGTGGTGCGGTGAGCGTTATCTCACCAATTCCATGCTGACGCTGCAAAGCTATCTGCGGGAAGTAGGCAAACAGATAGAAGCTGAAAGGTAAATTGCAAAAAGTTGAACGGTGCAATGCTACTTGTTATAATAAAAATGCATGTACCGATGATGTCTTTCGAAAATACCTTCTAAAAATGTTGATTGGAATATTGTATGATTATAAAATGAGTAATTTTAATCATAGAAGCTAGAACCAACTGTAACTCCTAATATTGTGTTGTATTTATTAATCGGTGCATGCGTAAATAAAAAGCATCTGCAAAGCAGATGCTTTTTATTTTTTGTGTTCAGAATTGTTTGAATAAAATTTAACTTAAGTCATGTCTTATAAATGCATATAAACAAAAAACAATATATATAAACAATAACTTTATTGAAAGTAGAGTGGTATAGTTTTAAAATATTATTTAATAAGACGTATTGTATAGCAAAAGAAAAGAAAACGTAACGTTTTACAAAAACGTAGTGTCGTATACAAACTAAATAGCGAGAAAGTATATATGGGGGGGACATGCGTTCCTGCGACCTTTCATAAGCTGCCCTCCTCCAGAAAGTTGTTCTGGAGGAGGGTAGCTTTTATTTTTCGGTCAGGGAAGGCAGACTTTGTAAGCATTGGTTTGTAAGTAAGGCAGAGAATAGAGGTGAACAAATAATTATAGAAATCGATTCAGATGGCTGAAGAGAAAGGAGCTGAAAAATATGACATATGGAATAGACGCTAAAAGCACAGGTACAGAAATAAAGATCAGAAGGATTAGAAGCAGAATAACCCAGAAGGTATTGGCAGAAGTTTTAGGCGTTTCGCAAACACATTTGAGCAATGTGGAAAATGGCAGGACCATGCTGGGTTTAGAAGGGTTGCTGAAAGTAAAAAGATATTTAGGCTGTACGTTAGATGATCTGCTGGATCCGGAAATGAGCAGCGCAACAAAAGAAACAGGTAAAAAAGTAAAACGGTATAAGTTAGTGCCATATGAAGAATAAAAGGAAAGGTTTGTACAAATGGAAAAATTAGAAGACTTGCTGCCAGGAAATTCGGAGATTAATTTGCACCTAGGAGCGTTAACAGTAAAGTGCCCGATATGCGGTAAGGAGTTTGGATGTAATAAAGCTTACCATGTGTATACGGCCTTGGTAAATAGAAGACGGCAGTACTACTGCAGTTATAGCTGTTATAAAAAGCGGCCCAACCCAAAGGAGAAAAGATAGTGATAATCAGAAAGGCTGAAAATTTGTATGAAAGCGAAAGTTAATGAAGCTAATGAACAAATAGACTTTCAAAAGAATATTGAAGCCGGTGATAAAGAAGCACCTGTACAGAAGCCGTATATGATCTTTGAGACCGGAGAAGTAGTGGAGGAAAGCGGCCTGCCGGGGATAAATTACGACTTTAACTACGGAGCCCGAGTAACAGTGCCGCAGGGAGAATACAGGGTCAAGCTCATCGATCGCAGTGCCTGCCTGACAGTCTACGACGCACCGGCGTCAGGAGTGATGGTGACCAGCAGTAAAAAGTATTTTGTTGATTTTCGTATTGAGGTGTATGAAGAGGATAAACTAATCTTTGCTCATGACCTGAACCTGAAAGGTAAAAAAGTGCTGATCAAATTTCCTACAGGAATCCTTGGAGATATCCTGGCATGGTTTCCCTATGCGGAAGAATTCAGAAAGAAACATCAGTGTGAGCTCTACTGCGCGCTGGCAGAAGACATGGCAGAACTGTTCAAACCTGGATACCCCGAGATCCATTACGTGAAACCGGAAGAACGTCCGGAAGGCTTATATGCCAGCTACTATATGGGGATATTCTTCCCCTGCGGGGACAGGATGCACCAGCCGTCGGACTTCAGGGTACGGGGCCTGCACAAAAATGCGGCGATGATATTAGGTCTTGACGAAGGCAGTGAACCCAAAGATATCAGCATCAAATTATTACCTAAGGACAAAACGAGAAAGATCAAAGAACCGTATGTGTGCATAGCAGCCCAGTCCAGCAGCCAGGCGAAATACTGGAACAATGGAGCCGGGTGGCTGAACGTAGTCAAGCACCTGAAAGAAAAAGGCTACAGAGTACTGTGCATAGACAGGGAGAATGTCTATGGTATGAACAGCCGCTTTAACATCATACCTTATGGAGCGGAAGATTTCACAGGGAAGCTGCCGCTGCAGGAGCGGATAGACCTTTTATACCATGCAGACTTTTTCATTGGGCTGTCGAGCGGATTGAGCTGGGTAGCCAACGGAGTAGGCATACCAGTAGTTTTGATCAGCGGATTCACGCTGCCGTTCAACGAATTCCCGACTCCGTACCGGGTGATCAACTACCATGTCTGCAACGGTTGCTGGAACGATACTCAGGTAGTGTTTGAGCATAAGGATTTTGAATGGTGCCCGCGGTTAAAGGGAACAGAAAGGCAGTTTGAATGCAGCCGGTATATAACGCCGGAAGCGGTGAATAAGGTAATAGATAGGCTGATGGAGGAATATGGGTTTGACCCGTCAAAAAATTTGGGACAGAGGAATAATTTTACTGGTACTGAGATAAAAAAGATTAAGAGAGCAAAGGAGAGTAGAAAATGCGAAGCATCAAAGTAAATAGGAAAAAGAGCAAACAAATACTGGCAGCATTAGTAATGGGGATGAATTTTGTTAATACTATAGCGCCGATGGCAGTGGCAATGCAAAAGCTGACGACTGAGGGAAAATCGCAATTACAGATGGTCAAAAGTAAAGCAAAACCATTGGAATATGTGAGTTTGCCACAATCATTGGAGTTTGTTGACGATTTAATTTTTGGTAAAGCAGAGGCTGCAGTAATCAGCGTAGGCGCTGGACAGACAAGCACTTTACCTACGCTTGCCTCCGGGGACTTTATGAATATCTCCAGCGGGGGGAACAGGAACAGTAAGCACCATGAATGGTGGTTCCCAGGTTATCTCCGGTGGAGGAACAGGAACAGTAAGCTCCTTGAATGGTGGTGAGCAGCATATCTCCAGCGGAGGAACGGGAACAATAAGTGCCATGAGTGCTGGTATTCAGTATATTTCCGTCGGTGGAGCAGGAACAGTAAGTACCTTGAATGCTGGTAATATACATATCCTCAGCGGAGCAATAGGAACAGTAAGTACCATGAATGCTGGTAATTTGCATATCTATGATGGAGGAACAGGAACAGTAAGTACCATGAGTGGTGGTTTGCAGAATGTCTCCAGCGGAGGAGCGGTAACAGTAGGTACCATGAATGGTGGTTATCAGACTATAGTTGGGGGAACGGGGACAATAAGTACCATGAGTAGTGGTACTCAAACCGTCTCCAGCGGGGGAACAGGGATAATCGGTACTTTCATTAATGGTAGGCAAAATGTAACCGAAGGAACAGGAACAATAAGTACCATGAGCGGTGGTACTCAGAATATCTACAGTGGAGCGACAGGAACAGTAAGTACCATGAGTGGTGGTACTCAGAATATCTACAGTGGAGCGACAGGAACAGTAAGTACCCTGAGGTATGGTGGTATTCAGAATGTCCGCAACGGAGGAACAGGAACAATAAGCACCATGAGTACTGGTTTGCAATATATCCACAGCGGGGGAACAGGAATAGTAAGTACCATGATGAATGGTGGCTATATGAATATCTCCAGTGGAGGGACAGGGGTAGTAAGTACCATGAGTGGTGGTGAGCAGAATATCTACAGCGGGGGAACAGGAATAGTAAGTACCATGAGTGGTGGTTTGCAGAGTCTCGCCAGTGGAGGAACAGGAACAATAAGCTCCTTGAATGGTAGTGGGTATCAGTCTATTCATGGGGGAACGGGGACAATAAGTACCATGAGTGGTGGTTCTCAGGGTATCGACAGTGGAGCGACAGGGGTAGTAAGTACCATGAGTGCTGGTTTGCAGTATATCCGAAGTGGAGGGACAGGGGTAGTAAGTGCCATGAGTGGTGGTATTCAGTATATCCGAAGTGGCGGGACAAGTCGTGATACAATGATTTACGGTGGTATCCAGCTTATTGCTAATGGTGGCACAGCAAATAATACAATTGTTAATGGTGGTACAGCCGCTATTTTAGGGGCAGGAGCAGCGGTAGAAGACGTTACAATGACTGGCGGTGAATATCTTTTAGGAACAGATGGTGGTACTTATTATATTAACGGTAATTTTGGATTTTCCGGTGGCAATTTTGATATGACAAAAAACATTTCTGGTAGTACGCCAGGAAGTTATGAGACTCTAAATATCGATAATCTGCAGCATGGTGGCGGTACTTTTATTATGGATACAGACCTCGCCAGTGAAACAAATGGCGATGAAATATATATCACCAGTGCCAATGCAGGCAAAAGTTATATCCAGGTTAAAGATGCCAGTTTGCTGAGCGGCACAGCGGTAACTGGCCATAAGAATTTGCTCTTAGTTACAGTAGCAAGTGGTACGGCAACTTTTGAAGGGAAAAACCTCAATAGTGGAGGGTTGTGGACCCTGACGCCAAAAATAGAAAACGGCGCTAATGTTACTGATTCATTAGGCAATGTAATAGGTAATTCAAGACAGTGGTATTTAACGCATGTTTTGAAAGCGATCAATAACGATACCAAAGTGTTATTAGAAGGAAGTGATAACAGCTATGCGCTGTGGCGCAATACTAACGATACTTTGCGTAAGCGGCTGGGAGACTTGCATTACCGTACTAATGAAATAGACGGAGATGGAATTTGGGCGCGTTACACAGGCGGAAAATTTGGCGGGAGTGGATTTGACAGCAGCTATAATATGTATCAGCTTGGTTACGATAAAGCAGATAATGCCAAGAGCACATATGGTTTTGCATTAGAAAGCGGAACCGGACATGCTGATTACAGCTTCGGCAGTGGTAAAGATAAATTATTCTCTGGCAGCTTCTATGGTACCTGGACCGGAGATGACGGAAGCTATACGGACGTAGTAGCAAAAATAGGTCAATTTGATGCAGACATCAAATCTTATGGAGATTACCCGGATAAAGCCAGCTATAAAAACAGAGCTTACAGTGTGAGTATAGAATATGGAAAAACTATAGAACTGAGTGAAAAAAGTGGGACTTTCGTCGAACCGCAGCTGCAGTTTATAGCAGGAAGGCTGAGTAGCAGTGAATATACAACAGACCGTGGTAATAACGTCTATGTTGGTGGTCTAAACAGTTATATAGGGCGTGTAGGCTTTGTTGCAGGTCAAAAAACGAAAGATGGCAATGATGTCTATTTCAAGGCATCGGCGCTGCATGAATTTGGAGGCAGCAGAGATATTCATATGACAGCAGCCAATGGAGAAACCCTGTCGATGTCAAAAGACTACAGCGATACATGGTTTGAAGTAGGAATCGGAACAAATATCAAGCTCAGTAAAGTAAGTTATTTTTATGGTGATATAGAAAGGAGCTTTGGAGGAGAGATAGAAAAGAAATGGCAGGTCAATGCCGGCGTAAGATTTGAATTTTAAAGAATAAGCTATTTTTTATGAGTTAGTAGATTTATAAAAACAGACTGCTTTTTAAGCAGTCTGTTTTTTGTTTCTGCCGCAGTGATTAGGCATAGTTTTGGGACAGCAGCTTGTGAGCCGGTATAACTGTGCTGACTGGCAAAAAGTATGGGTAATAGATTCTTAAGAACTGCGCAGACGTCGACAGTTGTAAAGCCGCTGGCGTAATGCGCCGGGCAAGACTCGAAGGCGTTTTATACAGGCTTAAAGTAAGTGTCTTGCGGGGGGGGACACAAGTGCTATAATAAC
>OGWY01000985.1_pt1 | contig 23283 bp, 28 predicted proteins | sample 1576121 | NCBI WGS metagenome assembly OGWY01 (sample SAMEA3541543, study PRJEB24748) | human gut metagenome | biome: human gut; feature: human-associated habitat; material: faeces | place: China | collected 2012 | reverse complement strand
TCATCTTTCCGTATTTTTTTAAATATGAATACATCTCAATCACAGCATCACGATAGCAATCACCACATGAAGTTCTAATAAAAGTTCGTCCGAAGACTTCATGATACATTACTTCAATGTCTGATTTATCAGAAGAAGAGAGGGGGAGTTTATCCCCCAACTCTTTCAATTTATCAACCACTTCTAAAACTGTCATACCTCTACTCTGCCGGTTCGGCCATTAAAGTATTAATAGCAGTTTTAGTAGCTTCATAACTTGTTTTATACAAGAATAAAGCTGACTTTGGAGCTTTCTGTTCTTCAAGTGTTACGGTCCATCCGCCTTCTGTATCTTCACTATACTTATTGTTTTCAATAGTAGTAGCTGTAAGACCTTGATAATATCCAAAAACCTGAAAAGCGGCATCGCCCGGATTTGCTTCTTTTTGTAACCCCTTATATTTATTTTCCAACACTACAACGTAAGAACCGTTAGCCAAGCCGTCAATAATATCTGCACAAACATCCGGATCATTAGCTAGAATCACAAGTACAAGAGTGTTTGTGAATGAATTGCGATATGTACCAGTAGCCAAAGCTGTGGTAGTTCCTGTAAATGGAGCCTTTCCTGGTACAATAACTTTATATGCTTTCTTCCCCGTCTTCATGGCTAGTGTCTCAATCACATTCTTACGGGTAGAATTGAATAGTGTTGCAGCAAAGTCTACATCTGCACGATTCATTATCACACCTTCCTGCTCCAAACCTTGTACAACCGGGTCATCACAAGACGGAGAAATATCTTTCTTCAAAATATCATCGCATACTCCCATAAATACCTCCTTTCCTAATATGCAACTTGTACCAGATTATCCTCGCCAATCATAGAGCCAAGTTTACCTGTAGAATAGATATAATTCTTACGGGATTTTCTTTCAAACCAGATATCAAGGTCTGACATAGGGTTATCACCTTCACAGCCGTACATCAGATTGTCCGGAGAACACAGAACAGCACGATGGGGAAGATTCAATTTGGTTTTATCATTCTGATATGCTTGGATAAATCGATCCCAAATTGAGCATTTTACAACTGTAACACCGTCATACTCCCCTACTTCAAGTCCGTCAAAAATAACTTCCCAAGGCATAATAACCTTATATTTTTCTCTCACGTCACGAGATAAAGAATCACACAATGATTTCGTAGCAAAAATTGCATGTCCGGACTTTTGGAAAATACGGCTATCCGCATCTTCAAGCATTGCATCAAATATAGAAGTTGCAGCACCCAATTCTTTCATTTTGGATTTTTGCAAAGCATAAGATGCTTCAGCATTGGCTGATATGACAGTATGCTGGCTAGCATTAGTTGTACATATAGCAAACAGACGTTTAAAGAAACCGTCACATGTTTTAAACAATTCAACATTCAAACCATCTGTAATTTGCCCTGAACCTTCAACATTGGCAGCATCCTTATCTCCAAACCAAGTAAAGCGCCACAACATTTTCATCATTGCTTCCGTTAGCTTCGGAAGGACGATTCCATCCATATACTCAGTAGAAGTAAGGTCCGCAATATTAGTACCGGTTTTTAGGCAATATTTAGCAATAGTGTTTTCCAAATCCTCATAACACATTTCCAATGGAACTTGCCAATCACCAATTTCCCAAACCTTTTGGGCTGCAGCAATAGCCACCTTTTGATATGTAGGATCACATCCAGAGCCTGCGATACCCACATCCTCCATTTCACCAATAAAACCAACTTTCTTGCCATTGGTCACTTTAGGCATGAACGTCATAAAACGCTCCATATCCTCATTCTGAAAGACTGTCAATTCAATCAAGTCTTTCAAATCCTTCACCGCCTGATTGTCCGGTGTCAATTTTGAAAAATCTAAAATAGGCATACTCAAATCTCCTTTCTTTACTTTTTAGCTCGCTTTTCTCTTTCTTCTCTCAACTTCCTCTGAATAGGTGTTTCCTCTGCACTGGCCTGAGGATCAACAGTTGTCTTAAAAGTCTGGGCACGTAAAGAAACCCTGTAGGTTGAGCAATGCTTCGCCAACCAATTTTCCCCACCTGCCATCTTTACAGCATTCAGAATCTTATTGTCCTCAACTGTACGGGAGTTAACTTTCAAAGCCGCATTTTCCGCTTCAAGTTCTTCAATGCGTGCCTTCAAAGCCTCAATCTCCTCATCACCATTTTCTTCCTCCTGATCTTTAATCTCTGTAATTACTCCATCGGTTACGATGATAGTCTTCCCATCAGGCATAACATGTTCACCGTCAGGAGACGCGGCATCCCCGACTTGCGGTTCTCCCTCTTCACGTTCCACCGTCAGTATATTACCTTCGGCGTCTGTCAACTCCATAGATATTACTGGAATATCCTCAATCTTTTGATAGCCACATTTGGCAAGCAATTTATCAATGATAGATTGCTTCACTGTCACTTGTTTTTCTTTGTTCATTTTTCTACTATTAAGTTTATAATCGATTCCTTTTGCTGTAGTTGGGACAAGAACAGCAGATATAAATCCTAATTGTTTTGCAACCTCTCCACCAAACCATGTTTCTTTATTCATTTGAGTTTCCAACACGTTTGGCTCTGTCCCTGTCCTTTCAACATAGACTGCTAACATCTTAGCTTTTTCCGTTTCCAAACTTGATTTAAGGGTTTCTATCGTTTCAAGGTCTAAGACATCGTCATACTTTGCCAAATATGGTTTGTGAATGAGAAACTTTGCATGGGGATAAGCCTTTCTGCGTTCCAGCGGTGCAGACAGTAGAATAATTGTCGCCATAGAAGCACATCTTCCAACAACAGTACAAGAAATTTCCTTACCCGATGCACGTAATGCATCATAAATTGCATACCCCTCAACAGTATCACCACCACATGAATGTATTTCAATGTCGATTGTAGGGTCAGCCGGGTCAAGCCATGAAAGAAAATATTGAATATCTGGAAACGAAAGCCCTTCATCACCGGTCAAATACCAACTCTCTAGCTTATCCCTATCGGCAACAATGTCCTTGTTAATGTATAATTTTGCCATACTACATAATTGTTTGTAACAAAGGTAGAAAACAGGATACGGCTTGAAGAATATAAGAAGTTTATTCCACTGACACGCTTTGTCAGTAACTTTTTTACTAAGCAAAAAGAGCGGAAAATGACTCCGCCCTTACTTAGATATTAACCGTACTTGAGAACTTATCAATGATCCGATAAATGGTCCTTTCTGCAATACTATATTCATCAGATAAATATTGCATGATATAGGTCTTTTTATGCCCTTCCCGTAACAAGCGCATATATTCCTGATATACTGGGATGTATTTTACATCCCCAACATCAAGAGAAACACCATCCATTACTTGGAGGATGTTCCTATTCAGAATTAATAACTCATACGCATTCATACACTACCAAGATTCTCGACATACTTTACTCTATCTGCAACAGAAGTAAATTCCTCTACGGACAATACCGGCGGCGGAGCCATCATCATACCCTTTGCAACAGCCTTGGAAAGCATATCTTCACCCAACGCCTGATTGGATGAAGTAGTGACGTTGATAGGAATGCCACCACCCATTTGGTTAAAAGCTGATAATAACGGAGCAAACATAGAAGTCGCGGCAGCCGTCATTACACTTTCACCATTAGATAACATCGCCGGTATAGAGTCACTTGTACCCGAGCCCGGACCTACTACTGAACCACCCTGTGCAAATTTAGCACTTTTTACCGTAGAAATAGCAGCCGCAATGTTAGAAAGTATAGTAGCTATACCACTTGCCATTGTACCAAGTCCAATGATACCCTTTCCTGCTTCCGCTGAAACCATTTTAGAAATAGCCTTACCTGTATTGATTGCAATTTCAGCAAGAGCCAAAGCCTTACTTGCAATGGCAAAGTTACGGTCTTGATTACCTATCTCATCTGTCAAGGCAATAAGTCCATTTGTAACAGTAGCCATAGCATCATATTTGGATTGTTCAATAGCTATCTCCTTATCTGCAACAGCTTTCTTTGCATCATTATAGTCATTTTGAGCCTGAAGTTTACGCAAATTAAAAGCTTCTATACTTTCCCCCTCAAGTTGCTGTATAGTATTCAACTCTGCAAGCTTCTGCTCCATCTTAATACGGAGAATTTCTTGTTCGTCACCGTATGTCTGGGCTATTTCTGTTTCAAAACGTATCCTTAATGCATCCTCTTGTTTCTTGATTATGGAGTTATTATGCTGCTCGGTCAAATCATCAATCTTTTTGTTGTACTTCTCCATAATAGTAAGTTTCATCTGCTCGGTTAGCTCTTTCTGCTGAAGCTCCGCATCACGTTGGGCTACAAGTTGCTGCATCTTTAATTGATACTCCTGCTCGCTTCCGGCTTTTACAGATTCAAGCTGCAGGGCGATAAGCTTCTGCCGATTTTCAATTTCTTTTCTCAGTTCTTCATCGGAGAGCTTTTGCAAAGCTGCTATTTTTTGCTGTTCAAGAGAAAGAATCTGTTTTCCGATTTCCTCTTTGGCACGAGGTGTCAAGTCCTTTTCGGTTTTCAAGCGAATTTCCAAATCTTCAATCTGGCGGCTATATTCATATTCTATCTCTTGCGTCTGCTTTTTCCGGCTATTTTTGACGAGTTTTAGCATTTCATTCTCAGCCTTACGTATCTCTTCTAGCTCCTTCTTTTTGATTTTAAGAGCTTCGGCCACAGCCTTAGGGTTAGTAATCGGTGTCTTTTTTTTATCGGCATCCCCGGTATATGAAGACACTAAATTAATAGTCTCTTTCCTGGACTCCACAGCCGATAACTGTGCTATATAATCATTCCATGAAGAAGCGATATCCTTGTTTATGGCTGAATTAGAACGATCTTTGCCTATTCCCTGACGCCAGAATGAAACATCATCTAACTCTTTATTATATTTCTCATTGATAGCAATAGTTTCCTGCAAGTATTCTTCTTCCTGTTTCAGAGATAAATTTAGCATCTGCAGCCTTTCTTCTTTGGCCTTTTTTAAAGCTTCTTCCCCAGAAATCCCCACTTTCACATATCGAATTCGTGCCGCCTCTATCTTGGCATATTCATCTCCGACATTAGCCTCTGCAACATTCTTACCAAGCTCAACAGCCGCTTTAGTTTCCCGTTCCGAGATATCCTCTACCGATTCAAATAAAGCTCGTACACCTCTAATCAAAGAGGATAGAGTATCATTAACAAAAGTCTCAATCCTACCCGTCATTTTCTCAAATGAACCACCTGTAGCGTCAAAAAGCAAAGCGACCTCTTTGGTTAGTTCCGTTTGAGAAGCGAGCAAGTCATCTTCCACTTTACCCAGTTCCCCGGTCTTACCTTTGACTTCATTTAGATTAACAGAAATATCTTTCAAGGTACGGATATATTGCAAGCCGGCATCTTCTCCCGGACCGCCAAAGATATCTGCAATGGCAGTTCCAACCACCGCACTGCTTTCCGGTAGTTCATTCAATTTGGCAGATACTTCCTGCATGATTTGAAAAGTAGTCTTTGCTCCTGTCTGCAAATCTTTCTGAACCTGTTTAGAGCTGATACCGATACCATCCAATGCACCAGCCGTTGATGTAGTCATTTCCCGAAGCCGGGTATTCGCCTCTTTGATAGTATCAATTCCCTTATCAGAGAAGACACCCTGCTTATTGGTTTCTGCAATAATAGCAACGAACTGATCCGCAGAGATACCAGCCTCTTTGAAGTATGCCGGATATTCTTTCAAAGCAGATAGGAACTCACCTTTCGCATCTGCTCCGGCAATGAAACCATCTTTGATTACTTTCAACGCTTCATCAGAAGATATGCCAAACTGTTTTTCTACGGAATTAATAGCAGTCAACATATCCCGGAAGTCTTTACTGTAGTAATCAGCCAAAGCTTGTACTTCACTCCGATAGATTTTCAAATCATCGCCAGACTTATCCGTAAATTGCTTTGTCAATTTGGTAGCCTCTTTTACCCCCTTATTGTAGTCATACCACCATTTGAAAGCAAAACCGACTCCGGCAACACCTGCTATACTCATAAATACCGGATTTTTCAATAATGCCTTTAGCGTTGAACCTAAAGCAGATGCTTCTGTCTTCATATTGGAGAAAAAGCCTTTCACTCCATTTGAGTTCTGGGCGATATTCAACAAAGAATTTGCAAAGTCATTATTGATACCTACAAAATCTTTCAAAGCTTCCTCGTAATTACCGACATTACGATAGAAACGCTGTGTACCCTCTTCCGCTTCCTTCAATTCATCGGTAATGGCATTTATCTTATCTTGAATCTCTTTGCCCTTGGCACTGTTACGTTCCGCACGACTTAACCTATCATAAGAAGCAGTCAAATTAGAAAGTTCCGCACGTAATCTAACTAAGCTACCTTCAAGCTCCGTCTGTTCCTTACGCTCATTCTGTATTTGCTTACTCAGAATTCGAACAGCCTCGTTCACTTCACGAGTAGCAATCTTGGTTTCTGATAACTGTAAGTTATACTCTTTGCGACTCATACGTCCTGCTTTCAAATCCTCTTTTAAAGTTTGTTCTCTTTTTCGAAGTACATCCAGCTGAGTACGATATTCTGCGATTTTTCGGATAGCATCATCGTATCGTACCCGAATATCCAGCACTCTTTCTTCTACATTTTCCATAACTATACCTCCAACTGTAATAATTTACACTCACATATCCCCGTATCTTCTGCCTTTACAGATATAATAGCATAGTATCTACCGTATTGGCCCAGATATACCGGAACCGTTACATCCAACTCTTTTAGCTCAATATCGTTAATTTCAATTTTTTCCGTAATGACAACCGGATTATGTACCACCTTTTGGTATGATTGATAATTTTTAGACAACAAGGCATGCCATGACAACCCGTTGAATGTTGCCCTTGACTTACCATTGTTACTAATCTCCAACAATATACGAGGTTCAACTTTCCCAATCTTTCCAATCTCCTCGTTATCTTCATATTCATAAATTGGAATATATGCTTTACCGGCTCTCGTATCGGTTGCGGCAAAAGGAAGCGTAACGCTATCTTTACTTAGTTCAATAGTCTCATCATCAACATTGATGCATCCTTCATAATCTCCAGATACTGTTTTGTCTTCTTTCCACTTGTAGACATTCTTTTGAGCGAATCCATCAAGAGAAAACGAGATAGTTTTAGGTTTATTATCCTGATACGACGCAACCACCTTCGTAGTCCAATCTATAGCCCTAGACTTGTTAGTTATAACTTCATCCATTGAAACAAACCTAACCGTAACATCATCTTTGACTACAGCAAATGTACCAGACATAACAGATAAAGACTTAATGAAATCAATCTGCTTTATGTTTGGCAAATTGGATATAATAGGATAATATCCATCGCTTATTCCATCTTCAAAAACATTGGTTTCTTCAGTGAATGCCAATAACCCGACTACAAAGGTTGTACTCCCCCAACTGTTTGTAAAGAATCCAGTATCAGCAAAGGCGAAATAGATCACATCTCCCGCAGCCAATACAGATGTATAATCATCATATTCAAAAGATACAAACCAATTTTGATTCCCTTGCTTTTCTAAATCTATATAACCAACGGAGAAGACTTCCTCCGCAACCCCATTCACAACTTTGTAAGCTACAAATCTCGGATTAGGAACCTCTGTTCTCACAAAATTAAAAAACATTCTTCCCATGATCCGGATTTTGGTATTGTTCTTCAAAATCTTCATGCCTTCATACTTGGATGAACTAAGGTCTACCGTTTCCAGATAATCTGTTTTTTTATAAGTAGACGTACTACCTCTCAAAACATATCCATAATCATGATTGGGTCGCGTTCCGTTCACATACTCATAAGTGATTCCGAATTGATTATTATAATCCTCTCCCTTTCCTTTCTTGGTTAACATCGGGATAAGGAGTTTGTTAATCAGATTATCTGTGACATTGGTAGGAAATAAGAATTTGATACCGCTATCCTGGGATATACGTTCTAAAATCCAACCTGCCCGGACACATGGATGGATATAGTTCTTGTTATCATAATTCCGTACCCCCATATTCATATCGGACATGATAAAACTTGCACCATCTTGATAATTACTAATCTCTCTTTTCCAAATAGTATAATACTCAGGATAACTATCTTTCAAATCATTCAATGTTTTGTCACCCTCAATAATGTTAGATAACAAGCTAATATTCCCCCACGTCAAAGCTATTTCAAAAGAATCCGCCCCAGTCATTAATACAGCTTTCCCGTTAGAAATAATTTCAACCCCGTTACGGATATACCTTGTATCATGAAACGTTCTCGGATAGTCAGTCTGGCATGCCGGAAGGTCAGCATGTTGGATAATACGTTGATTCCTGACTGTCTTAGGCAACTTGATCGTATAACTGTTATTGCTTACGATCTTACTCAAATCGGTAAACAGGTTACTTTTATAGTTCAAAGTAATCTTAGTACTGTCATCCAAATCCACCAATTCACCGTCAATAAACAATAAATCATTTCTCATAAGCTTTGCACCCTTATCTCTGGTAAAATAATCGTTGCTACAAAATCTTGAAGAACAGCACGAGTTTTGTTAAAAGTTTCAACCGCAATGTTCACCCCTTGCCACCGTTCCTTTTTATCAACATCTTTTCCCATGTACATATCTACTACTGGAGACATGGTAAGTTGAAAAAGGAAATCGTATGTATCACTATCCACCAATGGAGTACATACAGGAAGTGTATTTTCTTCTGTCTTACGCTGTTTACGTCCGGTGCCGCCATGATAACCATTTACATAGCTATAATCACGCATATTATTACGAATGAATTCCCCGTTATTCACCACTTGCTTCTTTTCATCACCAGCCTTAAACAACCAATAGCAATAAAATCCATGCCGGCTAATCCAACGAAGATATACCCCGCTTGTACAGTCATCAATAAGCAACCGGACACTAGAGGAAGCTCCCGCCACTATATGAAAAGTGTAGTCAAATGTCATATCGAATACGCTTCCAACAGTTCCAGTTCCAGACAAATCAAATTTCACTTCTTTTTGAGCATCGATTCCCGTCAAGAATAGATTGTAAATATTACGTTTGGGTAACCTGACAGCAGGTAAGGACTTACCATCAGCAGTAACATTGACGCCGCTTTCCCCAGCTGAGTACATACCTATTGTAAATGGGAAGTTCTTGAACCATGTTAACACTCTATCGCCATTATATCGCTCTCCGATTTTCATCGCTCCCCAAACGACATAAGTCTCAAATTGAAAGCTCTCTCCTAACTGCCCATTCTCGGAATACATGTTCAGATCAAATGAGAATAACCGCCCCAACTGTGTATCTTCCGCACCTGACAAAGAATAATCTATCCTTCCAAATTGAATTGTATCAAAGTACGATTGAGTATAAAAGGATAAGTCGAAGAAGCATGTACTTTGAAACAACGCCCTTTTTTCGGAGTGTTCAATCCCCGTTGCTACATCACGTACGACAGCTTCTATCCATGCCCATGGATGGCCCAAAACGTTTACAACCATCGGATTAAAGCAGAAAGCTATCTCATCCGGATATTCAATCGTTGTATTATCTATCTTATGAGTTCGCATTGCTATTCAGATTTATATGTTTCACATCCTTTGAGAAAATACCAAATACACGATTCATTATATTTTGTATTGCTATTTCAATATCTTTTGAATATATGTCTTCATGTTTCCCTGTACGATAAAGCCTGGTACCTTTTTCTGCTATTTTCCGGGCTACGAGATAAGCAAATGACTTAGGCTTTTCTACTTGAATACCTTTATCTATCATCCACTGCCGAATAATCTTATAAAAACCCTTAGGTACTTTCCCCGGTCCACGTCCTGTTTCCAATACACCGAAAGCCTTCCTACCAAACAGAATTCCATGATCATCATCCACTACGACATGCAAGCTCTTGATAGTCCTTCCACTTGCACGCTGCCCAGCCTGTATATGGTTCTCAACAATACGCTGCCGAAGACTTTCCAATTCTTCATTCAGGATACCCTTTATCTCTTTTCTCCTATCTTCCATAACTAACACATTGAGACTCCTTGAACCTCTTTAAGTTTCAATTCTATTACAATTCCGGTAACATTCACATCCAATTTATCGTAAAAGATAGAATAAGGAACTTCATCACTCACCCACTCAAATAATCCACTTTTATTAAGCTCACGAATAAAGTTCACTGCATGTTCTTTACAACGTTCTATGATAGTATCATTCTCCTTACCGTCAAAATCAAATTCAGTCTTATCGGCAAATGCTATCATGCAATTAGGGCAATCCTTCAACTGTGTTCTGGATATAACGAACTTACCGGATACAGGCAGTAAGTTAATCATAGCCGGTAATGGCATTTTATCCAACCGGACATTAGCCGTCGCCCAGTTATCAAACAAATAGGTTATGTCTTTCAGCTTTTCTGCAACAGACGCTATTTTCCTCTCTACACTTGTGTTCATTTGTTATTATCTTGATAAATTTTACGTAATCTTCGTTCATATCTTATCTTCTCTGCATCCATATCAAGACATTTATACACTCTTACCCATGGAACACTTTCTACCTGCTCATGGTCAGTTATTCCCATACGGGTTGCATAATAGTCCACCAACCCAAACAAGCCAAATGATAACTGATCCACACCCGCACGTTTTTCCTCAGGAGTAGGCGCCACACTTGTTGTTTCAAACAGCTTGGTTATCCGTTCCACCTCTTTAGTAACCCATGAGGAAAAGCCCAAAACATCCTCTACCTCACATACTTCTATTTGTTCAACAGAGAATCCTAAAAGGACATGACATGGTATCATTATACAATCAACATCGCTTGATATAGATTGTAGTCCCATAAGTTGCCCAATAGTGGCATCATTCAGATTATCCGGCAAACGAACTCCCGAAATGAAATCCGGCTTTGGGAGTTTCTTTATCTGTTCCAATAATTCAGTAACATTACTTGCCACCTCACTTAATATCAAAAATTCTTTTACTGTCATATCTGTCCTAATTTTGCTTTTGGTCGTTTGGGAATTGGTTTGATACGGAAGAACATTGCCATTATCAGCATATCAAGATAATCCGGAGAATGACCAAGTATCTCTTTCATTTTCTCTTTACTGATTATTCCTTTCTTTCGGGTATCAGCATCTATATGGTCTTGCTTTAAAACTCCTAATTCTTCGATTATACGCTCTCTTTGGGCTTCCGTACATATAATCCTTATCTGTCGGTTATTTATTAGCTCTGCGAGCTTAAAAGCACACTCTGATTTCAAATTGTCAAACTCCGGATTAATAGGGCGGTTACCACCATGAAACTCTTTGATGCCATTCAGATAACTTTCAAGATAACTCCCCAGCCCATCACTATCAACTACCATCATGCTACGTGGAATCTTCCACTGTATCATCATGTTTTTAAGATCCGTTTCAATGGATTTACCCGTACTGTATTCCTGGTCTAACCTGATGTTACATACATTACCTATCCAATGCCCACAGACAAAACGGTCTCGGCCTTTCATGGCAAGGTCAGAAGAACCAGTCGATAAGCCTATCGGTTGTACATGCTCGTTTGTAAACAAGTCACAAATAGCATCATAATCACAAAGTACTGCCGGATCATTATCATATTCCCAATTGCCGAAATACAAACGCTCTTTCGTTACTTTATCATTAGTATTTTTCAAAGTGTTTATATAGTCTTCTGTTGCAAATGGATTGTCTTGTACCAACGCCTGTACAAAAGCATAACCATCTTTTAACTTATGCTCTTTCCATGGTTTATAAAATTTATCGTATAACCAGTTCTTTTTGGGATTACAAGTAATAAGAATTTTCCCCGGAACATTATAGACATCATTCAAGTGCCGCCCTATACGGGTCTGTAACACTTCAAAGGCTAATCTATTCACTTGACCCGCCTCTTCGATCCATCCACCCGTAAATTCCAAGGAGCCGAAACGTTCATACATCGGGTCTTTATAAGGGTAATATGTCAAATCCAAAAAGATAATCTCACTCCCATTATCGAACTTGATGCCGTCATTTGTCAAGTGATAATATGGATAGCCATGAGAGTTAGCCACTTTAACAAATGTCACCGCTATAGATGCTCGACTGTCTTTGAGATTATTTCGCCCCGCAAACCAACGAGTTCCGGGAAGATAATGGCAACATTGCATCAGCCATTCACAACCGAGCCATGACTTACCACCGCCACCAGCACCACCATAACATAAGAACTTCGTAACATCGTCACGAAGATAGTTATAGGCTAAACGCTGTTTTATGTTGACTCTCTCTCCCATCACTTCACACTCTCCGCTTCTTTGGTATATGGAAGAAATGAAAATGACTTAAACTCTTTCCCCGCATTCGTATGGTCCACTTCCTGCTTATCCGCAAGCCCAAGTTTACGAGCAATGATATTCGCATTAAAAGCACCGACACATGCACCTTCAAACTGTTGCGTTTCGATTGTTTCTTCCACGCGTGCGATGACCTCTAAAAAATCTTCGTCATTCTTATTTTTACATTCCGTACGAAAGGTGCTCCACCATTTGGATGAAGCGCCTACGTAAATACAAAACCCGGTAAGAGAGTACGGGCGGGAAGTCGGGGAAACTTCCTGTTGCACTTGCTGTTCATTAACAGTTTCCACTTTCTTCCCTTTCTTTCTTTTCACAGGAACCGTCTTTTGAATAGCTTTTTTGGAGAGCCAGGGATTTTCATCACACCACTGGAAATACTCACAGGCAGCTTCCCATAAAAGTTCCGGCGTGGAAAAGAGTTTATCTCTCCCATGCTTACTCCTTAACATCCAAAATTTATTTCCCGCAGGTGCTGCCATATCACTTCTTCATCCTGATTATTTCTCCACAATGGGGACATGCCATTTCAATATATTCGGTCTTTTCTTGCTCTAAGTTCTCCTCAATACGCTCCGTTTTCTTTTTGAAAGCCTCATTCTCTTGACGTTCCATTTCCTGACTGAACTCCCGCTGTACTTCCTCTGCTTGCATATCTTCTGTTGCATAATCATTTGCCGGAGTAAAGTTTACATCAAATCCGAGCAGCTGCTCTATTGGCTCAAAAAAGAAATCTTGCATATCTGCAGGGACATTCATAGTCCTAAGTTCACGTATCAGTTTATCTTCATCCCATGATGCAAACTCCGATGTCTTATTATCAGCAATACGATACTGGCGTGCCTTTTCTTCATCCAAATCAACGACTATACAAGGTACTTCCTTATATCCAAGATTTAATAGGGCAAAGTATCGTGTATGGCCGACAATGATTTCAAGATTCTTATCTACTACAAGCGGCTGGTTAAAGCCAAACTTCTTGATTGATTCCTCTACCGGTTTGATAGCCTTGCTATTGTTCCGGGCATTATTCCAATATGGAATGATTTTATCTATTGCAATATTCTGTATATCCATAATCATAACTCTGCTGAATCTGTGTGATGAATAATTTCTTTAATAGCTTTACTGTATTCATAGTTCTTGAACATCTTAGCAAAGCCGGTGATGTGCTTAAGTTTTACAAATTCTAATGGTTCCATACCAAGCTTCTTACAAATGACTGCATCCGACTCTCCATTTTTAATCATGTTATAAATGATATTCGTCATGCCGTCAACAGAATGTTTACCACGTGCCCGGTTATGCCGGACCGTAGATGCCATACGGTCATTGATATCCTTATCAATAACCACAATGGGGAGACGACCACTATTCCGTCGGGCAATATCCTTGTACATACGTGCAATGAGATTACGGTGAAACCCGTCTACAATGATGTACTTTTGCTCTTCCTCACTCCAAATCGTAACAATAGGTTGTGTATATCCGTCTTCCCGAATGGAAGTATAAAGTAACTGCATTTCCTGCTTTGCCACAGCATTAGGATTATAGTTGTTTGCCTTTACCATTTCCATTGGAACCCAAAGAACACGATCCACCGGATTCACTTTCTCCGGGGACAAAGAAAATAGAAGTTGCCTCACTTCATTGAAGAAGTTTATTTTGTCTGGCGCTTCATCAAGCATCCGGGTGATTATTTCTTTTAGTTTTTCCATATTTATACTTTGATTTATGAACCAATAATCTGTTATTCAATTTTGTCTGTTCAAAGTCTTCGGTAATAATCCCACGAGCAAAAGTGCGGTAAATATCAAGACGGTCTACATCAGACCAATTTGTAACTTTAGTAATCACTGTCTTCAGGTTATTGGAGAAAATGATTTTATTCTTATCCTCGGCTACTATGTTATCAATGAGATACTGCAAATATTCCGGCCAATCCTTAAAACAGTTCGGATAATTACGTATCTCTTCAAAAGCATCCAACAGAAAATGATTTGTCGTACCAATATTGGGGATGCGGGTGTACATAGCATTATATGCCTTCGGGTCAATTTCCTGCAAGTAAGGGATATTCTGATTACTGTTCTCATGAATCAGAGAAGACACTCTGGCCGAACGTAGCGGCTCTTTTGAGAAAATGTAATTGTAGGCCTTATTATATCTTAATCGATTGAAGAAGATATAATACCAGATATCACGATAAGACCAATCATACAAAGGGTACATAACTACTCCATGACTACAACGCTTTCCGTATGTCATACCAGGAAGAGTTTCCTTGCCTGTTAATCCTGCACGACGGGCCGGTGATTCCTCAATACGGACACCACCCAAAGAGACATAATCTTCTCCCAAATGATGAAATGCAATAGCATTGAACATGTCTTTAAATCTGTCAGCATCATATACATTCTCTTTGAAAGCAATATCCTCTTTTTCACGCATCCACTCTTTCCCTGGCTCCCAAGGAATAAACCAATCACCGCTATTAGCGTTCCATAATCTGAATGGTACTTGTACCCAAATAGGCTCTACTTCCGGCAAAGACATAACATAACGCATATACTCGACTGTATATGTGTACTCACATTCCTGGTCAAGAAACATAACCGGTATCTTTCGAATACCAAGTTCACGTGCCACTTCCAAAGTGATATGCAGCAAAGCGGTACTATCTTTGCCACCAGAAAAACAAACACCCAGACGGCCACCTATAGAAAATAGCTGCCTTATGCGTTCTTTCGCCGCTTCATACACATTTTGTTCTGAATATAATATCATACGTTAGTCACGATATAATAGTTACCAAACTCTTTTACTTCACAATGAGGAAAGCCTTGTTCCAGCTCACACCTCGAATGTTCATAATATTCCAATTCGCAACCGCTACGTTCGTAAGTCACCGGATGATATGTTTCTTTATAGAACATAAGGAACAAATTCTTCTCCTCTGGAATATCCGTTAATGCTTCAATTTCAATGTAACTGGCCGAACCAAATAGAGCGACAATAGTATTAAATACCACAAACTTCAGGTTTAACATCTCAAACGGGATACACAAGTTATGGTATCCGGGATGCTTCTTTCTGAAAATTTCAAGCATCTTATTACTCGGATCGATACCGAAATATTCATCCGAAGATACTTTCAGAATATCAAGGAACAGTCCGGTACCACATCCCACATCAAGAATAATTCCGGGAACATCAAAAAGCATCGAGGCTATCTTACTGTTCTCCTCGATGCTGGCTTTGTCTTTAAACAGAGAATCGTAATCCTCTGCGATTGCATCATACTGATTTACTGCGTACATACTTTATTATTTTGATTTACAAAATAAAGATACCGAATAATCCATGAACGGACTATCCGGTATTAAAGAAGTTACTGACACGATTTGGCAGAAGGTTTTGTCATGTCACCACATATCGCAATCTTCATTCTTATTCCCATATTTATGTTCCCAATAACTATTGAGACTGGAATATATAGTAACACAGATTATCAAAATCACTACAGTAAACCAAAACCAATCAAATCCCATATTCTACTTTATTACGTTCCACTCACTTTCCAGAATCACATTATGACCTTTTTTTAATATTTCAGCCTTAATTGTTTGTATCTTTTTTCTTGGTCTCAACTATAGATTGGCCGATGATAGGCAGGCTGATATATACGTTCTTTTTCATGCTCAATATATCCTTCCATGTTTGTTTTCTCTCAATTCGTTGTATCGCATCTTCTGCTCTATGTGTCAGAGCAAATCTATGTTCAGATGTTTGGCAAGCCCGAAAATTGACAGTATCATTTCGTTGATCGCTGTATTGTAACCACATAATCCTGTATATACCACAGGAAGCGTAGATATATGGTAAATAGCCTCTGTAAATGCATCATCCTTATAATATTCTGCTATTTCATCAATGGAATCACCTATATCTTTAGTTACAAGCTCTAAGTGGATATTCCTAAGTCCAGCCAAATCAAGCAGGCGGATAACAGCATCGGCGAGTTCACTAGGAAGTGAATCTTTTACATTCTTTTCAAACGAGCACTTAAATCGTTTTTCTTCTTCCACTAATGCGGAATGGCTATTATATCCCATTTCAAAACGTGTTTTGCATTTCTTCCCTAATCTTCCTTTCCTATCTGCTTCCATAAGCTCGGATATGACAAGGCAAAGGCAGTGTTCGTTACTCAGTTCTTTATTGTGAAAACCATGCTCACAGGCTGTCTTATAAGCACGATCCCGTAGTTCGTTCAAATTAATATTTTCCATAATCATATAAGTTTTAATGCTTCCTGTAATCCGGCTTCAAGTGCTTCTTCGTAGGTATTATAATGGATAATAGGTCTGTTAGACAATCCTACTAAGTCGTGATTCGGAATTGTTAATATATCATATATCCAATAATTTCCATACATATAGGATATTTCGATATGCAGGTTCTTAGTTTCACGTAACCACTTTTGAGCGATGGATTGCGAAGGAACGGATAAAAATTTGTAACAATGGGGCAAAGTGGAAATATCTATAATATATTTTCTTCCTGAAAATCCTTTCTCTTTCAACAGTTACGCTGTTTCTAATGTTACAAGTTCTTCGGTCATGGTTATTCTCCTTTCTTCTTTATTCCACTTATTCTTTTGCATTTTATTATTAGAATGTTAGTTTTTATTAGTAAGTTTGCAAAAACTCGTAATTATGGATATTGTATCTTTATTTTTATCTATCATCGCTGTATCGGTTACTGTCTATAATTGCTATAGACAATATTTTAAGAAAACGGAAGGGATTGCTTTAACTATATCTGGTGCTCTAATTGAAAATAACGAATTAAAAGTTTGTCTTCTTTATACAAACATAGGAAATCAAACTGCTACTATCACCAATGCATCTATTTTATTAGATACAAATAGTCTGGGACATTATAGTAAGGAAAACCATGCATCCATTTGTGATGGGATAACTCCATTTACCCTTTTTGAAAAAGGGCAAAAAAGCATAACGATATCTTATCGATTACCAGATTTTAAAGATTTAGATATCAATAGTATATCCATTAGGATTCTATCTGCTTATACTAACAGGGAAGGGATATTATTTAAAGATAATCATTCTGTGGGGCACTTAAGTACTAACGACACAAAAAAATGTTTTGTATGTGTTTCAACAGATACTCATAGGTTGTCTCAGAATAGAATCATTATGTCCATGCAATAATTACTATTTTCTAATCTGTTTAAATTACTGTTTAAATTCTGGTAAAACACCGAGATATAAGTACTGATTATCATCGGTGCTGGACACTGTGATGTAATATAATACATCGCCTTCATTTTTAATGGCATCGCATCCTTGCATAAGGTCTCTTGAGCAATATGCAGGAGGTATGATATCCGCTATGAGTTGTATAACCTTTCGTCAATATAATCACCTGGGCACAAAAAAACATCCAAATCTTTATCCTGTTTAGCCCATTGTTTAAAAGTCTTTTTCATTTCTGTTCCTGTTTTGAACCATACGGTGGACGTTCAACCACCGTATGGCAATGTGATTACTCTACTATCATCCAATCGTTGGCAAGCATATCCGTCTGTGATGCAAGCCAACCATTAACAACTGTTCCATCAGCAGCTTTCATACACAAGTATGCGGTAAACTTAATTTTATCAGTTGCCGAATCTCCATTATTATTGGCAACCCATCTTTTGAATAATTCGGGTAATGATTTGACCTGATTCACGATTATATCAGTAGGCAAGCTATCTTCCGGACGTTGAAAAACAAACATGCCTTTCCCGTTCCATCCTTGCCGGGCAACAAGTCTTCCTCTTTGAATGGATTTAAGAGCTTGACCGAAAGAACCAAGTTCACCGATTGTTAATTCTTCGCTTTCCGAAGCACCTATGACATAGGCCGTTTCAATCTCACCTTTGGTATAGTTACCACCCTGGTTACACAACTTTGCTGAATATTCAGCCAATTTTTCATCTAATGTTTTCATTATGACATATGGGTTTTACAAAGCCCGCCCAAGGCTCATTACTATCTTATTTATTGTTATATGTTAATAGGAAGCTTCATAAAGCACTGACAGGTTATTGTCAGTAGGCTTTTTGGCATGGTTTTTGTATTTTATATATGGATTTTTAAATTTATAAATATTATGACAATACAGAATTTACAAGTTGGGTATATCGTCCAAAGTGGTTTATGCCAAGGATATATAGATGTTAATAATGGAGCAATATGTGGTTTGCCATTAATGGTAGCAGAAATAACTGACATAAAAAACAGTCAAGTACATCTATCCAAAGTTATAAATAATCCGGCAACCTATGTTGACTCCAATGATGTACATGGTATACGTTTAAATTCGTATATAATAAACTTATTGGGATTTAGAGAAATAGACAAAAATGACGCTCAATGTCCGGGTGCTCCAAATTTTCACGGAACTGCATATGAAGCTAAAATTAATGGTGTTAAAGTGCAAGTAATTGAAGACGATAATTCATATCGTTTATGTAGGAGTACGTCTGCCCCAACTATTGAAATAGATTATGTTCATGACATCCAGAGGCTAAAAACAGTTAATGGCAGACCTCTAAAAATTGATTACATGATTTTCTATAAAGACTATAAATAATGGCATTACCTTGGACCTTTTCCTATAATTAAACAATAAATAGAAGGTACTCAATCCTGAGTTACCTCCTATTTATTGTTTTTCTTGGTAGTGAGGGTTATTCATCTTCGAAATCTTCAATATCAAATTTCCAATCCATAGCATCACTCTCGTTAACGTTGTCGGAGAGCCATTCGGAAGCACAAGCCAATACCTTTTCACCATTGAGTGTACATTCGTCAGGCATTGGAACATCACCTCCCTTATCATAAAGATTACCATTCTCATCACAGTAGTCTAAATCTTGTAATATACCATCAACGCAGCACGCATCGGGATAACTTGCACCCCAATATGGAAATTGAGGACATGGTTTCTTATTTTCACTCATATCTGTTCTGATTTGAATTAAACTTCTTATTCGCAAAGTCCATGATAAAGGCTCATACAGCTATATCCACCTTCAGGTTCAAACATATCATCCATGCCGACATCGTTGCGGTTCACATACTCGAAAACTTCTTCTACTGTTGGATAAGTCTTATTTTTACAGAAACGATCAGGGATGTAGCCCGGTGAGAAGAAAGACGAACCCCTTGGGGTTTCTTCTTTCATTCGTTGTTCGGCATCTATCAAGCGACTTCGTCCAAACTCTTCTTGCGAAATTAGCTTTACCTCTTGCTTCCTGCACATAATACAGGGATAGCAACCAACTCGGGAAAATCCACGATAATATAAAGGATTTGGATTTTGTCCAGCAGAAAGGATCTGGTCTATAACTTCTTGTGCTGACCATTGGAAGATTGGGCGAGAAACACTGGCATCATAATGTTCGCACCATTTAAGTACATCTTTTCTACGATAATCTTGCTTCCATACCTCAACAGCCTTTCCTTTACGATTCTTTTTCACACGTTCGAAATATTCTCCGAAGTAGTTGCACTCATAAGGAAGTTTGGCGCGTTCTTCGCTTTCTTTTGCTCGAATACCTTGAATTATCAAGCAAGGTTCAGTAAGTGAGAGAATATAATCAACCATCGGCTTTATTTTTAATTCAGAGGTGCAAAACCTTCTTTGGGAAGACGGGAATCGGGAACGTTTGATAGACATGTCCACAAAATCAGTGTATTTCTTACTTCTCAAAATTACTAATCTGACATCAAGTTGTTTACACACGTTACTAATATGTTGATAAGTATCGGGATGCTCCCAACCTGTATCACAAAATACGGCTTCTATTTTATCGACTCCATATTTATTGGCAGCCTGGATTAAACAGGCTTGCGAATCCTTACCACCGGAAAAACTAACAATTATCTTCATGCTATATGAACTTTTTTATTTTCATCTTCAAAATATACTATTTCATACTTATTGCGATTAAAAGCAATAGGGAGATTTTCTATCGGACAATATCCGAGAAACTCATATACTATTCCATTTTTGCGAATAGAGAATAGGTCGCCTATTTTTAAATTCTTGATTTCGCTCATTTTTAATCAGTTTTACTCTAAACTTCAATTTCAAATTGCTCACTTTTAGCCGATAGCATTCGTTCAAGTAAAGATGATCCAACTGATACATAATACCCGTTTTCATTCTTGAGCGGAAGCCAAGCACAATAAATTCCAGTCTTTTCATCCATAACAGGAATGCCAAACTTAGAAAGCGGTTCGCCATCAATACCTCTAAATTTTTTACGCCACTTGTCAATAAACTCCTTAGCGGTCTTGGTGCCGAAACCACGCAGTACGCTCGCTTCATCCAATGATGTTACAGTGAAATAGGAAGGTTCTATTCTCACCCCATCTTCACCGTCACGCACACGCTCGTAATTTGTAACCATAATGTCAGTCGGGCATATCATCACATCAGCCATAGTTCTGACATAAGTAACTTTCATATGCAGATGTTGTTCCGCTTGTGTAAGGAACTCGACCACTACACGCTTGGGACAAACTATCAGTCCTTTGCCGCCTTTGTGTTTCAGGACTACCCGAAGTATCTCCAACTGGGTTACGGTCTTTTGCATACCAAAGCTGGAAAATATTGCCCGGCAACCGCCGGATATCGCCCAACGAACAGTATCTTTCACGTGAGGATAAAGAAAAGGTGTCAGTTCCTCTGCCGACACCTCAAATCCTGATTGATGACTGATGGCCATCTTGTCTTTCAGAAACTCGATATAATCTTTCATTGTACTATCTATTCTATTGTCTCATAAGTAAAGTATATCACATCACAGGGGTACTCAGCATACAACCGCTTTCTCTCAGTCTCGATGTCGTTTGTTTCAATGACTACTTTCTCACACCGACGATTATCGCCGGTGATGTATTCTATTTTTCGGATGATATGTTTCATGCTGATAATTTATTACGGATTAGACCAATATTCTTTTTAACAAGCCCTATGATACGCTCATGGTATTCTGTATTCTGGTTACATGCACCACGCGATTGAACTACTTCAAGAGTTTTTAGGGACAGTTCTATTGTCTCGATACGTTTTTCCCCGATGCGGGCCGAAAGGATAAGGCAATCATTACGCTTGTAATACCCATTCGTATATACGCAATGGTGCATTGCTTTCCCCTCTTGATAGAACTGGGTTATACTTTCCAATGGACGGATAGTTATACTTCCGTCCGTTATCTCCAAACCGAAGAACTTCTCCATTCTCTTGTAGAACTGAATAATACTTTCCCTACGTTCTTTTTCAAGACGGATTGCCGCCATCCTTTCCCTATCTCTGCGAAGCTTTGCTTCAATGCTCCTTTTCTTATTCATCAGCAAATCATGCTCGACTTTCAGATTCTTGGGACATATATATTTGGCGTTACGTACGTCTTTCTTGAAATAGAGCAGCAGGTCAATGTAATCATTCCACATACTGGCATCCTTGATGATGTAGTGATTACGGTTACAGATATTGAAAGATGGCTTGTACCGAAGCTGATAATACCCTTCCTTAGCCATGTGTTTAAGCATTGCCATCTGCTTTGTTTTCAAACAGAGTTCGGCATCATTGTTACCGGTTAAGAGCGATCGTATAAGCCTCGACGGATTGACATCAGGAAAATTCCGGCCTATACCACGTTTCTTCAACTCCGGGAGAACCTCTATCTTACGATATAACCATCCATGTATAGAATACACATCACCATAACTGTAATAACCACTACCGTATTCGTTCTTTATACTCAAAGGCCCACCATACAACCATCCATTGCCACCCATATTCATAGGTCTGGCGATAATGGTACGTTTGCCATTAACTGTAATCCATTCCTGAACAGTTTCAAAGAAACTGTAATAAGGATTTGATATTGTATGCTCACGAAAACCACTTTTGCAAGAATACTTGTAGCACAGGATATGGCGTATAACTTGAAAGCCACCTACAACCTGCAGTACGTCCATGTAGATTTCCTCTTTATTCTGGCTCTTACGACTGACCGTTACATCTAATTTATGGTGGCAATAAGGGCATTCGGTCTTATTACCCAAAAGGATAGTACCCAATTCGCTATTATCGGTATTTATCCATATTTTCCCACATTCCGAACACCAAAGTTCATCCTTGCATTTATGTGCCGTATGAGCAAACAGATGTTCTTTGGCCCACTCTTTGGGAGAATCAGATATTTCACCCAATTTTGCACTCAGCTCGGCAACTTCCTTTTGTAATTTAGTACGCGGTCTCATGGCTTAGAACAATGACATCTGTTGAACTTCCATTGCCTCTTTCTTTCCTCGTAACGGCTTTTTCTTGAGCAAAACATATTGCTCTTCGGTAAGACGTTTAATCGCTTCCTCACGAGCTTTCTTTTTATCTTCCTCGGTCAGCTTAACCGATTGGGATGAAGCGGAAGCTACAGCTCTTGCGGCGGCAGGTAGTTTGTTGACTTTGATGTCGTCCTCATCGTAATAGTGTACGGCCAGACCAAATACTTCAGTGTCGGACATAGCGACGGCATTTCCGCGCTTTCTGGCTTCACCCATGATGTAAGAACAACACTCGTCCAGATTCTTGTTTTCTTTTGCGTAGGACTTAGCGAACAGTTCGTCAGTCCCGGCACGTTCATCAAGATAACTCTTGATAGCTTCTTTGAAAGTTTTGTTTTCCATAATTGCGTTACAAATAAGTTCTTAAACAATAGTCCGCTATCCAGTAGCAGACAAAATAAAAAGCGGCATACGCT
>OGWY01000970.1_pt1 | contig 23513 bp, 35 predicted proteins | sample 1576121 | NCBI WGS metagenome assembly OGWY01 (sample SAMEA3541543, study PRJEB24748) | human gut metagenome | biome: human gut; feature: human-associated habitat; material: faeces | place: China | collected 2012 | reverse complement strand
TTTCTTCTATTTTTTTGATTTTTTTACTGGTTTTATTATTGCTAATGTTTAATTTACTTATAAAATAATTGTATTGTATGTCATAATCTATATAGAATTTATGCATTTTAATTACCATAATAATTAGTAATATGATGGATATAATAAACATAATAGCCAGACAAACAATAGCTTTTATTTCAAATTTTGTAGTATCATCAGGAAATAAGTAAAATGCTATTGGTATTACAATTGCAATTATACCACTGATTATTGCAATATCTATAAATTTCGGTTTGTTTAATTTTTGTAAAACATCTTCTTTAATTTCACTATTTTTCATTTCGTTTTCACTTCCAATAATAACAATTTATAATATAATAGGGGTGGTTGTAGTGAAATACGCAGATTTAGAGGTTGTACTGATTATGCTTGATATAGATAAATCATTGTATTTCTTATTGATAGAGGCTTATTTTTAGTCTTTATCTTTTTTTATGATGAAATCTTTATTTGCAACTGCAAAATCTATTAACTTTTTAAAATCTTCTTCGTTGATATTATCATTTTCATCCATTAAGCCTTTATCCCTTAATATTTGCTTATATTCAGCATCTGAGTTTGGTATAGATGAATTATTTATTAAATAGCCTTTAAAATCCGTAACATCATCATATGCTAAATAGTCCATTGTACATCCCATTAGATTTGATAATTTTCTAATTGTTGATAATCTTGAATTATCAGCACTTTTTTTTTCGTAAAAATCACGTAAAGTTGTATAAGGTATTTCGCAATCCTTTGCAAGTTGCTTTAAGTTATTGTAATTATTGTTTTTCATGTATAAATCTATTTTATCATTAAAAGTCATATTTCTTCCCCTTTCTACCTTGATTATATATGTTTGTTAAAAAAATGTAAATATTAAAACAATACAAAAACACGAAATTTCGTACTTTTTTTTCAAAATAGTATTGACAAAAAACGAATTACCGTAATATAATCGAAATATAAATACGGAGTTTCGTATTTGGAGAAGGAGGTGTTAACAAATAATGTATCCAAATTTAAATGCTGAATTGACTAGAGTTAATAAAAATCAATCAGATATTGCAAAATGTTTAAACCTAAATAGTTCAACTGTAAGTGACAAAATGAATGGTAAGCGCGATTTTAAATTAAATGAATGTAAAAAAATCATAGAATATATTTTACCTGGAAATACAATTGATTATCTTTTCTTTGCACAACAAAATAAAAAAGATGTATAGAAAAATAGAATATTTTGGTGCAAGTTGTCAAAAAAAAGAAAAAATACCACAGAAGAATAGATTTATTAAAAGTAATTTTAGATAGTAAAAAAAAGACTAGATACTGGGAATATCTAATCTTAAAAATTATTTATTATTGTTAGAGGTAGAATAGCGATAAACTGCTGAAGTTGTTTCTTGCGTATATAAAACAACATTTGCAACCATATCAAATACGAAATGCTTAACTTCATTTGGAAGATTATATTTAGCACATACAATATTTAATTGTTCATCAATCCAATCTCTGCACTCTTGTAATCTGTCAACACATTCTTTTTGTTCTTCTGTGTTAACTGTATTACCAATAATTGAAATTGGTTTATCTTTCAAATAAATCACCTCACTTTCTAAAATATTATTATAAAAGAAAGTGAGAAAAAAGTAAAAATGAATAGGAGGAGAATATGGAATATAAGGTAAACACTTTAGATGATACAACAGAAACAATAAAAATTATGACATTAGAAAATATTATTGACTATGTTGGGATATTCGGCATGAATAGAACTTTTATCAATAGAAAAACAATTGCTTTTAAACTTTATGTCTGAAAAGTTTGTAACAGGCAATTTAAAATTTCCATAAGAGGTTAATAAATAAAAAAACACTACGATACGAAAGTTATCACTTTTAGTCGAATAAGATTAAAAAAGGAGGGATAGTATGGAATATCATTATCGAATAGGGAAATCTAAGGTAACAATAATTTCGAATACTAGTCCAGAAGAAAAAAAACGAAATTTGAAAAATATATACGATATAGTGAACAGAATAGCTGATAATCAACGCTTGGCTGGAAACAATTCAGTTGATGATTGGTTCTATACACAAAAAGAATTAGATGAATTAAAGAAAAGTAATAGTCCTAGATTAATCTATTAATCCACAAAAATGTGGATAAAGTGAAGTGGACAAGCTAAAAAAAAGGGGTGAGAAAGATGAAAGATATGATAAAAGCAGTAGTGCTTACAATTTTATTTTTAGTTGCATTTGTTGGATTTCTAATTTATGGATCAAACAGAAACCATCAAATCGAAAGTGGAAAAATGGAATTAACTTACCAATATGGAGGAGATTTATGATTTTAAGACAAAAAGAAAAGAGAACCCAACCTACCACGGAAAGTTCCCTTTGTCAAAATGACGCCTTGATTTTACTACAAAATTTAATTTTTGTCAAATTGAGGTGTCGTAATGAATGAAATAAACAGTTTTACATTTTATAGAAACTACTATGATTTACTTGATAATCTGCCAACAGAAGATAAAAGGCTAATGTTAGAAGTAATAGTTGATTACATTTTTCGAGATGTCGAACCCATAGGTTTAGTAAAAATGAATTTAGCTATTTGGAATAATATAAAAATGCCTTTAGAAACTACAAAAAGAAATATATTAAATGGGAAAAAGGGTGGAAGACCAAGACAAGAAGAAAACCCAAACGAAAACACAGATAATAACCCAAACAAAAACCCAAATCAAAACCCAGATAATAACCCAAAACCTAACCCAAAAGCAAAGCAAAATAATATTTCTACTTTCTTATTTCTTATTTCTAATTTTAATTATTTACAAGATAAGGGATTGTTAAGGGAGAAGATTGAAGAATGGTTGAAATATAAGTGGGAAAGAAAAGAATACTACAAAGAGACGGGGTTTAAATCTCTACTTGCTAAATTAGAAAAAGCTACGAACCAATATGGGGTAGAGAGAATAATTAACTTAATTGACGAATGTATGGCTAATAATTACAAAGGGATTATTTTTGAAAAATTGGAAAAGCAAAGAAAAGTCTTAGCTCACAAAGAAGAATTACCAGAATGGTTTGATAAAGACTTAAAAAATGAAGAAATGTCAAAAGAAGATGCCACTGAATTTGATAAACTTGTTTCTGATATTACTGAAAGTGTAAAAAATATAAATGATAATTAAAGTAAAAAATATTACATTTAATTTTTGCTTATTCAGATTTTGGCATTCATGTGGAAATTATAAAATTAATTATTATCAAATAGCAAAGTTTTTATCTTATTCAATCAATAAAAATCTTGATACACAAAATAAAATTATTGCCATTCAATGCTCAAAATGTAATAAAGCTACTGTTGCAAAATTAATAATCAGAAAAATAAGCGGTGAATTTTATGTAGAAAATGGAGGCAGAAAATAACTTGGCAGTTAGAATTGATTTACTTAATGAAATTAAAATATTAAAAAAAGAAAATAAAAATGAAATGGAGATAGAAATATTATGATAAAAATAGTAAAAAAATCGAATTATAAAAAAATAGTTGATGAATTAGAAAATTTAAGGATTTGCAATGAAGAATTAGCAAATGTAAATGGTATCAGAAAGACAGAAAATGATAATTTAAAACTTCACTTTGATAAATTAGAGAAAGAAAATAATTCTTTAAAAGAAGAATTAAAACAAGCCAATGGAAATATTGAAAAACTAAAAGCAGACAATGCATCATTAACGGATATTCAATTAAGCAATGAAACAGAAATAAATGAAAAAAATAGACAAATAGAAGATTTTTCAAATAAAAAATCCAAAGCAATAGTAAAACTAGAAAAAGAATTATCAAAAATTAGAGAAGAAAATATAAAATTGGGTACTGCAAAAGGTGGGCTTACAAAAGAAAATAATAAATTAAAGACACTACTTAATGCAAAAATTTATGTTATTAAGGAATATGAAAAAGCGATTGATGACTTAGAAAATAAGAATAAAATTCAAGCAGAAAAAATACAAGATTTAATTAAAAAAATAGAACATGAAACAATAGAATATGAAAATGATGGATTACCCAAGCAAACGAAACAAATTTTAACAGTAAAAAGAAAAAATAGAAGAAAGTAGGTACAAAAATGAAAAATAATAAAGTAACAAAAAAAGATATAGATAATATTTTAGCTAATACATTCGTAAAGGTAGAAAAATACGGAGATAAGACTACAGTTTTAATGGCTACGCTTCCTAATGGATTCGTAATTGTAGAAAGCTCTAGTTGTGTTGATCCTGCTAATTTTGATATGAGTATAGGAGAAGAAATTTGTATGGATAAGCTAGTAGATAAGATTTATGAACTTGAGGGTTATAGATTGCAGCGTGAATTGTATGAAGAATCAAAAAAAGAAATACAATTCAATACCTTTGGTATAGAAAAGCTTTCAGATGGATTTAAATTCACTGTAAGAAAATGTGAAGACGAGGAGATTATTTAATATGAAGATAACAAGTGTAGGTATAAAAAAAGTAGAAATAGAAAATTCAAGAATAAAAGGGATTGCATCAATATTAATAGATGATAGTTTTGCAGTTCATGATATTAGAATCATTGAAGGAGAAAAGGGATTATTCATAGCTATGCCTAGTAAGAAGACTCCAACTGGAGATTATAGAGATATAGTACACCCAATTAATCCTGAAATTCGTACTATGTTTGAAGATAAGATAATTGAAGAATATAACAATTTAAAATAAATAAATTATTTAAAAATCCTACAAACGATATCTTCATACTATCAACTACCTCTTTTATTAAAAAATATCACAGCAAGTTTTAGAGCATTAATAGAGACATCTGGCTCGCGTAGGATTGTTAGCTGTGATTTTTATTTAGTTAAAAGGAGAAATAAGAATATGGATAAAAAAATTATGGCAAAATCAAAAGCACAAATAAAAAACAAATGGTTTGAAACAAAAGAAGATGAACTAGACATGTCATTAAATATTATTGATGAATTAGAACAACAGATCAAAAAACAAAAAGAAATAATTGCGCAAGCTAATGAAGTTATAGATAAAATGATAAATACTGGTTATTCAAATGGCTTTACTCAGTATTGTGCAACTGGAACAAAAGGTGAATTTGGTGTAAGAGCAAAAATAATACAAGATATATTAAACGGGGGTGACAGAATGAATATTAATGAATGCATTAAACAATTGAATAGCTTAATAGAACATTTTGAAAATGGTGCTAATGATTTTAATGATACAGATATTGTGGCTATAAGGATTTTATTAAAAGAAGTTAAAGCATATGATTCTTTTAAAAAATGGTTAATAGAAAATAACAAGCCATTCGAAGTTGAAAGAAGGCGTGGTGGTGTAGCAATTTATGAAAGAGGATTTGAAATAGATAAATTGTTAGGTAAAATTACGGAATTAGAACAAGGAAGTGATAATTAATGACTTGGGAAGAATATGCAAAGTTGATATTGGGTAATAAAAAAGTTGCAGAATTAAAAAAGGAATATAATTTGTGTACTAAAAAATATACATATGGAAGATATAAAAATTTTATTAATAGACTAAGGAAAGAATGCAAATTAAAAGAAGAAGGAGAATAATAAATGATTCCAAATTATAAAAGGCCACAGATTAATGAGTATATATTTGATATTCTAGAAAGACCAATGACAGATGAAGATTTAGAAATGATTAATTATCTTCAAGAAATAGAAAAAGAAAATAAAGAATTAAAGAAACAATTAGAATATTTAAGAAGTGGAGAGTATTATAATCAATTAAGATTTGAAAGAGATATGTTACAGAATGTTGTAGATAATAGCAAAGTATCAAAAGAAGACAAAGAGTTTATTGATATGACACATAGAAATACTGAATTTTTAGAACAACAAAAAAAATTTATAAAGTATTTAGAAGATGAAATAAACGAATTGCTAAAAGAATATGGCAATTATGTTTATGATGATTATTCAGAAGAAAAAGGAAAATATGATACTTGCATAGAAGTTCTACGAAAATATAAAGAAATAATAAAAACTATTTAGATAAAAAAAGATAAGTTTTAGCCTTATATTATATAGATAAAATCATGATTTAAAGTGTGCAATATAATATGCAGTTATCTTGCACTTGAAAAGGGGTGAATTATGACAAAAAATGAACTCAAAGAAAAAATAGAAGAATTTTGTGAGAAAGAAAGACTTGATGAAAAATCTACCAAAACAGTAGTTGATTATAAAAACTGTTTGAATAAATTTTATGAATATATTGATAATGATAAAATTGAGTTTACAAAAGAATTTACTATAAAATACAAGTTATATTTAAAAGATCAATTAGAATCAGGACAAGCTAAAGTTTCTTCCATTAATAAATATGTAGTAGTATTTAATAAATTTTTAAAATATTTAGATGAAAATTATAAAAAAATTACTATTAAACAATTTAGAACTCAACAAAAATCTTCCTTAGAGAATCAAATGTCCAATCAGGAGCATAAAAGAATGCTTCGAAAAGCCAAAGAGTTAGGTAAAGAAGAATTATATATGATAATTAAAACATTTGCGCAAACAGCTATAAGAATTAGTGAATTAAGGTATTTTACAGTTGAAAATATACAAAAGGGTCCATACATTGATATTTATAGCAAAGGAAAAGAAAGAAAAATTATTTTAATAGGTGATTTGCATCGTTCATTAAAGAAATATTGTAAAGAAAATAAAATAACAGAAGGCTTTATATTTAGAAGTCCAGATCCTAAAAGAAAAAATGATCCTGATAAAATGATAGACTCGTCCACAATTTGGAGAAACCTTAAGAAAATCGGTGGTATTGCTAGAGTTAATTTGGATCATATTCATCCGCATGGTTGGAGACATTTATTTGCAATCGCATATCTTCAATTGCCTGGCTCGACAATGACAGAATTGATGGATATTTTAGGTCATTCGAAAATGGAAACTACAAGCATTTATACCAGAACAACTTTGCAAGAAAAGAAAAAGCGAATGGAGATGATTAAATTTTAAATGCTTAGAAAATGTAGCAAATGTCTTAAATTGAAAGAAGAATCAAAGGAGTTTTATTTAAGAACTGATAAATTTGGTTATAGAAGTTGGTGTAAAGAGTGCTTTAAAAAGAATAGTAAAGCTAATAGAGAAAAAAAGAAAATATTTAACGATATATTTATACCACCAGATGGACAACTGATGATTGACAATAATGGAAAAATTATTGAAAAAACAGGTATCAAAAATCATAAAAACTATTTAGATAAAAAAAGATAAGTTTTGACCTTATATTATATAGGCAAAATCATGATTTTAATTGTGCAATATAATTCACAGTTATCTTGCATCTAAAATATCAGAAATAAATGGTAATTATTTTAGCTTTAGTGAAAAAACTAGTATTAAAGCAAAATAAATAGAAAGAGGGGTATATGAACACATATTTAATAAAAAAAGAAAATGAAAATAAAGATATTTTTACTCGAGAAGTTTATGAAAAAGAATATGAAATCTATCAATCATATCCTAGATTTAATGTTTATAATGTTTATAAAGTTTATCCAAAAACAAAACAAAGAATATTTCTATATAGAATTACAAAATTAAGAACAGATTTTGGTAGAAGAATAAGAAGTAGAAAAGATTTACTGGCTGAGTTAAATAAAAGGTTGGAGGTTATAGATGGAACAGACCAATTTCGTGGAAGTAACATCTAAAAAAGAAAATGAAATATATAGAAAGAAAGTAAAATATTTACAAAACTATTTTTGGATAGTACAGGATTTGCTTGATGAACTAGTTAGAAATCAAGAAGATATTAAAGCATCCTCAATTTCAGATATGCCAAAAAGTAAAGTTATAAAAACAATTGATAATATTTATATCAATAAAGAGAAAAGTAAACAAAAAATAGAGCTTGATACAAAAAAACTATTTAATAAGAAAAAAGAAATAGAAAATACTATAAATAAATTAGATGATCCACAATTAAAATATGTTTTAAAAAATAAGTATTTATTCTTTAAAACAATAGAAGAAATCTCAATTAATTTAAACAAATCATATAAACAAATTTCGCGTTGGCATACTGATGCCATAAATAAGTTAGAATTGCCAGACTCAACTAAAGATTGAGTCTTTTTTGTTAAATGTCTAGCAATGTCCTACGATGTCTAGCAATGTCCTAGAATGTCTAAAAAAAATATGCTAGTATGTTATCATGGATTTATTAATAAGAAGTTGAAATAATATGACTTCTTATTTTTTTGTATTTGAGGTAATTGATGAAACAAAGAAGAAAAAGAAGAAAGATATATGATTGGCCTACGGAAATAGCAAAAGGTAATACTGATGCATTTTATAAATCAACAGATTTTGATATTTTAAGAGAATATGTTTTGGAAAGAGATAATCATATGTGCCAATTCTTTTTGGGAAAATGGACGGATAATATTCATAAACCATTCTTTATTAAACCAATTCCAGCAGATACAGTCCATCATATTGTTCCAATCAAGGAGCGTCCAGATTTAGCTCTAGATCCTGATAATTGTATTTCACTATCTCATCTAGCACATGAAATAATAGAAGACAGATATAAATTTCGCTTTAAAAGAAAGAAAAAAGTCTTGACAGAAGAACGATGGGATTAAAATATACCCCCATCATATTCCTGGACCGTTCTCTTCCTTAAGGGGAGCGGGTGTGCGGTACTGACTGTTTCACTTTTCCGTACGCGCACATACACATGAAGAATAAGCACAATGGTTATGTTCTTAATAAGAAAAAAATAGTGATGTTTTTTATACTTGTATTTCATTAAAGACTTTAATATTTGGTATATAACTTGCTATCTTTTAGTCAAGAAACACTACAGTTTTCTAAAAAATGTGAATATTTGTAGATCATAAAGTTTTTGAAAAATGTCATCAAAATATCATAAAAAGAGATGGAAAAAGTGGTAAATCAGCTCAGGAACAGCTTAAACATTTAATCAAAAAATATTGGAAAAATATAAGTTAATTATTATTTATTTTGAAATAATGAATATTTTTGATTCAGAAGAAAGATGGTGAATAATATGGCTAAGACAAATGCAGCAATTATTAGAGATGATTTAAGGGCACAATTAAAATCTCAAGAAAAAAATGGAAAATATTATGATGATCTTGTTAATGATTATATTTATTATTTAGAATTGCGTGCAAAATTGAAAAAAGATATTCGTGATAAAGGTTTGCGATATAAAACTACAAATGCTGCAGGAAAAGAAATAGAGAAATCTAATGAGAGCATTATCAATATAACCAAAGTTACTTCACTGATGCTGAAAATATTAAGTGAATTGAAATTAAACGAACCTTTGATTCATCCACCATCCAAGCAAACAGTGACAGAAAAAAGGAAAACTTCAGAGGAAGATATAGATGATCTATTGTCATGAAATACAGGAATATCTTAATATCTATGAAAATTCAAAAAATGTTTTCAATAAAGAAAGAATTTTATTAATGGAAAACATTGTAAAACCCACATTAAAAAGGACGGATATTAATTTTGATACAGATACTTATTACAAATGCCTAAAGTATTGTGAAAAATGGTATTATTCTTTATTTCCGTTTCAAAAATTTATTTATGCTTTTGTTTTTATGTACGATAAAGATGATTTTCCATTATTTCGTACTTTTTTTATTGAAATGGGGCGTGGAAATGGCAAAGATGGTTTTATTTGTCCGTTGATTGACTTTTTAACTTCACAATATTATGGAATTAAAAATTACAACATTGATATTGTTGCTAATTCTGAGAGTCAAGCAAATGATACCTTTTTAGTAATTTATGAAACAAAAGAAACTAATAAAAATATTATGAAAAAATATTTTTCTTGGAATAAGGAAGAAATAATAAATGATATTACTCATTCTAGAATAAGACCAAATACTTCAAATCCAAAAACTAAAGATGGTAAAAAAGCTGGTGCTGTGGTCTTTAATGAGTATCATGCCTATGAAACAGATGAGCAAATTAAAGTCTTTCAAAGTGAATTAGGAAAGATTAAGCATCCAAGAATTTTCATAATTACTACAAATGGTTATGTTCGTGATGGACCATTAGATGAACTAGAAGCAGTTTGCAACGGTGTGTTGCACGGAGAAAGCAATGAGCTGAGATATTTTCCATTTATTTGTAAGTTAGATAATCCTGATGAAGTAAATGAACCTGAAATGTGGGAAAAAGCTAATCCAAGCATTCAATATATGCCAATTTTAAAGCAAACCATAATGCTTGATTATTTAGAAATGCAAAAATTTCCTTCAAAAAGGCCAGAATTTATGACAAAAAGAATGAATATTCCACAGAGAAATGAGGCTAATTTCATTACTTCTTGGGATAATCTTTTAAAAGCTTCCTATAAGGATATTTCTAAAAGAATAGAACGCGATACACCAATATTAGAAAACAAACCTGCAGTTTGTGGAATAGATTTTGCAGAATTTAACGATTTTGCATCAGCTGGATTTCTGTTTGAAGAAAATGGTGAGCTTATATGGAGAGTGCGAACATGGATATGCACTTCAAGTAATTATTTTAAAGATATTAAATTTCCATTTAAAAATACCGGGCTGCCTGGATATCAAGATTTTATATTGGTTGATAAGCCATCTATTGATGCAGAGGATATTGTAGATTGGGTTTATGATGAAATGATGAAATATGATACTAAAAAAATAATTTTAGATATGTATCGTTTTAAATTACTAAAAAAATATTTCATAGATAAAGGTATTACTATTGAAGATAAAAACAATCCAAATGGAATGATTAGAATGATAAGATTTCCAGCAAGTTTAGCAGCAATATATGCTCCTAAGATTGAAAAAGATTTTGCAGATGGCAAAATCAATATTGGAAATAGCGCAATGATGCGATGGGCTGTTAATAATACAAGTGCAAGATTACGCAAAGACGGAAATAAAGTTTTTGAAAAAATAGAACCAAAATTAAGAAAAAACGATCCTTTTATGGCGTTTGTTTGCGCTATTAGTGGAATTGAATTATTAGAACAAAAAATTGTATACGCTTATTATTAGAGGTGATAGAATGGGATTTTTAACCAAATTGTTAAATCAAGATAAAAATGGAAATTTGATAGATGTTTTAACATTAATGCAAAATGACAAACTTGCAATTAAAAAGAATGCAATTGAACACGCAATTGATTTAATTGCTAAAACGATTTCAAAATGTGAATTTGAATATTATCAGTATAATTCTGAAAGTAAAAAATTAGAGCGTAAAAAGAATAATGATACCTATTATAGATTGAATATTAAACCGAATGATAATGAAATAGCTACAACTTTTATTTATAATGTGGTAGCTAAATTACTGAAAGAAGAAGAGGCATTAATTATTAGCATAAATAAAAAATTATATTTGGCTGAAAGTTTTAAATATTCTTCAAGCATACTTAAAGAAAAGAAATTTTATGATATTAATTTAGTAGATTGTGATAATAATAAACTAAAGTTAGATAAAACATATTATTCTTCAGAATGCGTTTATTTAAATTTAGGATTATCTGAAATAAGACAATGTTTAGATGATTATTACTCTGATATTGGAAAACTTATTTCAATACAAGACAAAAAATATATAAATGCTAATTTACAAAAATGGAAATTGACAATACCTGGTACACAACCAAAATTAATGGATCCAAAGACTAATCAACCACTTAATTATGAACAATATAAAAAGAAAATAACAGATGGCCTTTTAGATACAAATGATGCAATCGTAATGTTATCAAATGATTTTGGATTAGATAAACTAAGTAGTAATGAAAAATATAATTCAGATGATTTGTTAAGATTAGAAGAAAAATGGGAAAAGGAAGTTGCAATGGCATTCAATATTCCTACCGATGTTTTTTATGGAAGTAAAACCGATAAATCAACAGGAACGACAGATTTTATCACATTTGCTGTTTTACCAGTAACTGCTATTCTTGAAGATGGTTTGAATGGTGCATTAATAAAAAAAGATGATTTTTTCAAAGGAAATATGATACGAATTAATAAATTAAATATAAAGCATTTTGATATTTTTGATTGTGCATCTTCTATTGATAAGTTACTTAGTTCGGGCTTTAGTCATGATGAGAATAGGTATTTCTTAGGAATTCCAGAAACTGGCGAAGAATGGGCCCAGGTACATCATATTACTAAAAATTATGGAAATGTTTCCGAAACTTTAGGTGGTGATAAGATGGGCTAGGCATCAAAAAATATCACGGTTGGAGGTGAAATAAATGAAAGAAGAAAAAGAAGATAAATATTTAAGATTTAAAAAAATTGATGAAAACACTACAGAGCTTTTTATTTATGGTGATATTCGTAAAAAGGATTGGATAGATAATTGGCTTGGTGATGATTCAGGAAGAACTGGTGCTTTAGATTTAGCTACTGCATTAGAGCAAATTGATACACCAACACTTGTTGTAAGAATTAATTCTTATGGTGGAAGTGTATCAGAAGGTTTGGCAATTTATAGTTTATTATCCGACTTTAGAGGAGAATTAATAACTAAAGTAGATGGTTTTGCCTGCTCTGCTGCAAGTGTTATTTTTATGGCTGGAAAGAAAAGAATCGTTCCAGAAAGTGGTTTACTTATGATTCATAATGCATGGAGTAGTGCAACTGGTGATTATAATGCTTTGACAAAAGCGGCAGAAGATTTGAAAAAGATTACACAACCAAGTGTTGACATTTACGTTTCAAAAACAAATCTTTCTGAAGAAGAAATTCGTTCTATGATGGATAGAGAGGAATGGATTAATTCTAAAGAGGCCTTTGATTATGGCTTTTCTACAGTATTAGAAAAAAATGATGCTAAACAATCTATAGAAAGTGATTATTTATATAAACTTGTAAATAATCATAAAAGTCTTCAGAAAGAACTTAAAGAAAAAAACGAATTAATTGAAGAATTACAAACAAAAATTAATAATTCAGTTAATTCATTAGAAGATCCTTGGAGATCTTTTTTTAATTAAAAAAATAGGAAGAAGGTTATATTTATGAATTTAGAAAATCAAAAAGAAGTAATTAGCCAAAAGGCTAAAGAGATTATTGACGCAAGTCAAAATAAAACTGATGGTATTGTTGAAGCTATAGAATATGTTCAAACAGAAACACACAAAGAATTAATAGAAAAACTACAAAATGAATCTGAGGAAGCAAAAAGCAATAAACAGTTCCAAGAAAAAATGGGTTTAAGAATTTTAAACAAAGAAGAAAAGAAATTCTATGAAGCATTAGTTTTAGATCCAAAAGCTGCTGTTACAGCAAATCAAATTGATATTATACCATCAACAATTGTTGATAGAACATTAGAGGATTTGAGAACAAGTAAACCAGGAATCATGAATTTAATTGATTTTGCTCCAGCTTCAGTATCAAAATGGTTTACTGCTGAAAAAACAGGAACATTTGCATGGGGAGCATTAACTGCAAACATTTCTGGAGAATTAAGTGCAACTTTTAAAGCTTTAAACATAGAATTAGCTAAATTATCAGCTTATTTAATTATTCCAAAGGCAATTCGTGAATTAGCACTACCATTTGTTGATAAATATTTTACTGCTATCCTTGCTGATGTTATGTATGCTGGTATTGCTGATGGATATTTAAATGGTACTGGAAATGAAAAGGCTCCAATTGGAATTTATAATCAAATAGCTGTTAAAGAAAGCAATGGGGCAAATAAGGCAAAAGATTTAAATAATTTAACAAATTTTAGACCAAAATCATTAGCTCCAGCAAAAGTTTCATTATCAAAAGATGGTTTAAGAAGTCTAGATAAAATTTATTTAATTTGCAATCCAGCTGATCGTTATAATTATGTAGATCCTGCTATGTTAGATTATGAAGGAAAAAATATTTCTTCAGATAAAAACATTATAGTTATTGAAGAACCACAAAATCCTAAGGGAAAGGCTATATTCACTTTACCTGGTAAATATACAATGGGATTTAGTGGATTTAGAATTGATGAATATGATCAAACTAAAGCATTAGAAGATGCTGATGTTATCATTGCTAAAGCGTATGCAAATGGTCGTGCTGTTGATGATTCATGTGCTTGGCCTTTTGATGTTACTAAGTTAGAAGAATATATTCCAGTTTTCAAAACTGTTTCAGAAGCTCAAGCTAGCAAAGAAGTAGCAGGCGTTTAATTAGCGCTTGCTTTTGAGGAGGAATACGATGTATAAAGTTATTCGTAAAGATGGGTTTAAGGATCTTCAAGATGAAACACAACATATTTATGAATTTGGAAATGATTTTCCTTATGATGGTAGAGAAGTCAAGGAATCTCGTTTACAAGAGTTAGCAACAGATTTAAATAAAGTTAATGAGCCATGCATTGCTTTAGAATCTGATTTATTATTAACTTCAAAAAAAGATATTATTAAATTATTTGAAGATGAAAATCTAGAATATGATAAAAATGCTAAAAAAGAGGATTTAATTATCGAATATGAATATCAAAAATCTAGAAGTCTTTTAAAAGCAGAAGTTGAAGAAATGAATTTGGAGATTTCTGAAGAAATTTCAAATTATCAAATCGTTGAATTAATTTTAAAGAATCAAAAATAATCATGGCAGTTGATAAAATAAATACAGAAGTTAAAGAATTGAGTGAATTTGATAAAAAACTACTTGAAGAAATTAAAATTGAACATCAAATTTCATCATTTAGAAAAGATGATACAGCATTAATTAATTACATTCATGAAGGAATTGCAGATATTGATGAAAATAATGGAGTAGTTACAGATTATGATAAAGATTTAATTTCTAGAAGATTATTAAAGCTTTATGTATTATTTGCAGATAATAAGCAACTTGCTAATTTTAAAGTATATTACTCAAATGATTATGCAGAACGTCAAAGATTTTACTTTCAAAAATACAATACCAACTTATAATGATGGATATTTTACTTTGTTTAGGATAGAACAAGGTGATGAAAAATATCCAACAGAAAAATTGATTAATACACAAGAAGAAATATGTTTTGAGGAATTATCTATAACAGATAAACTTAGATTTGCTGCAGAAGAAAGAAAAATTAATTTAGTTAGCAAAATAAGAATTCCTCAAACAAAAGAAATAGATTCTTTATGTGTTTTAAAAATAGGAGAGGAGTATTATTCGGTTTATAATATTTATCATTTTGTAAATGAAAATGGTTATAAACAAAGTGATATCACTTTAAAAGAATATGTAGGGCCAATTTATGCAAATAACTAAAGAAGAATTAATAAATTTATTAGATAGTTTAAATATTTGTGTTGCTGAGGGAATTAATAAAGATAATCATACAAATACTTTTCCTAGAATAGTTTATTGGGAATATTATTGGGAATTTCTACAAGCAAGTTCTAAAACTTATAATACATTAGTTACTTATCAAATATCATATTTTTCAAAAACTCCAAGAGATAATAATCTTTTAAAGTTAATATCTGCTCTTTTAAATTTAGGAGTTGTTCCAGAGGTTAGTCATGAATATATTCAAGAAGATAAATATTTTCACTCATTCTTTAAAATTGATGTATTAGAAAATGTCATTTCATTCAACGAATGATTTTGATGGAATTAATGATTTAATCAACGATTTAAGTAAATATGTTCAGTCTGCTAGTAATCCTGTTGAAATATTAGAAGTTGGTGCTAAGGAATTTGTTAAGGATTTACTAAAGCTTACTAAGCCAGTTTCAAAAATTAAAAAAAGTGGTTATACTCATTTGATTGATACATTTTGTTATGCAAAAACAAATAATAATGAAATTGAAGTTGGGTGGGGTAAATATTATGGTCGTATGGTAGAAGATGGTACTAAAAAGACCCGTTCACAAGCTCATTTAAAACCAACTTTTAATAAAAATAGGGATAAATACTACCAAAAAATGCTAGAAAAATATAAAAAATAGGAGGAAAAATTATGCAAACAAAAAAACCAATGATTAAGGAAAGTGTAGGTTCACAATATTATGCTTTTAATACACCAAATGAAAGTGGTGCCTTTGATTCATCAACATATGAAACAACTATTAAAACAGATACTGTAAAAAGTATTGGAACTACTGAAAATTCTGAAAGCACAACAGTGCGTGCATCAGGAAAGGATTATGAAACTGTTAATCAAAGTTCAAATGTAGAATTAGCTGTTGAAGTTGTGGCATTTGATCCAGATGATTTAGCTCGTATGCGTGGTGATGTAGTGGGAAGTAAAGGATTAATCTCTAGTGGTAGAAATACACAAAGACCTTTCTTTGCTTACGGTAAAGTTGTAAAAAAAGTAGGTGGTGGTTTTAGATATGATTGGTATCCAAAATGTCAATTAGTAGAAAATACCGATGATATTTCTACTAAAGAAGATAGCTTCAGTGAACAAAATGATACTGTTACAATTAGATGTTATGCTTTTAACGATGAAGGCGATATTAAAAATTATGTAGATAGTGAGTCTGCACATTTTCCAGAGGGTCTTACTGAAGAAAAATTCTTTACAAAACCTATTATTACAGAAGCTGATTTGACTGCATTAACTACTAAAGGAGTATAGAAACTAAATTCTATGCTCTTTTTTTTATTATTAAAATAGGAGGTGTTAAAAATGAATTTAACTTTAAAAAATGGTGAAACAATTAATCTTGAGGTAGGGCCATTATTTTTAGAATATTTAGATGACTACGAAGGTGGTATAGAACAATTAATTGCTGATTGGAAAGCAAAAGAAAATCTTATGTATATTATTAATTTTTTTGCTTATTCAATAATAGCAGCAAATTATAATCGACCTATTGAAAAAAGAGATTCCTTAAAATTGATTAGTATTGAAGATTTAGAAAAAATATCTAATTTTATTAGCGAAAAACTACCTGATATTGAAAATACAACTAATAATTTTAAAAGTTCTAAACATTTTTAAGGGGTGCTGTAAATGAATAACAGTGATTTAAAAAAAGTTGGTTTAGTTTTTAAAGCTGATGGAACGACAGATTTTATCAAATCATTACAAAGTATTAATGGTACATTGCAAGAAAATTATTCAAGATTTAAGTTGGTTCAATCACAATGGGATAATTCTACAAAAAGTTCTACAAAACTAAAGGACAAATTAGAATATTTGAACAATGCTTATGATCTTCAAAAAGATAAAGTTAACCTGTTAAAACAAGAATTAAATGAATTAGAAAACAGCGAAAATCGTGATGAAAAAGCTATTCAAAAGAAAACTAATCAGTTAATTCAGGCTGAAACTAAATTAAATAATTATAAAAATAGAATTAATGAAACCAACGCAATGCTTAAGACTGGTACTATAAATTTAGCTGAGTATGGGAAAAAGTTTGAAGATGCTGGAAATTTAATTGAAGAAGCTGGTAAAAAATTTCAAAAGTTTTCACTTGCATCATCTGCAGGATTAACAGCTTCATTAAAAACAGCAATAGATTTTGAAGATGCCTTTGCTGGTGTTATTAAGACAGTTGATGCAACAGATGAGCAGATAGAGGAATTAAGAAAAGGTATTATTGCTATGTCAACTGAGCTTCCTGCATCTACAACTGAAATAAGTAGTGTAGCTGAAGCAGCAGGACAACTTGGTATTCAAGCAGATAATATTTTAAGTTTTACTAAGACAATGATTGATTTAGGTGAATCTACCAATTTGACGGCAGATGAAGCAGCATCTCAGTTGGCAAAATTTGCTAATATTATGCAAATGTCTCAAAAAGATTTTGATAAATTAGGATCAACAATTGTTGATTTAGGAAATAATTTTGCTACTACGGAATCAGATATAGTTGAAATGGCGATGAGGCTAGCAGGTGCTGGTAAACAAATTGGTTTAACTGAAGGCGAAGTATTAGGATTGGCAGCAGCATTAAGTTCAGTTGGTATTGAAGCTGAAATGGGTGGTTCTGCTATATCTAAAGCAATGATAAAAATGCAAAATGCTGTTGAATTAGGTGGCGATAAATTAAATACAGTATTAAAAAAGACTGGAATGAGTTTAAGAGAACTTGAATTAATGGCTGCTAATGATTCAAAAGGTTTCAAAGAAATGTCACAGAGTATTGGAATGACAAGTACAGAGGTAAAACAATTAATTACGGCAGGAACTAATTTGGAAGACTTTGCAAAGGTTTCTGGTATGACAACAGAACAGTTCAAAAAAGTATGGAAAGAAGATGCAGCAGGTGCATTATCAGCTTTTATAAAGGGATTAGGAGATGCTGAAAATAAAGGTGAAAGTGCTATTTCTATGTTATCAGAAATGGGTTTAACTGAAGTTAGATTAAGAGATTCTTTATTAAGGGCTGCAAATGCTGGAAATTTATTTAATGATGCTATATCAAATGGTAATAATGCTTGGAAGAGTAATACAGCTTTAACAAACGAAGCAAATAAAAGATATGCAACATTAAAAAGTCAATTTGATATAATGATTAACAAAATTAAAGCTATGGCAATTAATTTAGGAACTAAAATGATGCCAACGGTGGAAAAAATTGTTACTAAAATAGGAAATCTTGTAGAAAAATTTATAGAATTAGACGATAAAACTGCTGAAAATATAATCAAAATTTCATTATTTGTTGCAGCACTTAGTCCGACTATTACTATAATTGGTAAAACAACAAGTGCCATTGGCAAAACAATTAATGCCGTTACAACTTTTTCAGAGGCGTTGAAGGTTTCTCAGGGAGTAATTACTTCTACCAATTCTACAGTTAATGGTCTTGCAACAATTATGAGTGCAGTAAAAAGTCCTATAGGATTAGCTTGCGTAGGAATATCTGCAGCTATAATTGCTATTAAATCTTCATCTGATGATGTTTCAAAAAGTGTTAAGAGCAATTTTGAAGCAATGGGTACATCTGCAACTGAATTTCTAAATGGAATTGATTCTGCACAGTCACATATTAATGCTTTTAATACAACATTATTTGCATCTAATGAAGAACAGCAAAAGTTAGCGCAAAATATGACCGAAATTCAACAAGGAATTAATGAGATTGCTAAAAAAGCATCAGATGAAAGAAGAAGTTATACTGATGCTGAAGTCAAACAATTGGATTCGTATTTTGAAAAATTAAGGGAATTGAAAGATAAAGAATTGGAAATACAACAACAAATTGGTGTTGCTATTACACAACAAGCTAAGACCTCATCAGATTCATTTAGTGGTTCTTTAGAAGAATATAAAGTTTTGTCACAAGAGTGGATTAAAACGGCACAAGACCAAGCTAATGCTGAAATTTCTATTATTAACCAGCGTACTATCGAAGAAATTGCACTTTTAAATACCCGATATGGTGAAAAAGCTAATATGGAAAATGCTGAATATGCTAGAGAATATAATGCTATAATTGCTAAAAAAGAATCTTCTATTGCTCAAGCTAATGAAGAAGTTGCAAAAGTTAATGCAATTTATTCTAATGGTTATACTTCACGCGCAACAGAAAGTGATACTTTCATGCAAAAAATAACAGAATCAAATTCAAAAATAGCTGATGAAGAACAAAGACACGCAACAAAAATAAAAGAAATTCAAGACGGAATGCTTGAAGATAAGAAAAATAATGATCATGCATTTTTAGAGGCTGAAAAAGGTAAAAATGCAGAATTTGGTACTGAACAACAAAGAATTGTTAATGAGGATATTGAACATTCAAATACAATTAAAAATATTTGGAAAAATATGTATGAGAATATGAGTGAAAGTGAAGCTAAGCAACTTGGATCGTGGTTAGCAATGGTTTCTCAGACTGAAATGTATGGTGGAAAGATAGATGATGAAACTCAAAAAGTAGTTGATGGTATTTTGTCAAGTTATAATTCAATGCCAGAAAGCACTAGAAAAGTAATGGAAAATGCTATGAAACCAATGCTTGAAGAAATGGAAAAGAAAGAACCTTCTTTATTTACTAAAGCTACAAATATTGCAAACGGTATATTAAATAGATTAAAAAAAGCATTCGATATTCATTCACCATCGAGAAAAACAAGAGCAATTTTTAGAAATGTAATGAAGGGTTCAGAATTAGGGGTAGAAGATGAAGAAAAAAATCTATATAAGCAAACAGAACAAATTGCTAAAAATGTTCAATCTGAGTTTGAAAATATAAAACCTAATACTGATTTTATTGATAATATTAGATCATCTTCTAATAGTGGCAATATTAGTGGCTATACTTTAAATAATGGTAATTATTTAGATATTGATTATGAAAAACTTTCTAAAGCATTTTTAAAGGCACTTAATACTTGTAAGTTATCATTAGATCGTGATGGATTTATAAAGTTTATTCAAAATGTAATATATGAGGTGATGTAAATGTTTAAATTTAAAGGAAAATCTAGTAAAGAAATGGGTGTTGTTATAGAGGAAGAACAGCTCTTTTTAGCTAAGGCGGCACAAAAGTATGAAGAAATAGATATAAATGGTAGAAATGGTTCTATTTTTAACGAATTAGGCTATTCTAATGTTGAGATACCTATGAACATACAAATTCTAAATTCTGCCAAATTAGACGATATTTTTGAGTGGTTAAATGGCCCTGGTGAGTTTGAATATAATGGACGTATTACTACAGCTTATTTTTATAACGAAATTTCACCTCAAAGAATGGTGTCAATTAAAAATGCTGAAATAACATTTAAACGATCACCATTTTGGAAATTAAAAGAATCTGAGTTTCAAATAATTAATAATGAAGTTAATAATGAAGGAAATATTTTTTCTAAACCTATAATTAGACTTGAAAAAGGTAAAAATGATACAGTTGATATAACAATTGCTGATATTAGATTTCAATATAATTTTTCCAATGAAACTTATGTTGAAATTGATTGTAACGAATGCATAGCTACATACAATAATTTAAATCGAAATAGAAATTTAATAATAGGTTTCGAATTTCCTAAACTATTGCCAGGTAAAAATACTATTATTATTCATTCTGGTGATCCTGTAATAAAAATTAAAGATAAGGATAGATGGTTATGATAAAAATATTCAATCCAACTGATACAGATTTTACATCAGCTGGCAACATCTGCATAAATCCTTTGAAATGTATAGAAACTAAATCAAAATCACTTAATGGTTGGAATTTAAGCGTTGAGGTTGATATTAACTATCAAGAATATATTAAAAAAGACTATTTAGTTGTTTGCAAAACAAAATCTTTATTTAATCCACAGGCTTTTAGAATTAATAGTAATATTGAATATACATCAAATAAGATATCTTTTACAGCTGATCATGTATATTGTGATAGCGAAAATTATTTCTTATTAGATGTAAGGCCTACTAAATTAAATGCTATTTCATCATTAGAATATGTAAATGAAAGGACTGATAAAAAAAGTCCTTTTTCTGTGTATTCAGATATTGATTCAATTTCAACTTCTTATTTTATTCGTAAAAATTTGTTAGAGGCATGGGAAATATTTGAAGAAAGATATTCAGGTTATTTTCAATTTGATAATTGGAAAGTAAACTTAATACAAAATATTTCTAGAGATACTGGAATTATAATTTCATATTCACAATATCTTGAAAGTCTTAATATTATTGAAGATTGGAGTAATGTAGTAACTAGACTCTATCCAACTGGACCAAATGGTATTATGCTGGATGAAAAATATTTAGATGCTGATGTTCAATACAATGTTCCATATACTAAAACTATTCAATTCGATTCTGATATAGAATTTGATTTACAAACAGATGAAAATTTAAAACAAGAATTAAAAGAGAAAGCAATTAAGTATATAAATGAAAATAAATATCCTAAAATTTCTTATGAGGTACAATCTAATGTTAATCAAGAACTTGATATTGGCTATATGGTGCAAATCAAGCATCCATTAGTTGATATTACTGTTGAAGTAATTGAATATCAATACGATCTAAATTTGGGAAAAACAATTTCACTTGTTTTTGGTAATTTTACTAGAGATGTAAAAAAGAAGTTTGATTCTATTAAACAAGAAATTAATTCCCAGGCTGAAAAAATTAGTTCTCAAGGGAAATTAATTCAAGAACAAACGAACTTAATTAATAGCCTTAATAAGAATGGTCATGTTTATATAAGCGATAATGAAGTTTTGATTTTGGATAAATTGCCAAAAGAAAATGCAAAAAATGTATGGAGATGGGGACTTGGTGGGCTTGGCTTTTCGTCTCAAGGGTATGAAGGCCCATTTTCTACAGCTATTACTCAAGATGGAAAAATTAACGCTGATTTCATTTTGGCTGGAAAAATTAATACAAATTTGATAGAAGGTTACGATCAATTGGTAACAAAAGTTTCAAAGACTGAAGAAACAGTCGAAGATATAACTACAACCACTCAAACTTCAACAGGAGGAAACAGTCTATATCTAAAAGAAGCCCTAGAAAGTAATGCTTTGGAATATAGCATTGATGGAAAGTGTGAGCAAGCAACAAGAAGTGGGAAGAATTTAGCTAATATAAAAGCAGGTACTTATTCTTTAAATGGTATAACACTTACTATAAATAATGGAGAAATTTTGTTAAATGGTACTGCAACAGCAGCCACAACATTTACTGGAATTGGTGAATTTTTATATAAAACAGGCAAAAACTATTCTGGAACATTTATCTATGAAAGTGGAAGTTGTACTGATTACGGTGCAGGTTTATATTTATCAAATTCATCTACAAGTAATGTAAATATTGGTGGTGGTGCAGGGTTTAGACAAAACCAAAGTAGAACATTTAATATAACCAGTAAAACAGAAGATATACAAGAATATTTTTATATAGTAGTTAACAAAAATACAGTCATTAATAATTATAGAATTAAAAGTCAAATCGTAGAAGGAACGACAGCTGATTATAATTTTGAGCAATATGGAGCAAGTCCAAGTCCAGACTATCCAAGTGAAATAGAAACTGTTAAGGGGATTAGAAATTTACTTAATAGCAAGGTAGCTTCACAAATAATTGAGGGTATAACATTTACTCATAATGACGATGGCACAGTAAGAGCTAGTGGTACAACAGGTTCTAATCCAGCAAATTATAATTTATACAATAATAATTTTGATTTAAAATCTGGAACTTATACATTAAGTGGCTGCCCTAATGGTGGTTCAAGTAGCAAATATTATATAGGACAAAATATTGCTCCAGCTTATGGTAACGAGTTTGGAAATGGTTTGACATTTACAATAAACAGCGATGTTAGTGATAAAAGTATATGGTTATCAATAAGACCTAACCAAACAGTTGATATTTTATTTAAACCTATGTTAGAACAAGGCTCAGTCGCACATTCCCACGTTCCATACGGAACCTATGAAAAAATTAAGGTAACTGGAAAGAATTTAATTAA
>OGWY01000958.1_pt1 | contig 23594 bp, 20 predicted proteins | sample 1576121 | NCBI WGS metagenome assembly OGWY01 (sample SAMEA3541543, study PRJEB24748) | human gut metagenome | biome: human gut; feature: human-associated habitat; material: faeces | place: China | collected 2012 | reverse complement strand
GCAGACGCACATTGACAAGATCCAGTGCCAGCGCGTTCTTGTCCTGCATGTTGTTCTACATTGGACGCTCCAAACTTAGATCCTGCGGCCAATACATTAACATATCTTGCCGCTTGATCAGCGCCAGCACCATATTGATTAAGGGCAGTTGTAGTTGCTTCTACTGATTTGGCCAATTCCATTTTTGATGCCGCAGACAAACGCATAGTTTCAACGGTTACTGCATTCAGAGCCTCCTTATCATTTAACAATTCGGGTTTATTGGAACCAACCAACATGTAAGCTTCAAGAATATCTCTACTGGATTGTGTTACCCGCAAACCCGTCTTGTCCATCGCAGTAGATAATATCTCAGCCTGACGTGTCAGCCATTTGATAGAGTTATCATCCAGTCCAGTCAGCGCCTTTAAGTTTGCCGCAGAATCTTCTTTGTCGTCCCGATTATTCCTCAATTTAGAAAGAGCAAAAGAAACTCCTGTTATTGCGGCAGCGCCTGAAGCAAGCAAACCTCCCCATTTGGAAAATCCATTATTAAACCGGGTCAACCAACTTTGCGTTTCTTGAACCTCAGCATTAATTTTCCGCAATTCAGCATTAACCAGTTTGAGACGTTCCTGATACATTTTCCATTCAGCAGAACCGCGTTTTATGTGTCCGGAGTTCAATTTTGCATTAATATCTTTCAAGAGTTGACGTAACTCTTTGGGACCAGCCAGAGACAGATTCTGCATTGCAAAATCAATATTCTTTGCATTGGTACGCATGGTTTTCAGTTCAGCATTTGTCTTCTTCAACTCAGCTTCCAGCTTTCTTATTTGTTTCGTGTCACCTGCTTTATATGCTTCTGCCAGTCGCCCTTTCAATGAATTGGCATAACTTTCCAAATCACGAAGTTCCTGCTTTGCTTGCTGACCGTTTACCTGTACCTCTACGGTAGCTCTTTCATTAATAGCCATATACTTTGTTTTTTTTCAAAAGTAGATGGCTATTGGTAAAAGAGAAAAGACACAAAAAAAGCCCCGACAATTCTGCCGCTGACGACGATAAGGTTCATTCTGATGCTATCAAGCGTGTTTCCGCTGTCATCGGTGTAATCGGTTATAATATAGGTATACTGAACTGCGTCCTCGCCCTTATACAGTGATAAATCAAAGCCGCACTGCTTTTGCAAAGCGTTGTAGTTTTCGTATACGCTGCCGAATACGGCAGGGATAACGATATTCTGTACGGTTTCGCTGTCGGCGGATATGCTGTAGCCAAGTGTTTTTGCGTAATTTGCTCTGTCGCTGTACGTTTCACCGCATATTGCACTGCGGCGGCACATAACAAGGACGGTAAGCAGTATAACGAAAAGAGCGGCAGGGATAACAAGCAAGCGGATAATTTTTCTGTGTTTCATTTTTCCTCCGTTATGTCCATTTATTGTCAGGGCGGTCGGTTGCGGGGACAGTCACTTGAAATTTACTAAAATCTATGCTGAAATATTCAGCAAAATGCTGAAATTTTAACGCAATCTTTAACACGTTTAAGTATTAATTGCAAAATTTCACTAAAATTATCCGCTTTCATTTGTGATTTGTAACAAATTCGAACGGAATTTACTTTATTCAAGGCTGAGATTCGGCTAAAATTTGTATAAATTGTACACAAAAAGGACAAAATTTAAATGCGTTTTATATGTGTTGGTGATTTTGCATAACGCAAGGCTTTGATATTTGGGTAATTAGGTACTATCATTTTCGGCTCGATTTTGTTAAAATATTAGCGTAAGGTTATTCTGCAATAAAACAGGAGGTCACACATAAATGGCAAGTTTATCTTTAAGAGGTATCTATAAGCGTTACCCCGGCGGCGTAGTAGCCGTTTCTGACTTTACTATGAACATCAAGGACAAGGAGTTCATTATCCTCGTTGGTCCTTCAGGTTGCGGTAAGTCAACAACATTAAGAATGATTGCAGGTCTTGAGGAAATTTCCGAGGGCGAGCTTTTCATCGGCGACAGACTCGTTAATGACGTAGCTCCTAAGGATCGTGATATTGCGATGGTTTTCCAGAACTACGCTCTGTATCCTCATATGACTGTTTTCGAGAACATGGCATTCGGCTTAAAGCTGAGAAAAGTGCCTAAGGATGAGATCAAGAAGCTTGTTGAAGAAGCTGCTAAGATCCTCGACATCGCACATCTTCTCGACAGAAAGCCCAAGGCTTTATCAGGTGGTCAGAGACAGCGTGTAGCTTTAGGTAGAGCTATCGTTCGTGATCCTCAGGTATTCTTACTTGACGAGCCTCTTTCAAACCTTGACGCTAAGCTCCGTGCACAGATGAGAACTGAGCTTTCAAAGCTTCACAAGAAGTTAGGTACTACATTCATCTACGTTACTCATGACCAGATCGAGGCTATGACGATGGGTGACAGAATCGTAGTTATGAAGGATGGTTACATCCAGCAGATCGACTCACCTATCAACCTGTATGAGAACCCCGTTAACAAGTTCGTTGCAGGCTTCATGGGTTCACCTCAGATGAACTTCATCAACGCTAAGCTTATCATGCTCAACGGCAAGTACACAGTTGAATTCGGTTCAGAAGATACAAAGACAACAAGAGGCAGAAAGTTCTATGTTGAACTGCCCGGTGCTAAGACAGATACAGAAGCTCTTAAGTACTATGTTGACAAGGAAGTTATCCTTGGTATCCGTCCCGAGAACATTCACGATGAAGAAATGTTCCTCTCCAACGCTAAGACAGGTATGATCGAAGCTACCGTAGACGTTACCGAAATGATGGGTGCTGAGTCTTACCTCTACCTCACATGCGAAGGTATCCCGCTGACAGCAAGAGTATCTCCCAGATGTACAGCTCGTCCTCAGGACGTTATCAAGCTTGCTCTTGATCCTAACAAGGTACACCTGTTCGATCCTAACGATGAACACTCAATCTTAGTTTAATTATTAAATAAGATTATTAATCCCCCGATTTTTGTCGGGGGATTTATTTTTGGCTAAGTGTGACAAAACTCTTGTATGCTTCTTGACAATGCAATTTTGCTAATGTATAATTTTTATTTGCAGTATGCGGATTTCGCTGTGCAATCGAAATCCGTATGCACGACGGCTATGCTGTCACGGAGGGTTACATAAGTGGGATTGAACAATAATAATTCTGTAGAAAAAAGCGGAGCTAAAGCAAGACGCAGCATTTATAATCTTGTTCTGATAGTCGTTGTCGGTGTGCTGTTCGTTACAGGATATACATATATTTTGCAAAAAATGTATAATGACAGTATACTGGATAATGCGATAGCAGAGGACAGTTCGCGCACCGACGCTATGCACAAGGGCGTATCGAATGCACTTACCAGAGAGGATTTTACCGAAATAAATACTGTGGACGATATGAATACCGAGCGTTACAAATTGCTTCAGACATATCTCAATCAGATACGCAATATGAACTCGACAAGATACTTCTATACAGCAAAGAGAAATACAGAGGGTAGGCTTATATATCTTGTGGACGGTCTTGACCTTGGCGCAGATGACTTTGCCTATCCCGGTACATATATTGAAGAAGAGATGATACCGTATATCGAAAGAGCGCTTTCGGGAGAAAATGTCTATTCGCAGGAGATAATCGATACAACGTGGGGTCATATTTTCACAGCGTGCTATCCCGTCAGAGCGAATGACGGAAGTAATGAGATCATCGGTGCGTTGTGTATCGAGACCGATATGGAGCCGACTTATGTATTTATCAGTGAACGTAATAATTTCGTTATGATAATCGGTGCTGTCGGGATAGTTGCGATAGTTATGTTGTTTTTCTGTGTCTGCATTTATATCAGGCATTACCGCAACCAGCAGAAAAAGCAACAGAAAATACTCGAAGAAGCGGCAGAGGCGGCATATTCAGCCAACAGGGCAAAGTCAACGTTCCTGTTCAATATATCTCACGATATCCGTACACCGATGAATGCCATAACAGGCTATGTCGAGCTTGCAAAGCACCATCTCAACGAGCCGGACAAGCTCAGCGAGTATATGGACAATATCAGCAATTGTGGGCAGAAACTGCTGTCGTTGCTCAATAATGTCCTTGACCTTGCCAGAATTGAAAACAACAAGACAGTTATCGAAAACACGATAAACGATATTGATGACTTGTTCACGTCCTGTATAACTATGTTTGAAAATTCCGCAGAGAAGAAAAAACTCACTATATCAATGCGTAAGAATATAAAATACAGGTACATCTATATTGATGAAACGCATTTCTCTGAAATCGTTATGAACATAATGAGTAATGCCATCAAATATACCGGAGCAGATGGGGAGATAACCTGTGCTATAAGGCAGGAGGACGGCGACAACGAGCAGATGTGCAATACGGTGTTCTCAATTACCGATACGGGCATAGGAATGTCTGAAGAATACATATCGCATATATTTGAGGCATTCTCGCGTGAACGGACTTCTACAGTCAGCGGTGTAGAGGGTGCAGGGCTCGGAATGGGCATTGTAAAGAAACTGGTCGATCTTATGGGCGGAGAGATAACCGTCAGCAGCGCAATAGGCGAAGGCTCGGCATTTACTGTGTCACTTCCTTGCAGAATATCGTCAGAAGAGGAAGCAAAGGCAAAACGTGCCGATACAGATATTGACAAGACTTCCCTTAAAGGCAGAAGAGTGCTTCTGACCGAGGATAATAATATAAATGCCGAAATAGCAACCGAATTGTTGTCTGATGAGGGCCTTATAATCGAACGAGCCAAAGACGGCGTTGACTGTGTGGAAATGCTGGAGAAAGCGCCCGATGATTACTATGATATTATCCTTATGGATATCCAGATGCCGATAATGAACGGCTATGAGGCCGCAGCCAAGATACGCAGGATAGACGACCGCAAAAAAGCCGATATACCGATAATAGCGCTCACTGCCAATGCGTTTTCCGAGGATAAGGACAATGCGATAAAGGCGGGAATGAACGACCATGTTCCGAAGCCTATCGATATGAATGTCCTGCTTCCTGCTATGCAGAAACTGATAACTGGAAAATAAACAAAAAGACTGTAAATCCGATTTTGGACTTGCAGTCTTTTATATTATTTTTATACGGTAAGCGTACCGTTTTCGCTGATTTCAAGCAACAGTATCTGTTCTTCCTTGCCGGTATCGGCATTTATATATACGAGCATCTGTCTGCCGTCAGGAGAGGTGCAGTGAAATTCATAGCAATAAAGCTCGTTTGTGCCTGCGGAAGGCACTACGGCAAGTGAGGTATCAGTAACTGTAAGCTCTGATGAGAGCTGTTTTCTTGCTTGCTCTGCGGTAATCTTCGGCTCGGGCAGATTACGCTTCTTGTGGTTTGTGATATATCCTCTGCCGTCAAAGCTGAGTATATCGCCGTTATCCATTGCCACGCCGACTTTGATAAGGTCGGTGTACATCGTTATATCGCCCTGTGTGCCTGCAAAGTTCACAAGGCAGACGTTGCCGTTTATCTCATAATAGGTGTCGGTTATGTGGTTTATGCCGAGCATTGAGAGATATTCTTCAGCCTTTGCGACAGCCTCAAGAGCGGTGACAGAACGAGTGGGAACACTTCTGCCGCAGAGCATATAGCTGAGATAACCTCCGTTTTTTGTCACGGCTATGGTGGTGCTGTCCTTTGTAAAGACGTAGGACGGCATTTTTCCCTGTTCATCATTTTTGTCATCGTGTGACAAGCCCACAGTGCCGCAGGCTTTCTCGGCTTTTTTCAGTGCGTCCGAAAGGGTGACTGCCGATGCGGATTTCAGCATTTCGGGATTTTTTTCGAGGATATGGTCGGAGAAGGGCCCGTCATATATAAGCGTCGGGTAGTTGTCATAGCCTTCTTCAAAATCGGTGAAACCCTCCGTTATATACGACGGCTCATCGATGTTTTTCGCTTCCTGCACCTCTGTTGCGGCTTTTTCAAAGGATAATTCGCCGTTTGTTATGCGCTGTTCCACCTTCCACATATTGTCGGCAAGGCGGTCGGCGTATTCACCGAGCGTTTTAAGCGATTTTCTGTCGTCCTCCGTCAGCGTTTCTCCGTCGGAATAACGCTTTGCAAGGCTCTTTGAGAAGTTGCCCACCTGCGACAGAAATTTATAGGTGTTTTCAAGATGAAGCTCGGATACCGGAAGCTCGGCAAGTGAGGCTTTGGCTGTGGATGCATCGCTCCACAGCTTTGACGAAAGCTGTGTCATCATCTCCGGTGTGCCTGCATACATACCCTTGTAAAGCGTGTTCTTGATGTTGTCGATTTCAGCCGACAGATCCTCGACATTTCGTGCCATACTCTGCTCAAAGCTCCTTTTATAACGGACGGAGCTGTTCATATTCAGTGTGGCAGATATGCCTGCGGCGACCGATACGGCGGTAAAAAAGCTGATTATCCGCACAAAACAACGTTTTGAAATATACATATTATGTTCTTCCTTTCATAAAATCGGCGGTAATGCGTATACAAGGTTATTTTTTCATAAAAATTTCAGAATATACCCTGTTTTTTTATCGCAAAATGGTGTATAATTAAAACGATTATAGACAAGCGGGCAACGCCCTATAGATAAGTGGGCGAAGTCCCAATGAAAAGGAGACGGAATTTTGATATATCTGGATAATGCCGCCACTACAAAGCCCTGCGAGCAGGCAATAAAAGCGGCTGAAGATGCCGCAAGAAGCTGTTTCGGCAATGTATCGTCACTGCACAGGCTCGGTATTGAGTCCGAAAAGCTGATGAACAGTGCAAAGAAAACGATTCTTAAAAAGCTGGGGCTGCAGGGAGAAATATATTTTACATCGGGTGCGACTGAAAGCAACAATCTTGCGATAAGAGGAGTCGCAGACGCTTATAAACGCAGAGGAAATAAAATAGTGACTACCGCTATGGAGCATCCGTCCGTAGCAAGAACGATGGATCATCTTGAAAAGCTGGGCTTTGAAATAGTCCGTTTGTCGCCTAAGGACGCTATTGATAATTTCGAGCAGTATATTGCGGATAATGTCACACAGGATACTATACTTGTATCGTGCATGGCTGTAAACAACGAGAACGGCTTTAAGGTCGATACCGAAAAGCTGTACAGACTCGTAAAAAATGCGAACAGCGAAACTATCGTTCATATAGACGGCGTACAGGGCTTTTGCAAGGTGACACTTAAGGGCGATCTTATCAGCCTTTCGGGACATAAGATACACGGCTTTAAGGGCATAGGAGCAATGTACTGTGCGGATAAGATAAGATTCACTCCGCTTGTATACGGCGGAGGACAGCAGAAAAATCTGCGTCCGGGAACAGAGCCTACTGAGCTTATAGCATCATTTGAGGCGGCTGTGAAGGCATACCCTGCCGACCTTACGCATTACAAGGAGCTGAACGGTTATCTGCGTGACAGGCTTTCGAAAATGGAGGACGTTTATATAAACAGTCCGGACAACAGCGTGTATAACATACTGAGTTTCTCTGTGCTTGGGGTGAGAAGCGAGATAATGCTTCATTCGCTCGAAGAAAAAGAGATATATGTGAGCAGCGGCTCTGCCTGCTCAAAGGGCAAGATAAGCTCGGTGCCCGACGCTTTCGGTATGAACAGCGAAAGAGCGGACAGCACTATAAGAGTCAGCTTTTCGATGGAAACAACAAAGGAAGACATTGACGCACTCTGCGATGAAATAGAAAACGGCATTTCACGGTTCAGACGTACAAAGAAAAGCCGCAGGAAAGGAAACATATAATGAACGAACTTATAATGGCAAAATACGGCGAGATAGCGCTGAAAGGGCTTAACAAAGGCACTTTTGAGGATATACTCGTAAAGAATATCAGAAGAAGACTGCGTCACTGCGGTAAATTTCATTACATGAGAAAGCAGTCTACCATATACATAGAGCCTGTGGGCGAATGCGACCTTGACGAAGTTATCGAAAAGCTGAAGGTAATATTCGGTATAGGCGCATTACAGCGCTGTGCGGTGTTTGAGAAGGATTTCGAGCAGATAAAGTCGCAGGGCGTACCTTATCTTGAAAATGCACTCAAAAACGCAAAAACGTTCAAGGTTGACGCAAAGCGTTCAGATAAATCGTTCCCTATGAAAACTCCCGAAATACAGGCGGAGCTTGGCGGTGCTATACTTGAAGCGTATCCTCATCTGTCTGTAGACGTTCATAATCCCGAAATTACCGTAATGTGCGAGATAAGGGACAAGGGTGCGTATGTCAGTGCCGAGCGTATAATCGGTGCGGGCGGTATGCCTGTAGGCAGTTCGGGCAAGGCTCTGCTTTTATTGTCTGGCGGTATCGACAGCCCTGTTGCAGGCTATATGATGGCAAAACGTGGTCTTATTGTGGACGGTATACACTTTGTAAGCCCTCCGTATACATCCGAGCGTGCGCTGATGAAGGTTGAAACGCTTTGCGAAAAGCTGACAAGCTATTGCGGAGATATAAGATTCTACTGCGTTCCGTTTACGGAGATACAGGAAGCACTGAGGGATAACTGCCCCGAAGAATTTTTCACAATAATTATGCGCAGGCTTATGGTGAAAATCGCCAACATAATTGCCGAAAGAAACGAGTATGGCGCACTTGTCACAGGTGAAAGCGTGGGACAGGTGGCAAGTCAGACATTAAAAGCTATACAGTGTACCGATGCCGCCGCAGAATATCCGGTATTCCGCCCTGTTATCGGTATGGATAAGAAGGAAATTATAGATATAGCACGAAAGATAGATACGTTTGAAACATCGACCCTGCCTTATGAGGACTGCTGTACGGTATTTACGCCGAAGCACCCAAAGACACGCCCTGTGTTTGACGAGGTCATAAAGGCTGAGCAGTCGTTTGACTTTGCACCTCTCATAGAAAAGGCTGTAGAGGGTACAACGGTAAAGTTGTTCAGGATCGAGAGCAAGGAAGAACAGGAATAAGCCTTGATTTTTAAAGGAGATGTGGCATTATGAGCCGTATCGGAGAGCTTCAGCTCGATATTGACAAAACCGCCGGAAATGTAGTACAATTATTAGTTGGCAAGGGAAAGAAAATAGCCTGTGCGGAGAGCTGTACGGGCGGTCTTATCAGCGCCGCAATAACTTCCGTAAGCGGTTCTTCAGCCGTAATGGATATGAGCATCTGCACCTATGCCATAAGCGCAAAGGAGCGGTTTATAGGCGTACCTGCCGCAATAATAGATAAATACGGTGTTGTCAGCGCCGAAACCGCAGCGGCTATGGCTGAAGGGGTAAGAAAGACGGCAGGAAGCGATATAGGAATATCGGTAACAGGCATAGCAGGCCCTACGGGAGCTGAGCCGGGCAAGCCTGTCGGTACTGTATATATCGGGCTGAGCGTGGCAGGAAACACGCAGGCACGGCTTGCTTTTACCGACCCAATGCTTGCAAAAGACGAAAATTCAAGAGAATATATAAGAAAAAACACGGTGCTTACCGCTTTGCAGTGGGTTGCCGAAAACATATAATAAGAGCAAGAGAAAACACACAAGCAAGGAGACTGTTATGGAAAGCGATAACAAATTTGAAAATGATACAGGCGGTATGTCTGTTGATGAGATAATCGCAGATATTGACAGAAAGACAGCAAACGCAGCGGCGCTTGAAGAGAACTCGGTAGGCGTTACGCCGGAGGGCGAAAATGAGATGTCAGACGAACAAGTCGCAGTCAGTGCGGACGAAGCCGATACCGCCGCCGGACATATACCGTTCGACGATGAAAGCACGATAGACGAGCTTTCAGGTGCTGATGAAATGGCGGACGGTCAGGAGGCGCTTGAAGAAAAAAGTGCCGAATTAGCCGAAGAAGCAAACGTTGATGCGACAGCAAAAACAGAGAAGAAACCTAACTTCTTTTATCGCCTTGTAAGAGGCATTATCCCGTGGAAAGGCGACGATACCGGACTTGTAATAAGAAAAATTATATTTATAGTGGCATTTATAGTTTTTCTGGCGACAGCTATACCGCTTCTTGCGGATATACTTTCTATGTACAAGGATGAGCAGGTAAGCAAGGGTATTTCGCAGATGTATCAGCTTGATGCCAATACGGATGTTCCCGAAAATAACAAGGATATACTTCCCTCGTTCAAGAAACTTCTTGAAATAAACCCCGACACAGTGGGATATATAAAGATAGACGGTACTCTTGTGGATTATCCCGTTGTAAAGGGAACCGATAACGACTATTACCTTACCCATGACTTTTATAAGAACGAAAGCCGCAGCGGTACGGTAATGATGGATTACCGCAACAAAGTGACGGCTGACGGTCATTCGGGCAATCTGGTGCTGTACGGTCACAATATGGCGGTAGGCACATTCTTTGCACCGCTGAACGAATACTGGCGTACAATGTACGATTCGTATGACGAGCCGAGCAAGTCTTTCTACAAAGAGCATCCTGTTATAAGATTCGATACATTATACGAGCAGGCAGAGTGGAAGGTTTTCGGCTTCGGCATATTCAATGTTGCCGAGTCAAGAGGAGAAGTGTATGAATATAATCAGAAGCTGGATTTCACCTCCGAAGACGATTTCAACGATTATATCATAAATATAATGGACAGAAGCGATATTTTCACCGATGTCGATTTAAAATACGGCGATGATATTCTTACGCTTTCAACGTGTTGCTGGCCTTACGAGGGTAGCGGCGACACGGTAAGACTTGCGATATTCGCAAGGAAGATAAGAAAAGGTGAAAGCGACAGCGTTGATGTGGAAAAGGCTGTCGGAAATCCTTATGTAAGGCGCTGGCAGTGGGTATACGACAAGGTAAGCGGAGGATATGACTGGTTCCAGAGCACATGGGACAGAAGAAAGCTGTTAAGCTATGATGCGGAAGACGCAAAGCGTGACAACTATTCCTTCCCCGATAAGACAGACTGACGCTAAGCCCGGTCACGTTAAATATAAGGAGCATAAATGACAACATACATGGAAAAGTATCCACGCCGTAACGGTGTGGCTACAAAAAAGCCGGGTTTTTGGAAAAGGCTTATCAAGGGCATTATCCCGTGGAAAGGCGACAGTGTGGCGGCGGTCATCAGAAAACTGGTGTTTATAATCGCACTGATTGTATTTCTTGCCACGGCTATACCGCTTGTTTCGGACGTATTTATGATGTTCCGTGACCAGTGGAGAAGTCAGGGAATATCGGACATATATATTCCCGACGGAAACAGCGGCGGTGCAAGCAAGGAAATACTTCCCTCGTTCAAGAAGCTGCTTGAAATAAATCCCGATACGGTAGGCTACCTCAAAATAGACGGTACGGCGATTGATTATCCTGTTGTAAAAGGAAAAGACAATGACTACTATCTCACGCACGATTTCTACGGAGAAAAGAGCAAGAGCGGTTCTGTAATGATGGACTGCAACTGTGTGGTTTCTCCGGACGGAAATTCGGGCAATATGGTGCTTTACGGTCATAATATGGCCGTCGGCACGTTCTTTGCCTGCCTAAGTGAATACTGGAGAACGCTTTATGACAGCTATGATGCGCCGTCAATGCAGTTCTACAAGGATCATCCGACCATAACGTTCAATACCCTTTATGAAGAAGCAGAGTGGAAGATATTCGGCATAGGGCTTTTCAATATCTATGAAGAATACGGTGACGTGTACTATAATTACAATAACAAGCACGACTTTACTTCCCGTGACGACTTCAACAATTTTATAATTGATCTTATGGACAGAAGCGATATTTTCACCGATGTAGATATAGAGTACGGCGACGATATACTGACACTTTCTACTTGCTATTGGCCGTTCCGCTCGGATATGGACAATGTGCGTCTTGCAATATTTGCAAGAAAGGTACGTCCGGGTGAAAGCACCTATGTCGATGTAAGCAAGGCTAAGGTGAACACTTATGTAAAGCGTTGGCAGTGGGTATATGATAATATCGGCGGCGGATACGACTGGTCACAGAGCAACTGGGACAGAAGAAAGCTGCTCAGCTATACAGCGGAAGACGCTGAAAGGGACGGTTACACGTTTATTGACGACATAAACGACAGTGATGGAATATATGATTATAACAACGGCGACGGATATGATTATTGATATTGTCGCCTGACGTTGTGCGAGGCGGTGTGGCTTTGGAAGAACAGAATGAAACAAAAACGGCAAAACAGCCGGTCATAAGCGGCAAGGTGCTGTGGGTGGCACTCGGTGCTTGCGTGGTATGGCTTGCGGCTGTCGGCGTAATGCTGATAATGAAGCTGACACAGCCGCCGATACCGCCCAATATGATAGATTACACCTGTACGCTTGATGTTGACATACCTGCCGAACCGGTTGTTCCTGAAAAGAAAAAGCCGTCAATATTGCCTGAATACCGTGAGATGTATGAAAAAAATCACGATATGGCAGGCTGGCTGAAAATAGAAGGCACTAATGTCGATTATCCTGTTATGCACGTCAAAGGGTTCGACCCGAAAAAGCCGATCGACTACGGAGAAGTGTATGATAAGAATATGTTTTATCTGACGCACGACTTCGATAAGGAGTACAGCTTTTCGGGGAGCGTTACGGCGGATTATTGCGCACATATCGGCAGTGATTACCGTTCACCGAATATCCTGCTGTACGGTCACAATATGTCAAACGGAACTTTTTTCCGTGATGTAAACAAGTTTGATGTTCTCTACTACGGCAGAGAGATGTATGACGAGCATCCTGTCATACAGTTTGACACGATATACGAAAAGGGTCTGTATAAGATATTTGCTATGATGCAGGTCAATGTCGAAAAAGCAGACGGTGAAGTATTCTACTATACGGCTGCATATACTTTCAAGAATAAAAAAGAATTTATTGATTACTACGCAAAGGTCCTTGACCGCAGCTTTATATACACACCGCAGGTAGATCTGAAATACGGCGATGAGGTGATTGCACTGTCAACCTGCGATTTTCCTTTCGGCAAGAGCAAGAATATAAGATATGTGCTTTTTGCAAGGAGAGTGCGTGAGGGAGAAGATCCTACGGTGGATGTATCTAAGACGATCATCAATTACGATCCGCTTTATTATGATTACTGGTACAGCGTAAACGGCGGTTCGTGGGGCGGAAGGAACTGGGATCCCGCACTTTTAAAAGGCTATAAGCCGAAGAAGAGCAGTTGATATAGTAATCCTACGGTAATTATCACAGCAAAAGGAAGGTTAGAAGATGCCTGATTACAAATCGGTCGTAGTATCGACCGCAGATAAGAAGAAAAAGAAGAAAAAGAAAAAGGAAAATGCCGCATTAGCCATTGTCAAGGGTCTTATCCCGTGGAAAGGCGACAGCGTAGGCGAGATTATCCGAAAGATAGTTTTCCTTGTGTCGATAGTCGCTCTTTGCGTGGCAGTGCTTATAATTATTGATAAATATATGTTCGAGCCTGAAAGGCAGAGAAAAGAGTATCAGAGCAGCATATTACAGCTGGGAAACCACGAGCCGACCGCAGAGGAAATAGCCGAGCTTCCCGAAAAAGCCATAAACACCGAATATGCGCCTTTTTATGCGATAAATAACGATTTTGTCGGCTGGCTGAGCATAAAAGGCATAAATGTAAACTATCCTGTAGTACAGGGCGAAAATAATACCGAATATCTTGAAAAGGACTTTTACGGCAATTACAGCAAGAACGGTACTATTTTTGCGGATTACGAGAACGAATTCAAGAATACGGGCGAAACGTCCGCAAATACGATTCTTTACGGTCATAACCTGCGTACCGAAAACTTCTTTGCCGAAATAACCGAGTACAGACGAGTTGACCTTGACAAGAGCCTTGAGTTTCTGAAAGAGCATCCTGTGATTGAGTTCAATACGCTGTACGAAAAGGCAAAGTATAAGATATTCTCTGTAATGCTTATCAATACGAGGGAGGAATACGGCGACGTGTTCAATTATCCCGCCATACTGAATTTTGCAAACAGGGATGAATTCAATTATTTCACGTCCGAATGCCTTGACAGGAGCGAATTCTTCACAGGCGTTGATATGAAATACGGCGATAAGTTCCTTACGCTGTCCACCTGCGAGTTCGAGGTAGGTCTTTACGATATGCGTATCGTTGTTGTTGCGAGAAAGGTTCGTGACGGCGAGTCTGACTCGTTCACAGACAAGCAGATAGACAGCTTCAAGCGTAACCCCGACCCGAAGCAGTGCCGGACGATAAGAGAGCTTTACTATTACGGCGAGGAATGGAGCGGAAGGTACTGGAATCCTGCGTGGATAGAAGGCTTCAAGAAGGATAGTTCGTTCAAGACGGAAAGCTCCGACTGATAAAAAGAAAGCGGAAACTGTAACATAAAGGAGGAATTTAATGCAGAAGGCATCAATAGGAAAGATACTGCTCGCTCTCGTTATATCCTGCGTATACATTTACCTGTTCGGAATAGTTCAGGTCGTTCATGTAAGCGCAGACAATGAAAGAGAGATAGAGGTATCTATCCCTGAAGTGACAACATCTGCCGAAACCGAAAAAACTCCCGAAACTACAACAATTAAGCTGCAAGACGACAAAAAACCTACACTTGCCGATGTAAAGGCACAGACTACAGCAACCACCAAGGCGGAAACGACCACATCTACAACTACGGTAAAAAAACGCACACCCGCACCTGCGGCGGATAATACCGTTATAATCCCCGAAACAACGACTGTCGCAACCACCGCAGCGGCAACGACTGCCGCACCGGAAACCACAACGGCTGAAACAACATCTGCGCCGACACTGACGCCCGATAACAGCGGTGAGGAGCAGTTATCGGTATACGATCAGGTGACCGGTACATATTACACGGCAGGTGCAAGAGAGATAATTGCAAGGGCGGTAGTCGGTGAGATATGGAACGAGTTCCCCGATGAAGCGGTAAAAGCACAGGCAGTAGCGGAATACACCTATATCAAAAAGAACAACGAAATGGGCGTCAGCCCCACGACAGCACTTAAAACCGACGTATATGACAGGATATATAAGCTCGTTGACGAGGTGCTGGGTGAAGCAATCTACTATAACGGCGAGATGATACAGTGTTCGTTCTTTGCGTCCTCGTGCGGCTATACCAACAGCGCCGAGAATGTATGGGGCGTTGATTATCCGTATCTCAGAAGCGTTGATTGTCCGCTTGACAAGACGACCGACCCTAACTGGGGCAGTACCGACAGCTATTCTTCGGATTATATAAAGAACGCTGTGCAGAATACACTCGGAATAGCACTCACAGGCGACCCGTCAAAGTGGTTCAAGATAAATTCAAGACTTGATAACAGGGAACACGGCTGGGTAACATCAATTTCTGTCGGCGGTATGACAAAGGCAAACGGCAAGACAATAGACGGCAGAACGATAAGAGAAAAGGTACTCGGTTATTCGCTGAAAAGTGCGGCTTTTGATCTGAAATACGACAAAAACAGCGACAAGTTCATCTTTACGACCTACGGTCACGGTCACGGCGTGGGATTGTCGCAGTACGGCGCAAAGGCTCTTGCTGAAAACGGCTACACATATAAGCAAATTTTACAGCATTACTTCACCGGCGTGGAGATACATTAAGATTATTGCGAAAGGACATCGGGAGGTGTCCTTTTTATATAATTGACAGTAACGATATATTGTGATATAATACTGATATGTTTAATTTTACGGAGGAGGCATCATGAATACCAACACACGAAAAGCCAACATCTTTATCACGATCGGAGCAATAACATTACTTGTTCACGCAATCGGATTTCTACTTCCGTGGTGCAATATGAATGGAGTTAAAGTTCAAGAGGGACTTGCATTTATCGCAGGCGGAAGCTGGGTCGCAATTGCTCTTTGTTTGGGTTTCGAGCTGTATTTTGCATTTGTCAGATGGCAGAGCAGAAAACTCGTGACAGTATGCAGGGCTTTGTCGGTCGGGGCTTCAATAGCGGCATTTGTAACCGAGATTGTTATAATATCCGATATAAAGATCGGTATGGCGAGTTTCGGGGTCGGAATCTACATTTGCATTATTACACTTGCGGTAAATATAATATGCTGCACGGCTGTATGCGTGCAGGCAATAAAAGACGGCACGGTACAAAAAGCGTGACGATAATAAAAGGACATCGGGAGGTGTCCTTTTATTGCTTTATGATGCGGTTTCGCCATTGACAAAAACGCTGTATAGTGTTAAAATAAAACGATAGGATTTTTTATCCGTTATTATAAATAATCTGAGTGTAAAGAAAAAGGAATGAAAGAAATGAGAAATCTGACGGGTGCAGATATAATCTGCGAATGTCTGATAGAGCAGGGCGTTGACACCGTTTTCGGCTATCCCGGCGGCGCAGTTCTGAACATCTACGACAGCTTATACAATTACAGTGACAAAATACATCACGTTCTGACGGCACACGAGCAGGGCGCAAGCCATGCGGCTGACGGCTATGCACGTTCTACGGGCAGGACGGGCGTTGTTATAGCAACATCGGGTCCGGGTGCGACAAACCTCGTAACAGGTATCGCAACGGCTTATATGGACAGTGTGCCTATGGTGGCTATTACAGGCAACGTTGCTTGTTCGCTTTTAGGCCTTGACAGCTTCCAGGAAGTTGATATAACAGGCATCACAATGCCGATAACAAAACATAACTTCATCGTAAAGGATGTAAACAAGCTGGCGGATACACTGCGTGAGGCTTTCTACATAGCAGGAAGCGGAAGAAAGGGTCCTGTCCTTGTCGATGTTCCCAAGGATATAACGGCGCAGAAGGCGGATTTTGCAAACAAGCCCTTAAAACCGTATACGGTAAATGTTACTATGCACCAGGACGGCTGTATAGCAAAGGCGGCGGAGCTGATTAAGAACGCTGAACGTCCGTTCCTTTATACAGGCGGCGGTATCTACGGCGAGGACGGAGCAAAGACATTAAAGGCTTTTGCAGAGCTTATTGACGCTCCTGTATCATCTTCGCTTATGGGTCAGGGCAGCTTTGACGAAACCGACAGCAGATATATGGGTATGCTCGGTATGCACGGAACAAAGACAGCGGCAGAGGCAATAAAGAACTGCGACCTGTTCATCGGTATCGGCACAAGATTCTCAGACAGAGTAATAGGTAATCCGCAGACCTTCGCCCCCGACGCAAAGGTACTTCATATAGACATCGACCCTGCTGAAATAAACAAGAACATAAAGGTTTATCATCAGGTTATCGGCGACAGCACAGATGTTATGAAGAAGCTGATAAAGCTGATCCCTCAGCAGTCGCACAGCGGCTGGATGGGCAAAATAAAGACATGGGAAAAGCAGTACGAGTGCAGACAGAAAGGCACAGACGAACTTACTCTTACCCCTCAGCATCTTATCGAAACGCTTGACAAGCTGACAGGCGGCGAGGCGCTTATCGCAACCGAGGTAGGTCAGTCGCAGATGTGGGCGGCTCAGTATTACGCATATAAGCACCCCCATCAGCTTATAACAAGCGGCGGTCTTGGCACTATGGGCTACGGACTTGGTGCGGCTATCGGTGCAAAGTGCGGAAACCCCGACAAGACGGTTGTAAACATTGCAGGTGACGGAAGCTTCCATATGAACTTAAACGAGCTTGTAACGCTGTCGAAGCACAATATACCTGTAGTTGAGCTTGTTATCAACAATAACGTTCTCGGTATGGTTCGTCAGTGGCAGAGATTGTTCTACGGCAAGAGATTTTCACAGACGACGCTTGACCGTCCTACAGATTATATGAAGCTCGGAGAAGCGTTCGGCATAAAGTCGTTTGTTATAGACAGCGAGGACAAGTGCGAGGAGATACTGCGTGAGGCTCTTGAGGTTTCAAAGACAGCCCCCGTGCTTATCGAGGCGAGAATAGACAAGGATATAAACGTTCTTCCTATGGTACCGGCAGGAAAATCCATAACTGAGCCTATCCTTGAGATAGAAATCGACGACTGAACGGAGGCATAAAAATGACAGAGAGAAACGTAATTTCCGTCTGCGTAAACAACGGTATCGGCGTACTTGGCAGAGTAACGGGTCTGTTCAGCCGCAGAGGATATAATATAATAAGTCTTAACGTTGCGGAAACCGAAAACCTCGGTATTTCCCGTATGACAATAGTTGCAGACGGCGACGAGGGCGTGATGGAACAGCTGGTAAAACAGCTCCGCAAGCTCTATGACGTATCGGAGGTCAAGGTACTGCATGACGCTGTATGCCGTGAGCATATCATTATGAAGGTCGGCAACGGCCCTGCGTCACGTCAGCCTGTGATAGAGATTGCAAATCTTTTCAGAGCAAAGGTCGTAAACGTAGCGGAGAGCAGGCTTATGCTTGAGCTTACGGGTGAACCCGAGAAGATAGATTCGTTCATAGGACTTCTCCAGCCCTACGGAGTAAAAGAGATTGTAAGAACGGGTATTTCGGCGCTTGAACGTGATTAACGTAAACAAATCATAAGGCACAGCTTGTAACGAGCGGCAGAAGAAAGGCAGGACAACACATGGGCATGACAATGAGCCAGAAGATACTGGCAAAGCACGCAGGACTTGAAAGCGTAAGAGAGGGACAGCTTATAAGAGCAAAGCTGGATATGGTACTCGGTAACGATATTACAAGCCCCGTTGCAATAAACGAGTTCAACAAGGCAGGCTTCGGCGGCATATTCAACAAGGATAAGATTTCTCTTGTAATGGATCACTTCACACCGAACAAGGATATCAAGGCGGCTACTCAGTGCAAGCAGTGCAGAGAGTTCGCAGGAAAGTACGATATTACAAATTATTACGATGTAGGCGAAATGGGCATCGAACACGCACTTCTTCCAGAAAAAGGTCTTATAGGTCCGGGCGAGCTGTGCATAGGCGCAGACAGCCACACCTGTACATACGGCGCACTCGGCGCATTCTCAACGGGCGTAGGCTCGACCGATATGGCGGCAGGCATGGCAACAGGCGAGGCGTGGTTTAAGGTTCCCTCCGCTATAAAGTTCAACCTGACAGGAAAGCTTAACAAGTATGTAAGCGGCAAGGACGTTATTCTTCACATAATCGGTATGATAGGCGTTGACGGCGCACTTTATCAGTCTATGGAATTTACCGGCGAGGGCTTGAAGAGCCTTTCGATAGACGACAGACTTTGCATTGCCAATATGGCTATCGAAGCCGGCGCAAAGAACGGTATATTTGAAGTTGACGAGATAACAATGGCATATATGAAGGAAAGAGCAGACCGTGACTTTGATATATTCAAGGCTGACGAGGACGCTGTATATTCAAGAGTTATCGACATTGACCTGTCAACCGTAAAGCAGACGGTTTCATTCCCTCATCTGCCCGAAAACACAAAGACCGTTGACGAGATTACAGAGGATATAAAGATTGACCAGGCAGTTATAGGTTCATGTACAAACGGCAGAATAAGCGATATGCGTATCGCCGCTGAGATCCTCAAGGGTAAGCATATTGCAAAGGGCGTAAGATGTATCGTAATCCCCGGCACTCAGAAGGTATATCTCCAGTGCATAAAGGAAGGTCTTGCAGAGATATTTGTAAATGCAGGCTGTGTGCTTTCTACTCCTACCTGCGGTCCGTGTCTCGGCGGCCATATGGGTATACTGGCGGCAGGAGAACGTGCTATTTCCACCACAAACAGAAACTTTGTAGGAAGAATGGGACACGTTGACAGCGAGGTTTATCTTGCAAGCCCGGCAGTTGCGGCAGCAAGTGCTATAGCAGGTAAGATAACAGGCATAAAGTAAGGTGAGAATATGGTAAAGCATATAATAATCTGGAACCTGAAGGACGAGCTTTCGGCTGAAGAAAAGAAGGAAAGATGCCGTCTTATAAAGCAGGGTCTTGAAAGCCTTGCAGGCAAGATAGACGGACTTCTTGAAATCAAAGTCATAACCGATATTCTCGGTTCTTCTACGGGCGACCTTATGCTTGACAGCACATTCGAAAGTGCAGAAGCATTAAAGGGATATTCCACCCACCCCGAACACGTTAAGGTAGCCGACAGCACGGTAAGGCCTTACACGGCAAGACGCAGCTGCGTAGATTTTGAAATATAAGAAAGGACAGACATATATGAAGGCACACGGTACAGTACACAAATACGGTGACAACGTTGATACCGACGTTATCATTCCTGCAAGATACCTTAATACAGCCGACCACAAGGAGCTTGCAAGTCACTGTATGGAGGACATAGACAAGGACTTTGTAAAGAATGTAAAGGACGGCGACATTATAGTCGCTAATATGAATTTCGGCTGCGGAAGCTCAAGAGAACATGCGCCTATCGCAATCAAGGCAAGCGGCATCTCCTGCGTTATCGCAAGCACATTTGCAAGAATATTCTACCGCAACGCTATCAATATCGGACTTGCGATCTTAGAGTGCGACGAGGCTGCCAAGGATATTGAGAACGGCAACGAGGTCGAGGTTGACTTTGATACGGGAGTTATAACAAATGTGACGAAGGGCTGTACATACAAGGCTGAGCCTTTCCCCGAATTCATCAAGGATATAATCAACAAGGGCGGTCTGCTGAACTCCTTAAAGAAGTAAGACCGCAGAAAGCGTTATGCTATGAGGGTAGATATAAAAGCGTTATCGGACAGCGAACTGCAAGAGCAGGGTTTTAACAATACATCGGGCGGAATGCACGGCTTCGGACTTTATACGGATGATGTGCTGTCTGCTGTCTGCATAACAACAGAAATACCCGACAGCCTGAACAAAGAGGTCAGACTGGAGAAGCTGTTTGTCTGCGAGGAAGAAAGGCATTACGGCGTTGCCAGAAAACTGCTGAACCACACGCTCAGAACGATGCGTGCCTGCGGCTATAAGTATGCCGTAGCGACCCCCGACAGCGAGGACGCAGTACGATTTCTTGTCAGATTCGGCTTTGAAAAGGCGGAGGGAAAATCCGCTTTATACAAAATAGAGCTTTAAGCTCAGAGAAAGGATATTACCTATGGAAAAGAATATTGCCGTTATCAAGGGCGACGGAATAGGTCCTGAGATAGTTACCGAAAGCATGAAGGTGCTTGATAAGGTGGCAGAAAAGTTCGGTCACAAGTTCAACTACACACAGCTTCTTATGGGCGGATGCTCAATTGACGCAAACGGCGTACCGCTGACCGACGAAACGATAGCCGCCTGCAAAGCGTCAGATGCTGTGCTTATGGGTTCTATCGGCGGTGATACGACAACATCGCCGTGGTATAAGCTCCCTGCAAATCTTCGTCCCGAGGCAGGTCTGCTCGGTATAAGAAAAGCACTCGGACTGTTTGCAAATCTTCGTCCCTGCCTGCTTTATCCTGAGCTTGCAGGCGCTTGCCCCTTGAAGACAGAGATAAGTGCAAAGGGCTTTGATATGCTCATTATGCGTGAGCTTACCGGCGGTCTTTACTTCGGCGCAAGAAAGACCGAAGAAGTAAACGGCGTTATGACAGCTACCGACACGCTTACATACAGCGAGGACGAGATTCGCAGAATCGCAATCAAGGCATTTGACGTTGCGATGAAGAGAAGAAAAAAGGTAACAAGCGTTGACAAGGCTAACGTTCTTGATTCTTCAAGGCTGTGGAGAAAGGTTGTTACCGAAGTGGCAAAGGATTATCCCGAGGTTACTCTTGAGCATATGCTCGTTGACAACAGCGCAATGCAGCTTGTAAAGGATCCTGCACAGTTTGACGTTATGGTAACGGAGAATATGTTCGGCGATATTCTGTCGGACGAGGCAAGTATGATTACAGGCTCTATCGGTATGCTCCCCTCTGCCAGCATGAACGAAACAAAGTTCGGTCTGTATGAGCCGAGCGGCGGTTCTGCTCCCGACATTGCAGGTCAGAACAAGGCAAACCCGATAGCTACCATACTTTCAGCCGCAATGATGCTCCGTTACAGCTTTGATATGGTGAAGGAAGCTGACGCAGTTGAAAATGCAGTAAGCAAGGTGCTGAAGGACGGTTTCCGCACAGGCGACATCATGAGCGAGGGTATGACAAAGCTGTCCTGCTCGGAGATGGGCGACAAGATAGCAGAGAATATATAACAATAATTTCAGCCGCAGTGAAAACTGCGGCTGATTTATATGTATAAAAAGAAGCTGTGACGGAATATTACTTTCCGTCACAGCTGATTTGTTTATCTTTGGTCTTACTGCTGAATACCGTTATTGTTGAAGTTGTTGTTTGTGGTGCCGGTAGTAGTGTTGTTAACGGGCGTAGCGTAATTTGCGTTGCTGTAGCCCGTGCTTGCGTTGGGGTTATAGGTGTTGTTCATATTGGGGTTGTAACCGTTATTCATGTTGGGGTTATAACCGTTGTTCATGTTGGGGTTGTAGCCGTAGTTCATACCGGGCTTGTAGAAGTCCTCGTCCTTTGCGCAAAGAAGAAGGATACCGCCTACAAAGCTGCAGAACAACAGAACACAAACGCTTATGCCTGTTGAAGGTCTCTGCCCCTTGCTCATCTGGCTTAATGCGATACCGCCGAAGATAAGCGGAAGTATCATCCAGAATCCGCAGACCATACTTAAAATAATAAATACCTGTGCCGCTGTTTTCATAATTTCATACCTCTTTTTTCAATAAGTGACACACTTTACTTACTTGTGTATCTTTTTTTATCCCAGCTGGCAGTCAGTTCCGGGTTCAGAAGCTGACGGATAGAACAGTTTACCACATCATAAATCATTTCTCCCTGAAGGGTAGGTGTGATCACCTGGGTTTTCTTATTCAGAGACAGATATCTGATATTAAACAGCTTCTTCAAAATCTCTGCTCTGGTGGCGCTGGTACCAATTCCGCTTCCCTTGATCTGTGAACGAAGATCCTCATCCTCGATCAGCTGGCCTGCATTCTCCATTGCCAGGATCATAGAACCGGAATTGTATCGTTTCGGTGGAGATGTCTCTCCTTCCTTGATACCAAGACCATTTATGTTTAGTATATCACCCTTTTTCAGTTTCTGCAATGCAGCTAACAAAGCTTCGTCGCAGGAAACCTCACCTTCTCCTTCACTTTCGGGAGTTTTTCCGGAAGCTTCTGCCATACTCTTTTTTGCAAAAGAATTTGCAGCAATCTTCAGATACCCTTCACTAAGCAAAACTTTAAAAGAAGAAAAGAAAGATTCATTCTCCATTTTCGTCACAAGGCTTACCTTCTGATAAACAGCCGGTGGATAAAAAATGCTTAAAAATCGTCTCACAATCGTCTCATACACCCGCTGTGCTGTCAGAGAAAGTCCCTTTAGTGCGCCAAGTCCCTGGCCAGTAGGAATAATAGCATAATGGTCTGTAATCTGTTTGTCATTGGTGTAACGTGTCTTCGCGATATTTTTGTATGCGCCAAGCTCTAACGCACCTTGCGCAGCTTCCCCGGCCTGAGGATAATTCCGAAGCCCGGAAATATTCTTATAAATCTCCTTTGCCACAGCTGTCGATAAAACTCTGGCATCTGTTCTGGGATATGTGACCAGTTTCTTTTCATAAAGATCCTGCACAATGGAAAGAGTCTCATCCGGACTGATCTTGAACAGTTTGGAACAGACATTCTGAAGCTCTGCCAGATTA